>Ga0070686_100001183_pt1 | contig 14831 bp, 21 predicted proteins | sample KBSS23LmetaG_FD_65654 | JGI IMG/M metagenome (GOLD analysis project Ga0070686, IMG submission 65654) | Switchgrass rhizosphere microbial communities from Kellogg Biological Station, Michigan, USA - KBS S2-3L metaG | ecosystem: Host-associated > Plants > Roots > Rhizosphere ... | reverse complement strand
AAAGCGCGTTGCCTTGCAATCGGGAACGACGATTCGCGCAGGCAAAAAAGCGAGGCTCCTTTCGGAGCCTCGCTTGCGAAAATTACTTTTTAACGACGAATTAAGCCGCGGTGGCGGTGGCCGCCTCGGGCAGGACGTTCACGCGGGAACTGTCCTTGTCGAACTTCACGCGGCCATCGACCAGCGCGAAGAGGGTCCAGTCGCGGCCGGTGCCGACGTTCAGACCCGCATGAAATTTGGTGCCGCGCTGGCGAACGATGATGCTGCCCGCGGAGACGGTTTCGCCGCCGAAACATTTGACGCCCAAACGCTTGGATTGACTGTCGCGCCCGTTACGAACGCTTCCTTGACCTTTCTTATGTGCCATACAAATTACCTCAACAACTTACGCTTTAATCTCTTTGATTTTCACAACCGTCAGCTCCTGGCGATGGCCCACCGTGCGGTGATAGCCCTTGCGGCGCTTCATTTTGAACGCGATCGTTTTGACGCCGCGTTTATGTTCCACGACATCGGCCAAAACCGATGCGCCCTGAACCGAAGGACCGCCGACGGAGACTTTTCCGTCGTTGTTGACCAGGAGCACCCGGTCGAACGTGAAGGTTTGACCGGCCTCGGAGGCCAGGCGTTCAACTTCCAGCGTGTCGCCAGCGGTGACCCGATACTGCTTACTGCCCGTTTCGATTACAGCGTACATAATTCCGTTAAAAAGAGGCGAGAACAAACCAGATAACGAGACCTGTGTCAAACGGTTTTTTCCAAAGAATTCCGGTTTGGCGCCCATTCAGTCCCTTTGGCCGTCGGGAACGTTGTCCTGAAAAATGCAGTCCGCGGGAATCCTTCACGTTTTGAAACCAGCCCGGCTTCAGTCTTTTCACACCGTGTTTGCGCGCCTGCAAGCGCCGCCCTGATCCTCCGACCCTCGTTAAAAAAACCAACGCACCGATTACCGTTGGCGGATCGGCCGTTTGAGTGTTCACTTACCGAATGAAATGCTGACGGCGCCGGTGATCTCCCTTAATTCCAAAATTTCCTTCATCCCCTTATGCGCCTCCTGAAAAAGATCGAGCACTACATCAATCGCTACCGCTACCGCCGCACCCACCGCATGCTGCCCGACATCCGGGGCGATAAAAGCTCCGGAGCCTGCGGACAAGACCTGCTCGTGTCCCAACTCCTGGGCCACAAACGCAACGGCGTCTTCATGGACATCGGCGCGAACGACGGCGTCACCATCAGCAACAGCCTTTACTTCGAAGGTCAACTCGGCTGGACCGGACTCGCCGTCGAGCCGATTCCCGCCGTCTTCGCCCTCCTCAAAAACAACCGTACCTGCAACACCCTCCAGGGCTGCATCACCCCGCGCGCCGGCAAAGCCACCTTCCTGGAAATGACCGGCGCGCCCAACATGCTCAGCACCTTGACCGCTCACAACACCGGCCTCACCGCCCGCCGCATCCGGAAAAACGCTCGTCGCCAAAACGCCGCCGTGCGCGAGATCGAAGTCGAATGCTTTACTTTCCAATCCCTCATCGAGAAATACCAAATCACCGAGATCGATTTCCTCAGCATCGACACCGAAGGCGGCGAACTGGAAATCCTCGAGAGCATCGATTTCGACCAATGCCGCGTCCGCGTCGTTTCCGTCGAGAACAACTACTTCACCGGCAAAATCCGTGCTTACATGGAACAAAGCGGCTTCCTCTATGTCGGCACCTTTAAAGTCGATGAAATATACGTCTTCGGCGGTCAACCCCTGCGCGATAGTTTATCAATCCCGCAACGAGTAACCCATCCATAAGGGTCACCGATGGGTCACGGAGGGGTCGCTTAATAAACTGAATCGTTGCAGCCCAACGAAAAACAGGCCCATCATCCTTCCATTGCTCCCCTCCCCTCTCCATTTTGAAACTTGATTCGAGGCTCTTGTTCTTTCTCAATAAAGCCATTACCCATTTATGCGCGCGCGGCCCAACCAAACCAATCGCCGAAACTTCCTCAAGCTGACCGGCGCCGGATTGATCTTCGGTCAGGCCGTCCTTGCCCAAAGCGCCAATCCTTCCAAGCGCATCTTGATTCTGGGAGCCGGGATGTCCGGGCTCGCGGCCGGTTTACGATTAAAGGAATTGGGCCACGACGTGGTGATTCTTGAAGCCCGCAGCCGTCCCGGCGGTCGCGTTTATACCGTGCGCGAACCGTTCTCCGACGGTCTTTATGCCGAAGCGGGCGCCGGACGAATCCCGCCCACGCACACCTTGACCCTCGAATACGTCAAGAAATTCCAACTCGAACTCGACCCTTTCTATCCCGAAAAAGACGCCAAGGTTTTTCTCTGGCGCGGCCAGCGATCCGTCGTTCCCTTCGGCAAAGACCCGGTCACCTCCGATTTCAAATCGAATCTCAACGAAAGCGAACGCAAAGTCGGCTTCGGCGGCCTGGATCAATTCTATCTCGGACCGGTGCGCGACGAATTTCGCGCGTTCCCATTCGATTCCTGGCCGTATCCAAAACTGGCCCATTACGGACGCACCAGTATGCGCGATCTCCTTCGCAGCCGCGGCGCTTCGGCGGACGCCGTGGAAATTCTTTGCCAGGGCTTCGAAGAAGATTCCGTGACCGATTACGTCCACGATTCGCTCAGCCACGACGTTCCGAACCTCTGGAAAATTCGCGGCGGCAACGACCTCCTCCCGCGCGCGATGGCGGCGCAACTCCGCGCCCAAATTCGCTATGGCGCTGAAGTCGTGCGCATCGAACAAAATTCCGAACAGGTCAAAGTCGTCTTTAAAAATGGCGGCGCGCATCACACCGTCAGCGGCGATGCCCTCATCTGCACGATTCCCTTCTCCGTCCTGCGCAATATAGAAGTTCATCCCGCATGGTCGCCGAAGAAAAATGCCGCCATCCGAAATCTCTACATGGGGCCCGTGGTGCGCACCTTTGTCCAGACGCGCACCCGGTTTTGGGAGAAACAAGGCTTGAACGGCTTCGCCACCGTCGATCGCCCCATGGAAATTTGGAGCCCCACTTTCAACCAGCCCGGCCAACGCGGTCTCATGATGTCCTACCTTTACGAACGCATGGCCCACAATTATTCCGCGATGCCGGACGATCGACAAATCGCCAAAACGATCGATCTCTTCGACCAAGTTCATCCCGGCTTGAAAGCCGAAGTCGAATCCGCCGCGACGTTTTCCTGGAGCCAGGAGAAATACTCGCGCGGCGCTTTCGCTGTGACCCGCCCCGGCGACTTCGAGGGCATCAACGACATCGCGGGCCAGCCCGAAGGCCGCATCCATTTCGCCGGCGAACACATTTCGAAATGGCCTGGCTGGATTCAAGGCGCGATCGAGTCCGGGCTCCGCGCGTCAAAGGAAATTACCTGACGCCGTTTGAAAAATCCGCGCATCCCGGATCGGACCGGCAGATTAAATTCGCCACAGGGTTGAACGGCCCGCGGAAGCATCTTGCGAAAATCGGCGCCGCGCAATGCAAGCTGGCTCGCTTCTTCAGCGGGGGACGAAGTCCTTCCTTCTCCACGGAACGCGAACTTTGCCGAGAAAAACTTTGACAAATCGACCGTGCGCCCTCAAATTTCGGCCCCCGCTAGGATGGGGTCGTAGCTCAGTTGGTAGAGCACCACAATGGCATTGTGGGGGTCAGGGGTTCGAATCCCCTCGGCTCCACCATCCTCATAGGCTTGTCGCGCAGAAACATCGAGAACTACGCTTTTTCTTCTCGTAATAACTCCTCCCGGCTTCTTGGCCCGTGGGAAACTTGAGCTGCCTGCTGCGATTTCAATGTGCCATTCAGCGGGCCGCGTGTTCTTTAAGATCTTCCAGGGCGATGAACTCCAGGGCATGGAGATGCGTTGCTTCGAGCACAACGGCGGGCGCTTTGCCGGCGTTGAACGCCTCCACCCACCGCGTCACGCACAGACACCATTGATCGCCCGGCTTCAAACCTGGGAAATCGTATTCCTCCATCGGCGTGGAAAGGTCGTTGCCCTGCGCTTTGCTAAAGGCGAGAAACTCCTCGGTGGCCACGATGCAGACCGTGTGCAGCCCTTTGTCATCGGGACCGGTGCGGCAAAAACCGTCGCGATAAAAGCCGGTCACCGGAGCGTAACAGCAGGCTTGCAAAGGTTGGCCAAGAACGTTGCTGGGCATGTTTTTCTAAAAGATAAATTGTTATCCGAGCGCCGGACCGGGTTTCGTCCGGGGCTTCACTGTAGTCGAAATGGACGGTCGATACTATGGCAGAATTTTCGGAGCATCGGTCCGTGATTTACGGTTGCCAATCGAGCGGCGGGAGTTTAGTACGACGCGAACGAAGGGAAAAAGCGCATGCAAAAAATTACGCCGTTTTTGTGGTTCGAGGGCAACGCGGAAGAAGCCGTCGATTTTTACGTTTCGATTTTCAAGAAAGCAAAAAAGGGAGCCGTCACGCGTTATGGCGACGAGGGTCCGGGACCGAAGGGCGACGTCATGGTCGTCGAATTTCAAATCGAGGGTCGGGATTTTATCGCGTTGAATGGCAACTCCGAATTCAAATTCAACGAGTCCATTTCGTTCCTGGTTTATTGCCAGACGCAGAAGGAGGTCGATTATTATTGGGAGAAATTATCGCGCGGCGGCAAGAAGGTCGCCTGCGGCTGGCTTCGGGATAAGTTTGGCGTCACCTGGCAAATCACTGCCACCATCCTGATGGAACTGGTCAAACACAAAGATCCGGCGACTCGGGCTCGGGTGATGAAGGCCATGATGAAGATGGTCAAAATCGATATCGCCAAAATAAAAAAAGCGGCCGCTTCGAAGTGACGTAAACCCTGGACCTGTGCGCGCTTGAACGGCGCTTGACATGCAACCAATTGGTTGCATACTAAATGACGTTGTGGATGAGGTGTTCAAAGCGCTGGCGGATGCCAGCCGGCGAAAGTTGCTCGACATTCTGTTCAAAAACAACGGGCAGACGTTGAATGAGCTTTGCGCGCCTCTCGACATGACGCGGCAGGCAGTGACCAAGCATCTCGTTATTCTGGAACAGGCGAATTTGATCGCCGTCAAATGGCGCGGGCGCGAGAAGCTGCACTACCTCAATCCCATGCCGTTGCACGAGATCTACGAGCGTTGGATTGGCAAATACGAACGCCATCGCCTCCAGGCATTGAGCGATTTGAAAAAAGGTCTCGAAGAAAACAAAGACTCGAAATGAACGTATGAAGAATCCCAAGCAGGTTTATCAAACCTACATTCGCGCCACGCCGAAAAAGACGTGGGACGCCATCACCAAACCGGAATTCACCCGGCAATATTGGGCCGGCATCGCCAACGTCTCGGATTGGAAGCCGGGCTCGAAATGGAATCATGTCGCCAAAGTCGGCAAGCAGGAGGAGGTCTGGATCACGGGAGAAGTGGTGGAGAGCGTCGCGCCCAAACGATTGGTGATCACGTGGGCGGACCCGGACGATCTCAAAGACCAATCGCGCGTGACGTTTGAGATCGAGCCTATGAAAGGCATGGTCTGCCTCACGGTGACGCATGATCAGTTTAAGGCGAGTTCGACGATGGCGGGCAAGGTGGCGTGGGGCTGGCCGCGCGTGCTTTCGAGCCTGAAGTCGTTCCTTGAAACGGGGAAGGGCCTGGATGTTTTCTCCAGGTCTTGAACCGATCGTTGCCGGTCAATCTCCCAAACCACGGCGCGTCCGCTTCAAAGCGCCGCGCCGTTTTTTGTCGTCCAGGATGCGGCGTTTGATCCCGGCGGGGCGCGGAGCTTTGCGGCGGCGTTCGAGTTCTTTGCGACTGATCGCTTCTTGTTTCGCCCGACGCTTGCGTTCGATCAAGGCCTCGGCCAAACGCTCGCGCGCGAGTGTCCGGTTTCGCGCCTGCGAACGCGTGTCCTGATTGGTGACGGTGATTCCCGTGGGAATGTGGCGCAACGTCACCTTGGTGGAAACCTTGTTGACGTTCTGCCCGCCGGGTCCGGAAGAACGGTCGAAATGTTCTTCAAGTTCCGACTCCTGGAAGGGTTGATTCGGCTGGTCCGACGATGCGTTCATTTAACGCTGGTGCGGCCTTCGTCGAGGTCCATGAACTTGAACATGGTTTCGACTGTGCCGGGTGGCAGGCCGATTTCAGCGAGGCGTTCGTGGAGTCTTTGGGTGGCCCCATCGCGCCAACCGCGCTTGATGAGGAAGGCGTTCCACATCTCGATCTCGTCCTCGTTCGGTTTGCGGCCATTTTTAAAAGCCCATTCCAGGAGGTCGGTGTCGGAGCCGCCTTTGAGGGTTTGGGCTTCGAGGTCGGCGTATTTGATGTTGAGGAAGCGGCAGATGCGCGCATCGAAGGTTTGCGGCGACGGCGTGCCACGCAATGCGGCCCATTCATCGGGAAGTTTGCCCGCGGCGGCCAGACGGATTTTGTCGAGCATCCGTCCGAAATAAACGAGGCCGCCGACTTGCTCGGCCGGGCCGCGGAGTCCGGGAATGAGGGTTGGATATGGTTTGGCCATGTCCCGAGGAAAACAAGTCCGCGCCTTCGGCGCAAGAATCCATTGGGAGCCTCGTTACCTCGGCTGCTACTAAGTTTTGAATTCAATTGGCAATGGTTTCGTCGTGGCCCGGGAAAACCAAGTCAGTTCGGAGCGGAAACTTTTTGGCTCGACGTAGTAGGAGTTACTTGAGCGAGGCGAAATGCTTCGAGGAAGGTCTGCAGCCCTGGCGTCTCGGTCGCAGAATGGGTCACGAGGGTGTGGCGAAAGCGTCCCAGTTCGAGATATTTTTGGTAAATCACCGGCGCATCTATTCCGAGATCGGCGAGACTCCTCCGGCCTTTGAAAATCAAGTTGATGTTTTCAACCGCTTGCTTGTCCAGGTTCGAATTGGCGGGATAGAGTTTTTTGGCAACGCGTTGCTGCAAGTCGGTCGCCGCTTTTTGAATTTCGGCAGTGGACGTCTTGCTTAGCTCGGTGAGGAGTTCCCGCTGTCGTGGCGAAACCAGTTCGATGCGGCCCATCATCACGCGCGCGACTTTATCGGCCTGTGGAATTTCCAGGGGCAATATCTGGTCGGTCCATCGTCGGGGTGTCACAAAAAACAGGCGCAATCCGGGGCTTTGGAAATAGGAGACTTTCCAGGTCTCCAGCAGCGCCACCGCTTCGTCCTCGAACAAGCCTTCCACTTTCAAAGCGTCCAGCAATGCGGCCCGCAGCTTGTCGCGATTCGCCGCCGAATAGTCGGCCGCGGTAAATCGCGCAGGCATTCGTTTTGAAAATCCTTCGCGATGGCTGGGAATAGTGAAGCCCGGGGCCTCGCGAAAGGCGATTTTGTTTTTTTGGATATCCACCAGCCAAAGGCGCCGAATGCGCAGGTCGTCTTTAACCTCGGGTGGAACTGCCGGTTGGATCACGAGTTCATCTTTCTCCTGCGCCACCTTTAACAACGCTTCGCCCGTGCCCAACCCGCGATAAAACAGAAACCGTTCGCTCTCGCCGGAGGCCGTTTGGACGTTGGCCGCGTTGACGTGCCGCGGCGCCAGCCACACGGGGTCATCGGTGGCCATCGCCGCCCCCGACGCGCCAATCTTGAGATTCTTCCATTCCAAAACGCCCAGGCTCGAACGCTGGAATGCGCTTCCTCGCTCGGTAAATTCAATCACCGGCTCTTCCCGCGTGGGCTTGGGATAATACTCGGTCAGCAGTCCACCGCGGTATTGAACCTTTACATCCACGGTCTGAGGCAGATCACCGGTGGGATGGAAATAGATGACGGGCGTTTCCAACCGGATCGTCACGTTTGGCTGCGCAAAGGGCGCGCCTTGAAAGAAAAAGCCCGGCAACTGCGTGGCGGTAAAAACGGGCGAACCTCCGGCTAGCCGATGCACAAAACCCGGAACCGGCTCGTCGTCGGTATTAATCCCATCGAGCGAACGGCCGCGTTCGTCCTGCAACGCGGTGAAGGTCCCCCACTCATGCACGACGAGCTGATTTGTTGCCGCGCTCAGCGCTGCCGGAGCCGCCAAAGCGGCGACCGCGAAAACGAGAAACAATCGCTTCATATCTTAAAGGCTTTGACAGAAAAGTAAGCCTCTCGTTCTGGCCATCAAGAGAATACTCTGGGCCATGTCCCGAACGCGACGACCTTGGCCTTCGATTTCCGCGAGTCGCTGGCATGGACGATGAAAGCTTTCTGGGAATGTGGGATGGAGATCCGGAATGTGGGATTGGAAGGACTTACGCAGGGAAAATCCGGGACCGGAAGAATTGCAGATTGCAGATTTCGGATTGCAGGACTGACCAGATCTGTTGGGTGATTCCGCGTTTTGGAAAAAAATTAAACCGTTAAGTCCGTTAATCTCCGTTAAGAAGCGGAAATTGCCGAAAACGGAGTTGGGAGGTGGAATGGAGCAGTCTGTGTCAGTGTGCGGGTGGGGACAGCCTAAAGGCCAGACTACAAATTGACAGAAAGGTGAGAACAAAAAGATGGGGTGGGAAGCTGAGCCGTCCATGCCTTCGCGGGGCGGGACAACGTGCCCGGGTTCGGGCTGGGTTGAGTTGATGGGCGTGTTGGACATGGGTTGTTCCTTTTTCTTGGGGGGTGGAAAGAGGGAAGCGTTCGAGGGGTTTTGGTCCTCGATGGTTTTTGCGGGGAATTCGAATCCGATTTTACGGAGGCGAATTGCGCGCAAACGCTGGTTCTTTCCGTTCGGCTGGCATTGGTCCGAACGCGTTGAGGATGGCGGTTTTTGGGGGGAAGTCAAACACGAAGAGGGGGGCGGCGCGCGGTTTGAGGGAAATGGTGGATGGGGGTGAATGACGTGACCCGTCGGAGGAGGGGAAACGGGGAGAAATTTTTACAGAAGGAAACAAAGGAAACGAAGGTCGGAACGAAGGGGGTATTCGGCTTTGTGGGTGCGCGCGGGAGGTCCCGGGCAAGCGCTTCAAGGTCAGAGGCGGTCGGGAATGTGACGCCGAAAATCCATTGAGCTGTGGAGAATCCGGACAATTTGCAGCGTGTGATCCTGGATTCGGAAGAGGATTACGTGCCTGCCTTGGGCCGCAAGCTGGCAGCCGGGAAAAAGGTCGTTTCGAGTTCGGCATTTTTCCGGGCGAGCGAGAATGGCCTCGAATTTCGTCCAAAGGGAATCCAGATAAACTTGTTCCTGCCGAGGGCCCCATGTTTCCAGGGTGTAGGCGCGAACGGATTGGAGGTCGGAAAGGGCGGCCGGAGTGAAGTCCAGCTTCATTTGCGGGCTAGCGCCATGAATTGCTTTTTGGAAGTGACTCGGATCGTTTGACCTGCCTGGAGTTGCGCGAAGCCAATGGCGGCTTCGCGTTTAAGCCATTCATTTTCGGCTTCCGTTCTGGCGGCGAGCCGCAGAGCTTCGCGGATCACTTCACTGGCATTGTTGTAAAGGCCGGTTTCGACTTTTTGCCGGACCATCTTTTCCAGTTCTGGCGTCAGTGAAACGTGCATGGGCAAAGAGTACGGAAGGCGTCAAACTTTGTCAACGTTTGGAAAATGGTTGGGTGCGATTTTTTGCATCTCCCAAAAGGATTGATATTGTCCAATACAAGATTCACACAGCGAATTTTTACAGAAGGAAACTAAGGAAACGAAGGTTGGAACGAAGGGGGAAATTCGGATGTTGGGTTGCGCGAGAGCGAGGGCATGGCTTGGACGCGAGGTTTCGCCACTGCCAATCGCGCGTGGCCAAAATGGAAAACGCCGACCCGACTGTTGCCTCTGACCTGAAGCTCCAAGCTCTTTTTCCCCTGAGCTTGAAACGAAAACAAATTGCCGAGGGAAGTTGGGGGGGCCGCTGTCCTGCAAGTCGAAAGCGGCGTGCGGGTCATCGACCTCGTTTTGACTTTTCCCAGGCCTTAGTTTTCGTGAAGCTTGTATTGAGATTCAATTTGCTGAAGCCATTTAACGAAGCCTGTATTTGCGGTTTCGATCGATTGAGCATCCTTGAAAGGATAAGCGAGACCAATCTCTACTTGAGAGACGCCGATTCGCAAAAAACCGGCCACAAAAACGGTGGGCATTTCCGTCGTCCATCCCTCCTCTGTGTTAGTGACGCGGATATTTGTTAAGCCTGAAAATGCGAGCACGTTCGTGCGTTCGGCGATCACTCCCAACGGAACCACTCCTTGTATCTTCAGCGCTGAATTCGTTTTGAGCTTCGCTGCGGCGGATTCGTAGTGAGACCAAATCGACTTAATGTCTGGCGAAGTCGCATCTAGTGGCCCGCCCGCCTCCTTTCTCGCATTTGTGCATATCTGCGCGTAGGAGTCTTTGGCCGCCTGTAACGTCGCCGAGTTCCCTTTAAACTTCGCCGTCCAAAATGCAGTTTGCCCTGATGTTCGCCCGTTGTTCAGAATCTCTGCGAGAGCGTTTGTCTCGTAATAGATTCCAATCAACTCCGTTGGTGGTGTCATGCCCGCTGTTGCCATTGCTTTCACGGCAGGTGAAAGATGAGAGGCTTCAATAAAGCCAGGCGGGCCGGGAAAATTAGTGAACGAATGTGTTGCATGTACTGAAAAATGAAAGCAGACAGCAATCACGATCAACAGAACCGTGCGAGGGGAGTGAGTATTCATAGGGCTAGCATGTCAGGACGACGAGTGGTATCAACAAGAAAACTTATGCAAGCACGTCGCGATTCTTGGTTTGAGCAATCCGACTGGCTTAACGATGTTCGCACCTTAAGGTATTGGAGATCCGGTTGGGTTCTTGCGTATTCGGAACGAAAATCATACGTTGAAGACTTCAGATTTCATCTCGTTACGATGCCGGGGAAACGTGTTGATGAGGTGATTACGACCCGGTGGGGCCGATCGATTTTGGATGAAAGCAACCCACCGCTATTTCGGATAAAGAAGGTCGGCCAATGTGTTTCACCTCAAATTCGACAGAAGTATGGGCTGGCCCGAATTGGGCACCGTTGGTCCGATAGTCGCGGAAATCTGGTAATCAAGGAACATGTGAACGAGGAGGTCGGAAAATTTCGGCATCACAGCATTTGGGTAAAATATGAATTCCTGAGCGTCTTTCTGGCAGAAACGAAACAGATTCCTCTGCTTTGGTTTTGTTCCGAACGATATTCAGAGAAAAGCCTTCGCGCATTGGGCCGATCAAAAAGTAGGTTGGCTAGTAGAAAAATCACATCAGGCCCGAAGGTAGTGCTGCAAATGTTTTTGAAAGTAACTGCACCGATGAAAAAAGTGTATCCTCGTCTCAAAAGCTGGAGTTCCTTACAGGGCCGGTTCCCATTGGCTGTTGAAGGGTGACTTCGGAAATAACGGCCGGGATCGCGCACTTGCATTTCGCGGGCGAATCACCTACCTCCTCGGCCTCCGCAGCCGTCCCTGATCCTCGCCCAATTGCGGTTAGTCTTCGCCGACGGTGCGCAAGATTTCGGCGCGAATTTGTGGGGTGAGCTGGAAGAATTCGCCGGCGAAGGACGGTGAAGAGTTGCAGGGTGCTCGGGCGCGAATACCAAAGCGGCGCAGAGCGCTCGCACTCCAAAATGACAGGCTTCGGCGACCGGGCTTCGATTTGCATGGCGCCACGCTGGAGCGTGGCGGTCCCGGGGATGGAGGGTGGAAAAATTATCCAGTGGGCGGCAAGAAGTGTCGATGGTGCGGACGGTTCGCTAATTGTAAGTGGTTGGAAATCAGATGATAGGGCGTATGGCACACCCGTTGCTTGGAAGCGCAGCGTGAATATCAGTTTGTTCCAAGCGGCGTCGGCGTTGAATGCCAATGCGCGTTGGCAGGAGGTGATCGCCGAGAATATGGCGGCGTCTTCGGTGCCTGGTTTTAAAAAGCAAACGGTTTCGTTTAAGGCGGTGGAAGCGGGGATGATGCCGCATGGGATCAATGCGACGGCGGCTGAGCGGACGGCGTGGTCGATGCCGCAGGGGACGACTTCGACGAGTTTCGCGCAGGGGGAAATGAAGTTCACAGGGGTGAATACGGATGTGGGTTTGGATGGGGGCGGGTTTTTCGAGGTGCAGCTTCCAAATGGAGCGTCGGCTTATACGCGCGATGGGGAATTTCAATTGAACGGGCAAGGGCAGTTGGTGACGAAGCAGGGTTTTGCGGTGATGAGCGATTCGGGGCCGTTGCAGTTGGATCGGGCTTCGAGCGATCCGATTACGATCTCGGCGGATGGGACGGTGAGCCAGGGGAATAATACGCGCGGGACGTTGAAGGTGGTGAATTTCAATAAGCCGGAGTTGCTGACGCCGCAAGCGGGCGGGGTGTTCGTGGCGAATGATCCGAGTTTGCAGGCTTCGAGCGATAATAAGCCGAAGGTGCGTCAATTTTATTTGGAGCAGGCGAATACCACTCCGGTGATGGAGATGGCGAATATGATTACAGTGATGCGGGCATCGGAAGCCAATCAGCGCGTCATTCAAATGCAGGACGAACGGATGGGTCGTGCGATCACGGAGTTGGGAAATCCTAATTAATTATGTTGCGCGCACTTTATTCTTCGGCGGCCGGGATGCAGTCCCAGCAGGTGAATCTGGACGTCATCGCGAACAATCTCGCGAACGTGAACACGACGGGTTTCAAGAAGAGCAAGGCGGAGTTCCAGGATTTGTTGTATCAGACTTCGCGCACGGCGGGGGCGGAACAGGGCGCGGGGAATCAGTTGCCGACGGGGGTGCAGATCGGTCACGGGTCGCGGTTGGTGGCGACGTCGAAGGTTTTTACTTCGGGCGAATTGACGCAGACGCAGGAGCAGTTGGATATCGCGATCAAGGGGGATGGGTTTTTCGAAGTGCAAACGGCGTCGGGCGAGAAGGCTTATACGCGGGATGGTTCGTTCAAGGTCGGTCCGACGGGGCAGATCATGACGAGCGATGGGTTGGTGGTGCAGAGCGGTTTTCAACCGATTCCGCCAGGGACGACGAATATCGATATTTCGACGACGGGGGAAGTGACTTACACGGGCGCGGCGGGGAAGTCGTCGTTTCGTTTGCAACTCGCGCGGTTCGCGAATCCGTCGGGGTTGGAGAGTCTGGGGCACAATCTTTACAAGGAAAATACGGCGTCGGGCACGGCGGAAATTGGGCAGCCGGGGGAGAACGGTTTCGGCACGACGAATCAGTATTACCTGGAGCTTTCGAACGTCAAGGTGGTGGAGGAAATGGTGAATATGATTCTGGCGCAGCGCGCTTACGAAATTAATTCGAAGGCGGTGCAGGCTTCGGACGAGATGATGCAGATGAGCAATAACCTGCGGCGTTAAAGTATGTTTCGATTTTTTGCCATTTTGTTTGCGTGTGTGGGCTCCTTCGCGGCGGATTCGGCGTCGTGGCCGTTGGCGGCGCAGGTGGCGGTGGATAGCAAAGGGATTTTTTTGAAGGACATTGTCGCGCCCGCTTTTACGCAGTCGTTGCCGGTGGTGCGGGTGGCGGATGCGCCGGCGTTTGGGAAGGCGGCTTTGTTCACGCGGGCGCAGTTGAATGACATTTTGATTCGCGTGGCTCCGGATTTGAATCCGGTGTGGTCGGGCGCGGAGAAGATTCGCATCGTGCGCCGCAGCCGGCCGATCGATGAGACGGAGATGAAGCAGCTTTTGACGGCGACGTTGCAGAGCGAGCAGGTGCGGGATCGCGGGGAGTTGGAGCTGCGATTTGTGCGTCCGTTCGCGCCGGTCCTTGTGCCGGATGAACCGCTGCAGTTGCGCGTGCTCGACCTTCCGAATACGGGAATTTCGCCGAATTTTATTGCGCGGACGGAATTGCGCGCGGGCGAGGAAATTGTGGGGACGTGGCAGTTGAATGTGACGGCGAAGGTGTGGCGGGAAATTTGGGTGGCGCGTTCGCCGTTGCTGCGCGGGCAGGCGATGCAGGGCGCGGATATCGGCCAGGAGCGGCGGGATGTTTTGACTTTTAAGGAAGGGCTCGCGGCGTTGCCGACGGATCTGGGCAGTTACGATGTGGCGGAGAATATGACGGGCGGACAGGTGTTGAGCGCGCGTTCGCTCAAGCAGCGTCCGGTGATTCATCGCGGGAAAACGTTGGATGCGTTGATCCAGGAAGGGGCTTTGACGATTGCGGTGAAAGTGGAGGCGCTCGAAGACGGCCTGCCGGGCCAGACGGTGCGTGTCCGAAATATTAAATCGCGGCGTGAATTCCGCGGAAAGGTGCAGGATGAACAAACGGTTGCTGTCGCTCTCTAAAATTTCCCTCGCCGCCGCGCTGGTGTTCGCCGCGCCGATGACGCGCGGTCAATCGCTTTGGCAGGAAGGCGCCGCGAAGAGCATGGTGTCGGACAAGCGCGCCAATGCGGTCGGGGACATTCTCAGCATTTTGATCCAGGAGAGCAACACGGCGAATCGCGCGAACCAGACGAAGACTTCGAAGGCTTCGAACATCGACGCGAGTTTGCAGACGTTTCTTTACAGTCCGGCCGCGAGCAAGTTGTTGACGAAGGGCGGGGAGTTGCCGGCGTTGAAGACGACGGCGGCGCAGAGTTTCGATGGCGGGGGGCAGATTAATAATTCGGAAAAAATCACGGCGCGGATCGCGGTGCGGGTGATCGATGTGTTGCCGAATGGGAATTTGGTGATCGAGGGCACGCGCAAGGTTTCGTTCTCGGGCGAGACGCAGGATGCGGTTCTGCGCGGCGTGGTGCGGAGCGAGGATGTTTCCGCGAACAATACGATTTTCAGCTACAACATTGCCGAGGCGACGATCAAATACGTTTCGACCGGCACGATCACGGACAACCAGAAAAAGGGTTGGTTCACGAGGATTTTCGAAAAGGTCACCCCGTTTTGAGCATGCGCTTTCTTTCGACCATATTGTTGATCG
>Ga0070686_100001182_pt1 | contig 14832 bp, 15 predicted proteins | sample KBSS23LmetaG_FD_65654 | JGI IMG/M metagenome (GOLD analysis project Ga0070686, IMG submission 65654) | Switchgrass rhizosphere microbial communities from Kellogg Biological Station, Michigan, USA - KBS S2-3L metaG | ecosystem: Host-associated > Plants > Roots > Rhizosphere ... | reverse complement strand
CGCGCTCGATCGCGCGTTTCGCGAGCGCACGTTGTTCTGATGCTCAGTCAGCCGCAAGCCTCAAGCCTCAAGCCTCAAGCCAGCCGCAAGCCTCAAGCCAGCCGCAAGCCAGGCTTGAAACTACTGTGCGGTCCCGCTCAATCCTTCTTTGAGGAACGCCACCAACGGCGGCAGCGTCTTCTCCGGCGCCTCCATGTGCGGGACATGGCCGAGTCCTGGAATGAGGTGCAACTGCGCCTTGCCGTTCGGAATGGTGCTGGCGATGTACTGCATCCGCTCCTTGAACACCGCCGACGATCCCGGCAGCATGTCCTCGGCGCCGCCGAAGACGAGCGTCGGCGCCTTGATGTGGGCCCAGTCGTAGACGACCGGATCGAGATACTGCACCTGGCCGATCAGCGTCTGCACCATCGCCAGCCGCGGCCAGTCGGCGCTCAGCGTCCACGAGTAGCGGATGCGCGCATACCGGTCGAACTCGGGCGTCCACGCCGCCGGGTTGTGCGCGAAATAGCGCATCAGCGACGCGCGGATCGATTGAAACGTCGTCCCGAGCGCGCGCTTGTAGGCTTCGTCGGTGCTGTCCCACGGGCGATCGAACCGCGGGTCGGTCAACCCGATCGGGTTGTAGAGGACCAGCCGCTCGACCATGTCCGGGTACTGCGTGGCGAACCGCGCCGCGAGCATGCCGCCCATCGAATGGCCGACGACCATCACCCGCGGGATATTCAGGTGCTGCAGGATCGCGCGCGTGTTCCGCGCCATGTCGTGGAAGTTGTACGGGATGATCGGCTTCGACGAACGGCCGTAGCCGATCTGGTCGGGGACGATCACGCGGAAGCCTTCTTTGCGCAGCGCGTCGATCGGCCCGCCGAAGTAGAAGCCGGCGAAGTTGTTGCCGTGCAGCAGCACCACCGTGTGTCCGTTGGCCGCGCCGGCCGGCGCGACGTCCATGAAGGCGATGCGCACGTCCTGGCCGTAGAGCGTCAGCGGCAGGTACGACGAGGGATACGGGTACGGGCACTCTTCGCAGTTGATGCTGCCCGGTTTGACGTCGGTCGGCGTCGGCGGCGCGGCCGGCGTCTGCGCCTGCGCGGCGGCAGCCCATGCGGCAAGCGCGAGGATCGCGAGCGGTTTCGGCATGGCGACATTATGTCGTAGAGTCCCGCCGGCGATGAACGATCTCAGCTGGCGGTGGATTGCGGCGATGATCGCGGCGCCGCTGCCGATCGGGATGCTGGTTGCGACGCCGATCTGGCGCCGCGGCGAGTGGATTCTCGGCAACGTCGCCGGCACGGTCGTGATCTTCGGCGCCGCGTTCGCGCTGATCTTTCGCGAGTGGGCGGCGCTCGACGCGCTTCAGCAGGCGTGCTTCGACGCCGGCTACGCCGCCTGTTTCCCCGATCCGCCGGCGTTCATGCGCTACGCGATCTACGCCTCGATCGGCCTCGTCGAAGCGCTGGCCTTGTTCCTCATCAGCCTCACCGTCGAACGCCGGCTGCGCGAACGCGCCTATGCGCCGGAGTGGCGGCGGTAGCGCCGAGCGTTCATACGCCTTTCATTCGATGACCTCAGGGGTGATTCCGCCGCGGCGAGACGGCGCTATGCTGGCGTGACCGCGCAATCGGTGACGCGCGACGCGCTCGTGCGGCCGACGCCGCGCCCGCCGATGACAATGCTGTAATACAGCTTCGCGGCGAAAGCGTTCAGCGCCGCCGGCCCCACGTTGTGTGTTCGTGTTCGAGAAGCCCGTCGTTGGATCTATGAGCGAAGTACGCCGTGTGCCGAAACGCGTCGACATGCCGATGATGCTGACGACCGAGGTGCGGTCGACCGACGAACTCGTCGAGAAGGCCGCGAGCGCAGCGCTTTCATACAGCGCGCCGGAGCCGGCCCGGCCAGTCGTCTCCTGGCGATCCGCAGCGCTTCGCTTCCTGTTCCCGCGCGACGACCGCGAGCAGGAAATCCGGTTCCGGCGCTACCTGATCGCGGCCGCGACGTCGCTGATCGTCCTCGCGCTCCTCGGCGTCTGCTTCCTGGTCGGCGTGCTGGCGCCGCGGCCGTTCGCGATCACCGCAGCGATCGTGCTGCTCTCGATCGCCGCGTTCTACCTCGTAATCCGCAGCGGGCTGAACCGCTATGCGGCCGATCCCAGCCTCACTGTTCCGATGATGATCGCCGCGATCAGCGCTGTTACATACGCGCTGTATCACCTCGGCAATCTGCGCACGGTGTTCCTCCTCGTCTATCCCGTGATCATGTTCTTCGGCGTGCTGCGCCTCGCCACCAGGTCGCTGCTGCTGGTGGCCGCGTTCATCGTCAGCGCCTACGTGTTCGTCCTCGCCGCGCTGGCGAATCAGCCTGGCCGCCTCGATTCGATCGAGATCGAAGCCCTGCGCATGGTGACGCTGACCACCGTGCTGGTGTGGTTCGCGTTCATGGGCGGCTACGTCCACGAGCTGCGCCGCCGGTTGCGCGAAAGCGGCTACGACCGCCTGACCGGCGTCCGCAATCGCGGCCGGATTCTCGACGTGCTCACCCACGAGCAGCTCCGCTTCGAGCGCGGCGGCGGCTCGCTGTGCGTCTGCCTCGTCGACGCCGACGAGCTCAAAGGCATCAACGACACGCTCGGCCACCGCGCCGGCGATCTTGCGCTCCAGACGATCGCCCAGATCGCCGAACGTGAACTGCGCGTCGTCGACGCCATCGGCCGCTACGGCGGCGACGAATTCCTGCTCGTCCTGAGTCAGACCGGAGTCGACGGCGCGCGCGAATGCGCCGAGCGCATCCGGGCGCGGATCGAGCTGAGCGACGGCATCGGCGACGAGGCGGCGCGGCAGATCACGGTGTCGTGCGGCATCACCCGCCACCGGCGCGGCGAATCGTTGGCGGATACGCTGCAGCGCGCCGATGCCGCCCTGTATCGCGCCAAACGCCGCGGCCGCAACTGCGTCGAGGTCGAGTAGCGCGACCGCGTTTCACGCCGCGGTTCGAGATCGGATCGGTGCCGTTCGCGCCCGCATGTAGGCGACGAAGGTCGCAATCGCCAGCAAGACAATCGTGGTCGCCGCCGAGCTCATTTCACCGCGCGCGACGTGGAACACGGTGGCGCTGACCATCACGATCATCACGCCGGCTGCCGCGGCGGGGACGAGCCACGGTTGAATGCCCGTGAGACCCGGGATCGTCAGCCCCACCGCCGCCAGCACTTCCGCGACGCCCACGAACACCTGAAACCATCGTGGCAGCGCCGCATTCATCTGGTCGACCACCGCCGCCGGCGGGAAGAGCAGCAGCAACCCGTGGGCAAGGAAGGCCAGCGCGAGAAACACCTGCAGCACCCAGAGAAGCCTGTTCATGGCGTCCGCTCCTTGTTGCTGGTGCGGCGGCGTTTGCCGGCGCACCGAGGATTCATATCACCTGGTCGAAGGCGACGGGGGAAGATCGACAGACTACCAGTCCGGCGGCCGTGGCAGCTGGACAATTTTCGCTGCCGCAATCACGGTGGTTGACAGGAGAACCTGTGGACGAACAGGTTCGGTATTACACAGCGAAGCTCCAGCACGAAATCGACCCGTGGGATCTGAATGAGGCGCCGATTGTTGGCGCTACAACGGCTATCCGGTTGACGGTTGGAGCCGGTGCAGCCGCCTGGCTCGTGCGGCTGTTCATAGTCGACGGGAAGCATTCCTCGTCGAAGTTCCTCACGTGCGCAGCGCGACACGCGCGCTGGTGATCGACGTCACCCGCGACGGACCGAGCGGCTACACTAGCAGGACGCCAGCGTGCGCCCGTAGCTCAGTTGGATAGAGCACCGGCCTTCTAAGCCGGGGGTCACTGGTTCGAGTCCAGTCGGGCGCGTACCCTTCCGCAAAGATTTTTTCGCATTCCGCTCCGTCGCCATCTCTCACGTTCCGTCAGGTCTCGGGCCGATCGCGCGGAACTGTGCCCTTACGACTTGGCTTTCTTCGCAGACTTCGATTTCCCCGATCTGTTGAGGGCGACCGCCTCGCGAACCAGCGCCTTGAAGGCGGCCGCGTCGACTTCTTCTCCTTCATGAATGTCGATCGCCCGGCGGACGTTGCCGTCGAGGCTCGAGTTGAAGAGGCGCGCCGGATCCTTCAGCGAGGCGCCTTTCGCGAACGTCAACTTCACCACCGCCTTGTAGGTCTCGCCGGTGCAGATGATCCCGTCGTGCGACCATGTCGGCGTGCCGGGGCTCGTCGGCTTCACCCACTTCACCTCCTCGACGACGTCCGGGTCGGCTTCCTTGACGAGCGTGCGCATCCTGCTGAGGGTTTTGCCGCGCCAGTCGCCGAGTGCGGCGATTCGTTTCGAGATGACGTCGGACGCCGGCTGTCGAACGGTCATACGCTCCTCCCGCTGCGCCGCCTGGCGGCATACGGCAGCACGAACAAATACAGGCCGCTGAACAGCAGCAACGCGAGCGGCAGCAGCGGCGAGTAAGTCACCCACGGCGGCGGTGTCCCGCTCCGCTGCGCCAGGGCGATGAAGTTGGCGACGACCGTCACCGTGAACGCAATGGACACCCAGCGGTGGGCCTGCCGAATCCAGCTGTTCCAGTTCACTGCGGCCTCCCGTGACTCGCGGTCTCAGCCGCGAACTGCTGCGCGTATTCGCCGTTGAGCCGCTGCCAGCCGGCGAATTGCATCGCCTCGGGGCCAGCGATGCGCCCGATGGGCGTGCCACTGAGCAGGTGATCCAGGACATCGAAACAAATGTGCCACCCGGCGGCGCCCATTGAAATGAAGCGGCGATCGATGTTGTGCCACAGCGTCAGGCGCGTGCCGCCGTCTGACGCTTCGAGTTCCCAGCGGATGTCCTGCGCGCCCCAGTTGTACTCGAGCAGCCGCGGCGCGTCGGCTCGCGTCACCGTCGTCTCGGACACCAGCGGCGTCGGCGCTCCGACGGTGGTGAGCTTCACCCTGCGTCCGGCCGTGCCGAGGCTGGCATCGGCTTCGAACGGCGCCCATTGACCAAGATGCGCCGGGTCGGTCAGCGCCTGCCAGACTTTCTGCGGCGAGTGGCGCAATTGCCTGACGAGAACCAGCGTCCACTTCTCTCCGTCCTGTCGCACCTCCGCCCCGCTCGCCGGGCCGGGGGCGTACTGCTCGCGATTGGCCATCTATCGTTTCCTCGCCTTCCTCTTCGTTCGTGTTGATCGATCCATGCGATCGAGATGACGTTCGAGGGCATCGAGGTGAGCGGACCAGAAGCGACGAAACGGCGCCAGCCACGCATCCACTTCCTGAAGCGGTTCCGGCTTCAGCCGGTAGACACGGCGCTGCGCGTCGATCGTCGCTTCGACGACGCCGGCCTCGCGCAGCACGCGCAGATGCTTCGACACGGTCGGCTGCGTCATCCCCAACTGCCGCTCGATGTCTCCCACCGACTGCTCGGCCGAGACCAGCAGGCCCAGGATCGCGCGCCGGTTCGGCTCGGCGATGATCTCGAACACGGATTCCACGCTCTTGATATACGCCGTACAGCATATGCCTGTCAAGGCATATAAGCGGGTGACGTTCCGGCGGCCGGGGCAGAGGCGCGCGCGGCCCTCGACAGGTCAGCAGCAGGCGGCGGCGATGTCCTGCGCGGCGCTCTGGCTAACGCGCTAGAATGCGGCGCCGACGATGCCCCAGTGGCAGTTTCTGATTACGCTGAACGAGCGCTTGCGCCCGCTTCGGGATCCAATCGAGATTCAGGAAGCGGCGGTACGCCTGCTCGGCGACCATCTCCAGGCAAGCCGTGTCAATTACGCGCAGATCGACGGCAACGAGTTCGTCATCCGCCAGTCGTACGGCCGGACGGTCGCGCCGCTCGCCGGCCGCGGCCCGTTGACACAATTTGGCAAGCCGATCGCCGACGAATGCCTCCGCGGCGAGACGGTCGTCGTCACCGATATCCACACCGACGCGCGGTTCACGGCGGCGGATCGTGCGCAGCTCCTCGCCAACGGAACCGAGGCCTTCGTCGGTGTGCCGCTGATCAAGGAAGGTCGATGGGTGGCGGCGTTGGTCGTCGACAGCGACACGCCGCGCTGCTGGGATCGCGATCAGGTCACAGTGATCGAGGTGACGGCCGACTGCGCCTGGTCGGCCGGCGAGCGGGCGCACGCCGAGGCGGCGCTGAAGCGCCGGGAAGATCGGCAGGCGTTCCTCCGCACCCTCCAGAACACGACCCGCGCGCTTGCCGACCCGATGCGCATTCTCGGCGAGACCTGCCGCCTGCTCGGCACCTACCTGCATGTCAACCGCGTATCGTACGGCGAGATCGACGGCGACGATTGCACCATCGTCAACGATTACGTGGACGGCCTTCCCTCGCAAGCCGGCTGCGTTCGCTGGACCGACCTTGGCGGCAGCCGCATCGAGGACATCCTCAAAGGCGAGACGCTCTTTGTCAACGACACGTCGACCGAGCCGCATACGGCAGCCGAGCGCGAGGCCCTCCGAGCGGTGGGCATCGGCGCGTACATCTGCCCGCTGCTCGTCAAGGAGGGCCGGTTCGTCGCCTCGTTCGGCGTGCACAGCCGTGAGCCGCGGGTGTGGACGCAGGACGAAGTCGCGCTGGTGGAGGAGGTTGCCGATCGGACGTGGGCGACGCTCGAGCATCACAAGGCCGAAGCCCAGCTGCGCACCAGCGAAGAACGGCTCGAGTTCCTGGTTCGGCTGAGCGACGCGCTCGGCCCGCTCACTGATCCGGGTGAGGTGCAGAACACCGCCGCACGGCTGCTCGGCGAACATCTCGGCACGACCCGCGTCGGTTACGCGGAGGTGGGCGGCGGCGGCTACCGGGTGTATCGCGAGTACACGCACGGCGTCGCGCCCCTTGCCGGACAGCACCTCGACATCAACATCGGCCGTGAACTGCGAGAGGCATTCACCCGCGGCGAAACGGTCGTCATCAACGACATCGAGACCGATCCGCGACTGAGCGAAGCTGCGCGCGCCACCTTGCGGCCACGGCAGATCGCGGCGATGGTCGGGACGACGCTGTTCAAGGGCGGGCAGATGGTGGCGGCGTTCGGCGCCAACCATGTCGAGCCGAGAGTGTGGACGGAGTCGGAGATCACGCTGGTGCGCGACGTCGCCGAACGGACGTGGGATGCGGTCGAGCGCACCCGCGCCGAGGCGGCGTTGCGCGAGGAGACGCGGCGCCTTGGCATCGCGCTCGAAGCCTCGGCGGCCGGCTCGTGGACATGGGTCGCCGCAACCAACCAGGCCGATTGGGACGACCGGTTCCGTTCCCTGTACGGTTTCGCGCCGGATGAACCGGCCATACCAAACGGGTGGATCACCCGCGTGCACGAAGACGATCAGCCGCGGATGACCGCCATCCTCGAAGAGATGCTGTCGTCGAAGACAAAGGAGTCCTGGGAGAACACTTTCCGGATCCGGCGCCCTGACGGAACGATCACGTGGATCCAGAGCCGCGGACGTGCCGACCGCGATGCCGATGGCACCATCACCCGGCTGACGGGACTCGATTTCGACTTCAGCCAGCACCATCGCGCCGAGGAGGCGCTGCAGGCGCGACGCGACGAAGAACACGACCGCGCGCTGCGGACGCTGCTCGAGACCGCCACGCAGGGCATCGTGTCGGTCGATGCGGACGGCGTCATCGCCACCGCGAATCGTGCCGTCGAGGCGATGTTTGGCTGGGCCGTCGGCGAGTTGATTGGCCACCGCATCGAGGAGCTGCTACCCACGTCGTTCCGTGACGCCCATGTCCGGCACCGCACCGGCTACATCGCGGCGCCGCGGCCGCGTCTGATGGGCGGTGGCCTCGATCTGACTGGCCAGCGGAAGGACGGATCGAGCTTTCCGATCGAGGTCAGCCTCAATCACGTCGCCACCGCCGGCGGCGGGCGGGTCTTCGCGTTCGTGACCGACATCAGCGACCGCCAGCGCGCCGCGTCGGCGCTGCAGGAGCGCACCGCCGAACTGGAGTATCGGACCACGCAACTGAGCCGGATGGCGTCCGATCTGACCCTCGCCGAGCAGCACGCGCGCGAGCAGATCGCCAGGACGCTGCACGACGGCCTGCAGCAGCAGCTGGTCATCGTCGCGCTGAATCTCGAGCTGCAGCTGAAACGCGACACCGCCGGCGGCGCCGCGCCGAGCGAGCTCCTGTCGGAAGCCAAGCACCAGATAGAGGAAGCGATCGCCGCCGCCCGCTCGCTGAACTTCGAGCTGTTTCCGCCGGTGCTGCAGCAGTCGGGGCTGCCGGCGGCGCTGGCCTGGCTCGCCGGCTGGACCACCGACAAGTACAAGATCGACGTCCGCGTCGTCGCCGATCCGCGCGCCGATTCGGTTCGCAAGGACGTCCGCACGCTGCTGTTCGAGTCGGTCAGGGAACTGCTCTTCAATGCGGTCAAACACGCGCACGCCGACGGCGTGATGCTGGAGCTGGCCGTCGATGCCGACGATCAGCTGTGCATCACCGTGACGGATCAGGGCGTCGGCTTCGATCCGGCAGCCCTCGCCGCGCGATCGAAGGCCGGCTCCGTGGGCTGGGGATTGTTCAGTATCCGCGAGCGGCTGACGCTGCTCGGGGGCCGCTTCGAGATCGACAGCGCGCCCGGCCGCGGCACGCGCGTGCGGCTCGTCGCGCCGCGCGGCAGCGCGCACGGCGCGACCGCCGCTCCGGCGCTGTCCGCATTCGCGCCGAGCCGCGCCACCGCGCCGCGCGGCAACGGCCGGGCATCGGCCGACGCGCTCAGGATCCTGATCGTCGATGATCACGCCGGCGTCCGCAGCACGCTCCAGGACATTCTTCACGAACGGCCGCAGCTGTCGGTGGTCGGCGATGCGGCGAATGGTTTCGAGGCGATCGCGCATGCGCACACGCTCAGGCCCGACGTCATCCTGATGGACATCGCGATGCCGCACGTCGACGGGATCGAGGCAACGGCGCGCATCCGCGCCGAGCTCCCCGAGGTGCGGATTCTCGGCCTGTCGATGCAGCCGCGTAGTGCCGTCTCCGATGCGATCACGAACGCCGGCGCCGAGCGCTTGTTCGTCAAGGGCGTCGACACACAGCGGCTGGTCGACTACCTGCTCCTCATTTACGCCTCCCGCAGCGGCAATCGGGCGACGACGTGACGCCGACTCGCGCCCGCGTCCTGATCGCCGACGATCATCCCGGGTTCGTGAAGGCACTGGAGCGGGTGCTCTCGCTCGACTGCGACGTCGTCGGCGTGGTCTCCGACGGCGGCGCCGTGGCCGAGACCGCCGCGCAGCTGCAGCCGGTCGTCGCCGTCGTCGACGTGAACCTGCCGACGATCAGCGGGCTGGACGCCTGCCGCAGCATCCTGCAGGCCAACCCGCGCGCCAAGGTGATCCTGATGACCGCAATCGTCGACGATGCGATCAGGAACGAAGCGCTGATTGCCGGGGCGTTTGGCTTCTTTTCGAAACTGATGGCGGCGAGCGAACTGCTCGACGCCATTCGCAACGCCTGGGCTGACTGCGCACTCGGCGGTGATTCCCTCCAGCTCAACGAGTAGCGCGCGAGCGCGGCCGTCACCGATCGCGTCGGTCAGCGGTCGCGCTCGACCAGGTGTCAGGCAGCACCGGCCCGTCGCCGTTGAACGTGAACACGGTGCCGGCGGCTTCGTCGACGACCATCACTCGATTCTGCCGTCCGATGAAGAGCCGATGGTTCGGCGGGTCGGGCACGACGTAGTCCCAACTGCCATCGCCGCCGAGCACGTAGCTGTGCGTGATGCGGTACCTCTTACCGGACTGCGCCGCCAGCGACGCGGCAGTCACGACGCTCATCAAGAACGCAGCGATGCGCATAGCGCTGCTTTCCGCGTAGACGATCCGACTCGATCGATGAACTACAATGAACACGTGCGTCCCGCTCGCCGATTCCTCGGCTCGATCGTCGTCGCGCTTATCGCGGCCGGACTGCTGCCCGGCGGCGGCGATGGCACGGGCGCATCCTGGCGGACATCTCATCCGAAGGAATCAATCGCCTCGACTGCGGCCTCGCCCGCTGTCGACGTTGCGACAGGGGCGGTCGCACGAATCGCCGGCCCGACGCGATTCGAGCGGCACGCCGCCGGATCGTCGGCATTGCCGGTTCAGACCGCGGCCATCGCACGGCCGGGTTTCGCCACCGAAGCCCCGCACAATTCGCAGTCATGGCACTCTTCGACGCCGGCTCCTGCACGCGGGCGCGCTCCGCCGCGCTGACACTCTCCTCCGTCTTCCATTTCCACCATTTCATTGGCGTGCGGTGACGAAACCTCGTCGCGCACGCAGACGGACAGGGTGTTGCTCGTGAATGCTGATGAAATTTTTATTTTGGTGCTCGTCGCCGTGTGCGTCGCCGTCGTCGTCGTGATGAGCCGCTCGTCGCGGCGCAACCCGCCTCCGCCCGAACCACAGCATCCGGTGTCGCCGCCGCGCTGATCGATCGATACAATGGAAACAGGAGTGTTGTTCACGATGACCGACGACGGCAGTAGGTGTTGCGAAGATCCGTGCTGATGCAGACCCGTCGCTGAAGTCGCCGGTCCCCCGACCGCCCTCGTCTCGACACGGCCGATCAGCGTGTCGAGACGAGAGCTTCGCTGTCCTCGCGCAGCGCTCGTCTCCCTGTCATTCGCGCCCGACTTCCTCGTCCCTTTCGCCGTGAAAGGGGGAAGCCATGCGCCTCGTTCAGAAGCTCACGCGTCTCGTTCCATTCCGCATCGTCGCGATACTCGCGGTGATCGGGCCAGGGTTCATCACCGCCAACGTCGACAACGATCCGGGCGGCATCCTCACCTATTCGCAGGCGGGCGCGAAGTTCGGCTACGGTCTGCTGTGGACGCTGATTCCGACGACGATTGCGCTGATCGTCGTGCAGGAAATGGCCGCACGGATGGGCGCCGTCACCGGCAAGGGGCTGTCCGACCTGATTCGCGAGGAGTTCGGGCTGCGCGCCACTTTCTTCACGATGGTCGTGCTCGGGCTCGCCGATCTCGGCAACATCGCCGCGGAGTTCGCCGGCGTGGCCTCCGCGGGCGGCATTTTCGGCGTCTCCAAGTACATCGCCGTGCCGCTGGCCGCGCTGCTGGTGTGGGCGGTCGTCGTCCGCGGGACATACACGGTGGTCGAGCGGGTGCTGCTCGTGTTCTCGTTCGTGTACTTCGCGTATCCCGCCTCGGCCTACCTCTCGCACCCCGATTGGCGGCAGGCGATCACGCACACGTTCGTGCCGGCCGTCACCGCGTCGCCTGAGTACCTGGCGATGGTGATCGGCCTGGTGGGCACGACGATTACTCCGTGGATGCAGTTCTACCTGCAGGCGTCGATCGTCGAGAAGGGCATCACCACGCGGCAATACCGCTGGAGCCGGTGGGACGTCGTGATCGGCTGCATCGTCACCGACGTCGTCGCCTTCTTCATCGTCGTCGCGTGCGCGGCGACGCTGCACGTGAAGGGCGTGTACGAGATCAAGGACGCGGCCGACGCGGCGGTGGCGCTGGCGCCACTGACCGGGCGGTTCGCGTCGATGCTGTTCGCCGTCGGGTTGCTCAACGCCGCGCTGCTGTCGGCCGCGATCCTGCCGCTCGCTACCGCGTACAACGTCGCCGAAGGGCTCGGCTTCGAGTCGGGCGTCGACAAGCGATTCTCGGAAGCGCCGGCATTCTACTGGCTGTATACGTTCCTGATCGTCGTCGGCTCCGGCTTCGTGCTGCTGCCGCACCTGCCGCTGATGAAGGTGATCATCGTGTCGCAGGTCGCCAACGGCGTGCTGTTGCCGTTCGTGCTGTTCTTCATGCTCCGGCTGGTCAACCGCCGCGACCTGATGGGTGCGTACACGAATTCGCGCGGCGCCAACGTGATCGCCTGGTCGACGAGCATCGTGATGGTGGTTCTTACAGTCGCGCTCGTCGCGACGTCGCTGCGATGACCTACCGAGTCGGCACCGGTTCTTCCGGCCGCTGGAACGTGCTGAGCGGGTGCCGGTTCACCTCGTCGATGATCTTTGCGTACGCGCGAGTGGTTGCCTGGAGACCGGTCCATGGGACGGTGTCGGGACTCTCACGATCAGTGTGGAAGTAGTGGAAGAATTCGCTGGTCGCCACACCCGGGGTGAACCGATATAACCGTCCGAGATCGCCGGCCGGCGGACGTGCGTTCGGTTCCGCAAGAAGTGGCACGCCGAACTCCTTGAATGCCTTCACCGCGATCGCCGTCAACTCGGGGCGAGCCGGGCCGCCGGCGTACCACTGCTGCGCTGTGTACATCGTTGACCAGTGCAGCACATCGCCGGTCAGGTAGCGCGGGCGCACGTAGGTTTGAATCGTCGACGGGTGCTCGCAGTTGATCGACAGCGCCGTCTTCGCAAACAACGCCGCTTTGTTCGCCGGGTCGTTCAACCACACGCCGCCGACAGCCGCTCCCGGCCCGGTGTTGTGATGGCCGTCGAGGCCGATGAACACGATCGTCCGGCGCCGCTCGCCGCGGGGAATTTTCGAATAGTACTCGGCGAGGCCGATCATCGCCGCCACGCCGCCGCCGTTGTCGCCCGACGCTTCGAACCAGCCGTCGCGGTGCGCGACGATGTAGATCGTCTCGTCGGTGGCTCCGGGCAGCGTCCCCCAGACCAGCGCCGTCTTCAGGTTCGGCACCATCTCGACGTCGAGCGTCGCCTTGACGCGTGCCCTCTGTCCCGGCGGCAGCGACGCGATCAGATCGCGGACGGCGAAGCCGTCGTCGCCGCCAACGGTGAACGCGGGCGCCTTCGTATTCGACGGGTAGCCCTGGTACCGCATGTTGCCCGGCAACATGTCGACTTCGAACATCGCGGCGGCGCCCCGCTCGTCGGCGCGCTTGACCGCGTCCTCGTTGTGCATGCCGAGCATCGTGTAGGTGAATACCGCTTTCCCCGTCAGCTCCTTGCCGGCGAAGTCGGCGGCGCTGCCCAGTCCTCCGTAGACGGCTTCGACGTCGATGCCGCCGGGCGGAAGCGCGGCGGCCCGATAGTCCGGCTGCGCCGAATCGAGCGTGATCGTTTTGCCGCCGCCGGTGACCGTGACGTCCCACTTCTGCGGGAACCATTGCGGACCGAGCGGCAGCGGCTGGATGCGCACGTCGCTCATCCCCAGCGACCTGAACGTGTTGGCGAGCCACTCGGCGCTCTCCGCATCAGCGGAGCTGCCGATGATGCGGCCCCAGAATCTGGGATGGCCCTGATCGCGGTATCGCCGCGAGATCGCCGCCTGCTCGTCGACGTAGCGGTGGAGGTGTTTGCCGTCGATCCGTCGGTAGACCTGCTCGCCCGGCGGCAACGGCCATTCGAGCAGCGCGTCGTCGAGCGTGCCGCGCGGTTCAGCGCCGCGCGCGCGACCTGTCCTGACGACGATCACCGCGACGCTGGCGACCAGGGCGACGGCAACCGTGCTGATCACCAGCCTTCGCATGCTGCTCTCCTCGTTTACCGCCGTGTCGCCGGTCGACGCTGGCGCGGCAGGCGCTTCTCGAACCAGTGATGCGCGTATGGTTCGTCGTTGAACCGCGGCACTTCGGCGTAGCCGGCGCCACGATACAACGCAATCGCCTCCTCGAGCACATGATTCGTTTCGAGGCGAATCACCCGGACGCCGGACTCGCGCGCGTGCCGTTCCAGTTCGGCCAGCAGCCTCGCGCCAAGACCGACCCCGCGCCACTCCGGATCGATCCACATCCGCTTCAGTTCAGCGGGCGCTCTGGGATGAAACTTCAGCGCGCCGCAGCCGACGGCGCGCTCGCGCGCGTAGGCGAGGAGGAGCAGGCCGGCCGGTGCGCGAAGCTGCACGGCGTCGGCGGGAATGCTGCGCGCCTGGTCGAACCCGGCATCGAACCGCGCATCGAGCTCGCGGAAATACTGCTGCAGGCACCAGCGGGCGTCGCTCGACGCCGGATCGACGACGGCGAATCGCACCATCGACGCGCGCAAGAGGCGATCGACCTCGGTCATTGCCGCGACCAGCCGCTCGCGGTGCCGATCGCTCAACGGCTTCAGCAACCCGTCGGCGAGCGCATCGGAGCGCCGATCGAGATGTGCACGCTCTGCGGTCCCGCGCGGCGTCAGCGACGCACGTCGGACGCGCCGATCGGCGCGATCGACGCGGACCCGCACCAGCCCGTGCCGAGCGAGCGACTGCAGAACGCGGCTGACGTATCCCGAATCGAGGCCGAGACGATGCCGCAGCCGCCGGACGTCGATCCCCTCGGGTCCGATCTCCCAGAGGATGCGCGATTCACCCGGCGGCCGTTTGCGCCCGAGAAACCGGCCGCCGGTGACGCCGAGGGCTTCGCCGACGGTGCGGTTGAATCGTCTGACGTGCTGCAGCGGCTGCTCGATCATTCTCTGACTATAGTCAGAGAATCGCGGGCAGCGCAGCACTAAACCCGCGCCGTCCGGGCTTGAGGCTTGAGGCTTGAGGCTTGAGGCTAACGAGCCCTGAGCCCCGAGCCCCAACGGTAGAGGCGGCGTTCAGCCGTCGGCGATCAGCGAGCGGTGGGGTTCCACCAGAAGACATAATCGGCCGTGTACGGAATGAATGCCCGCTTGCCGAGATCGGTGGCCTGCGTGCAACCGGTCGTCGGCGCCAGTCCGCCAACCGTGTTGATCCGCTGGATGAACGTCGTTCGGCTCAACCTGTCGCCGCCAGTTGGTCCCGGCTCGACGCCGACAGCCGCCAGCCGCAACCAGGCAACCGCGTCGGGCCGCACGAATGCTGGATCGGTCGCAAACGTTGCAACCCCCGTGGCGGCTGCCCACACGGCGCTCGAGTCCTTCGAGGATTCCCACGTCGCGCGAATCGCGCCG
>Ga0070686_100001180_pt1 | contig 14841 bp, 10 predicted proteins | sample KBSS23LmetaG_FD_65654 | JGI IMG/M metagenome (GOLD analysis project Ga0070686, IMG submission 65654) | Switchgrass rhizosphere microbial communities from Kellogg Biological Station, Michigan, USA - KBS S2-3L metaG | ecosystem: Host-associated > Plants > Roots > Rhizosphere ... | reverse complement strand
GCTGCCGTCGCACGCCGAACGCGCAGGCCTGAAGGCCTGCGCTACGGAAGCCACCGACGGCGCGGCCCGTAGCGCAGCCCTTCAGGGCTGCCGTCGCACGCCGAGAACAGTGCAGGCCTGAAGGCCTGCGCTACAGAAGCCACCGACGGCGCGGGCTCCGTAGCGCAGCCCTTCAGGGCTGCCCTCGCACGCCGAACCGCGCAGGCCTGAACGCCTGCGCTACGGAAGCCACCGACGGCGCGGCCCGTAGCGCAGCCCTTCAGGGCTGCCCTCGCGAGGAGTAGAATCGCGGCGATTCGCCCGGGTGTTCCACTCGCAAACCGAGGAGCCGGCCATGCAGCTCGCGACCAGGCAGCGCGTCCACCACATCAGCAGCGCGGCGGCGGCAGCGATCGTGTTCGCGTTGCTGCTCGTGCGCTTCGCACCCGACCTGCTGGCGCAGCGTGGATCGATCGAGCGGTGGGTCGGGACGTGGGCAACGGCCGAAGTCGGGCGGCCGCAGAACCCCACGCCGCCCGCGCCGGCGCCGCGCCCGTTCATGCCGAACACGAGATGCTCCGCGCCTCCCGCACCTGCCGTGGCCGCAGCACCGGCAGTGGCCGCAGCGCCGGCGCAGACGTTCGCGCCGCCGCCGTACATCCAGTTCACGAATCAGACGCTGCGACAGATCGTCCGCGGCAGCATCGGCGGATCAACTGTCCGCGTCGTCCTCAGCAACGCCTACGGCACCGCACCGGTCACGGTGGGCGCCGCGCACATTGCGCTGCGCGACTCCAAGGGGGCCATCCAGACGGCGTCGGGAAAGCCGCTGACCTTCTCCGGCCAGCCGACGATCACGATTCCGGCGAACGCGATGATCTACAGCGATCCGGTGAACGTCACCGTGGCGCCGATGGCCGACCTCGCGATCGACCTCTACCTGCCGGGCACGACGAACACGCCGGCGACGATCACGATGCACGGCGGCGCGCTGCAGACCAATTACATCTCGGAGACCGGCAACCATACCGGCAAGGCGACGATGCCGCAGGTCGGCACGACGCAGAGCTGGTTCCTGCTGTCGCGGGTCGACGTCGTGGCGCCCGACGCCGCCGGCGCGATCGTCGCGTTCGGCGACTCGATCACCGACGGCGCGCGTTCGACGCCGGACACGAACAATCGCTGGCCGGATCATCTCGCGCGGCGTCTGCTCGCGCAGGGCATCAAGATGGGCGTGCTCAACGCCGGGATCGGCGGCAACCGCGTGTTGAACGAAGCGCCGGTCGCGCCAGGTGCGGACATGCGCGCCGTCGGCGCCGGCATCAACGCGCTCGCCCGCTTCGAGCACCACGTCTTGTCGCTCCCCGGCGCGACGCACGTGATCGTGCTCGAAGGCATCAATGACATCGGCAACGCCCGCGACAACCCGACGCCGAGCGCCGCAGACCTGATCGCCGCCCACAAACAGCTGATCGAACAGGCGCACGCCCGCGGCCTCAGGATCATCGGCGCAACGCTGACACCGTTCTGGGGCGCCGCCTATTACACCGAGGCCGGCGAGGCCAAGCGGCAGGCGCTGAACGAGTGGATCCGCACCGGCAAGGCCTACGACGGCGTCGTCGATTTCGACAAGGCGGCGCGCGATCCGGCCGATCCGAAGAAGCTGCTGGAGAAGTACGACTCGTGCGACTACCTGCACCCGAGCGACGCCGGCTACAAGGCGATGGCCGACGCGATCGATCTGTCGCTGTTCAGGAGCAGTCCGCCCGCTACCGCTTCGCGGTAGGCGGTCGCTGCTGGGGATTGGGGATTGGGGTGACTGAGGATTGGTGACCGGTTCACCAATCACCCTAATCCCCAATCCCCAATCCCCAATCCCCTCACGCGCCAGCGAGCTCGCGATAGCACTGCTCGTACAGCGGGACGATATCCTCGGTGCAGAAGTGCGCGCGGACGCGCGTCGCGCCGGCGCGGCCGATCCGTACGCGGTGAGCTTCGTCGGTCAGCAGATCGATCGCGCGCGCTGCCATCACGTCGACGGCGTCGAGCGCGCACAGGTATCCGGTGGCGCCGTCCTCCACGGCTTCCGGGAGTCCGCCGACGCGTGCGGCAACCACCGGCAGCTCGCACGCCATCGCTTCGAGCGCGGCCAGGCCGAAGCTCTCCTGCGCTGACGGCAGCAGGAAGAGGTCGGCGGCCGACAGCCAGGCGACGAGATCGTGCTGCTCGCCGGCGAACCGCACGCGGTCGCGCAGCCCCAGCGCCTCGACGCGCCGCTCGAGCGGCTCGCGATCGGGGCCGTCGCCGACCATCGCCAGCACCGCGTCCACCCGTTCGCGCACCCGCAGGAACACGTCGAGGACGGCGTCCACACGTTTCACCGGACGGAAGTTCGAGACGTGAATCAGCACGCGGGCGTTCGCGTGCGGACCGCAAATCTCGCGGCGCAGCGCCGCAGCCGGCCGCCGCTGCCACTCCTCGCAGTCGAGAAAATTCGGAATCACGCGGATCTCGCGGGCGATGCCGAGCGAGCGGATGGTGTCGTCGCGCAGGCTGGCGGAGACGGCGGTGACGAGATCGGATTGCTCGATCGCGTAGCTGACCACCGCCTCGTAGCTCGGATCGCTGCCGAGCAGCGTGATGTCGGTGCCGTGCAGCGTGGTGATCGTCCGCGGCGGCCGCGCGTGGGGGCCGCGCGCGAGCATCTCGCGCGCCAGGTGCGCCGCCGTGGCGTGCGGCACGGCGTAATGCGCGTGGACGATGTCGATCGGCTGGGTGCGGGCGAGCGTGACGACCGAGTTGGTCAGGCCGAGCAGGTACTGCGGCTCGCGGAACAGCGGGTAATCCGGGATCTGCACCTGCACGAACGTCGGCGCGCGCCCGTCGGACCGCCACCGGAACGGCCGCTCGCGGCTCAGCACGTAGACGTCGTGGCCGCGCGCGGCGAGCGCGTGGGCGAGCTCGGTGGCGACAACGCCGCTGCCGCCGACCGACGCGTAGCAGAGGATCGCGATCCGCACGCGCTCAGCCCGGACGCTTCAGCAGCGTCGCCCGCTGCACCGGTTCGCGCACCACTACGCCTTCCGCGAAGGCGACGCCGGCGAGCGCGCCGAACTGCGCGTCGCGGCTCTCGATCAAGGTGCGAAAGGTTGGCGCCGTCAACCGCGTCGCCACCGCCCCGCCATCGACGGGTTCGGCCGTGAACTGGCTGCGATAGCACGCCAGCGCCGCGCGCTTGGTGTCGTAGTACGCCGACACGTCGACGACGAACGACGGCACCACCGAATCGTTGATGAAGTAGTAGCAGACCCAGTCCGGCCGCCACGGCTCGCCGGCGGCGGCGTAGCGGCGCAGCCCGCTGGCAAACGCCGCCGACGTCAACACGTCGCTGGCGCGCACGTGATCGGGGTGGCGATCGTTCCAGTGCGGGATGGCGAGCGCCTGCGGCCGGTGACGGCGGATCGCTTCGACCGCCGCCTTGACCAGCGCCGGCGTGTTGGCGATGCCGCCGTCGGGCCAGCCGAGATTCTCGCGAACGCCGACGCCGAGGACCTGCGCCGCGGCGTCGGCTTCGACGCGCCGCGTCGCCGGCGTGCCGTTGCTCGACAGCTCGCCTGCCGTGAGATCGATGATGCCGACTGCATAGCCATCGGCGGCGTGGCGCGCGATCGAGCCGCCCAGCCCGATCTCCGCATCGTCAGGATGCGGGGCGAAGACGAGCAGATCCATGCGATGAGAGTATGCGATCAGGCGCTCGGCGGCCTTTCACGCTCGGCCGTGTTCCCGGCGTCGGCCGCTTTCGCGCTTGCCGCGGTGCCGCGCTGCCACGCCCACCCGAACGCGGTGAGGGCGGCGAGGCCGACGGCGCCGCGGCGCAGCCATCGCGGCATCCCCGATCGGTGCGGCTCCGGCGACAGCAGCTCGCGATAGGTCGCCGCCGTATCCGACGGTTCCGGCGGCTTCGGCCGATGCCGCCGCTCGGGCGCTGGAATCCAGCGCGTGATATACGCGAAGGTCTCCGACCCGCAGACCGGGCAGCGCTGCGCGTCGTGCACTTCGTCGCAGTCCATACACAACCGGGCCAGATCCAACTGCATGCCTCAGTGTATACGCGGCGCAATCGACTCAGGGCAGCGTTCGGATTCTGATGTTCCGGAACGCGATCGGAAATTGCTGATACTGAAGCCGCAGGTGGCCATCCGCAAACTTCCCGTCGTGCACGTCGAGCGTGGTCTCGCCGTTCAGTTCGACGACGAGGTGATCGCCGTCGGCGGTGATCTGATAGCGGTTCCACTGATCCGGCTTGAACGTGTAGGCGCGCGCCGTCTTCGCGAGGCCGACGATCGCGCCGGTGTTGTAGCCGGCGGGCTGCTGGCGCCAGATCTGGACTTCGTAGCCGCCGGTGTTGTCGTCAGCCGATCGGACGAAGACGCCGCTGTTGACGTCGGCGGCGCACTTGAATTCAAGCGACAGCACGAAGTTCTTGTAGCCGCGATCGGAAGTCAGATACCCGGTTGGCTCGCCGCACGGCACCAGCGATCCGTCGACGACCTGCCAGTGCGATGCGTCTGGCGCCGTCGCCGATGCCGCCGCCGCGGCGGCGCCACACGGCTGCGGCGTGCCGATCTGCCCGGGAGTCGGCGCTTGTGGCGCGCCTCCACGCGGCGTCCGTGGCGGCGGCACCGAGGCGTGCCAGCCGTTCAACGTCTTGCCGTCGAACAGGCTTTGCCATCCTGTTCGGTCCTGAGCGCGCAGCGTATTGGCCTGCGCTGCGCAGAACAGCGCGACGATGGCGAGTGACAAGAGTCGTGTTGGACGCATCGCAGTACCCCACACACGATCGACGTCGGGGCACCCTTTCAGGGTGCCCCGAGCGGCCGTCCTGAACAGGGCGGCCGTACGTTGAGGTTCAGAGATCCCCGAGGCGTTCGGCGGCGTCGCCGAAGCGATCGAGCTTCACGCCCATGCGGTCCATCAGCGACAGATAGAAGCTGCATAGCTTCCGGTGCTCGTCGCCGGCGCCGGTGTAATCGAGCACGCGGCCGGTGTCGAGCGTGCCGCCGAGCGTGCCGGCGGTGAGCACCGGGACTTTCGTGCTGTCGTGCTGACTGCCCGACCACATGTTCGACATGAACACCAGGCAGGAGTTGTCGAGCACGGTGCGCTCGCCTTCGGGCATCGCCGCCAGCCTGTTGATCAGATACGCGTACTGACTCAGGTAGAACTGGTTGATGCGCATGAAGCCTTCGCTGTTGTCTTCATGGCTGGCGAGGTGGTGCGCCAGCTTGACGTCGAGGAACGGATAGAACAGGCCGGAGATGTCGCGGCACAGCAGCAGCGTCGCGATCCGCGTCTTGTCGGTCTGGAACGCGAGCGCGAGGATGTCGCACATCAGCCGCATGTGATCGCGGACATCCTCGGGCAGGCCGTTGTCGGGACGCGCCATCGTCGCGGCGATGCGGCCGCGGCCGGCCGCGTTGCGATCGGCCTTGTCTTTCGCGGCGCGCATGTCCTGGGCCCGCTTCTCGACCTCGCGCACGCTGGTCAGGTATTCGTCGAGCTTGCCTTTGTCGGCGGCGCTGACGCGATGGCCGAGTGCGGCGACCTGCTCGCGCACGCGATCGAGCACGCTGAGGTTGCGCTGGCTGCCGCGGTTCTCGAACAGGCTGTCGAAGGCGAGCGACGGATACACTTCCATCGGCACCGGCGAGGTGGGGCTCGACCACGAGATGTGCGAGCTGTAAGCCATCGAGAAGTTCGTCTCGTGGTAGCCGGTGACCGGCTGCTCGCAGCCGAGCACCATGCTGGGCTGCACGGTCTGATCGCCGATGTGGCTCGCCAGCACCTGGTCGAGGCTCACGCCGCCATGCAGTTCCGCACCTTTCGTGAGCGGCGCGCCGGAGAGCAGATTGCCGGTCATGCCCGGATGGATGCCGACGCCGGTGGCCGCCTTGTTGAAGAGCCCTTTGATGTAGTTGAACTTCCCTTTCAGCGGTTCCATCGGCGCGAGGCTGCGCCCGAGTTCGATCGCGGCGCCGCTGCCGGTGGCCCACCACTCGGTCGGGTTGACGCCGTTGCCCATGAACAGGATCGCGAGCCGCTTCGGCGCCGCCGCCGGCGTCGGCTCGGCGCCCCACACCGGCAGCGACTCCAGCCACGGCAACGCCATCACGACGCCGGTACCGCGCAGGAACCGGCGCCGTGACAGTTCACGCGCGTTGCGCTGCAGCGGGCTCGTGGTGATGCTCATGGTGCGGATCCTCTCGCGGCTGGCGCTGCGCGCCTGTTCAGGAATTGCCGGCTGGTCACGATGTCCTGCACGAGATCGCCGAATCGGTAGCCGTGCGCTGCCAGATCGGTGCGCATCCGTGCCAGCAGCGGCTCGTCGGATCGCAGGACGCTCCGGCCGAGCGCGTAGACGAGCAGCTCGCGCGACAGCGTGTCGATGAATTCAGCCTGGCCGCGCGCGCGCATGAACGCGCGCAGCCCTTCGAGGCCTGCACCGGACAGGCCGTTCGGGAAGGTCGCGGTGGTATCGACGGCGCGACCGGCGAGATCCTGGTCGCGCGTCTCGCCGACCGGGCCGTATCCTTCGAACGCCAGCCCGAACGCGTCGAACTTCGCGTGACAGCTCGCGCAGGCCGGGTTGGCGCGATGCTGTTCGAGCGTTTCGCGCAGCGTCAGGTCGCCGAGCTTCGTTTCGTCCGTCGGCAGCACCGGCACGTTCGGCGGCGGCGCCGGAATGTACTCGCCGAGCAGGCGGTGGACGATCCAGTAGCCGCGCTTCACCGGGCTGGTGCGCAGGCCCGGCGCGTTCTTCGTGAGGAACACCGCCATCGGCAGCAGCCCGCCGCGGGCGTACTTCTGCGCGTTGTCGACGCGCACCCACGTGCCGTCGGCTGGCGGCGGCATGCCGTAGTGGCGCGCCAGCACCGGGTTGACGAACGTGTAGTTGCCGTAGAGGACGTCGAGCACCGACCCATTGCGCTGGATGATGTCGAGCACGAAGCGAATCGGCTCCTCGAACATCGCTTCGCGCAGTTCGGTCGTGAACGTGGGAAATCGTTCGCGATCGACGGCGTTGTGTTCCTCGAAGCGGCGGATATCGAGCCAGTTGCCCGCGAACTCGGTGGCGAAGCGGCGGGCCCGACCGTGCTGCAGCATTCGCCGCGCCTGCGCGGCGACCACGTCCGGTTTGTGCAGATCGCCGGCTGCAGCGTGCGCTAGCAGCTCCTCGTCCGGCGCGCTCGACCACAGGAAGTAGCTCAATCGGCTCGCCAGCTCGTAATCCGACAGCGGCCGCACGTCACCGGCCGCGGCGGCGGCATCGAACGTAATGTCGGAAATGGGATCGACGCGGTAGCAGAAGTGCGGCGACATCAGCACGCTCGCGAGAGCGTCGCGAATCGCATCTTCGTGGCTGAGACGCTGCTCGCGCAGCGAGCGGTAGAAGGCGAGGAGGTCGTCGGACTCGGCCTTCGTCAGCGGCCGGCGATAGGCGCGGGCCGCGAACGTCAGCAGCGACTGCAGGTGGCTGGCTTCGGCGGCGGCCCTCGCCCGCTCCAGCGCGCGCACGTTCGCGTTCATCGTCTCGAAGTAGTCGCGAACGACGCCGGCCGCGGTCTCGTTGGTGATCTCGCGCGCCTTGGCGAGGTAGATCTCCGCCAGCTGCGCGATCTTCGCCGCCGACGTCACGTCGTCGTCTTCGGAGCGGAAGGCGTTGAACTGCGCGGTGGCCATGAAGCTTGGCGGCTCGGCGCGTTCGAACCAGATGAACTGCTTGAACTGCCGCACCGGGGCGAGGGTAATGAAATCGAGCTCGCGCCACAGATCGTCGAGCTGACGCTGCTGGACCGCATCGAGGACCAGGTCGTAGAGCGGACGATCGTCGCGGAAGTATCCCATCTGGCTGTGGAAGCCGGCGCTCAACAGCCGATGACCTTCCGCGTCGGATGCGATCTCGCGCGGGTTGGTGAGGAACATGCGGCCGCGCTCGGACACGTAGAAGCGATCGGGAAACAGCGCGCAGAACCTCGCGAAGGCGGCTTCGTACCGCGCGCGCGCCGCCTCGCCATCCGGCGCGGCCAGCAGCGGGTCAGTCGCCGCATACATCGACAGGTCGAGCTGCTGGGCGTTGCCCGCGTAGCTGGTGCGATGCTCGGCGAACTGACGATCCTTCCAGAGCACCAGCGGCTGCGACCCAGCCGCGATCCCGCGCGCCGGCAGGTTCTCGAACGTCATCGCCACGCGAGCGCGGAGATCGACGACGAGATCGCGCATCGCGGCGACGGCGGCGCGCAGTGCCGGCGGTTCCCGGCGATCCGCTGGCGGCGGCAGGTTTTGCCAGCGCGCCTGGAGCGCCGCCAGCGGACCAGCGTCTTCACCAACGCCAGTCAACATCGTCCACACCGTGTTCAGGTACGGGGCGCTGACGCGCGCACCGGCCGCCGCATCGGCGAGCGTCATCCGCGGCTGGCCGAGCGCCGCGCGATGGCGAAAGCGCCACGCGGCGGCAAAGTAGTCGGCGTAGTCGAGCGGCTGCCGCTTGTAGAAGTCGACGATTCGGTTGACGGCGTACTTGTCGCGATCCTCGTCGGTGACGACGGGGTAGGGCGCGAACGAGAAGCCGTCGGGCAGGAACAGGATGTGATCGGCGACGCGGCGCGCGGCGTCGAGGTACTTCGCGACCAGCGCCGGCGACATCGCCAGCGACTCTCCCGAGTTGTCGAACCCTGCCTGGTTGGCGGGGTCGACCGGGAACTCTCTGGTCGGGCGGATGTCGACGCCGGTGAGATCGTGAATCGTGTAGTCGTACTCCGCGTTGCTCAATCGCCGCGCGAGCACGAGCCCGGGATCGTTCGGATGACGCTTGGCTTCGTCGGCGTTGACCGCTTCGATCCAGTCGACGACTGCCTGGCGCTGCGGCGCCGTCGGCTGCTGTCGCGATTGCCGCGGCGGCATCTCACCGGCCTTCAGCCGCGCGGCGACGAGGCTCCAGTGCCATTGATCGTTGACCACTGAATCGGGCGTCGCGTAGGCGCTGAGATCGAAGCCGGCCGCCGGCTGGCCTCCGCTGTGGCAGGTGTAGCAATAGGTCTGGAGAAACGGCTTGATCGTCGTGTCGAACGCGTCGGCGCGTGCGGCCGGCGCACGTGACGCGGGCTGGCGTGAGGACGCGGGTACGGCGAGCGCACCGACAATCGTCAGCAGCGCGCCGGCGAAGACCACCGGCCGCGCACGCCGAGCAATCGCGGAAGCGTTCGGATACATGGACCGCTGCGAATTCTACTCGACGTTTCACAGTACCGGTAGGCCGCGAGCAATTTCGAAACGCGTCGTCAGGGCTTCACCGCGATCATCTGCAGCTCGACGCGCGCGCCGTCGTTCAGCCCCGCGACCTGGACGGTGGCGCGCGCCGGCGGATCGGTGGGAAACGATTCGCGGTAGATCGCGTTGAACTTCGCGAAGTCGTCGAAGCTGGCGATGTACGCGGTCACCGACGTCACGTGGCTGAAGTCCATACCGGCCGCCCGCAACACCTCGCGGATGTTGGCGAGCGCCTGGCGGGTTTCGCGCTCGACGCCGCCGCTGACCAGCCGGCTCGTCGCCGGATCGCGGCCGAGATGACCGGAGATGTACAGCGTGTTGCCGACGAGCACGCCGGGGCTGAACGGCAAGCCGGTGTTCGGAGCCCGTTCAGGACGGATGGCTCGGCGCGCGGCCGCCGGCTGCGCGGCTTCGCCGTGCAGCGCGATGGTCGCGACACCGAGCAGGAAGGCGCCGGCAGCAATGCAGGCCGTTCTCATGTGACACCTCTTCGTGATGTGGTGCTGCGGTGTGGCCGCTCGATTGGTCGCGGTGCGATATATACTCCAGCGCTGCGGCCTCTCGGAAGGAGAAGCGTATGGCGAGAGCGATTGACGTGTCGCGGCGCGCGTTTCTCACCGGCCTCACTGGCCTCGCGGCGGCGCGCGCGTTCGCCGCCGATCCGCCGCGGATCGAGAAACGGGTCGAGCGGCTCTACAAGATCAAGGGCTCGACGCAGCCGAACGATCTGCAGTTCGTCGCCGACGGTCTCTGGGTGCTCGACCAGGTCGATCCGAACAAAGCCTTCAAGGTCCGGCCCGAAGACGGCACCGTCATCCGCGAATTGCAGACCGAGTCGATTCACGGCAGCGGCATCACCTACGGCCACGACGCGCTGTGGATTACCTCGACCAAGATGCGCGATCCGGCGGCGGCGCCGCGCACGTTGAAGGTCGATCCGGTGAGCGGCAAGACCTTGAACTCGTGGGTGACGCCAGGATCCGGCCTCTACGGCCGCGTCACCACGCCGTCCGGCGGCCACGGCGTGAAGTGGGTCGACGACAAGTACTGGATGGCCGTGCCCGCATCGGGAAAGCTCTTTCTCATGGAGCCCGAACGCGGCGAGATCGTCCGGTCGATCCCGGCGCCGGGCGTGCGGACGCACGGCCTGGCCTGGGACCACGGCTTCCTGTGGTGCGTCGAATCCGACGGCCGGATCATCTACAAGCTCGATCCGGCAGACGGCACGCCGGTGGCACGGATCGAAATCGCCAAAACCGATCCGGAGCCGCACGGCCTGGATATCCGCGACGGTGTGCTGTGGTACTGCGACGCGGCGAGCGGCTGGATCTGCCGCCTCGCGTGATCGCGCGCCGCGATTTTCTGCTCGGTCTCTCGGCAGCGGCGGCGGCGATGGCGACGCGATCGCTGGCCGCTGCGCCTGCCGCGTCGCCGACGTGGATGTACGTCGGCAGCTTCACCGGACAGGGGCGCGGACACGGCGAAGGCCTCACCGTGTTTCATCGCGCCGGCGACGCCGACCGCTGGCAGCGCGTGCAGGTCCTCGCGGAACTCGCCGATCCGTCGTTCGTGATCGTCGACCGGCGCGCCCGCTGCCTCTATTCCGCGCACGGCGAGGGCACGCAGGCCACCTCGTTCCGGATCGATCAGGCGAGCGGCCGGCTGAGCGTGCTGAATCAGCAACCGACCGGCGGCCGCAACGGCGTCCACCTCGCCATCGACGCCACCGGCCGCGCGCTCGTCCTTGCGAATTACGGGAGCGGAACGGTGGCGCTGCTGCCGATCGAAGAGGATGGATCGCTCGGACCACGCCGCGATCTCGTCGCGCTCACCGGCACGGCCGGTCCTCACCGCACGCAGCAGGAAAGCTCGCACCCGCACGACTGCCCGTTCGATCGCGCCGGCCGGTTCGTCGTCGTCCCCGACAAAGGCCTCGACAAGGTGTTCGTCTACCGCGTCGACGCCGCCGCCGGGAAGCTCGTCGCTGCCACACCGTCCGACGTCGCCACGCGCGCCGGCGCGGGACCCCGCCACGTCGACTTTCACCCGACGCAGCCGTACATGTACGTGATCAACGAACTCGACTCGACGATCGCCGCGTATCGCTTCGATCCGATGAAGGCCGTCCTCGAGCCGCTGCAAGTGCACACGACGCTGCCGTCGCGCTATACCGGCAACAACACCTGCGCCGAGATCGCGGTGGCGCCGTCAGGACGCTTCGTCTACGGCTCGAACCGCGGGCACGACAGCATCGCGATCTTCAGCATCGATCCGGCAACCGGCCTGCTCACCCCGGTCGGCTGGGAGCCGACGCAGGGACAAACGCCGCGCTTCTTTGCCCTCGATCCGCCGGCCACCCATCTCTACGCCGCCAACCAGACCACCGACACCGTGGTGATCTTCCGCATCGACGCCGCCACCGGAAAGCTCACCGCAACCGGCGAGAAGATCGACGTCGCCACGCCGACGACAATCGCGTTCAGGTAGGTCGGCAGGCTGATTCGCCGCTGAAACCGGCGCGCTGCCGCGGCTGTTTCATCTGATGAAACGCGGCAGCCCGGACGCCGTTATTTTTCCTTTACTTTTCCGCTGACTCGATGCTTATCTGTGCGCCGCCGGTTGTTCGCGACCCGCATCAGGAGGGCACATGATTGTTCGACGCGCCCTGGTCGCCGTTTCACTCCGCGCAGCGTCGCCCGCTACCTTCTTCCTCGCGCTGCTGATTGCCAGCAACGCCCTCGCGCAAACTGGACAGATCAACGGGCTGATCACCGACAACACCGGCGCGATCGTCCCCGGCGTGACGGTGAAGGCGGTGGAAGCGACAACCGGATTGTCGCGAGACACGGTCACCGGCGTCGACGGCCGCTATGTATTCACGGCGTTGCGGCCGACCACCTACGACATCACCGCCGAGATCGCCGGCTTCCGAACCTCGCAGCGCAAAGGCGTCCTGCTGCAGGCGAACGAGAACCTGTCGGTCAACCTGGCGATCGAAGTCGGCGCGATCGAGGAGTCGGTGACCGTCTCCGGCTTGTCACCGACGGTCGACATCACCTCGTCGACGATCAGCGAAGTCGTCGATTCGAAGCGGATCGTCGAGCTGCCGCTCAACGGCCGCGACGCCGCCAAGCTGAGCACGCTGGTCGCCGGCATGGTGCTGACGCAGGTCGACCAGGAATCGGGCAAGACCATCCCGGGCGCGCTGCGGCTGTCGACCAACGGCACCGAATCGCGGCAGGTCTCGTTCCGCCTCGACGGCACGAGCCACACCGATCCGTACTTCCAGCAGAACCAGCCCTTCCCGTTCCCCGACGCGCTGCAGGAGTTCAGCATCCAGACCAGCAACTACAGCGCCGTCCAGGGCAACAGCGCCGGCGCCGTGGTCAACGCGGTGACCCGCTCGGGCACCAACAATTTCCACGGCGGCGCCTTCGACTATCTGCGCGACCGCACCTTCAACGCCCGGAATTTCTTCTCGCCGGAAAAGGACTTCCTCAAACGGCAGCAGTACGGCGGCTTCCTCGGCGGCCCGATTCAGCACAGCCGGACGTTCTTCTTCGCCGGCTGGCAGGGCACGAACCTGGAGAACGTCGGCACGACGAAAACGGCGACGGTGCCGACGGCCGAGCAGCGGGCCGGAAACTTCGGCAGCACCACGGTCCGTGATCCGCTCACCGGCCAGCCGTTTCCGAACAACCAGATCCCCGTGTCGCGGTTCGATCCGGCGGCGGTGAAGGTGCTGCAATTCATGCCGGTCCCCGGCGCCGACGGCCGCATCTCGATTCCGCGGCGGATCGGGCAACAGGACAATCAGGTCGTCGTCAAGGCCGATCATCGGCTCGGTGCGAAGGACCAGTTGGACGTGCGCTACTTCTTCGACAACTTCCACAACGATCCGACCTACACCGAGGGCAACCTCCTGAGCTACAGCAACCCGACGCTCGCCGCCGGCACACGGATGCAGAACATCGTCGGCGGCTGGACGAGGACGATCTCGAGCCACCTCCTCAACGAGGCGCGGGTCGGCTACAACCATACGTTCTCGCGGCGCTTCCCGCCGCCGGGCGTCCCGTCGATGCAGGACCTCGGCGTCCGGCTGCCGATCTACCCGGAGCTCGCCTCGATCTCGGAAATCAACGCGAACAATTTTTTCAACATCGGCGACAACCTCGAGGCGTCGTTCTACCGGCCGGGCATCGAATTCAACGACCGCGTGACGTGGAACGCGGGGCGCCACAACCTGCAGGTCGGGGGCGAGCTGCAGCACTACTCGGTCGAGATCCGCAATCAGTTCCGCCGCGCCGGGCATTTCATGTTTGCCGGCAGCAGCACCAGCGGCACCGGCAACACGCTCGCTGATTTCCTGCTCGGTCAGCTCAGTCAATTCGATCAGGGCACCGGCGAGTACAAGGACTACGTCGTCAACTACTCGTCGCTGTTCGTGCAGGACGATTTCAAGGTCAACGGGCGGCTGTCGTTGAACCTGGGGCTGCGCTACGAGTCGACGCCGCCGTGGCACGAACTGGTCGGACGGATCGAGCGCTTCACGGTGGCTGACTATCAGAACAACGTGCACTCGACGGTGTTCCCGCAGGCGCCACGCGGCGAGACGTTTCGTGGCGATCCCGGCGTTCCGGAAGACGGCACGGATCCGTCGGTGCACAATCTCGGTCCGCGCCTCGGCTTCGCGTGGGACGTCAGCGGCGACGGCAAGACCAGCGTGCGCGGCGGCGCCGGCGCGTTCTACGACCAGCATCGCGACGGCGAGTCGGGCAACGGCGCGGTCAACGCGGCGCCGTGGAACCTGCGCTTGTCCGTGGTCCGGCCGAGCGGCCCGTTCTCCGATCCGTATCGCGGCCGCAGCGATTTCAACCTGATCACCGACGAGACCATTGGCACCACCGCGGCGCCGTTTCCGACGCCGGTCCTGATCGAAACGCTCGACCAGGAATACCGGACGCCGGTCACCTATAACTACAACCTGACGTTCGAGCGCGAGGTGGCGCAGGGGCTGCTCGCACGCGCCGCCTACGTCGGATCGCGGTCGCGCAACGGCCGCTTCACGGTTTCGCTGAACCCGGCAATCGCCACCATTCCCGGCGCCACCACCGCCAACACCGACGCGCGCCGCCAGTTTGCGGCCGACGGGATCGGGATCGTCAACCTGCAGGTGCAGGATCGTCGCTCGAACTACAACGGCCTGCAGCTGACGTTGGCGAAGCGCTACTCGCGCGGATTCCAGATCGCGAGCACCTACACCCTGTCGAAGGTCGAAGGCGACTTCGCCGGCGAACGGCAGCAGACCGGCGGCGAGCTGATTCCCTACTTCATGTATCAGGATCCGGCGCTGATGTGGGGCCCGCTCGATCAGGATCATCGCCATCGCTTCACGACGTCGTGGGTATGGGATCTGCCGGGCCAGGACGCCGGCGGCCCGCTGCGCTGGGTGATCGGCGGCTGGCAGTTGTCAGGCGTCATGCAGTACCAGACCGGCCGGCCGTTCACCGTGACCAGCGGAACCGACAACTCGCT
>Ga0070686_100001179_pt1 | contig 14852 bp, 11 predicted proteins | sample KBSS23LmetaG_FD_65654 | JGI IMG/M metagenome (GOLD analysis project Ga0070686, IMG submission 65654) | Switchgrass rhizosphere microbial communities from Kellogg Biological Station, Michigan, USA - KBS S2-3L metaG | ecosystem: Host-associated > Plants > Roots > Rhizosphere ... | reverse complement strand
TATTCGTCGGAGCCGGGAAATGATCGCGGCCGCCACCCCAATGGTCAGGGGCGGATGCCACACATACATGACATCGACAGGGGGCAGTTTCCAAAGGCCCACCGGAGCGGACACCATGAATGATAAGTAATTTGCAAACCGGCCGATGGCTCTTTTTCCGTGGTAGGGGAACTCGTACGTTCGCCTGACAGAAATCCCATCGATGGTCTCCTCCTGCCGCAGGCTTAGTCGATAGCCCTGGTATAAGACTCCTTCGGGATAATTCGGGAAACCTGTAATGACATAGACGGTGTGCCCCTGGTTACGCAAATCCTGGGCGAGTTCCACCGGTTTTGGGATCGGCTCCGGCGTGTAGTACTGCGATAAAATTAGAATGGTCATTCGGAATAGCACGACGGACCGCAGTGAAACTTACCCGATCTTTGCCACCGTGATCGCGGCATTCCAGCCGCCGCGTTGATCGTCTTCCACATTTCGGAAATCAAGGTCGGGGCGATGCGCTTCCACTCCTGAACGGGCGGACGGCAACGGCGGGCCCACGCATGCGAAAACGACCTTGGCCATTTTTCATTTCCATTTTTGAGCGGTTCACTACCATGGCGGCCCATCGTAGCCGACACGGCGCTTGAAGGAAACTTTTTTTCCGGCGCCGGGCGCGCTCGGTGTGTTCCGGCGATCCACCAGGGAAAAAAGCAAACCTCTCTGGAAATCGAGCACCGTCATGGAATGCGAAACTGAAAAAGGAACGAGGGAGGAAAGCGGGCCATTCATTATCTATGGCGCCGGGGGGCATGCAAAGGTCGTTTTTGAAGTCTGCGCGGCGCTTGGGCTCGAGCCGATGTTTATCGATGATGTTTTCCGCAGTGACCGAAAAATTTTTGGGCGACCAGTAGGATGCGCCGCGGAGATTGACTGGAAAGGGCTGGGCGCATTTCGGTTTATCATTGCCATTGGCGACAATGCAGCACGAGGGAAACGGTTTGCCGAGCTCATTCAGCGCGGAGGAACAGCGCTTGAGGTTGCTCATCCGTCCGCGGTCATTTCAAGGTCGGCGAAAGTTGGGCGAGGGAGCGTGGTAATGGCGGGGGCGATCGTGAGCGCAGAAGCGGTAATCGGAGAAAATTGCATCATCAACACGGGCGCGCGGATTGACCATGATTGCGTGATTGGAGCGAATAGCCACATTGGTCCAGGGGCGGTGCTGGCCGGTGGGGTGCAGATCGGGATGAACACGTGGATTGGAGCGGGCAGTGTGTGTGTATCCGGGGTCAAGATCGAAGGCAATTCTGTGGTGGGCGCCGGGTCGATCATGCTCCGTTAAGTTACGATCACTGCACGCGCGTTTGGCAACCGGGCCGCGTCCGACCGGTCGCCACCGAACGGAAAGAATACGCGGTCGAGTTATGTTTAGATTGACCTCATTCAAAGCCCCGGGGACCCGACGGATCGGTTGAAACCAGCCACTGGTCGAGGGGTGGAAGGACGAGAAACGGAAGGGTCCTTGCCCCAACCCGACGGTTGAAACTCTTTACGGAGATCGACCCGAATTGGGACGCGCGGGAAAGGCGAGGAAAAGATGCTGAATTCAATTGACTTGAAACCGTGTTTGATTTATCCGTTCAGTCCGGATTGAACGAACAATCCAAGGCAGTAGGTTTGGCCTGCCCGGTTTTGCGGCCGAAGTGACCGGCACGAAGTGTCGAGAGAGTTTCCGGTTGCAGCCCAACGGAGAAAATCCATGAGCAATAAAGAATCCAGGCCGGCCCCGAGACTTCCAACGGCAACGTTGGAAATGATCGAGGCCTGCGCGCGCGCGTGCCAGATCCTGGGAATTCCGCGATCCACCGGACAGATTTACGGTTTGCTTTATCTTTCAACCCGTCCCGTTTGCCTTTTTGAGATCGCGGAAACCCTCAAGCTAAGCAAAGCGAGCTGCAGCACCGGCACACGCGATCTTTGCACATGGAACGCGATCCGACAGGTGTGGGTCCAAGGCGACCGCAAAGACTATTTCGTGGTCGATGCCGATCTTTCGAACGTGGTGCGAACGGTGTACCAACATTTCGTCAAGCCGAGGCTTAATTCATCGAAAAGCCGGCTTTCCCAAGTGACGGAAGCTCTGGAGAAAGACCTGGAGGCCGGCCTGATCACCCCGGAAGAGCATCAAATCCTTTCCAGACGGGTGGGGCAATTGGCCAAATTTCGCAAAAAAGCGGAAATGGTCATCCCGCTGGCTGAGAAGCTGATTTGAGGGCGCGAGTCCTTGACTGATTCCATTCGGCATTTTGCATCGGGGAGAAGATTTCAACATCAATTCCAATAAGGTATGCAAACTGCTCTCGTCGGTTTCAGATATGTCGAATTGCCTTATCCCTTCAATTTGCGCGCTCAGGGGGTGTCAGCGCGGGGCTCGGTCCGTTCCCGCTGCGCCGGTCAGCTCGCGAGTTCGGCAAAACTGGGTGCATTTGGCGAAAGCGCCTGGATTCGATCTTTGCAGGGGGGGGAAGATAGCACCTTGACACATTTTATGGCCGCGATTACGGTTAAAATTCGAAGCGATGGACTTGATCGGGAGCATGTGGGGCTCCGGCAATAATTCTGAACGCATGCAAAAATTAATCCCGATCCTGACCTTGGCGTTTCCATGCCTGGCGGCAGGACAGACCTACACCTTACGGCAGTCTGAGATAGGGCGATCCGGATTCGCATCCAGTTCGGGTCGGTATAGGCTCGTTCAAGTAGAGAGGCAGGCTCATGGAGCCATCGCGTCGGGCGGGCGGTTCACGGTGGCAGGCGGATTTGGTGGCATTGTTTTGGTTCAGTCTTCCGATGCGCCGTTGCTCTCGATCAGACTTTTTGGGCAGACGAACATCCTGACGTGGCCGGTCAATGCATCCGGGACATTCATCCTGGAAGAAACGTCGTCATTGGCATCGCCGGTGCAGTGGCGAACTTCGACTGTCCCTGTGACCACCAGCAACACCACAGCCCAAGCCATTTTGCCAGCGCAGTCCGGAGGGTTCTATCGGCTTCGGAGGTTGCCAGACTGACCTACGCAAACGCTTTTAACGTCTCCAAAAAGCTCCTGTCATGACACGGATATCCAAGTTCTCGTCCTTCAAATTGACAATCCGATATACATTTGCATTTATTTTCGCAATGCTGTCGTGGTCCCACGCCGCATTAATGGGGAGCGGTTTGACCTATCAGGGTCAACTCTTCGACAACGCGGCGCCAGCCAACGGAACGTATGACTTTCGATTCGCCCTTTACGATTCTTTAGCCAACGGCAACCAGGTCGGCACAGTCCTGACGAACAGTGGCGTTCTCGTCGAAAGTGGTTTTTTTACGGCGACGCTCGACTTTGGAAATATTTTCAACGGCACCGCCTATTGGCTCCAAATCGGCGTCCGACCCCAAGGAAACGTCGGGGATTTCGTCTCCTTGAGTCCGCGTCAGCCGATTGAGGTGCTACCGTATGCCCTGTACAGTGCGACCGCCGGCGTTGCCAATACCGCTACTACAGCGATCCTCGCCAACAGCGCAAATTCCGTCTCCTCGGCCAACATCGCGGGGATTATTCCACTGTCGAACCTGCCCACGAACGTAGCGCTCATTAACCGCGACGCCACCTTCTCTGCTCTCCAACTTTCGATTTTGACAAATTTGAGCGCCACCCCGGGCAGTGTCGCGGTTTTCGACCCAGGTCGGCGGTTAACAAACAGCCCCGTCACCGCTTCTGATCTTTCCTCCCTGACAGGCATCGGAATCATAAACATCAAAGCGGCCCCATACAACGCCAAAGGCGATGGTGTCGCGGACGACACCAAAGCCATCCAGCAAGCTCTGGATGATGCCGCGGCCCGAGGGGGCGGCCGGATCTACATACCGCAGGGAACATATAACATCACCGACACACTCGCTGTCGGTTCCTTTACTCATGTCACTGGAGCGGGCATCGGGTTGACCACCCTACGAGGGGGGGCGGGTGAGTACCTGAGCAGGATGTTCAACGGAATGTGGCACTACGTTACACTCGGAATGATCGCCGCGACCAACTCCTCAATCCGAGATCTGACGGTGGATCACTGGACAAATAAGTCAATGAACAACGGGATTGGAATCCTGGCAGACGGAGCCGGAACGCCAAGTGAGCATTGCGTCATTGAACGGTGCGAGGTTATCGGCTACACCAGCCACCAATATCTGATCTGGAACTATAAAAGCCATCGTTCTAAAATCCTATTTAACCATGTAAGAGGGATGGCGGTCCCCAGTGCAGCCTCCGAACAAGAAGGCATCGAAACGTATGGCGGAATTGATGTTTTGATTAATGGCAATACGATCAGTGGGGTTGGGCAAAACGGGATTAATTGCATCGATGATACAAATTCGGATTCTACACGGGCGCACATCCGAATCACATCGAACTCTGTGGAAGACAGCTTTTGTGGAATTCATGTCAACTTCCAGGGCGTCCTTGCTACTGATATTCTCGTTAGCGAAAACCAAATCGCCAACTGCCCGACGGGGATCATGATCACTGCCGCCACCGGCTCCAAGGTCGATGGTGTTCAGGTTCTCGGGAATTCGGTGAGAGGGGCGACGGACGCGATTTGGCTCTATGGGTATCCCGGACTGGGCGCGCGGTCCCTAAGCGTCAGGGGAAACCATCTTTTGAACTCACGCCTCAACGTTGCTGCCATGTCGCTCACTTATTTTCAGGGCACTGAAGTTGCAGGCAATTTTATTACCGGCAGCGATGGTGAGGGGGTGAGATTCGTCTCCTCGGAAGGCTGTCGTTTTTACGGAAATCGGGTTGCTTCGATGGGAACCCACGCAGTCAATATCCAAGGTTCCTCAAGCATCCATATTAGTGGAAATTTCTTCCAGGATTACAACAAGAAAAACCAAGGATTTGCTGGAGTTCTAGCAGAGGGAGCATGCACAAATGTGGTTATTATCGACAATTCATTCAACACCACAAACGAATCCTATGCGGCCTGGATCACCGCCAGCACCAGCACTCGGTGTGAGATTTCTGGGAATGTGCTGCAGTATGCATCTACTTTTAACCCTGTTTTTCGCAACGATGGGAAGAATCCAAATACCGGCACCTTCACCGCTTCAGCGGGAGTCTTATCGCAAACCATTCCAAACCTACTGGTCAACGGAGGCTCACGCATCCTCCTGATTCAGGAAAGTGGTAATCCTCTTCCTTTTACCGTGCAGCGAACATACCAATCCTTCACCGTGACCTTCGCAACGCCCCCGCTTGGGAACGAAACTTTCAGATATGAGATACTTCATTAGGGCGCGGTTGACCTGCGGCGACATCAGCTGGGCGGCCTGAACCTCTATGGTAAATCAGCTCCACAGAAACACGCTTTGGATGGTCTGCGCAACGGTTGTCGCGACCGCGTCGCAATGGTTTACAGTCGTCCTGCTCTCAAAATTAACCAACCCGGGGATACTCGGGACATACGCCCTGGCCCTGTCGATCATCACTCCCGTCCTGGCTTTCACTGGTTTTCAATTGCGTTATGTCCTTTGCACGGATGCCAGAAAGGAATTTTCCTTTCCCACTTACTTATTCGTTCGACTGGGGACCGTTGCGCTGAGCCTGGCCGTGATTTGGATTTGGTTTGCCGCCAAGGAGCCTTCCGTGTTCATGGTCGTCCTCGCTTTGGGTATTTGCAAAGGGTCAGACGCCGTTTGCGATATTTGTCATGGCTATCTGCAAGCCAATTTGCGGATGGATCGAATTGCTATTTCGCTGATGATGCAAGGCGTCCTGCAGCTTACGGTGTTCGCGACCGCGATCGTTCTGACGGGCAGCCTGGCCTGGGGAATCGCTTCGGCCGGCCTGGTTTCACTTTGTATTTTGGGTGGATTCGACACAAAAAGCGTTTCCCTCGTCCATCCACCCTCGGCCGAACCCATTCGCAAGGCGCTGGCACGATACCTCCGCTTCCCCAAGCCTGAATGGCGGACCGTCAGGAAATTGATCCTGCTTAGCTTCCCGATGGGTTTGGTGGTTGGGGCGAACGCGCTCATTGGAAATATTCCACGCTATTTTCTTGCGCATGAAAGCGGCAAGGAGGCCGTCGGAATTTTTGCGGCGTTATTTTACCTCACTCTTCCCGGAGGCATTGCCGTTTCGGCCTACTGCGACTCGGCCTGCCCCCAGTTGGCCAAATGGGGCGCTGAAGGTAATTTTCGTCAACTCGGCAAAAGCCTCGCGCTCCTGATTGCCGGCGCGGCGCTGATCGGCCTGGCGGGATGGTTAGTGGGCGTTTCAATCGGTCATTTCATCCTGAATGCGTGCTATGGCCCGGCGTATGCCGCCCACACGCAAAGTTTCGCCTGGTTAATGGCCGGGGCCGGTTTTTCTTACATAGCCACGGTGCTTGGATACGCAGTGACCTCGCTACGGGAGTTCCATCTCCAAGTCCCGTTCCGCATCGTTCATCTGGGGTCAATGTACCTAATTTGTTTGTATTGGATCCCGCGGGAGGGCCTCCTGGGAGCTTCCAAATCTTTTTTCGCCAGCTCCGTCTTTTTCGCGATCGCCATGGCGGCGCTGTTAATGTGGATCTTGCAAGGCAGAATGCTTCCTGTCGCCGGAGCGCCTGCTACGAAGCCTTGTCCCTGAAATGGCGAACTGAGCCTCGGGCATGGACATTTCCAGAATCGTGAAGTTATGGAGTTAACAACACCCACGGGGCACTTGGAGCACTTGCGCTACCTTGAAATCGAGGCCATCAAACGCTTTTTAAGACCGGGTTCCAGGATACTGGATGTTGGGGGGGGGACCGGCTACCAGGCGAGGCTGATGGCCGAAAAGGGTTGCGAAGTCTTATCGGTGGACCTTCCAGGCGCGGAGGCCCACACACAATTTTTCCCAGTCCAGCCGTACGATGGGATTCATTTGCCGGGCGACGCCAAAGCTTTCGACGTTCTTTTCACTTCCAACGTGCTGGAACACGTCAGGGACCTTGAGGCGTTGCTGAAGGATATGAAGCGTGTTGTCAAGGATGAGGGCATTGTCATTCACATCCTTCCAAGCCCCTCCTGGCGCTTTTGGACCAGCCTGGCCTTCTACCCTTATCTTTTCAAAAACCTCTCCGGAAGAGGGGAGCTCGTGGCGGGCATGGATAGCGCCCCGATTACGATGAACCGGGTTGGTTCCACCATAAAAAAGCGAGGTTTCCTCCGGGCTGTGGGCCGAGTTTTCGCCGTTCCTTTGAAACCTCACGGCGAGTTTCGAAACGCTCTGGTTGAGCTTTATTATTACAGTCGAATGAGCTGGAGAAAGCGATTTCAAGACAATGGCTGGGCGGTCCAGGAAGTATTTGGGAACGAGCTATTTTACACGGGTCACTCCATTTTTCCTCGACTCCCCTATACGGCGCGGAGGAGGATGAGCCATCTCCTTGGATCCTCCTGCAATATATTCGTCCTCCAAAAGCAGACAGCCCGTTCTTTCAATTGATCCTTTGCGCATGAATGTTATGGAAAGTTCCGGCTTGAGAATTCCGCAGGAGTTTCCTCGCTCGGCAGTAGTCGGGCAAGTGATCGCCCTGGTCTGCATAGCTCTCTATGGTATTAGCATCCTGGGCGTCACTAATCCGCCCTACTTTCTGATCGACATCGGCGGAGCGCTTATGCTCGCGATGTTCGCTGCGTCCGTGCATTCCTGGTATTCGTGCACAGGCCAGATCTTTCACCCTTACATTTTGTTCCTCTTATCGGTTCTGCTTTTTCATGGCGGTCAGGTTATTCTCGAGATGTTCGGTTTGAATGAATATGGGATGCTCCAGGGCAAGTATGGCGCCGATCAGATACTGCCTGCGATTCTGATCGTGCTGATTTGCTTTTGGGCCTTTCACCTCGGGGCATTGGCCATTGCCTGGCGCACGGTCACCCGCCCAAAGTTGGAGCCAGCCGTCGCCCCCTCGGAGTCCCGCGCAGCTCTATTGGTAGGTTTGGCTCTAATGGGCATTGCCATAGTCCCGTTTTTGATGGTCTCCGTCCAGCTTCTGGCTCTGAGAGCGCGAGAGGCCTACATCGTTCTTTATCAGCAGCAGAGCGGAGGCGGATTTGAAAACTGGAAGCTCGTTTTATCTGGCTTTCTCGTGCCAGGGGCTTTGTTTGTGATGGTCGGGGCTCAGAAACGTGCAGGCCTTATGCGGGCAAGCTTTTTGACGATCTCGTGGCTCGCCGTCGTGGCGGTTTCTGGACTGCAGTTTCTCCTTGGGGCGCGGTCCCACGCTGTCATGCCCCTGATCGCCGCCACCTGGCTTTGGCACTCGCGCATCCGGAAAGTTCCCAAGTCCTTCTTAATTGTTTCGGGTGTGCTCATGTTGGGAGTCGTGTTTCCAATTCTCGGCATTATTCGCAACGACCCATTGGCCGGGCAGTCAATCGCGGTTTCCTCTCAAAACGCCTTCCGTTCCCTGGAAAACCCGCTCTTTGCTACTTTAGCTGACATGGGGGGCTCGATCCGTCCATTGGTGGACACGCTCGAACTCGTCCCCGAAACCAGGCCTCACCAGTTCGGGCTGGGCTACCTTCACGCGTTGCTCAACATATTTCCCAACTTTATCGAGGCGCTCCATTTTCCACTGGAATATGGCACGCCTGAATCCTGGTACGTGGAGACGGTGGATCCGGAATATGCTGAAACCGGAGGCTCATGGGGTTACAGTTTCATTGCCGAAGCCTACCTGGAATTTGGCTGGTTCGGGGCTCCCGTGGCCACGGCCTGCCTGGGCGCATTCATCGCCTGGTTCACCCTTTGGGGTTCGAATTCCAAACACGCAATCAAGGCAGCGGCGGTGGCGGGATGGTTTACCATTTTCCTCCATTTCCCCCGCGGCATCCTTGAAAGTTACACTCGCCAATTGATTTGGTTCAGCCTCGTTCCCTATGCCCTCATCGCCGTTCTTTCGCGGCGGACGGAAAACCGGTAGCTGCTGAGTGAACGAAGATCTGCATTTCTGATTATGTGTGGAATTGGCGGTGTATTATCCTTTGAAGCCCAGCAGGTGGAACTGTCCGCGTTGCGCCGAATGGGGCACGCAATGGCAGCGCGGGGCCCGGACGACGAGGGCCTATTTGTCGCGCCCGGCGTGGGACTGATTCATCGACGCCTGAGCATCCTCGACCTGAGCCCACTTGGCAAATGTCCGATGCCTAACGAGGACGGTTCAGTCCAAGTCCTGCTGAACGGAGAGATCTATAACTGGCGCGACCTGCGTTCTGAGCTGGTCGAGAAGGGGCACCGTTTCCGCTCGACCTCGGACAGTGAAGTTATCTGCCACGGGTACGAACAATGGGGGGACGCTCTTTTTGCCCGCCTCCGCGGCATGTTTGCCGTGGCGATCTGGGATGGAGCTCGCGCCCGGCTGCTCCTGGCGCGCGACAGATTGGGAGAAAAGCCTCTTTTTGTTGCTCAGGACAGCGAGAAAGTTCTTTTTGCATCGACCACGAACGCCATTCTCGCCTATGACCAAAGACTCAGGACCATAAACCCCGGTGCCATCGTTTGCTACCTCGCTCATAGCTTTATCCCGGCCACGCATACCGTCTGGCAAGGCATCGACGTTTTTCCACCCGCCCACTACGGCGTTATCGAACGCGGCCAGCTATCCCTGCACCGGTATTGGAGTTTCCCGAACAAGCAACCCCGCCTGGTGAGCGTCTCAGCGGCCGAACAGGAGATCGGGCGGGTTCTCGATGACAGTGTCCACCGTTGCCTCGATGCGGATGTTCCAGTGGGCGTATTCCTCAGCGGTGGAGTTGACTCTTCTCTCGTTGCGGCCCTCGCGGTTCGCCATCACCCCAGGATGCATTCTTTTTCCGTGGGATTCGAAGAAGAATCGTGGAGCGAACTGCAATTCGCTCGAAAAGTCGCCAAGCATCTCGACCTGGAACATCATGAAACTCTCGTCCGCCCCAGGGATGTGTTGGCAGTCCTACCCCGGCTTGTGTGGCAGTATGGCCAACCGTTTGGCGATGCCTCAGCCGTTCCTACCTACATTGTTTCCCGCCTCGCGAGGGAGCAGGTGAAGGTCTGTCTCAGCGGCGACGGGGGAGATGAATCATTTGGCGGTTATTGGCGCGTCCAGGCGGGCATCTATGCGGGCCGGTATGCGGCCATCCTCCCGGAGGGGATCCGAAGAAATATTGTCCCTTCGATCGCCGGACCGCTCGGGGGCATTGGCCGCCGTCTTTCAGCGCTCAATACGCTGTCCCTGTCGGAAGCAGGCGCTGGCTACACTAATTCCCAGAGTTGGCACCAAATGCTCGGCGGCGTGGCAGGGCCGGCTTTGCGGTCGGGTCTCCTGCATGACCATGTGGCCTGCCGCGTTGGACAGTCGCCCGGACCCGAGTCGTTGACCGTGATGCAACGCCTTTTGTTCGATGATTTTCAAGTCCAATTACCTGACGCCTATCTGACGAAGGTAGATGTCGCAAGCATGGCTGACTCCCTGGAGGTGCGGGCTCCTTTGCTGGACGTGGCCGTCGTCGAGGCCGCGTGGTTGTTGCCCGCCCGCATGAAACTCCACTGGGGAACCCGCAAATGGCTCCTCAAACGCATTGCCGCCCGGCTGGCGCCTCCTGACGTCATCTATCGTCCCAAAATGGGGTTTGGCATGCCTCTGGCCGCATGGTTTCGAGGGGAATTAGGTCTCGCCCTCGAAAGGCTGCTCCACAAGAGCGTGGCAGAAAGCGAAGGTTGGATCGATGCGAAGATCGCCATGCAGGAACTTCTCAACCATCGCTCTGGCCGCCAGGATAACGAGACCCGTCTATGGCTGATCCTTTGGTTGGAATTGTGGTTCCGAATTATCGTTACGCAAGAGATGGATTCGCAGGCGAATTTATGCGAGATGCTGGATCTATGCGCATCCTGATGGCCGTCCCCAAGTATCCATTCCCCGTTGTGGGGGGATTGGAGCGTCAGGCGCATGAACTGGGGAAAGCCCTTGTTCAGCGCGGTTGCACCGTCCATGTCCTGTCCACTCGCTTCGATCCGAAGCAGAAAAATGTCGAGATCGTGGATGGCATTCAAATTCATCGAATTCCATGGTTTAGTTTCAAGCCGCTTCGATTTCTCGTGTTCCCCATGAGCCTGGTGCGGATCATGGTCAAGCTCAGAACTGAAATTGACCTGGTTCACGTCCATAACATCAGTTGGTTCGCCGCGTTCATTATCCTTGTCGCTAAAGCATTGGGTTTGCCCGCGGTGACCAAACTTCCGAATTTTGGGGAGTTCGGTATTCCTGGCGTACGCGGGCGTCGATTTGGCTCATGGCACGTTTCAATTCTTAAGCGCTCGGATGCCATCGTGGCCATGACCCCGGAGAGCTTGCAGGAGCTGAGGGCCATTGCCTACCCTGCGGAACAGACTTTTAAAGTAACCAACGGCATCCCTCTTGCATCGAGCTCCAAAAGTAACCGCTCCTCCACCGATTTGATTACTGCGATCTTTGTGGGGCGTCTTTCCTCGGAAAAGGGATTGCCCGACCTCCTTCGCGCCTGGGCTTTGGTCAGGGCGGAGACCCGTCGTCGTATTATGCTTCGCCTCGTTGGCGAGGGACCTCAGTTGGAAGAATTGCGAGCGCTGGTGATGGAGCTCAACCTCCGCGACGTTGTTGAATTCTGCGGCCATTGTAATGACGTGCCGGCCGTGCTTGCGGAGGCTGACTTGTTTACGCTTCCGTCCTATGCCGAGGGCAATTCCAACTCGATTCTGGAAGCGATGCGAGCGGGTCTGCCAGTGGTCGCGACCCGAGTGGGCGGCGCCGCGATCCAGGTTGGGTTGGAGGGCGAACGCTTTCTGGTCGCTCCCGGGGCGCCGCGCCCACTGGCCGATCGACTGCTGGAATTGATTGAGGACGAAGCTCTGCGGCTTAGGCTCGGCTCCGCGATGCGTTCTCGCATTGAGACCGTGTTCGCCATCGATCGGATTGCGGCCACATACGCGCAGGCTTACTCGTTGATTTTAGCCGGTCGCCGAACGGAAATCGGCCAACTGAATCCGACCCTGTTCCGTTCTGAAAAGGAGGAGATCCAATGTGCGGGATAGCTGGCATCGTTAGAACTCGGGGCGGTTCGGAAGGAGCGAGGCATGCTGTTCAACTCATGTGCTCGCAGATGAGTCGCAGAGGTCCTGACGCCGAAGGAATATGGGAAGGGGACGGGGTGGTTCTCGGCCACCGGCGGCTGGCCATTCTCGATCTGGATCCTCGGTCCAACCAGCCGATGGCGTCCAACGAAGGTCGATACCTCATGGTGTTTAATGGGGAAATCTATAACTTTCGCGAACTGCGACGACCTCTTGAGGCGGAAGGCCTCGTATTTCGCACCACCTCGGACACGGAAGTGCTCCTGGCTCTTTTTGCGCGAGAGGGGGAGCGCATGTTGCCAAAGCTCCGCGGGATGTTTACCCTGGCAATTTGGGATACTCACCTCCGGGAACTGTTTCTCGCCCGCGATCCATATGGCATAAAGCCGCTTTATTATTCCGCGACGAAAGGTGGTTTGATCTTTGCCTCCCAAGTGAAAGCTCTCCTCGCCTCGGGGTTGGTTTCAACGGAGCGAGAGCCGGCCGGCCTGGCCGGGTTCTATCTTTGGGGCACCGTTCCCGAGCCCTGGACGCTCTACCGGGATATCTTAAGCCTGCCCCCGGGCCATTGGCTGCGGATTTCTTCCGGCGGAAAAATCACTTCGACCTGTTGGCATGACATTCGCGAGCATTGGCGGGAGAGAGCTTCCATCCTGCCCGCCGAGGACCTTCAGCGCCGAGTGAGGGAGGCGGTCACCCAATCCGTTTGTGCCCATCTGGTCGCCGATGTTCCGGTCAGCGTTTTCTTGTCCGGAGGAATTGATTCTGGAGTCGTCGCGGGTTTGGTCGGCAATCTCGGGGCTCCGGTCCAGGGAGTCACGATTGCTTTCGAGGAGTTTGCAGGACGGTTCGAAGACGAAACTCCGGTGGCCGCCGCCATTGCCAGCCATTATGGCTTGCCACATCATGTGCGGAAGGTTTCGCGCACCGAATTTGAGCGGGATATTCCGCGCATTTCCAACGCCATGGACCAACCCTCGATCGATGGGGTAAATACCTGGTTTGCGTGCAAGGCAGCGGCTGAACGCGGTTACAAAGTGGTGCTTTCCGGTTTAGGGGGGGACGAATTGTTTTGCGGGTACCCCTCGTTCAGGCAAATCCCTAAATACGCTGCGCTGGGCCGAGCGCTCTCAGTGCTCCCTGGCGCTGTCCCGCTGCTCTCCGCGCCCTTCAAGGCCCTCTCCAAGAGTCGCGCCCAGCCCAAACTCGCGGGCGTTCCGCGCTTTATGGGGTCGATCGAGGGGATGTATTTCCTTCAGCGGGCGCTCTTCCTGCCTCAAGAGCTTCCAGCGCTCATGGGAAGCGAGATGGCGCGGGAAGGGTTGGAGCGCCTCGGGGGATCTCCCCCGGGGATGGCCAAGGCCAACGCTCGGGACGGGATCTCCACCGTGGGCTTGTTGGAATCCACCTTTTTTATGCGCAATCAATTGCTCCGGGATAGCGATTGGGCCAGCATGGATCATTCGTTGGAGCTACGCACCCCCCTTGTGGACGCCACCTTGCTGGAAGCGCTCGGCCCCTATATTCCACAGTTTGCGCGGGGGGCCGGAAAAAGAATGCTCGCGCAGTCGCCAACAACCCCGTTGCCAGACTCGGTCATTAATCGGCGAAAGACTGGTTTCAGTGTGCCCATGACGGAATGGCTAACGGTGTCATCGACATCCGGCGCCGCAGGGGCTGCTCCATTGACCGATCCGGCCCGGGCATCATGGGCCCGGCGGTGGGCCAAAATTATCGTCGATGGTCAAGTCTAGCCCGCGAGGAATTCATTGATGAAGTTATTTGTCTTCCTCGATTACTACCTGCCTGGCTACCGCGCAGGGGGTCCGCCGCGAACACTATTCAACATGGTGGAGCGTCTGAGCGATGAGGTGGAGTTTTGGATCTTCACAAGGAACCACGACCTCGATGATCCTGCACCTTATCCAGGCGTGCCTACCGACGAATGGACCAAATTTGGCCGGGCGCACGTCTATTATGCCTCGCCCAAGTCTTTCTCATTGGGACACATTCGCCGGGTAGTCCAGGGTGCGGCTCCAGATGCGATGTATGCGAATAGTTGCTTCTCAACACTGACTTTGAAGTGTCTCATCCTGCGCCGCCTCGGGCTTTTGCCGCCCGTCCGCTTGATTCTCGCTCCCCGGGGTGAATTTTCCCCTGGGGCTATTCGAATCCGGGCGCTTAAAAAGCGCACTTTCCTCGCGCTCGCTCGCGCGGGCCGACTCTACCAGGGGATTTTTTGGCACGCCTCTTCGCCTCTTGAACGTGCGGACATTCTCAGGGAAATGGGTCCTCACAGCCATGTTCAGGTAGCTCCCAACATTCCAGCGCCTCTCGAAGCCGCTGGCGGCTCCAGTCAGCGCGCTCCGAAGATCCCAGGCAAGGCGCGTTTTGTCTTCATTTCCAGAATATCGGAAAAGAAAAATATTTTGCAGGCCGTCACCTTGTTGTCCTCGGTTGCGGGAGAGATCGAATTCGATATCTATGGCCCGATTGAAGACGAAGTCTATTGGCGAAAGTGCAGCGCCGCGATCACCCAGATGCCCCCCAACATCAAGGTCCAGCACAAGGGGATGCTGGAACCCTCAGAAATTCTTAATGTCCTCTCGCAGTACCATTTCTTTCTCTTCCCTACGTTCGGCGAAAATTTCGGGCATGTGATCTTCGAGTCCCTTAGCGCGGGTTGTCCGGTCATTATCAGTGACCAAACCCCATG
>Ga0070686_100001178_pt1 | contig 14854 bp, 10 predicted proteins | sample KBSS23LmetaG_FD_65654 | JGI IMG/M metagenome (GOLD analysis project Ga0070686, IMG submission 65654) | Switchgrass rhizosphere microbial communities from Kellogg Biological Station, Michigan, USA - KBS S2-3L metaG | ecosystem: Host-associated > Plants > Roots > Rhizosphere ... | reverse complement strand
AGGATTATTTGGCGGCGTGGGTTCATGGGATCGAAGATTTTCCTGCCACCGGAATCGATAGCGGCAACGAGGTAAATTGGAATCCGACGAACACCTTGATGAATGGAGCGATTTTTAAACACACTGGTTTGAACACGGATATTTACCGGTGCCCGGCCGATCAATTGACGATTCGGCCCACCTCGGGTCCCAAGAAAGGCTCTGCCATTCCGCGAATCCGAAGCAATTCGATGAACGCCTGGTGCGGGCTTAACACCGGTGTCACGACTTGGTTCGGTGACGGCAAAGATTTTTATTTTTTCCTGAAGTCCTCCGATTTCATTCGCCCCGGCCCCTCGGACACATGGGTGCTGCTGGATGAGCATCCGGCGAGCATGAATGACGGTTTCTTTTGTGTGAATATGAATCCCGCAAATGCAATGCCGTACGACTATCCGCCCCTGGGCGGGGCGGTGCTCCCGGACATTCCCGCGAGCTATCACAATGGAGCTTGCGGGTTCGCTTTTGCGGACGGCCATTCTGAAATTCATAGCTGGAAGGATTCTCGCACCAAACCTCCCACCGCCCGGCATCTTCCCGCAAATTATTCGTCGAGTCAGCCGAACAACAAAGACATTCGCTGGCTCTGGCAACACAGCACCGCGCATCGTTAACGTGTTTTATTCCGGTTCGGAGAAGCACTCGAGAAAGTGACGGAGGGCGGGCGAATGGTTGGAGCGTTTCCAGGCGAGGACGGTCTTTACTTTTGGAAGCGCCGAGGGCAGTTCGCGAAAGGTGAGGCCGGGACGTTTGGTTTGGGCGATGGTGCGGGTTGTGGGAGCAATGCCGAGGCCGGCGGAGATGAGCCACATTTTGGATTGCACATCGTTGGCGTATTGGCCGACGACGGGTTTGGCGCCAGCTTTTTCGCATTCGGCAAAAAAGAAATCATAGTAGGCGTGTTGCAAGCTGGGATGGATCAGGACCAGCGGTTCGTTGTGGAAATCGATCCAGCGAATCCGGCGCGCGCGGGCGAGGCGGTGGCCGATCGGCAGGGCGAGGATCATGGACGACTCTTCGACGAAGCGGGCTTCAAGTTCGGGAAAAACCACGGGCGGCCGCAACAGTCCGATGTCGATCTCATCCGCGCGCAGGCGCTGGATCTGCGTGGTGGAAGTGAGTTCGTGGAGGTTGAGTTGGATGCCCGGAAATTTCTGGCGGTAACGGCGAAAGATTTTCGCAAGGCGCGAGGTGGCGGCGGGCGCGAGGAGGGCAATGCGCAAGGTGCCCACAAGACCCTGGTCTGCGTTGCGAACATGTTGTTCGGCCATCGCCGCCGCGCCGAGCAGTGAACGCGCGTGCCCGAGCAACGCTTCGCCCGCGGCGGTCAGGTGAACGGCGCGGGTGGTGCGTTCGAACAGCCGGGCGCCGAGTTCGTCTTCGAGCGCTTTGATTTGGGCGCTGAGCGGCGGCTGGGCGATGTGCAGGCGTTCGGCGGCGCGACGAAAATTCAGTTCTTCGGCCACGGCCACGAAATAGCGCAGGTGTCGGAATTCCATCCTATTGATATGCGCAGAGTATCAATGCTCTGGCAAACATGTATTGGCCGCCCTTCGGCAAAGAACGGAGAATGCACCGGTCGAGGGATTGTCTCTCGGGGAAGTTTTATGTGGATTGTCCGTTTAGCCTTGCGACGACCTTATACGTTTGTGGTGACCGCTCTCGGGCTGTTGCTGCTTTCGCCGCTGGTCTTGTTGCGCACGCCCACGGATATTTTCCCCGCGATCAATATTCCGGTGATCAGCATCATCTGGCAATACGCGGGGTTGGACGCCCAGGAGGTGGAACAGCGCATCGTGTACAACCACGAGCGTTCACTGAGCGCGACGGTCAATGACGTCGAGCACATCGAATCGAGCTCCTTCAATGGAGTCGGTGTGATCAAGGTGTTTTTGCAACCGCGCGCTTCAGTGGACGCAGGCGTCGCGCAGGTGACCGCCGTCGCGCAAACGATTTTGCGCCAGATGCCGCCGGGGCAAACGCCGCCGCTGGTCATTCGTTACAACGCGTCGTCGGTGCCGATTTTGCAATACAGCGTCGCGAGCAAAAAACTTTCCGAACAGGAATTGTATGACCTGTCGCAGAACCAAATCCGCGTCGGGCTCTCGACGGTGCAAGGCGCTTCGGTGCCCTGGCCTTATGGCGGCAAAACGCGATTGGTGTCGGTCGATTTGGATTTGCCCGCGCTCAAAGCGCGCAATTTGATGCCGCAGGACGTGGTCGATGCGATCAACGCGCAAAACCTGATCCTGCCGGGCGGCGCCGCGAAAATCGGCGAGACCGAATTCAACGTCGAATTAAATTCGAGCCCGAAGGAACTGGATCAGCTGAACGATCTCCCGGTTAAGACGGTCGATGGCGCGACCATTTTTATCCGGGACGTGGCGCAGGTGCGCGACGGTTTTGCGCCGCAACAGAATGTCGTGCGCAAAGACGGCGTGCGCGGGGCTTTGATCACGGTGATGAAGAACGGGTCGGCTTCGACGCTGCAGGTCGTGCAAGGGATCAAGAAAGCGTTGCCGCGGGTGCTGAGCGGGTTGCCGTCGGATTTGGACGTGCGCGAATTTGCCGATCAATCGCTGTTCGTGCGCGCGGCCATCAGCGGCGTGGTGAAGGAAGGCATCATCGCGGCGGCGCTGACGGCGTTGATGATTTTGTTGTTCATCGGTTCGTGGCGCAGCACGATCATCATTGCGATTTCCATTCCGCTGTCGATTTTGGCGTCGATGGCGGCGTTGAGCGCGCTGGGCGAGACGATCAATTTAATGACCTTGGGCGGCCTCGCGCTCGCGGTCGGGGTGCTGGTCGATGACGCGACCGTGACGATCGAAAACATTCATCATCAAATGGACCAGGGCAAATCGCTCGAGAACGCCATTCTCGATGGCGCGCAGGAAATTGCGCTCCCGGCGTTGGTTTCCACGATCTGTATTTGCATCGTGTTCGTTCCGATGTTTTTTCTCACCGGCGTTGGGAAATATTTGTTCGTCCCGCTGGCCGAAGCGGTCGTCTTCGCCATGATCGCCAGTTACATTCTCTCGCGAACATTGGTGCCGACGCTGGTCATGTGGTTCTACCGCAGCGTCCACATTTATCCCGCCGACGCCACGGGATATTTTTCGCGCGTGCGCGGTTTCGAAGCCGGTTTCCTGAAATTCAAAAACGCGTATCGCACGGTTTTGGATACGCTCCTGCACCATCGCGTGGCTTTCGGCAGTTTGTTTCTCATTTTGTTCATGGGGTCGTGGGCCATTGCGCCGTTTCTCGGTCAGGATTTCTTTCCGAACGTGGACGCGGGACAATTTCGTTTGCACTTCCGCGCGCGGAGCGGCACGCGGATCGAACAAAGCGCCCGCCTGGCCGACCGCGTCGAAGCCGTCATTCGCCGCGAAATTCCGAAGCAGGAACTGTTCGGCATTTTGGACAATATCGGCATTCCCAATTCCGGCATCAGTTTGAGCTACAGCAACAGCGGCCTCATCGGGCCCGGCGATGGCGACGTGCTCGTTTCGTTGGCGAAAGGCCACAAGCCGACGGACGATTATGTGCGCAAGTTGCGGCTTACGTTGCACCGCGAATTTCCGGGCGTGATGTTTTATTTTTTGCCGGCGGACATCGTCAGCCAAACGTTGAACTTCGGCATTCCAGCGCCGTTGAACGTGCAAATCACCGGGCGCGACCTGGCGAAGAATCGCGCCATTGCGGCGGATCTCGCGGATAAAATGAAACGCATTCCGGGCGCGGTGGACGTGCGCGTGCAGCAACCGGCGGACATGCCGAAGTTGCGCTTCGACGTCGATCGAACGAAGGCCTCGCGCATGGGTCTATCCGAACGCGAAGTCGCCAACGCCGTCCTCCTGAGCCTGACAGGCAATGGCGTCGTGCAACCGGCGTATTGGTTGAATCCGGGCCCGGGCATTCAATATCTGGTCAACGTGCGCGCGCCCGAAATGGCGATCGATTCGATGAACGCGCTGCATTCGCTGCCCGTCACCGCCAATCACCCGGGACGGGCCGACGGACAGGTTTTGGCGAACGTCGCCACGATGACTCGCGGAGCGTCCGCGCCCGTGTTCTCGCATTACAACGCGGTTCCTGTCATCGACGTTTTCGGCGGCGTGAGCGGGCGCGATCTCGGCGGCGTGTTGAAAGATCTGAAGCCGATTCTCAAGGAGACGGAGAAAACGTTGCCCAAGGGAAGCCAGTTGATGTTGCGCGGCCAGGCCGAAACGATGAACTCCAGTTTCATCGGGCTCGGCGTCGGTTTGCTGGCGGCGATCGTGCTGATTTATTTCGTGCTCGTGATCAATTTCCAAAGCTGGCTCGATCCGTTCATCATCATCACCGCGCTGCCCGGCGCGTTGGCGGGCGTGATCTGGGGATTGTTCCTCACTTACACCACATTGAGCGTGCCGGCGTTGATGGGAGCGATCATGAGCCTCGGCGTGGCCACGGCGAATTCCGTGCTCGTCGTTAGTTTCGCGCGCACGAATCTGGCGGCCGGAATGACGCCGCTCGAAGCCGCGCTTGAAGCGGGGGTTGGGCGGTTGCGTCCGGTATTGATGACGGCGCTTGCGATGATCATTGGGATGTTGCCGATGAGCCTCGGCTTCGGCGAAGGCGGCGAACAAAATGCGCCCCTCGCGCGCGCGGTCATGGGCGGTTTGCTTTTCGCGACATTTGCGACGCTGCTGTTCGTGCCGCTCGTTTTCAGCTTTTTCCATCATCGCCGCGTCCAGGCGGAAACGCTTGATAACTTGAGCATGATCGGTTCTTGATATGCAGACATTGGAGAATCCAACTTTTCCCCGCCCGCGCGTGGACCCGGCCGACCGGGCTCCCCGGCGCGAACCGCGCTTTAAAATGTGGATCGTCGTCGCGCTGCTGCTCGTCGGCGCCGGAATCATCGCGGGCGTCGTTCCACGCCTGCGCGCGCACAAGCTCCTCGCCGCGGAGATGCGCGATCTTTCGATCGCCACAGTGAATGTCGTTTCCGCCGAGCGCGAAAAACCAACGTCCCTGCTGACGTTGCCCGCCGAAATCAAACCGTTGATGGAGACGCCGATTTTCGCGCGCGCCAACGGATATCTTAAAAGTTACAAGGTCGATATCGGTTCCAAAGTGGCGGCGGGGGATTTGATCGCGGAAATCGATTTGCCCGAGCTCGACCAGGAAATTCAAAGCGCGAGCGCGGAATTGAAACGCGCCCAGGCCGCGCTCGAACTTTCCAAAACCACCGCCGCACGCTGGACCGAGTTGCGCAAAACCGACAGCGTCAGCGAACAGGAATCGGCCGAAAAAACGGCCGACCTCGCGCTGAAATCAGCCATGTCCGACACCGCTCGCGCGAATCTCGGGCGGCTCGAACAGTTGAAAAACTATTCCCACATCGTTGCGCCCTTTGCCGGCGTGATCACGGCGCGCAATGCCGATGTCGGCGACCTCGTGAGCGCCAACAGCGCCCGCGAATTGTTCCACCTCGCCGCGTTGGACAAACTTCGCGTCTTTGTAAATGTCCCGCAAACATTGGCCGCGAAGGTGGTCGTCGGTTCGAGCGCGGAATTGGTTCCGACCGAATCGCGCTCGCTCAAATTCGCCGCCAAAGTCGTGCGCACCGCCGGCTCGATCTCTCCCGCGACGCGCACGATGCTGACGGAATTGGAAGTCGAAAATCCGCGCGGGCAAATTCTTTCCGGCAGCTACGCGCAGGTTATTTTCAATGAATTGGAGCGCGACATGCCGCTGGTCGTTCCCTCGAACACGATGATCTATCGCCCCGAAGGCGCGCAGGTGGCGCTGGTGACGCCGGACAACAAAATCGAATTGCGCCGCGTCGAAACCGGCCGCGATTTCGGTCACACCATCGAAATTATTTCCGGCGTCACGCCCGCCGACAAACTCGTCATCAACCCGGCGGATTCCATCGCCACAGGCCAGGCGGTCCAGGTCGCACCCGCCAACGACCGATGAACGCGCGCGTCAGTTTAATTGCATCCACGCTCGCGGTGATGGCTGGTTGCGCCGTCGGTCCGGACTACCATCGCGCCGAAGTCTCGCAGCCAATTCCCGAATCCTACGCGACCAACGAATGGAAAATCGCCACGCCCCAGGCGGCCGTCCCCAAAGGTGAATGGTGGCGCGTTTTCGACGATCCCGAACTGAACTGCCTTGAAAGCGAAGCCGTCGCCGCGAATCAACAATTGAAAGCGGCCGCCGCGCGATTCGCCCAGGCCCGCGAAGAAGTGAACATTGCGCGTTCGGGCCTTTTCCCGCATTTGGACGCAACACCGTCTTACACGCGCTCCCGCTCGTCCGCGAACCACGTGAAGGGCGTCGGCGGCCCCGGTTCGACGATCAACGATTTCTCGATCCCATTTGACCTGAGTTACGAAATCGATCTTTGGGGCCGCGTGCGACGCGACATCGAAGCGGGCCGCTCCGATTTGCAAGCCTCGCATGACGATTTGCAGGCGATTCAACTTTCGATCCAGGCGGATGTCGCGGCGAATTATTTCACCGCCCGCGCGCTCGATTCGGAAATCGCGTTGTTGAAAACGAACATCGGCGTTTTTCGCAAATCGCTGGGCCTCACGCAAAACCGGCATACCGGCGGCATTGCGACCGAGCTCGATGTTTCGCAAGCGGAAACCGTCCTTAAATCCGCCGAAGCCGAACTTCCACGCGCCACGTTGCAACGCGTCAAAATTCAACATGCGCTGGCGTTGCTGACTGGAAAAATCGCGACCACCTTCACATTGTCCGATCATCCGCTCGATTTCGGTGCGCCCCAAATTCCCGCGGGTGTTCCCTCCGAGCTCCTGGAACGGCGTCCTGATGTTTCCGCGGCCGAACGTCGCATGGCCGCCGCCAATGCCCGCATCGGCGTCGCCAAGGCCGCCTTCTTTCCAACCGTCAAAATCAACGGACTCGCCGGCCTCGAGAGCGTCAGCGCCGGGACCCTGTTCAACGGATCGAGCCGCTTTTGGGCCATTGGGCCGAGCGTTCACATCCCCATTTTCGAAGGCGGACGATTGCGCGCGAACCTCCGCCGCGCCCACGCGGGCTACGAAGAAACGATTGCGAATTATCGGCAGGAAGTTCTCGGCGCCTTCAGCGAAGTGGAAGATAATCTAAGCGCGCAAGGTTTGCTCGCCGCCGAATTGGACGCCAGGGAAGCCGCGCTCGAGGCGGCGCGCCGCACGTTGCGCAATGCGGAGAATCGTTACAAAGCCGGCCTTGTGACCTATCTTGAAGTGGCCACGGCCCAAAACGACGAATTGACCCGCGAGCGCGATATCGCGCGGCTGCGCGGCGAACGCCTTGTCGCTTCGGTTGCGCTGATCAAATCGCTCGGCGGCAGTTGGCAGTAAAAAAATTCATGGCAGCCAAGGGGAAACAGGACAAGGAACTCTACCGCGAGTTGCGGCAACGTTCGTGCGATCAATTGCGCGCGGAGATGACAAAATTCGACGCGACCAACCCAAACGCGCGGCTCGAACACGTTTCCCTGCTCCGCGCGGTGGGCGTTGTTTTTTCCGAGACTGGCACGCCCGAGGAAATCGAAATCGCGCGCGTCTGGTTGCGTTCCCTGCTCCAGGATCGCGAAGAGAAAATTCGCCGGTACGCGATGACCGCGCTGCCAAAGCTGGGCGCCAATCCGGCCGATGAAAAGAAAGTGTTGGAGGTTTTGCGCACGACGGCATCCGATCGCGAAAAGAAATCAGCCGCGAAAACATTGGAGAAAATTGGCGGCGCCGAATCGCTGCGCGAGGTTCCTTCCGGCTCCCAACAAAAAATTAAAGCCACCCTCGCTCGTTTGGAAACGCCCAGCTCCATTCGCCTCGATGCGGTTCTTGCCAATTTCGCGGGCTTTCGAATTCATCTGCGCGGGCGCTTCGGGCTCGAACAAATCGTCCGCGAGGAATGCGAAGAACGCTTTAAGGCACATCGAAAATTTCAGGTGATCGAGGTTCGCCCCGGATTAGTCGCCTTGAATCCGGTGGCGCCATTTTCCTTGAGCGACCTTTATGAACTCAGGTGCTTCGGGACACTTGGATTCGCTCTGAAAGCAACGCGCGACAAATCCCGGGGCACGCTGGCCGCCATGATCACGTCGCCCGTCTCGAAGCGCATTCTGAACGGTTTCACCCAAGGCCCAATCCGCTACCGCCTGGACTTTGTTTCGAAGGGACACCAGCGCGCGGTGGTGCGTGAGATTGCGAATCGTGTGTATGCCATCGAACCGAAAATCCTAAACAGTCCGCAAGCCGCGCCCTGGACCATCGCCATCCATCAAAGCGCGGCGGGCGATTACGTCGAACTTTGCCCAAGGATTGTGCCCGATCCGCGCTATTATTATCGGCAAAAAGATGTGCCCGCCGCGTCGCATCCGCCCCTGGCCGCCTGCATGTCCCGGCTCGCGGGTCCCCTGGCCAACGATGTCGTCTGGGATCCCTTCTGCGGTTCGGGACTCGAATTAATCGAGCGCGCATTGCTCGGCGGCGTGCGCGCAATTTACGGAACCGATCGGGATCAGGACGCCATCGAAATCGCCAAAAAGAATTTTGCGGCCGCTGCTCTTCCAAACCTTGAGCCGCAATTTATCGTCACCGATTTTCGAGAATTCTTAACCGTCGCAAAACTGCCGCCCGGGAGCGTGTCCTTAATTATCACCAATCCCCCCATGGGCAAGCGCGTGCCCATTCCCAACCTCCGCGAACTCATCGACGATCTTTTTCGCGTGGCCGCCGTTGCGCTGAAACCGGGCGGCCGACTCGTCTTCGCAAATCCCCTGCGCATGGAAACCTCCGAGCGGGCGCTCAAACTAAAATCCCGCCAAACCATCGATCTCGGCGGCTTCGATTGCCGGCTGGAGAAATACGTTCGCTAATTCGACCGCGCCAACAGCGACTTAAGTCTGTGCGCGCTGCGAATTTCCCTCTCGGCGGCGCAGCATCAAAAACAGAACGCTCGCCGCAATGCCTCCAAGCGTGTCGCAAAGCATGTCTTTCTGCGCATCCCAAATGTCGCCCTGGCTGCCCAGGACGGCGAGGCCCGCTTTGGGATCGCTGAGAATCGCGTATTGCCACTCGAAGATTTCGTAGGCGGCGGCCACGGCCATGATGGCGCACAGACCGAATAAGACGGCCATCCATTTGTTTTTGACAAAGCCTCCATCCTCAATGAATTCCGCCACGGCAAACGCATAAAAACCGACGGTCGCATGGGCGATTCGATCATAATTGTTTCGCTCCCAGCTGAAGAGATGCTTGATGAAATCGAAAGGAACCCGCTCGAACGTGTAGTGACCGCCGATGGTGTGCAGAAAGATCAGGACCGACATCAAGACGTACGAAGTCGTCGAGAAGCGCGCGCCCCGGAAATACATTACGGTCAAGATGGCAACGATCGGCAAAATCGTCATGTTCTCGGTGAACCAAACGGCTCGATCATACGGATGAATCGCCAGCGCCGTGAAAAGGACGACGTAGGCGCCGAGTAGAACGGCCGCGACACGATTGGTTTGTTTTGGATTCGTCATGAAATTAAACCTCCGGCACAAAGCGCGCGAAAAGTCGTTGCCAGTTCGTTTGGCCGAGGAGCACGCCGCTGACAATGAAAAGCATGGCGAACCAAAAAGTGGGGCTGATCGGTTCGTGAATGAAGAAAAACGCGCACAACATGGTGCTGATCGGAATCAAATTGTTGAAGAGATAAACGCGCGAGGTCGGCCACCAGCGCAGGCCGTTGTTCCAAAGGATGAACGCGACCACGCCGCTGGCCATCACGCAATACGCCTGGATCAATACGAGGTTCGTTTGCCATTGGATGCCGCGCGAATAAATCTCCCAAACCGCAACCGGCGAAAGAATCAGACCCGCCCTCCAAAAGGTGCACGCCGAAACTTCAGGCGGCAAAAGCGCCTGGCTGAGCGCCCGGCATTGCCGGCCATAACTGGTCCAAAGCACGCTTGCGCCAAATCCAAACAGATCGCCGACCCACGGAGAATTGCGCCCGCGAATGTTGGGCCAGACGAGCAGGATCACACCGAACACCGCCAGCAGCGCCGCGCCATAACTCTGCGCGCTGCGCCACGTCATGCGCGGACGCTCCTCCCACAACAACGCCCAAACCGGCGCGGTTCCAAGATGCAGAGCCACGTTCGACGCCGAGGTATATCGGATGGCGATGCAGTAGCAGGTGATGTAGGAAGCGAGGCTGAAAAAGCTGACCTTCCACAGCTTCCGTTTCAACTCGCGCGAAACCGGTTGCGGTTTACCGAGCCAATCCGTCCAGCGCAAAACGCAAAGCAGGATCATGCCGGCCGAAAGAAATCGCGTGACGCCAATCGTGATCGGCGGCCAATACGCCACCATGTATTTGGTGGCGGCGTTGTTTTGGCCCCAAAGAATAATCGCCACCACAAGCCCGGCGGCGATCGTTCCATTTTTCGGTTGCTGCTGCACCGGCGCGATTAAGAGGCAAGAACGCCCGCGCTGTCAAAGCGCGCATGATTCAATCGCAAATCTTCCGGCTTGCGAGGAGGGCCGTGGGTCGTGGTTAATGGGCCGGATGAAAGTCGTTATTCTTTGCGGGGGCCAGGGCACGCGTTTGCGCGAGGAAACCGAATATCGCCCCAAGCCGCTCGTCGATGTCGGCGGCCGCCCGATTCTCTGGCACATCATGAAAATGTATGCGCATTACGGGTTCCAGGATTTCGTGCTTTGCCTCGGTTACCGCGGCCAGATGATCAAGGAATATTTCCTCAACTACGAAGCGATGAACAACGACTTCACCATTTGCCTGGGCCGCCAACATCGCATCGATTACCAGGGCGCGCACCAGGAACAGAATTTTTGCGTGACGCTCGCGGACACCGGCGCCGAATCGATGACCGGTTCGCGCGTGAAGCAAATCGAACGCTACGCCGACGGCAAACGCTTCATGGTCACGTACGGCGACGGCGTTAGCGACGTGAACATTGCGAAGTTGATCAAGTTCCACGAAAGCCACGGTAAGCTCGCGACCATTACCACGATGCGGCCCTTCTCGCGATTCGGGATTCTCGAACTCGGCGACAACGGGGCGGTCAAAGCCTTTGCCGAAAAACCGCAAGTCGATGGCTGGGCCAGCGCTGGCTTTTTCGTTTTCGAACCGCAAGTCTTCGATTACCTCAGCGCGGATGCCTCTTGTGTCCTCGAAAAAGACCCGCTCGAACGCCTCGCCCGCGCCGGCCAGCTCATGGCTTATCAACACGAGGGATTCTTCTACGCGATGGATACCTACCGCGAATATCTTTACCTCAACGACCTCTGGAACAAGGGCCAGGCGCCGTGGGCCATCTGGACTCGCTAAGCGCGGGCCGTCCGAAAAACTTCCAGCAGCCGGTCGTGAATTCCGCCGAAGCCGCCGTTGCTGAAAACCGTCACAACATCGCCCGCGCGCGATTCCTTTTTCAAGTGCTCCAAAATTTCTTCGACCGTCGCGAGGTACGCGGCGGGGCGGCCGCCCGCCCTGATTGCGCGCATGAGTTGTTCCGGATCAAGGCGTTCCTCGGGCTTCAATAATTCAAGGCGCGCGATTTGCGAAACGACCACCGCATCCGCCAGTCTCAGAGCTTCCGCCAATTCCATTTGAAAAACATTTCGTCGCGTGGTGTTGGTGCGCGGTTCGAAAATCGCCCAAAGACGACGGCCTGGAAAACGCACGCGCAACGCACGCAACGTTTCGCGAATGGCGGTTGGATGATGTCCGAAATCGTCCACAACCGTGATGCCGCCCGCTGCTCCACGTGTCTCCATGCGGCGTTTGATTCCGGTAAACGTCGCAAAGGCCGCTCGAATCTGCGCGGCGCTGATTCCGCAGTGCAATGCGCACGCGGCCACACCGAGCGCGTTGCGGACATTTAATTCCCCGGTCAACGGAATCTCGAACGTCTCGCCGTCCAAATCGAAGCGCGAACTGGCTTCTTCCAATTTCAGGTTCAGCGCGCGCCGTTCGTTCCCCTGCCCCAACCCGAATCGTTTGATCGGACAATGTTTCACGTTCAGCAGGCCCGCGATATTTTCATCGTCGCCATTCGCGAGCAACAAGCCGTTGCGCGGAACCAGGTTAATCAGCCGCTTGAACGAAGTCTGGATCACCTGCAGGTTTTCAAAAATATCCGCGTGATCGAATTCGACATTATTAATGATCACCACGTCCGGCAGGTAATGAACGAACTTGCTGCGCTTGTCGAAGAACGCCGTGTCGTATTCGTCGCCCTCGACAATGAACCAATCGCTGTCCGTAAAACGGGCGCCCTGCCCGAGATTATTCGGAATGCCGCCGATGAGGTAACTCGGATTGAGCCCTACGCTCTCGAAAACCCAGGTCAACAGCGAGGTCGTCGTCGTCTTGCCGTGCGTGCCGGTGACGACGAGCGAACGTTTGCCGCGAATGAAAAATTCCTTCAACAGTTCCGGCAAAGAGCAATAGCGCAACTTGCGTTCGAGCGCGATTTCCGCCTCTGGATTTCCGCGGCTGATCGCGTTCCCAATCACCACAAGGTCCGGACGATGATCCAGATTCGATTCCGCGTATCCACTCATCACCGCGATTTTGCGCCCCTCCAAAAACGTGGACATCGGCGGATAAACATTTTGATCCGAGCCGGTGATGACAAAGCCCTTCTCCTGCATCGCGACCGCCGCCGAAGCCATCGCGGTTCCGCAAATTCCCACGAAATGAACCGATTTGATTTCCGAAGAAAACATTCGCGCGACTCTATGCCCCCTCGGTTTTTCGGAAAACAAAAAAGCCGTGCGCTGGACAATTATTCGTTCGCGGGCCAGACCGGAGCATGACGCGGAAGTTCCGCGCGAAAATCCCCGAGGCTCGACCAGTAAAGGCGTTTGTTCAAATCGACTTCGGCGATGGCGATCGTTCCCCAATCATGCGCCTGGTCAAGCACGCGGCCTTCCCGGTCGTAAATCGCGGAAATCATCCAGCCCGCTTTTTCATCCATGTAAGTGCTGCTCACCAGATACACGTGATTTTCGCAGGCGCGCGCCGAAGCCAGCGTTGGATTGCAACCCCACACCGGGAATGCGAGCACTTCCGCGCCGTGAAAAGTCAGTTGCCTCGCGACCTCCGGGAAAAACCCATCATAACAAACCATGAGCCCAACCTTGCCGAAGCTCGTATTGAAAACAGGATAATCATGTCCCGGGGTCACACCCCCGTCGCTCTCTCCGCGCGGCAAAGCGACCTTGCGATACTTGCCGATAATTTTGCCATCGGGCCCGATGAGGACCGCGACGTTGTAGATCAGCGAGCGGTCGCGTTCCATCAAACCGACCACGAGATGAATTTTATTTTGTTGCGCGAGACGTCCGAAATATTCCGTCGAAGGCCCCGGGATCGGCTCGGCGGCATCCACATACGATAGACCATTGCCCACCAGCGTCAGCGTCTCGGGCAGGACAAGCAGGTCTGCTTTTTTAGCAGCGGCTTCCGCGATGTACGGTTCGAATTGTTTGCAATTATCCATCGCCGTTTTGCCGCCGTGCGGACGGTAATGAATCGTCGCCAATCGAACCAGACGCGGCGCGGGCGCAGACGTTTCCTCCAACCCCACTTCTGACCACTGCACTCGCGCATTCGCCGACCAGCGCAACCTAAGTTCGATCACGGCTTTGCGCGCATGCTTGGGCGCCTGATACGTGTCCGAGACGTCCGTCCAACCGCCGGCGTCCGTGTCGTGATCCGAAGGATATTCTGGAAGCGCTTCCGGAGGACGTCCGCCCGCGTACGTATTCGCGCCCGGTTCATCCCGCTGAATCGGCTGCCCCTTCTCATCGCGCCAATGAATGCGAACGAACGCGTTGCGCCGTGGCGATGCCGCATGATCCAAATGCCTCAGCGCGTGGAACCGATAATACCTACCCCCTTCGACCGAAAAACTCTTTTGCCAGTATCCATCGAAACCCTCCAACTCCCCAGCCTTGATGACCAGTGCGCCAGAATGATGCGGGCCGCCTTCCTTTTCCGTTGTGAAAGCCGGCTTAATCTCATCGCGCGGCGACTCCGGAGCCCAGCCCTCGATCCAATTGGCCGCCAACGTCGGAAGCGCGCAAAGCCACAAAGCGATGAGGAATTTTGATTTCACTTCGACATCGTAACCCGTGCGCGTGGGAGTGACAATTAATTCCGCCGGCTCAAGGCTCGCGCGTGGCAAATCGCAGCGCTTTCCGAACCGAGTCCGTCCAACGCGCGGGATCGAGGTCTTTCGGATCCTGATAAAAATAAGCGGCCCGGCCAGCTCCGCCCGCATCCCAGCAGTGAAAAAAAGACATCTCTTGGGCGCGATACCATTGCGCGGATCCGTCCGCCGCCAACTCGTTTCCGCCCAGCGCTTTTTTGCTGCGGCCACCAAGGTGCGGCGGCACACCCTCGAACAAATCCCGATCGTCCGACCCCCAGGCTCCATTGATTTTCATCACGCAGTCCGCCGTCAAAATCCAATGGGGCTGGGAACTCGCCAGCTTGATCGGGCTATAGCTGCTAAATGTTCCCTGCGGATTCGTCCACGATTCGATGCCGCCAAAATATTGATAACCGATCACCCATTGGTCAAACGAAGCTTCATACACCGGATATTTCGGCGGACGGTCCGGGCAATTCCAAACCGTGTTCACTTTGTTCGAAACGATCAACCCCGCCGTTTTCGCCATGCTTGCTTCGGGCGGATTCAGGCAAATCTGGACGCTCTTGCCGCGCGCCTCGATGACCTTCTCGTTGTTTTCGTTCGCGTAACCAATCATCGCGATTCCGA
>Ga0070686_100001175_pt1 | contig 14879 bp, 14 predicted proteins | sample KBSS23LmetaG_FD_65654 | JGI IMG/M metagenome (GOLD analysis project Ga0070686, IMG submission 65654) | Switchgrass rhizosphere microbial communities from Kellogg Biological Station, Michigan, USA - KBS S2-3L metaG | ecosystem: Host-associated > Plants > Roots > Rhizosphere ... | reverse complement strand
ATTTTGGCCTTCGCCAATCACGAGGAAGTCGAAACGTGGAATCGGGCCAAGTCCATGGGCGTCACCAAGATCGTGTCCAGAAACGAATTCTCGATGCGAACGAGGGATCTGCTGGAAGGGATCATGTCGCGCGCACCCGTATAAGCGCGCGGCTCCCGACACACTATGAAACAGTCCCGCTTACACGACCAGCATGCGGCATTGAAGGCGGTGTTCGAGGAAGTCCTCGACTGGCAGGTGCCGGCTCATTATGGCGATATGATCAGCGAGTATCGGGCTGTCCGCGGATCCGTCGGGATCGCCGACCTCTCGCATCGTGGCAAGCTTCGCGTGACTGGCGAGGATCGTGTGAAATGGCTCCAGAGCGTCATCAGCAATGACCTCCTTTCCCTGCAACCCGGCCAGGGGCGTTATTCGAGCTTCCTGACCCATAAGGGGAAAATGTTGACCTACTTCCGCTGCTACCTGCAGTCCGATGCGGTGATGCTGGAGGATGTCGGCGACATCGGCGATCAGACATACGCCGCGCTGAGGAAATTCCTGCTGTATGGCACGAAGGCCAAACTGGAAAACTGCCGCGAAAGCTGGGGTCTCTTGCTGGTCAGCGGACCCAAAGCGGCACTGACCATCGGGGCCGCCTTCGGCACCGATGTCGACGATCTGAAGCCGGTCAACTTCATCTCCGCCGCCATCGGCGGCCATACCGCACTGGTGATGCGTACTGAGGAAACCGGCGAACGTGATTATGAGATCTTGATCCCGGCAGACGGCCTCGCCGCGGCATGGGAGCGGCTTATGGACGCCGGCAGACCCCACGGAATCCGACCGGTCGGCAGTCAGGCGCTGGAACCGCTCCGTATGGAAGCCGGGATCGCCAAGGCAGGACCAGACTTGAATGAAGAAATCGTCCCGCCGGAAGCGAACCTGCAGGACAAGGCGTTCAGCCTGAGCAAGGGCTGTTATCCCGGGCAGGAAGTGGTTGCCCGCATGGATACCTACGGCTCAGTACGCCGACACCTCGTCGGCTTGGTGGTGAAAGGCTCGGCAGTTCCGCCGAAGCGCGCGAAGCTGTTCAGCGGCAGTCGCGAGGTTGGATGGGTCAGCAGCGCCACGCTCTCGCCGGAAGTCAACGGCCCGATCGCTTTTGGTTTTCCCTTGCGCGATTTCAGCGCCGCGGGAACCAGCCTATCGATCGAAGCCGACGGCACTCGGTACGAGGCCACCGTGCAGCCCCTGCCCTTCCGCCAGGTCTCATCGTAGGGATTGAGCGCGCGGTCAGGCCCGTTCGGGATTGCGTGCCGCAGTGACGGCCCGCGCAAAGGTGAGCAGGCTCGAACGTTCCTCGTCGTCGAGCGCAAGCAACAAGTGGGCCTCTTCCCCGTGCATCAAGCGGAGGCTCAAGAACGGTTCCTCTCTCCGCTTTTCCTTGTTATCCCACATCGCATCGATGACCTGCACCTTGTCGAGTTGAGCGACCGAGACAATGTCGTAGCGCAGGTAGGTGTCGCCGATCACCAGGTCGAACACGACGTTTCCGGCCGTTAATAAGAGGATGTTGAACCGGCCCTGCTCTTCATACCCCTCCGGCAGGAATTTGTTGATGTGACACAGCGCCACCTTGCGATCGCCCAGCGCGGCGCGGATTTTCTCGCGCAGGGCGGCAAAATCGATCTGCAAGGCCTTCTCGTCCGGACTTGTCGCCGCGACCGCTGCGGCCTGTGCCTTCTCAAATATTTCTTCCGCCGACATCAACCCTGCCATGACCGTACTCCTTCATTGGGTGTGACTGATGTTACTGTTTCGATCGGATGGCTCGGGCCACTCCGACGAGGCCCAAGCCGGCCCACGCAAACTCTAACAGAATAAACCCCGCTCGCTGATCGACGATCGCGACAACGCCGAGCAGCAGGGAACCGACGATGTTGAGCGTCAGATATCCGGCATGAAGTTCCCGCCAGATTCCTCCCTGATTGAGTCCATAGGCCAGCAGCACCATGAGGGCGCCGACGAGGGACATGACTTGCAGCCACATGCGCGCGTTTCCTTTTGAAACTGACTGAGGTCACCGTCCCCACCCGCCCTTTCCGGCGATGCCGGGTTCCCATCACTGTTTCAATGCCGGGAGGCGATGTACACGGAAGCCGAGAGGCTGTTTCCAGCATCCTGCGAAAGAAGGTACGGTAACCGGTGGAGAACCAAGATTGCAAGAGGCGCCCGCTGGCCTTATCCCTTTCGTGCAGGGACCCGATAGAAGAATCGTGTCTTCCCGCCGAGGTCGATGATCGATACCTCGAACGCCTCTTTCGTCACACGCACGAGTCCGAAGTTGTCATAGCCTCCTTCATTCACCAGTGTCGTGGGATGCAAGGCGGGACTTGGAGCCGTGAGGCGGCCGGAGTAGGCTGACAACGGGCCGCTGATGAACTCGTGAAAATCCATCACCCCATCCTGATTGGGATCGTAGACATTCCCCTGGACCCAATGGATGTCTCCTCCGATGAACACCACATTGGCCACCGGCTTCTCGAGTATCGCATCGACAAGCACCTGTCGCTCCCGCTCGAACCCCGTACCGTCCGCACCACCGGCCCAACCATCGTAGCCCGGCACGGGAGGCCCGCCGCCTTTAGGAACGGAGAGGGGTACGCTCGTGACAATGACTTTCCACGTCGCCGTGGAAGCGGTTATTCCTTTGAGCAGCCACTGCAGCTGATCGGCGCCGAGCATGGTCTTCGCCGGGCCGTCCTGATCGGCATTCCTGCTCCGGTACTGCCTGGTGTCGAGGAAGAACACCTCCAGATCCAATCCGTATCGGATATTTCTGTGCAACCGGTTCGGACTCGAGACGTCGGTATGGATGGGCCAGTACTCGCGAAAGGCCTGCCGGCCCGCCGGCATCTGCGGTTCGAACGGCCCCGCAAAGTTGTTCTTCACCTCGTGATCATCCCAGATGGCGTAGACCGGCACTGCTTCCAACAACCGCCGTAACCCCGCAGCTTGTCGCTGATAGTGGTGCTTGGCACGATATTCGGCCAGCACCGTCGCGATGAAATTTGAACCGGGCTCATTCGGCGGCGACACACACGCATTATCGGCATAGATGGTATCGCCCAGAAAAATGAAGAAATCGGGTTTCTGATCGCGAATCGTGTCGAAGATAGGATAGCCCGCTTCGCCCTGACGGCAGTGATCCTGTCCGCCCAAATCGCCACTCCAGGCAAACGCGATCGGAACGGATCTGGAAGGATCAGGCAGGGTGGTGAATTCGCCCTGTGCCGCCACACGCCGGCGGGATGCTTGCAATGCAGGGTCCGGATCGCTCACCCAGATGTAATAGCGGTACTTTGTGCCGGGAGCCAGGTGTTCCAACGGCACGGTCAGGGTAAAATCCGTATCCGGCAGTGTGACGACGATCGGCGTACGGGCAGCGGCGGACTGTACGGATGCGGTGGCCGAAATTGTTTTCCACGCATCAACCGAAGCCCACTCAACCTCGACCTGCTTGGACCCGTCTGTCTTGAGCCAGAGCTCTGCCGAATGGCTGGTGACGTCGCCCAGCGCCGTCCCATCAGGTAAGCTCGGCCTCTCCAACTCAGCGTAATCGGTAAATGGGCTGCCAGGCGGAAGTCCTTCCCTGGAGGGCGACACACACGCGGTGAGGAGCAGGGTCAGAAGGCAGACCGGGAGAGCGAGAACGGAGGTGCTCCGTCCCGTTCTCGAGGTTGAAAATCGACGCGGAGGTCCTGCATACTCTCTCCTACTAGGAGATGCCATCATGAGCGACTTGACCTGCATGATCCAAGGATGCCAGGGGAGGATCTACTCTCCCGCGGGATCCCAACACGTCTGTAAAGAACACTTTCTGAGTTTCCTCACCTGGCGCCGGCGCAAAGGACCCCAGATGTTCGTCCATTACGCCGGTCTGACCATGGAGCAGCGGGATCCCGTCGCAGCCGAATGGTCCAAGACCGTCTCCATCATCGAAGCGCCCTCCGGCTCAGCACCGAAGTCGTAAGAACCGGATTTACCCCCATCTCGATTGAATCACCGGCCGCCTGACGGGTTCCACGCGAACCCCCTCTGAGTCCCGACCGCTTTGTTCATCTCACGACCGGGCTGCCGTGGTGATGGATCATGAGCCACTCATCGCCAATGCGCTCGAACAGATTGGTGGCAAGCACGCGGGCATGCTGCGGTTCATCGGATTGCTGGCTCGTAATGTTTTCCACGCAAATCACCCAGGCCATGTCGCCAGCGATCTGGACCATGGACTCGGTCAGTTCAAACTTCATCGAAAAGGTATTGTTGAAAATCAACACCCAGGAGTCCCGCACTGACGGCCAGTCCGAGCGGAGCGTCCACCCCGGATGCACGCAGGTCACGTAGTCCAGATGCGCCCATACCTCGTCCATCTTCGCGATGTCCAGGCTTTCGAACGCTTCGTAGAACTTTTGGTTCGCTTTCGTGACTTCCTGAATCCGACGTTCGAGCACGCACACTCCCTGCAAACGAACTCTCGGCCGCCTCTGGCCAGCGTTGTCGAAACATGGCGCAGCTCAGGGCGTTATCATACTGGAATCCGTGTCTGGAGAGCGAGAGAAGATTGTACGAATGCTACGACACTGCGAGTTTGGACGTCTGCACATGGACAACCCACACCCCGCAGAGAATCAGGAGAATGCCGACGATCTCGATCGCCCCCACGGCCTCGTCGAGAATGAGACCGGACAGCGCGACTGCGGCAACCGGTGTCAGATTGCCAAGGACAGAAGCCCGCGAAGGACCGATGCTTTTGACGCCGAACAGCCAGGCCTGCTGGGCCACGGCCGTGGCGAACAGGACCAAATACGCCAGCGCAAGCCAGTCGGACAGCGCGACCGAGGCGAGTCCCGACTGTAACACTTTTTGATCGGTCCACAGTAAAGGGATCTGCAGCATCGTCGCTGTCAGCGTCGTCGTCCAGTTGACCGTCAACGCCGGGACCCGTTCCATGATAGCCCGGCTGCCGATCGTATACAGCGCCCAACTCGCGACACCGAGAAAGACCAGCATGCCACCGAGCAGAGGTTGTTCCCCGGCGGCACTGAATCCCGCCACAGACACCAACCCGACCCCCAGAAACGATAGGAGACTGCCGGCCCATACCACGCGGAACGGCACGTCCTGAATCAAGAGCGCCGACAACAAGGCGGTGACGACCGGCAGAGATCCAATGATGACGCCCGCCACGGAGCCGCTCACATATTTGAGCCCGATGAGGATCAACAGGTGGTTTCCCAACACTCCCAGCCCTAACAGGGCAAGCGTTCGATAATCGCGCGCCGTCAATGAAGCCAACGAACCGCCCTGCGACCACCAGGTGATGATCAGAATGAGAAGGCCGCCGAAATCCCGTAGGACCGAGGCTTCGACGGCCGAAAATCCACTGAGGGCGAGCTTCTGGGCCACGATCGACCCGCCCCAGAGCACCGCGGCGATGATGATCGCTCCGTAGCCGACCGTAAGTGAAGAAGCTCCTGGCATGAGGAGGGCATACAGTCCTTCGGCGTAGCGGTCAAGCATATTTTATTCGGAAGAATATCGGATCAGAGGCTTTGGGAAAATCCGCGAGCCCTTCACGACGATCCTCGGGAGCTTCCTAGGTGTTTTTAATGGTTCAATTCCGTCTTATGGAAGCATGAAAAGACAACCTTCGGATCAGGCACCGGCTGCCAAAAGGACAATCGGCCTGATCAATATGGCGGAGTATGCGGCGGTCTTGAGCGACTTGGACGGCGTCATCACGCAGACGGCGCGGTTGCACGCCGCAGCTTGGAAGCGCCTGTTTGACGACTATCTCCGCCAGCTCACCTCCCGAACAGGGACAACCTTCACCCCCTTCGACCTCGAGGAGGATTATCGAGTACACCTCGATGGCAAGTCACGCCACGAAGGCGTGCGCGATTTCATACACTCGCGAGGGTTGAGTCTTCCGCTCGGGTCTCCCAGCGATGGCGCCGACCGGGAAACCCTCTATGGACTGGGCAGTAAAAAAGACGGGTATTTTGAGGCCGCCATGAAAGAGACCGGCGTCGGGGTCTACGACGATACTGTCGCCTTCTTGCGTCTCGCCCGGCAGGCGGGACTGAGAATGGCCGTGGTTTCGTCCAGTCACCACTGCGCAGAAATTCTCGAGGCCGTCGGTTTGACAGCTCTGTTTGAGGTTCGCATCGACGGCCATGTGATCGACCGGCTGCATCTTCCCGGGAAACCCGCACCCGATACATTCTTAGAAGCGGCATGGCGGCTGAGGGTGGCTCCCAAACGTGCGATCGTGATCGAGGATGCGTTGGCGGGAGTCCGGGCCGGACACGCCGGCGGCTTTGGACTCGTGATCGGTGTGAATCGACGCGATCAAGCTCAGGCGCTTCGTGAACACGGCGCCGATCTCGTAGTCGCAGATCTCGGGGAACTCTTGGCAGATCAAGCCGATTCCTCGACCCCGTCGCCGCGGTAATCCGGTCGCACCGAGGTCGTCCGTATGATTCATCGTCCTCGCTTCCATCCACCCCCGCACATTTATCCGCCTGATGAGTGGAATCTGATCGAAAAACGCTTCATGCCGGACTTGCTGGAGCAAGACGAGACCATGTTTGCCCTGGGCAACGGTTACCTCGGGATGCGGGGTTGCTTCGAGGAAGGCGGACCGATCGGGCAGAACGGGACATTCATCAACGGCTTCTATGAAACCTGGCCGATCATCTATCCCGAGAATGCCTACGGACTTGCAACGACCGGTCAAACGATCGTGAATGTGACGGACTGCAAGAACATCAAGCTCTATGTCGATGACGAACCGTTCTGGCTCCCCCACGCCAACGTTCGAAGCTACGACCGCCGGCTCAACATGAAATCCGGCACGCTCGATCGGGACATCCTCTGGGAGACGCCGGCCGGCAAGTGTGTTTCCATCAAGACCCGCCGGCTGGTGTCGTTCGAGCACCGTCACGTCGCGGCCATCTTCTATGAGATCACGCTCCTCAATGCCGCGGCGCCGGTGGTGCTCTCTTCGGAAATGATCGCCAATGAGCCGGTGCCGAGGCGGGCCAACTACGATCCCAGACAAGCCAAGGTGTTCGTCGAGAAAGTGCTGAATCACCGGCTGAGTTACGCCAAGGACCGGCGAATCGTCTTGTGCCATGCCACCAACAAGAGCGGTCTGGTGCTCGCGTGTGCCATCGATCATGCATTGGAAACGTCATTGCGAGCGACGTGGAAAACCGACTTCACGCAAGACGCCGGCCATGTCGTCGCCAGCATCGATGCAGAGCCCGGACAGCCCATTACGCTCATGAAGTACATGGTCTATCACACGAGCCACACCGCGGCGCCGGAGGAAGTCTGCTCGCGTGCCGAACGTGCCCTGGACCGCGCGGTCGATGGCGGGTTTTCCGCGTTGCTCGCCGGCCAAGAGCGGTTCATGGACGACTTTTGGGAGCGGAGCGACGTCAAGGTCATGACGAACCCCGATCGTGCGAAGGCATCGACGACGGCCGTCCAGCAGGCGCTTCGGTTCAATCTGTTTCACGTGCTGCAAGCCTGTGCGCGTGCGGAAAACACCGGCGTCCCGGCGAAGGGACTGACAGGAGCCGCCTATGAAGGCCACTATTTCTGGGACACCGAAATTTATGTGCTCCCGTTCCTGACCTATACCGCGCCTCGCATCGCCAAGAATCTATTAAGGTTCCGTCACGGCATGCTGGACAAAGCTCGGGAACGTGCACGCCAGCTGAATCAACGAGGGGCCATGTACCCCTGGCGGACCATCAACGGGGAGGAAGCCTCGGCGTATTATGCGGCGGGAACCGCGCAGTACCACATCAATGCGGACATCATGTACGCCCTGAAAAAATACATTCAGGCCACGCAAGAAGACGAATTCCTGTTCGATGAAGGCGTCGAAATGCTGGTGGAGACGGCGCGGCTCTGGCGATCACTCGGGTTTTACTCATCGAGGAACGACGGGCAATTCTGCATACATTGTGTGACCGGCCCGGACGAGTACAACACGGTGGTCGACAACAACGTTTATACGAACCTGATGGCTAGGGAGAACCTTCGTTATGCGGCCGAGACCGTGGAGCGCCTCCGCGAACATCGCCCGGATCTCTTTACCGTCTTGGTGCACAAGACGCGTCTCGACCTCTCGGAAGTGTCTGAGTGGAAGCAGGCTGCCGATCGGATGTACATGCCTTACGACGAGCGGCTCCAGATTACACCCCAAGACGATCAGTTCTTGAACCAAGAGCCGTGGGACTTTGACCGCACTCCCGCCGACAAGTACCCCCTGCTTCTGTTCTTTCATCCCCTCACGATTTATCGCTATCAGGTCATTAAGCAGGCCGACCTCGTGCTGGCTATGCTCCTGCTTGGCCACGAATTTTCTGCAGATCTGAAACGGCGGAACTTCGCCTACTATGATCCCATTACTACCGGCGATTCATCGCTGTCGGCGTGCATCCAAAGCATTATGGCCGCGGAAGTCGGCGAACGAGACAAGGCCCTGGAGTATGCACGCGTGGCGACCGTGATGGACCTTGGCGATGTGGCGGGCAACGTCAAAGACGGCTGCCATATTGCGGCAATGGGAGGCGTGTGGATGATTTTTGTCTACGGGTTTGCCGGACTCCGTGACTACGGAGGCCAGCTCTGCTTCTGGCCGGCGCTTCCTGACGTGCTGCATTGCATCCGATTTCAGCTTGTGTACCAAGGCCAGTCGCTCGAAGTGAACGTCGGCCAAGAACGGACGGAGTACCGTCTGAAGCATGGCACAGGGCTGACGATCCGCCATGAGGAGGAGGAGGTCAAGTTATCCGCAGACAACCCCTCTATGCAACGACCCAATCGTAGACCTGACCGTCAGGTGGGAGAGAGCGCCTGAGACCAGCTAGGCCTTGTTGCGAACGAGAAGCACCCCATCCCTGATCGTCAGGAGAGCGGCTGAGACGTCGGGGTCCGACGCGACCGTTCGGTTCAATTCCTGAATGGCGGCCGTTCGCTCGTCGGGAGCCGGTTGCAATAAAACGTCCCCATCCCATAAGACATTGTCGATGACGATGACGCCCTCCGGCGAGAGCAACTCCTTCGCCCGCCGATAATAATTCACATAGTTTTGCTTGTCGGCATCGATAAAGACGACGTCATACTGCTGCTTAAGCTCACGCATGGTGTCAATCGCCGGTCCCATGCGGATCGCGATCTTCTGTCCGTGCGGCGAGGCTGCAAAATACCGGCGGGCCACCGCCGCGGATGTCTCGTCGATTTCACAGGTCGTCACCGTCCCGTTGTGGGGAAGAGCCTCGGCAAAGCACAACGCGCTGTACCCGGTAAACATTCCGATTTCGAGGACATGCGTCGCCCGGACGAGTTGGGACACCATTTTCAAGAACGCACCTTCGAGCGGTCCCACCAACATCTGGGGGCAGTCCATCTGCTCCAGCGTTTCTGCGCGTAGAGCCCGGCACAGCTCGGATTCCGCCATGGAATGTGCGGTCGCGTAGGCCTCGATCTCAGCGGAAACTAACGCCTTCATGGACGCGTCCTCCGGTTTGAAAGTTACACCGTTGCGTGCGAGACTGCATGAGGCCGCTGGAACCTCATTCGCGGCATGATCATAGCATGCCTTCAGTAAAGGAAAGGGCCACATGAAAACCCTCAAGACGTTGGAGCCGCTGGCGAACCGGCTCCTAGAAATTCAACGTATCAACAGTGCGGCCTCCGTCTTGTCCTGGGATCAGGAAACCTATATGCCGGCGGGCGGAGGTGCAGCCCGCGCCGAGCAAATTGCCACTCTCCAGGGGATTGCCCACCAACAACTGGTATCGCCCGACACCGACAAACTCCTGGCCGTCTGGCTTGACCTGCAGACGGGACTTCCTCTCGAACAGGATGGTGAACTCTGGGACGAATCAGCCCATGCACTGCTGCGTGAAGTCTGGCGCGATTACAGCCGGGCAAAAAAACTCCCGTCGGATTTTGTGATGCGACTGAGCCGGGAATGTTCCCTAGCGCAACAGGTGTGGACCGACGCCAAGGCACAAAATAATTTCAAAGCATTTCTTCCCAACCTGCGCACGGTGCTATTGCTCAAACGGGAAGAAGCCCAGCACCTCGGATTTGAGGGTACGCCCTACAACGCGCTCCTCGATGTTTATGAGCCGGGATCGACGGTCGCCGCCTTGCGGCCGCTGTTTGCCCAACTCAAGCGGCGCCTCGTTCCGTTGTTGAAGCGCATACAACAGAGTTCCATCCAGATCGACGATACGTTTCTGTATCACGCCTACGACCAGGCGCGGCAAATGGAATTTGGCCGGCTGGTCCTCATTGCAATGGGATACGATTTCGAACGGGGCCGACTGGATTTGTCCGCCCATCCGTTCACCACGTCGTTCCACCCCACGGACGTCCGCGTCACCACGCGCGTCTACGAACACGATCTTCCTTCGTGCCTGTTCAGTTGCATCCACGAGGGCGGCCACGGGTTGTACGATCAGGGGCTCGATGTCACGCATTACGGCACTCCGCTCGGCGAGTCCGTGTCCCTGGGCATCCATGAAAGTCAGTCGCGCTTGTGGGAGAATTGCGTAGGTCGTTCACGCGCCTTCTGGCGATTTTTCTACCCGATCCTCCAGGCGACATTCCATCACCAGCTGCGCGCGGTCGACATGGAACAGTTCTACGCCGTCATCAACCGGGTCAAGCCTTCGCTGATCCGGGTAGAGGCCGACGAGCTGACGTACAACCTCCACATCATGCTGCGGTTTGAGATTGAGCAAGATCTGGTGGAAGCCAAGACGAATCCCGAAGATCTTCCCGAGATCTGGAACCACAAGACGAAAGAATATTTAGGAATCGTCCCATCCCAGGATAGCGAAGGTGTCTTGCAAGATGTGCACTGGTCGATGGGCGGCTTCGGATATTTCCCGACGTACACCTTGGGAAATCTGTATGCCGTGCAGTTTTACGAGCAGGCGAAACTCGAGATCCCCCACATCGAAGATGAAATCGCCGCGGGACAGCTTATGGTTCTGCGGCGCTGGCTGGGCCAGAAAATTCACCGGTGGGGCCGCATGTTCACCCCCGACCATCTCGCCCAACGGGTCACGGGCGTCAGTCTCAACCCCGAACCATTCTTGCGCTATGTCGAGCGAAAATACGGAGAACTGTACCAGCTGGACAAGGGATGAGCCGGATCCCTCAATAGCCCATCGCCTGGTTCAGTTTCGGCAGGAGCGTCGGCGGAAAGGCAAACTCCGCCTGCACGTCGATCCGATGCGGCACCAGCAGCGTCGTGTGAAAGACAATGTCGCGGATGGGAATTTTGAATTCCGGATCCTGCGGCGTGCTTAATTCGACCGCCTCCACGGACGACGTAATGGTGCCGCTGTCTTGGGGACCGTAGGCGGCAATGACCGCCTTGAGGATTTCAATCACCTTTTCATTCGTCTCCACGCCGGCCACCCCCTGTTCGATCAAGGGGAGGACATCTTCATGCACCTGATCGGGGAGTGAAAAATTTTCGATCCGCTCCTTCCGCCGCAGCGACGTCAGGTCATTGTCCAGATCTTTGCTGAACGCCCCATACGCGAACCGGAAGAATTCAAAATGGAAGCCCTTCAGGCCTTTGCCAAACAACTGCAACTCGCAGAGGAAGCAGAGTTGCTGCAGCTTGACGTCGCTCAATAGGCCATGGGGCTCCGCCAGATGCAGTACGTACAGCAGCAGGGCGCGATCGACGGCAATCTGATGAGGCTGACGCATCGGTTGAAAACCACTCTTCCCAGTGCCCCGGGCGGGCGCTGCACTATAGACAGGCCGTTGAAACCCCGTCAATCGCCCTCTTGACCGCACCTAGGGTTTTTGTTTTTAATGGCCACCGGTTGGAGACCCTGGTATGGCGACCGGCAAATTCGCAAAAGAGATGAATGTCCTCAAGGAACATCTGGGGAAGCATCAGCTGAAATTCACCCGGCAGCGGGAACTTATCCTGACAGCCTTTCTGCGGCAGGAACACATTACAGCGGAGGCGATGTACCATCAGCTCGCCAAGACGGATCCTCACCTCGGATTGGCCACGATCTATCGCACGCTGAATCTGTTTTGCGACGCAGGCATCGCACAGGCCAGGCACTTCGGCTCACAAACTCAATACGACAATGTCTCCCACAAAGGACATCACGATCACCTCATTTGCACGGGTTGCGGCAAGATCGTGGAATTTGAAAATTGCGAGATTGAAAAACTGCAGGAGGAAGTTGCTACCCGCAACGGCTTTACCATCCAGACCCACCGGCTTGAACTCTACGGTCTGTGTTCCCGCTGTCGTCATTGACGATTGCGCCCGCTTCTGATATCTTTTTGAGATGGCTTATCAATTTCAATTTCCCGGCGCGGCAGGGAGGCGGTTCGTGGTGCTGGCCTTCGTGCTCCTGGTCAGTCTGCTGACACATGCCGATGTCGTCCTAGCGGCGGACAAACTGACGGTCTATTCTGGACGCGCCGAACGGTTGATCAAACCGGTATTGGATGAGTTCACGGCCAAATCTGGCGTGCAGGTGGACCTCCTTTCATCCGGCACGACGGAACTCGTCAACCGACTGAAGGCCGAAGGAGATCGCACGGTCGCCGATGTGTTTTTGACCAACGATGCCGGCAGCCTCGAACAGGCCCGTGCTGCGGGTCTCCTTCGTCCGTTGAACATGCGGGAAGTCGAGCGCGCGATCCCGCCGCAGTTTCGCGCGCCGGACAACGCCTGGATCGGGCTGTCCGGCAGGTTCTGGATCATTGTCTATAATAAGAGCTTGGTCAAACCGGAGGAACTCAAGTCGCTGCTCGATCTCGGCAATGCCAAATGGAAAGAGAAAATCGCAATTCCCAACGCAGGAAGTGAATATTTGCAGGCCGGCGTATCGGTCATCCGCGCGACCTACGGGGATGCAAAAACCAAGGAATTCCTCGAGGGGCTGAGGGACAACGCCGGTGCTCAGGTCTACCAGAAAAGCTCACAAATCGTGGAAGCGGTCGCGAAGGGACAAGCCGCCCTTGGCATTGTCAACCACTACTATGTCTACCGCCACCTGGCGGCGCAGCCAAGCGCTCCCATCGCCGCCTTCATGCCGGACCAGCAAGAAGGCGGCATGGGTGCGATCATGAACGTCGCCGGCGTGGGCATTGTGAAATCCACCAAGCATCTTGAACCCGCTAAACTCCTCGTCGAATTTCTCGTCGCACAGGCTGGCCAAAAGCTCTTCGCCGACCTAGACAAGGAATATCCTCTGCACCCTGATGTCAAGGCGGATCCTGCGCTGGCGGAACGCAAGAGTTTTCGTGCCGCTCAAGTGCCCCTGACGAGGTTGGCGGAACTGCGCGAACCGACGCTTACGCTCATCGAACAAGTGGGGCTCCGATAATCCGACGAGACCCACGTGATGACGACTCGCCTGCAGCTCACTTCACCCTTGCAGCTCATCACCCTGGTCAGCGCAGCGCTTATTCTGCTACCGCTGGCATACGTCACATCGCAGGCGTTGTCCGCAGATCCCGCCGTCTGGAGACGGTTGTGGAACACCCGGATTCCCGAACTGTTGACCAATACTGTCCGGCTGTCGGCCAGCGTCGCATGCCTGACGCTGGTGCTCGGGGTCTCAACTGCCTGGCTCGTCACGAGAATTGAGTTTCCTGGCCGCCGGCTATGGGAGGGCGCGCTCGTGCTCCCCTTGGCGATGCCAACCTACGTACTGGCCTACATCTATTCCTACCTTCTGGGGTTCGGCGGTCCGGTCGAGCACGTCTGGCAGTTGGTGGCCGGCCCGCAGGCGCGGATCTTCTCCCCGCACAGTTACCTCGGGGCTACCCTGGTCATGACACTCGACACCTTTCCCTTTGTCTATGTGTTGAGCCGAAGCGCCCTGCTCAATATGAACGTCTCGTTCGAAGAAGTGTCACGTGCCAGCGGTGTCTCCCGCATGAAGACCTTGTGGCGCGTCACGCTCCCTCTCATGCGCCCCTCCATCGCGGCTGGGTTGGCGCTGGTCATTCTGTATGTCGTCTCAGACTTCGGGGCGGTCTCCTTGCTGCGGTATCAAACCTTGACCTACGCGGTCTTCCAGCAAATGACCGGCCGGTCCGATAACACGGCGGCCAGCATCTTGAGCCTGCTTCTTGTCGGATTGGCGCTCCTCTTTTTGATCACGGAGCGGTGGTTTCGTCATCGCAGCCGGTTTTATCAGACCACCGGACGCTATCGCCGGCCGGAACGGTATCGCTACGGATGGCTTGGGACATCTCTGGTGACCGGCTACCTCGTCCTGGTTGTTGGCGCGTCGTTCGCATTGCCGGCGTACCTGCTCATCGTCTGGAGTTTCTCCCCTGAGGCACAGGCCACCATCGACGGCCGGTTCTTCGGCTTTTTATGGAACAGCGGCTTCCTCGCCGCCTCTGCAGCAACCGGGGGAGTATTGCTCGGTCTGCCGCTTGCCTATATGGCCAGCCGTCGACCCACCTGGTTGAACCTCGGATGTCTGCAAGCGGCCTATGCCGGATATGTCCTCCCAGGCCCTGTGGCGGCGCTGGCCGTCTTGGTCCTCTGTCTGAATGCCACGCCATTTGTCTATGGATCAGTTCTGGTCCTGATCGTGGCCTACGTGATCCATTTTCTGCCGGCCGGGTTGCAATCGCTCGAGCCGGCATTGCAACAAATTACGCCCAATCTCGAGGAAGTCGCCCGCACGCTCGGTCTCGGCGTGCGACAGACATGGCAGCGGGTCACGTTGCCGCTGATGCGGAACGGCTTTATGGTGGCATGGGTGCTTATGTTCCTCCAGACGATGAAGGAGTTGCCG
>Ga0070686_100001166_pt1 | contig 14980 bp, 13 predicted proteins | sample KBSS23LmetaG_FD_65654 | JGI IMG/M metagenome (GOLD analysis project Ga0070686, IMG submission 65654) | Switchgrass rhizosphere microbial communities from Kellogg Biological Station, Michigan, USA - KBS S2-3L metaG | ecosystem: Host-associated > Plants > Roots > Rhizosphere ... | reverse complement strand
GTTCGGATTGATGAGCGACGGCTCGCTCTATACCTGGGGGTCGAACAGCGATGGACTCGTCCAAAGCGCCAACCCGGCGGTCGTTCGAATTAATCCCACCCGGTACAATAGCCCTCCACAGGTTCTGTTAATCCGGAAGGTTGCCTCGACGGACCACAATGGTTTTTTCCTCGATCAGGATGGCCATGTCTGGCGGTGGGGCGCGGCTCCTTTCTCTTCGGGGCAGATGGACGGAGTCTGGGATGACTTCGCGGTGTCGAATTATCGCCGGCTTTTTCTCCGCAACGGCCAACTCTTTACCTCGGGCGCCGCGCTCGTCCCGTTCCCGGCGGGAGTCACCGCATGGATTTCTTTTACGGTGGCCGACAATTTTTCTTTGGCCATCGGAAACGACGGACAACTTTATGGGTGGGGGAACAATGACTCCGGCCAATTGCCGCTGCCTACCGCCGAGAATATTACGATTCCGACGAAAGCAACCCCCGTCCCCGGGGTGGACGGTTGGAAACGGGTCCTGGCCTCACCCAGACTCAGTCTCGCCATCGATTCGAAGGGGCGACTCTTTGCGTGGGGATCGCAATTCGTTGCCAACTCCAATCCGATCGCAAACCTGCCGACACTCGTTCAATTTCCGAAAGGCGCGGTGGTCTGCGTTGACATGTCGGTAACCACCCAAACGGCAATGGCCCTGAGCGAACAAGGAGACTTGTTCGCTTGGGGCCACGCCGATCAAGGCGTCTGGCAGGATTTCTCGGCGACCGATGCTTACTACCCCGAACCTGCTCCGGGAATGCAGAATATCCTTACGCCCGGAGCCACGCCGATCCTCGCGAATTTCCTGATCGATCCGCTGAGCTTCGGCAACTTCGGCTACGCCCAAACCATCGGGGCCCGCGGCGTTCCCATCCAAGTCCAAACCTCCCCGGACCTACTCCATTGGACCACTCTGGACACCTTTTCCAACACCAGCGGCTTCGAATACATTGTCGTCCCCAACAACCTCCCGCACAGCGACTCTCTTTTTCTGCGGATCAAGGCGGCGCCGGTGCAAATCCGATGAACGGGCCGCCTGGCATGGAAGGGTAAGATGAAAAGGCGACGGTTGGAGAAGAATTTGGTGGAGCCTAGGGGATTCGAACCCCTGACCTTCTCATTGCGAACGAGACGCTCTACCAACTGAGCTAAGACCCCGCACCAAAGCTGGCGTTACTATGTCGCAAATGGCGCGTCAGGCAAGTGGAACTTTTGGGTGGAACTTTTCGCGCCGCGGTTTAATGCCGAATCCATTCGCGCGCGGCCTTTTCGAATTCGGCGTCCGCCTTTTCCGGCGAGTCGAGGCCCTGGATCACCACTTCCAGCACACGCTGCCCGAGCAATCGCCGGCCTTGCCAGACCGCGCGCAGGCGGCTTTCGCGGCTCAACGGCTCCGGCGCGGGCGTGAACGCCATGTCTTCCCACAGGCAATAATAGACGTGCCAGCGTTGTCCGCCGCTTTTGAATTCGAGGCGCTCGACCGGCAACGTCAGCCCATCGACCCGCAGATTTTCGAGGCCGCGATTTTGCACGAATTCGAATCCCGTCGCCGGCAAACACGTTTCGGGGCGATGACTGCGCGCCAGTTGCGCGGCGGCCCGGCCGGGATTCCAACTAAAAAAATAAAGATGCCACCGCGAGCCGTCCGCGCGATTCCACACGGCCGCGTCGCCTTGGTTGAAGCGCAGGACAAGGCGAATGTTTTCCGCAATTTTCGCGCGCGCAAAACCGGGTTGATCCTGCGGCCAGGCCACGTTCCATTTCGCCTTGGGCCGCTCATCCATTTCATGCCAGCGATACCACGCCTCCGTCGTCGTCTCGGCAAAACTCAAAAACAATAACACCGCAATCGCCTCGCGAATGGGCCAATGCACGTTGCCTTCGATCACCGCCGGAACGCTGGGCGCCGGCCCGCGATCAAATCGTTTGGCGCTCAACCAAAGCCCCGCAAAAACGAGCCCGAGCAAAGCGTATCCGGCGGGATCGTGCCATTTTTCCGCGACCGCAATGCCGGATTTCGCGCCAATGACCGCGAGCAAGGTGGCGCGCAATAAATTGAGAAAAAGCGCATAGAGGCTCCCCAGGACCAGCAACGCGACGCGCCGTTTCCAATGGAGCCGATGCAATTCGCCAAGACAAAGAGCGACCATGATCGTCGCCTGAAACGACCGCACGCCACTGCACGCTTCATCGACTCCCAGCGTTCCGCCGGTCAGGCGAATGAGGTTGCCTTGCTGTTCGGCGGCGATGCCCAGCCAATTTAAAATTTCGACTGCGATCGACGCGACCGATTGCATCAGCGTTTGCACGAGCGCGTTCTCGATGGGCGTGGGCCACGGCGCGGCGGTGAGGATGAATGCCGTCGCGAACGCAAAATGTCGCCCCCATGCGCGCCCGCCCGCTGTGGCGAATCCAATCCACAACAGGGTCAACACCAGGAACGCCGCCATCCAATTGGTGAGCCGCCAATCCGGATTCGCCTCCTGCACCAGCCGCAAGGGAATAATCAGCGCGAGCGCCATCCAAAAAATCCAGCCCGGTCGAAGGCCAGGCGCGGGCGTCGGCGCGGGCCGATCCTTCCAACGTTCCGCGACCAAATAAAAGGCCAGCAATGGCACGACCCAGCCGTAGCTGTATTGGGGATTGATGCGCCATTCGAGCGAAAGCTGGCGAAAAAGAAACCAGCCCAGGCACGCCACAGCCAGCCAGACCAGCCATCGCGCCCGCGCCGAACGTTCCACCTCGCCCAGGTTCACCGCCCGGAGCGTAGCAACAAATGACGGCCCTTTGCGACAATTTGCAACAATTTGCAATGCGCGGATAAACTTGTCCGCGCGCGGCCCCCGCGCTTAGGATGCTTCCGATGCGCGCTCGATTAATTTTCGCTTTCTCGATGGTTCTCGCCGTTTTTGTGATTGAGGCCGCGGACGCTCCCGCTGCGAAGGACAAGCCCAAGGTCGAATCAAAGGAAACTGCAGCCAAAGACCTTTTCAACGGCAAAGATCTCGCCGGCTGGAAAAAAACTGAGTTTGGCGGCGAAGGCGAAGTCGAAATCAAGGACGGCCAAATCATTGCGCATCTCGGCGCGCAAATGACCGGCGTGCAATACACCAATTCACTCCCCACCAATAATTACGCGATCACCTTCGAAGCGATGAAAATCGAGGGCGACGATTTTTTTGGCGCCCTCACTTTTCCGGTGGGCGCGTCGCATCTCTCGCTGATTCTCGGCGGTTGGGGCGGGAGCGTCGTTGGTCTTTCGAGTCTCGATGGCATGGACGCTTCGGAAAACGAAACGACCAAATACATCACGTTCAAAAAAAATCAGTGGTACAAAATTCGCGTCGAAGTAAAAAGCGAGCTGGTCAAAGTTTGGATCGATGGCGACGAAATCGTGAACGCGCCGCTCAAGGACCGTAAAGTATCGTTGCGCCCGGGACCGATCGAATTGCAGGCTCCGTTCGGCCTTTCCACCTATCAAACGACCGCGGCCTGGCGCAACATCCGCATCGCCCCACTGCCCGCCAAACCTTGAACCCCGCCGCGCCATTCGCCACGCCCCGCCGCATGCAGGCGGTGCAGACGCCGATCATCCCTGTCGTGGCCGATTTGATTCGCCGCCATCCCGGCACGATTTCCTTGGGCCAGGGCGTCGTTTATTACAACCCGCCGCCCCAGGCCGAAGCCCGCATCGCCGAATTCCTGCGCGCGCCCGACGCCAACAAATACAAGCCGGTCCATGGCATCCCCCAACTCATCGACGCCTTCTCCAGAAAACTCGCGCAGGAAAACAACATCCCCGTCAACGCCGACAACGCGCTCTTCGTGACCGCCGGCAGCAACCTCGCATTCGCCTCCGCCGTTTTCGCCATCACGGATCCCGGCGACGAAATCATTCTCCAAACGCCCTATTATTTTAACCACGAAATGGCCGTCACCATGGCCAATGCGCGCCCCGTTCTCGTTTCGACCCTCGCAAATTACCAACTCGATCTGGAAGCCATTCGCGCCGCTGTCACCCCGAAAACCAAAGCCATCGTCACCATCTCGCCGAACAATCCCACCGGCGCTGTTTATCCCGAAGCCGACCTCCGCGCCGTCAATGCCCTCTGCGCCGAACGCGGCCTCTACCACATTCACGACGAAGCCTACGAATATTTCACCTACGATGGCGCGCGCCATTTTTCACCGGCATCGATGCCCAACACCGCCGCCCACACCCTCTCCCTTTTCTCCCTTTCCAAAGCCTATGGATTCGCGAGTTGGCGCATCGGCTTTGCCTTGGTCCCCGCGCAACTCAAAGAATCGATGAACAAAATTCTCGATACCCAACAAATTTGCGCGCCCGTCATTTCTCAATACGCCGCAATCGGCGCTCTTGAAGCCGGCGTGGCTTTCTGTCGCGAACGCCTCCACGAAACCGTGAAAGTCCGGGCCCTGGTCATGGAAGCTCTCTCCAAACTCGGCGATCTAATCGAAGTTCCTGAAGCTCGCGGCGCCTTTTATTTCTTGATTCGCGCCCGCACCGATCTTCCTCCCATGCAAGTCGTCGAACGACTCGTCGCCCAACATGGAGTGGCCGTCGTTCCCGGAAGCGCCTTCGGCCTCGAACATGGCTGCGCCCTCCGAATTTCCTACGGCGCCCTCACCTCCGACACCGCCGCTGAAGGAATGCGCCGCCTTATCGATGGATTGAAATTGCTTTTAAGGCGCTGAAAATGGAGATGACAGGGGCTTCTCGGCAATAGACTGCGCGACTTTTCAAACCTCGATGTTGTAGGCTTTGATCTTGTTGTAGAGGGTCTGGCGGCCGATGCCGAGGCGTTTGGCGGTTTCGAGTTTGTTGCCGTTGGTTTCCTTCAGCATTTGGACGATGGTGTTTCGTTCCATGCCTTCGAGGAGGGTGAGGTCGGTTTCGTCGGGCGCGGCGTCGGTCGAGGCGTTTTGGATGGAGAGGTCGCCGATGTCGATGATCTGATGGTCGGTCATCAAGAGGGCGCGCTGCACTTCGTTTTGGAGTTGGCGGACGTTGCCGGGCCAATCGAATTTACGCAGTTTTTCCTGGGCGGCCGGGGTGAAGCCGGAAACGGTGCGTCCGGCCTGGGCGGCAAATTTTTTGAGGAAGCTGGTGGCCAGAGGGATGATGTCTTCGCGGCGTTCGCGCAAGGGCGGCAGGTGGAGGGTGATGGCGCTGATGCGGTAGTAAAGGTCTTCGCGGAGTTTGCCGGCGCGGATGGCGACTTCGACTTCGATGTTGGTGGAGGCGATGATGCGGACGTTGGTTTTGAAGCTGGCGCGGCCGCCGACCGGGCGCACTTCTTTTTCCTGGAGGACGCGCAGGAGTTTGGTCTGGGTATCGACGGGCATTTCAGCCAATTCATCGAGGAGCAAGGTGCCGCCTTCGGCCTGGCGGAAAAGACCTTCGCGATCGGTCTGCGCGCCGGTGAACGCGCCTTTGACAGAGCCGAAGAGTTCGCTCTCGATGAGTTCGCGAGGCAACGCGGCGCAATTGACTTTGATGAAGGGCGCCTTCGCGCGCGGGCTCAGGGTGTGAATCAGATCGGCAATGACTTCTTTGCCGGAACCGCTTTCGCCGGTGATCAACACGGAAACATCCGACGGAGCGATGCGCTCGAGGGTGCGGATGATGTTCTTCATCGACGGGCTCTGGAAGATAGGGGAAGCGCCGCCGCTCATGGCCGCCAGGGCTTGACGGAGCGAACTGGTTTGTTCGGTGAGTTGTTTGTGTTCGAGCGCGCGTTCGACGGAGAGGAGAAGGGATTTATGGTCGAACGGTTTCTTCTGGAAATCGTATGCGCCCAATTTGGTGGCCATCACTGCGGCGTCGAGCGTGGCGAAGCCGGTGAGAATGATGACTTCCGCGGCGGGGAACGCTTTCTTGACCTGCGGCAACAGGTCGAGACCTTCGGCGTCGGGCAATTTGAGGTCGAGCAAAATGACGTCGGGTGCGCCGCCGGTGAGCTTTTCCTTGAGGGTGGCGGCGTCGGGAAGTTCGGTGACCTGGTAGCCGGATTTTTCGAGAACGGTGGTGAGCAGCGACCGAATCGGCGCTTCGTCATCCACAATCCAAACGTGCGCGTTCATGGCTGTTGTTTGCGATTGACCGCGCAGGCCGCGGTGAAACTGCGGAATAATTCCTGAAATTCCGGATGGCGCCAAATCAGGCGCTCCGGGTGAAACTGGACCCCCACAAAGTATGGCAGCGTCGGCTCGCATAGTTCAATAGCCTCCACCACTCCATCGGCAGCGCGGGCGGTGGCCTTGAGCCCGGGCGCAATTTTTCCGATGGCCTGATGATGCGTGCTGTTCACGCCCGCCTCTGCTTTTCCCAGGATCGTTCGCAACAGCGAGCCTTCGTCGATGGCAATGGGATGAACGACTTTATCTTTCAAATCCATGCGCGCATGGGTAATCGGTCCCGGCGCCTGGGTTGGCAAATCGACGATCAACGTGCCGCCCAGCGCGATATTGACCATTTGATGGCCGCGACAAATGGCGAGCATCGGTTTGCGTTGGAGGAAGGTTTCTTTGATCAGCAGCGTCTCGAATAAATCGCGCGTCGGATCCGGCTCGCTGCATGTTTTCGCGAGATTCTCGGGAATGCGATCCAGATAAAGATTCGCTGCAATGTCGTCGCCGCCCGTTAAGAGAACGCCATCGGCCCGGGCGACCATTTCAGCAACCAATTTCTGCGCGGGCGCGCACGGCGCGATCCAGGGGATGCCGCCGGCTTCGATGATGGCGCGGGTGTAGGCGTCCGAGACGCTGACGGAATAATCGTAGAATTCGTCGCCGGCTTTGACCGTGCCGGGCGCGATTAAAATGGTGGGCGCGGTCGTCATAGTTCGGCATCGGGATATCTTAGGCGTATCGCGTTCACAACTCGTTCCTCCTCCTCCGGACGCAATAATCTGCGCGCAATTCGCCTCCGAACGCCATCCAATAATTCAAGCCAGTCTTCCAGGGGCGGCTGGGGCAGAGGTTCCCAATCGTCAAAACGCTGGCCGCGCGAATGGAAAATCCATTGGTCGCCCACGTGTTTGGCATAGACCTCGCGCTTTTCGCCCTCTTCGGTGCGCGTTTTCCAACTGACTTCAGCTCGTCCCATAAAGGTGTTCCGGCAATTCCACGCTCGCCACGGCCATCGCGGCGATTCCTTCTTCCCGCCCAATAAAACCCAGGTGCTCGTTCGTCGTTGCTTTGATGCCGACGCGGGCGGCGGTCATCTCAAGCGCACGCGCGATGTTTTCTTTCATGGCCGCTACATGCGGTGAAATTTTCGGCTGCTGCGCAATCAACGTGGCATCGATATTGATGATCCTCCCCCCGCGGAATGTAACCTGCCGGGCGGCTTCGCGCAAAAACGTCGAACTCGGCACGCCGCGCCAACGGGAATCCGTGTTCGGAAAAAACGTGCCGATGTCGCTTTCGCCGATGGCTCCGAGAACCGCATCGCAAATCGCGTGCATGAGGGCATCGGCGTCCGAATGGCCGTCGAGGCCTTTGGGATGAGGAATCTCGACGCCGCCCAGGACCAGCTTCCTCCCCGTGACCAATTGATGCACATCATACCCGATCCCCACGAAATTCATTGGGCGCAGTATAGAACACGGTGCCGCGCGAGCAAAGGTAAAGGTAAGCCGCGACACGGCGCGTTTCATCCGCTTTTGAAAAAGGCATGCGCCGCCTCCAATAGTTCCATTGGCCTTGCTTGCAAAAGCAAATGCGGCCCTTCGATCCAGACCACTTTCGCGCCAGAAATCATCGCGCCGAGCTTCTCCGTGTTTTTCCGTGGCACAACCTTGTCTTGGCTCGCGCCAACAACCAACGTCGGAACCTGCACCTTCTCAAGTCGGGCTGTCGAATCCGTATCGCAAACTATTTTCAATCGATCCGCCAAAACACTCCCCCGCACCGATCGGATTGCGGACGCAACAAAATCCACCGACTCATCGCTCGAGCCTTTTTCCATCAGCCAATGCCGAATCACCAATCGAGGAGGCGGCATCCTCATCAGAATGCCGCCGAAGATTTTCAAGAATGCTTTCACAGGCGCCGACATCGGTGGTTCCGCAAACGATGCGCACAAAACCAAACCCTTCAATCGCTTCGGTGGCGGAACACGCGAAGCAACCTCGAGCGCCAGCGCGCCCGAAAACGATTCGGCCAACAGCACAAACTCCGTCGTGATCGGCAACGATTCATCGACAATCTTGATCAACTCCCGCCACGACAAGATTCGATTTCCTGGATAACGCACCAGGACGGCAACGTCCTCGCGCGGCAACGCCGCCACAAACGGAGCCAGCAACTGCCCCGCGCCATCCATTCCCGGCAACAAAATCCACGTCATGGCCACGCTTTGCTTCAACGGAAAAACTATTCACTCGACGCCGTTGCGTCCATTGCCAAAGCTAACTTGGAAGCAAACATGAAGAACATTCAGTCCTGGTTCGCCACATCAATCTATTATGCAGCGTTACAACGAAATGCCGCCCCCTTAAATCGCGAGCTGCTCAAGGAGTGTTATCAGTTGCGGGATTTCGACGATGCCGGGCGCAAGTGGTCCGCCAAAAATTATCGCGGCGGATACACCTCTTACGGCTCGCTCGACAAGCTTCACAAATTTTCCTCCACGTTCGAAACGCTCGAGAAAAAAATCACGCGCCACGTCCTCGCTTATGCCCGCGCGCTCGAAATGGATTTGAGCGGGCGCAAGTTGGAAATGACCGATTGCTGGGTCAACATCATGCCGCACCAGGTGGTGCACAGCCTGCATCTGCATCCGCTCTCGACGATCAGCGGCACCTATTACGTGCGCACGCCGCGCAACTGTTCGACGATCCGTTTCGAAGATCCGCGCCTCAGCAAATTCATGGCCGCGCCGCCCAAAATTGCCGACGCCAGCCCCGCGCAAAAACAGCACGTCACTTACAAAGCCGACGCCGGCAAGCTCATCCTGTTCGAATCCTGGCTCCGTCATGAGGTCGCCGCCAATCCCGCCGCGACCGATCGCATCAGCATCAGCTTCAACTACAATTGGTTTTAATATGCGCCTTCTTTTTCTCGCCGTGTTCACCCTCGCGAATCTTTTCGCCGCGAACCCGCCCGGCATCGTCATTGATCATAGCCCCGCGAGTTCCGGACTTTATATCGGTTCGCCCAGCATCGTTATTTTGCCGAACGGAAGTTACGTTGCGTCGCACGATCTCTTCGGTCCGAAGAGCCGCGAATTCGAAGCGCCCGACACGCTCGTTTTCGCTTCAACGAATCGCGGCGAATCCTGGCGCAAACTCGCCACGCTCAACGGCCAATTCTGGTCCGGCCTGTTCGTCCATCGCGACGCGCTTTACATCATGGGCACGGACAAACATCACGGCCACATCATCATTCGTCGTTCCACGGATCGCGGCGAAACCTGGACTGCCGCCAGTCTTTTGACGCCGCGCGATAATTATCACACCGCGCCCACGCCTGTAATTGAACATAACGGTCGCATTTGGCGCGCGTTCGAAGATGCTTCCGGCGGCGCGCAATGGGGCGTGCGTTACATTCCCATCATGCTCTCCGCGCCCGCGAATTCCGATTTGCTCGACTCCGCGAACTGGACGTTTTCCGAAACCATTGCGCGCAACACCAATTGGCTCGATGGCAAATTCAGCGCGTGGCTCGAAGGCAATGCCGTCCTCACGCCTGACCATAAAATCGTCAACATCCTCCGCGTCGAAGTCCCGACCTTCCCCGAAAAAGCCGCGCTTATTTCCATTGCGGATGATGGCAAAACCGCGCGGTTCGATCCTGCGACTGACTTTATCGATTTTCCCGGCGGCGCCAAGAAATTCACGATTCGCTTCGATCCGCCCAGCCATGCGTATTGGACGCTCGCCACCGTCGTTCCAAAAGAATTTCAAAACGGCAAACCCAATCCCACGCGCAACACCCTCGCGCTGATGAAATCCGCCAACCTGCGCGATTGGGAAATTCGCAAAATCATTCTCCAACATCCGGACGCGAAAACGCACGGCTTCCAATATCCCGATTGGCAATTTGATGGCGATGACATGATCGCGGTGATCCGCACTGCGTTTGACGACGACGAAGGCGGAGCCCATAATTTTCACGACGCGAATTACATGACCTTTCATCGCCTCCAAAATTTTCGCACGCTCCAATGAAAGCGATTCTCCTTCTTTTTCTCTCTGCGGTCACGGCCCTCGCCCAGTCGCAATTCGACCTGAAAAGTCCGGATGGCAAAGTCCTACTCCAACTGCGCAGCTCCCCGTCCAATCTCGTTTACGAAATTTCGCGCAACGGCAAAACCGTCATCGAACCCTCGCGCTTCTCTATTTCCCTAGATGGCAAACCCCTCACCGGCGCCTTGAAATTCGAAGCCGCTTCCGGAGCCACGCAAACCTATCCCACGCGCGGCGTTCATACGATCGCCACGAATCGTTGGAATGGCCGCACGCTCAGTTGCGATTCCTTCTCCCTCGAACTGCGCGCCTTCAACGACGGCGTCGCGTTTCGCTATAAAATTCCAGCCGCCACCCAACCCCGCACGCCCGACGAATCGACGCAATTCACGCTCCCCGCCGAAAGCCTCGTCTGGCGCCACGGCCTCGGCGGCCATTATGAAGACGTTTATAAAATGAGCCTTGTCGAGCAATTCGCCCCCGGCGAATGGGCGGCTCCGCCCATGACCATTCAACTTCCACGCGGGCAGGGTTACGCTGTCATCACCGAAGCCGCCCTCGCGAACTTCAGCGGCATGGCTCTCCAATACGAAACCAATCGCGCGTTCACGCTCGCGCTTGGCCACAAACATCCCATCTCCTATCCCTTCCGCCTTCGCTACAGCAATGACATCGATCGCGTCTCAATGCCCGCTTCCATCGTCGGCGAAATTGTTTCCCCCTGGCGCGTCATCATCATTTCCAGCGACCTCAACGGCCTCGTCAATTCCGATCTCATCTCCAATCTCTCGCCGCCGCCGGATCCCAAATTATTTCCCGACGGCCTCAACACCTCCTGGATCAAGCCGGGCCGCGCCGTTTGGAAATATCTCGACGGCGGCGCCAACACCTTCGACGACATGAAACGCTTCAGCGCCTGGGCCGGCGAACTCGGCTTCGAATACAACATCCTCGAAGGCTTCTGGTCCCGTTGGACCAACGAACAACTCAAGGAACTCGCCGACTACTCGCGCCGGCGCGGCGTCGGTCTTTGGCTCTGGCGTCATTCCAAGGAATTGCGAACCCCCGAAGCGCGCGAAGAATTTTTTGCGCGCCTCGAAAAAGTGGGCGCGGTCGGCGCCAAAATCGATTTCTTCGATCACGAACACAAAGAGATCATCGACCTTTACCAGGCGCTTCTCGAAGGAGCCGCGAAACATCATCTCATGGTCAACTTTCACGGCGCCAACAAACCCGCCGGCGAATCACGCACTTTCCCCAACGAACTCAATCGCGAAGCCGTCCGCGGCATGGAAGCCAGTCGCCTCAAAGAACGCGCCGCGCACAACACCACCCTGCCCTTCACCCGCTTCATCGCCGGTCCCGCCGATTACACCCCTGTCCACTTCGGCGCCCGCCGCGGTGACACCACCGCGACCCACCAAATCGCCACCGCCGTCGTTTTCACCGAACCCCTCCTCACCTACGGCGCCCATCCCACCAACCTCCTCAACAGCCCCGCGCTCCCCTTGCTCAAAACCATCCCCGCCACCTGGGACGAAACCCGCGTCCTCGCGCCCTCGTCCATCGGCAACCTCGCCCTTTACGCCCGCCGCTCCGGCACGACCTGGTACCTCGCCGTCCTCAACGGCCCGACCGCCCGCAAAATTTCCATCCCCCTCGATTTCCTCCCGAAGAAAAAACTCACCATCACCGAACTCCGCGAAGATTCCAAACTAACGGAAAAAAAGCGCAAACCCGCCCGCTCCCTCAACCTCGATCTCCCCGCTGGCGGCGGCTATCTCGCCCGCTTCTCCGAAAAATAAAAATCCCCGGGTCGCCCCCGGGACCGCCACGCTCCAGCGTGGCGCGAATCACCTTCCACGCTCCGCGATGAACGAAGTTCAAGATCACTTCTGATTCCATCCCGCTTCGATCATCCCCTTCAATATTTTCAAATCGACATCGGACAATTTATTGATGTACAGGCAGCCCAAACCCGCTTTGTGCTTTCCCAATTTTCCCAGCGCCGCGGCATGCGTTTCCACATAATTGCCGAAGTACACAGACAAATTCGTTTTGCGCGGGGCAAAGCCGATCCGCATCCAGTCGGCTTCGCGGCCGGTATGCTGGCTTTTGTGCCTTTTGAGACCGAAACCGACGAACGAATTGCTCCACAGAACCGGCTCTTCCTTGCTGGCTTTTTTCATCATCTCCAGCAGCACAAAACTATCCTGCCGCTTTTGTTCAGGAGTAATTCCGTTGAGAAAATCCTCCACGCTGGCCGTCGTTGGTTTCGTTTTATTTTCAGCCAGTTTGGTTTTCTTTTGCGCCATTTGGAAATTCCATTTGCAAGGGCATGCGTCCGGGGACACTCGCCAATTATTTAACCCGCCAACAGGCTAATCCCGCCGCCCATCGCGGCAAGCAAGTTTTTCCCGCAGGCGGCAGCCCAACTCGCCAGCGCGGGAAGGCTCCGAAAATCAAGCGCCCACGGCCTTTGGGCATATTCACCTTGACGCGAGGAGACACAGCCCCCACGCTCCGCCGCGAACATAGAAATATGATAAAAAAATTATTAGTAAAAACGATGATGGTTGCGGCGGTCGCTTCGCCCGTGTTGGCCTTTGAACCTTGGTTTAATGGGGCAAACGGACATTATTATCAGTACGTCCAAGCTTCCCAGATTACGTGGTTCGACGCCAATTCCGCGGCCAGTTCCTCGTCCTTCGAAGGCTTGCCGGGGCACCTGGTGACAATTACATCTTCGCCGGAAGACGCGTTTGTGGACCTCATGCTTGGCGAATATCAAGCTGTGGAAGCCTGGGCGGGCGGCTATCAAAGCCCCTTTAACGAAACAAACCCCACCCAGGGTTGGACTTGGGTCAATGCTGAAGGCGCCTTCGCGGGCGTAAACGGCGGCGACACCTATTCGAATTGGGCGCAAGCCGGTGTGGGTTGGTGGAGCAATCAACCGGACGACGCTTTTGGTCCTGGAACTGAGCAGTTTCTCGGTCTCCACATTTTCGGCTCCGAAAACGGTTGGAACGATGAAGGCAACCTCGAGCCAATCAGCGGCTACGTCGTTGAATACGAATCCGAAACCGCCCCTGTGCCCGAACCCTCCACGATGCTCGGCGGCGCCGCCCTCGTCGGCCTGGCCTTGCGCAAACGCAATCGCGCCAAGTAACGGAGCGTTTGGTGTTGTAAGCATTCCGCGCTTCCAGCGCAGAATCTTGAATCTTGATCGTGTGAACGGAGATGCTCCGTCACACGATCTCTCGTTTAAATCTAAACGAACCGCGCAGTGAGAATTGACCGAGGTAGCGCAAACAACGATTGGCCTGACGAATAATTTAATTGCGCAGGCATCGTGTGATTCAATGCGGCGCTCAGGTGATACCGGGCCCTACCCCGCCAGTCTTAAGCAAGTTGAACTTCGCCGCGGCCCTTGATCACTTCGCCGATGGTCCAGGCGTTGTGGCCTTCGGCTTGAATCGCCTTGAGAATGGCGCTCGCTTTTTCGGCGGCGCAAATCACCGTCATGCCGATGCCCATGTTGAAGACCTGGTAAAGTTCGGCGTCCGGCACGCCGCTTTTCGCTTCGATCATTTTAAAAACGGGCAGCATCTCCCACGAATTTTTGCGGATGACGACGTCGCAATTCTTGGGCAGGACGCGCGGAATATTGTCGATGAACCCGCCGCCGGTGATGTGCGCGAGGCCTTTGACCGCGCGGTCTTTTCCCACGGGATTGAATTTCTTGAGGAGTTTTTGGACCAAGGGACCGTAGCTGACGTGGACCTTTAAGAGTTCGTCGCCGATTGTGCCGCCGAGTTCTTTGACTTTTGTTTTCGGTTTGAGGCCGAGGTCTTCGAAGAAGATTTTGCGCGCGAGCGAATAGCCATTTGTGTGCAGGCCGCTCGCCTTAATGCCGAGCACCGCGTCGCCCGGGCGAATTTGTTTGCCGTCGAGCATGCGATCTTTTTCGACCACGCCCACGATCGTGCCGCTCACGTCGTATTCCCCCTTTTGATAAAAGCCGGGCATCTGGGCCGTTTCGCCGCCGATCAGCGCGCAACGATTTTCGGCGCAGGCGCGCGCGAAGCCTTCGATGATCTGCGTGAAAACGTGGGGCTCGAGTTTGCCGGTGCCCAGATAATCCAAAAAGAAAAGCGGCTCCGCGCCGAGCACCGCGATGTCGTTGACGCAGTGATTCACGAGGTCCGCGCCGATGGTGTCGTGCCGATCCATCGCGAACGCAATCTTCAACTTGGTGCCGACGCCATCGACGCTCGAAACCAAAACGGGCTTTTTATATTTGCGCGTGTCGAGCGCGAAGAGGCCACCGAAGCCGCCGACTTTGCCGAGCACTTCCGGGCGATGCGTCGAAGCGAGCAGTTGAGGGAGGGTCGCCTTGACGCGGTTCCCGAGATCGATGTCCACACCGGCGCGAGCGTAAGCTTTCATGTCTGTTGGAAAAGGCGGGGCTGTTTCTCGATCGTCGCGAGCGCTTCGCCGAGCCCCTCGGTGCGATTGCGCCGCCGTTCCATGATATGCTTATCGACCAGCGGGTCGTACGGCACCGGATATTTCCCGTCGTAACAGGCCATGCAAAAAGCGCTCGCGGGCTGGCCGGTCGCCTTGATCATGCCTTCCTGGCTCAGGTAATGCAGCGAGTCGGCGTTCAAATATTCGCGGATTTTGTCGATCGACAAATTCGCCGCCATCAATTTTTTGCGATCCGGAAAATC
>Ga0070686_100001165_pt1 | contig 14996 bp, 24 predicted proteins | sample KBSS23LmetaG_FD_65654 | JGI IMG/M metagenome (GOLD analysis project Ga0070686, IMG submission 65654) | Switchgrass rhizosphere microbial communities from Kellogg Biological Station, Michigan, USA - KBS S2-3L metaG | ecosystem: Host-associated > Plants > Roots > Rhizosphere ... | reverse complement strand
AGAATATACGAAATTGTCTATCCTCTAGTCCGGGAACTTATAGATATTAATATAATTCGCCGCGGAATCAATTTAGATAAATTAGCCGATGATACTCTGATGACTATTCGATTTTGGTGGAATATAAAAATCACAAAAGCATATCGCGCGGATCCAAAAGAATTTAATACCGTAACTTTCACCTCGGAAATTTACATTGCCCGAACCACCGATAATTTTTTCTACGAAGCAATAACCTGGGTTCTAATAGCATTCATTGAATGGAAAATTCAATCTACTCAATTATCCGAATATTTTGACTTATTAGGAAATGATATCGAAACGGATATGGGACATGTGGAATCTTTATCCTTATATATCTATCGGCCGCCGGAGATTCAAGGAGGATGTAACGGTTTTTTCGGAAAGCAATTCGGACCGGGCAAATTAATTCCCAACGTACTCGTGGATCCTATATCCAGTTATAATAATTGCTTCTTTATGTGTATATTATTGGCATTGGGAGAAATAGAACATTCGGATAAATTATCTACAAATAGTGGGAGAGCTGAAGAATTACGAGGGAGTTGCGGAATTCAATCGGGAATTAAAATCGGATTTCCTGAAATTAAAACCATAAGTAGAAAATTACAACTCCAATTACGAATATGGAATATAGTTAAATCGGGAACTACAAACCAAAATAGATTCGAACACGTAAACACTGTCGGAAATAATTATGAAGATATTATTAATTTATTATATAATAAGAAACATTTCCTTTGGATTCGCGAACCGGATAAATTAGGAAGCTGGGAATCTTGCCCGAATTGCTATCAATACTTTAATATGAATTTTTCCAAAGGTAGAGAACACCCCCAAAAATGTAGGAAGTGTAATTTATGTGGAACTAATTACGTGAATAACCATAATTGTTCTCGGAGCGGAATGAAAGATAAACCCCCAAAAAGGAAAAAAGTTCTCAACCGAAAAAAATTAGATGATGTACTTATTGGAATCAACGATTATTATTCTGCGGACTTTGAAACGTTTACTCCTCCCGATCGGAAAGAAATGGTCGTATATGCCGCAGGAATTATTCCCGTTTCGGAAATTGACCGAACTATGGAAGAAGTTTCGGAATCGAAAATATTTTACGGAAACGACGCACTCGATGAATTTATGGAATATACTTTCAAATTGAAAGGAACGATAATATTTTATAACGGATCGAAATTCGACTTTTGGTTTATTTGGCGATGGTTAATCCGACACCAAATTAAGATTAAGAAAATCCTCAAAGATCCGAAATCAAACAAAATATTTACAATCGAATATGGGAAAATTAGATTATGGGATTTATGTTTGTATACAATGTGTAGTTTAAAAGATTTGTGTAAAAATTTTAAATTACCCGATAAATTTTCCAAATCTGATTTCGATCATCGTAAAATTAAATCGTGGAACAATGTGGACGAATATCGAGAGGAAGTGGAGAAATATCTAAATTTGGATTGTATATCTCAAGGAATTTGCTACCTTCTATTTATAGAAAATATTTGGGAAATATTTAAATTTAATGTTCACGGAACGTTAACTCTCTCAAACTTTGCTTACGAATGTTGGAGCAATAAATTTATTTCCCCCGAAAATTTGAAGATGATTACGACATGCTCTACGGAAGAGTATTATTTTCTACGGCGCGGATTATATGGCGGGAGATGCTCTCCGTATAAAAATTGGTTCAAAAGTCCGGAGTATCAAAATTGGGAATCCGTAATATGTTTACCCGCAAAAGAACAACTTCAACTATTTAACTCCATCAAATTATATCTAATTTACGGAGATGTAGTATCTTTATATCCCGCAGTTTGCGGAGTGACTCGCGATGACTTTCCCGTAGATATTCTCTTTCCTATTGGAGTACCGCGATGGCGTACTGATTTGGAAGTTATTATTCAAATTTTAAATAACCCGAAAAGAACTGCGGATGAAATAGAACTTGTAAAGAAGAGTTATTTGGAGATTGATTTTACCGCACCGGACGATTTACTTATTTGCTTTTTATTTTCCCGAGACGAAAAAGGAAATCCGCAAACTAAACTTAGCTCGGAGACTTTCCAAGTTTACGATGGAGAAACTATTTTGGAAGCGCAACGTCTTGGCTACAAAATTCTAACCGTACATAAATGGTTATATTATCCTAAACGCGGTCCAATTTTAGAAGCTTATATGAATCGATGCTTTACCGAAAAAGCAAACTCCGATCCGAAATCTATCGAATATTGGATCTATAAAATCGCAATGAATGGCGTTACCGGGAAATTCAATCAACGGAAAAGGGAAACCAAACAGGCAGTTTATTATACCGATTTAGATTTTGATCCCGAAACTAATTACGATAAAATTGAAGTATTGGAAGATGAAAACGGAGATTTTATGGGATACTTTGTTGAGATTTTAGAAATGGATAACGATCCTTCGAAAGCCCTTAATATAGGAGTTTCCATATTAAGTAAAAGCCGAATATTAATGTCACAGTATACTTCTATGATTGATGGTTACAAAGATCCATACAACATGCCTTATTATGGCGATACCGATAGTCTAATAATCAACTCTTTGACTTACGAAAAATATAAAAATAACGGCATGTTTGGAAAAGAATGGGGCCAATTAAAAAACGAATTTCCGCAAGCCAAAATAGTTGCCGCCTATTTTTTAGCGCCAAAAACTTACTGCTTGGAATATTGGACTTTCGAAAACGATCGTATTAAAAGCAACTGGTATATTCGAACCAAAGGAATACCTCAAAGGAATTTATGTAAATCAGCAGAAGATTTCTATCTCGATATTAGTAGAACTATTTCTGACGATTATGAAATCAACGATTTGAGCAGAGTATTATTTCTTTTATACGATCGAAACGATAATGAAATGTGGCGTAATATTACTCTTACTCCAAAAATGTTTGAGCTTATGTGTGAAGAAGATTACTACGCAGTTTGCTATTACGGTAGTATAAAAAAGTATCTAATAGACGGTGACCGAACTGGAGCTTCTGTACAATTAAATCTTGATTTACAAAGATCTATTAATCATGAAATTTGGTGGAAGAATTCAGGTAAAAGAAGATTAATTGGAAATATATCTTTTCCAATAGGACATTATTTAAATAAAGAATTTATTTAAGAAGCAGCAAATTCATTAATGATAGAATATCTTACTACAGGATCTTTCTTATCTTCATCGACGTAAACATATTTCATTTCATAAGGAAAATATTTTTCCATGGCAGGGTTTTGTATATCTTGGTACAGAAGCCAGAAGTCATTCGAACGAACTCTAAATGCATCACATACCACATCACCCACAGTTTCTCGATCCATAGCTAAAACCCAACTTCTTGTAATACCATTTTCTTTCGTAATCCTCTTTGTATAGATTATTAAATCTTGACTAGGATCTTGATTTCTTTCTACTTTACGCATTAGTAATGGAAATATAATTTCAGATATAATAAATAATACTGCCAAAATATAACCTAAATAATTACGACCTACAAATCCCGATTGTTTCGCCATCAGTAAAGGAAATATAATAACTATTTCGGAAATAATTAAAACTAACCATAATAATAATTTTAATTTTTTATTTTTTAAAAACTGAAAACTTTAGTTTTAAAAAAGAGAGCAATTTCCAATATGGTATATTTCATCCAATTCCGAACCCGTCATAGAATACTCCCAATAAGACCTAGAGAATATTAAGAGAAGAAGAAAGACTTACCAATCAGACCCACCTTTTTAAATTAGTTTTTAAAATAGTTTTAATAATTTATAATTTATAAAATTAATTATGGTAAAAATACTCCCCCACCGGGAATCAAACCCGGGTCTCCGCGGTGACAACGCGGTATGCTAATCCACTACACCATAGGAGATTCAAATAATTATTACGTTTGAATAATTTTTACGTAAATGAATAGACATATACCTATAAGTCCTGCAACTAAATATTTAGATCTTGGCAATGTTTTCGGGCTCACCAGTTTAGCTTTAGGGGTCTGTAGCTTTGCAGTGAGTACTTATGGCCATGTTATGAGAGCTTTTGAAAACTTTCCTACTAGAGATGATTTCATGTTAGAAACTGATGGCATTGATGAAAAAATGATAATGGTATTCGAGGCATTGGAGGAATTAGAGGAGCAAAATAAAGAATACAAACAATTACTTGAAAACTTGAAAATGCATAATATTCCCACGGAAACTAAATCTACTAGTTAATTTATTCAAATAAAACTTCCTCCAAAGCTTTCTCTCCTTGTTTTTTTGCATCATCTTCTAATTTTTTATACAGATTATAAAGTCTTCTAATTTCTACCGAAAAAAATTCAACATCATCTTTTGATAAGCCATCCATATATTTCTTTTGTTCTGGACCGAAAAAGCATTCTATTTTATAGTTATCCAACCAAAGCTCATATCTTATTAAAATCGGTTGCAGGGATACGATACTGTGTGTAAAATTGCAAAACTCCATAACTAATGGAAATGGAATAATTACCATTTTAAAATGTCCAAATATTTAGATTCCAGAAATGAAAGAGTGGAACTCGATTATGAAGAGCTAATAATAGATTGTCCGGTAACCTTTTTAGGAGAATCTTATTTTGGTGCTGCCCGAATTGCTCATTCCGATGATCCCGTTGAAGCTTTGGAAATTACCAAAAGAGATCAATTAGTAGTACCACTTCCTACCCCCCTAACTGTAATATATAGTATGACTTTAGCAGTTGGTGAATCTGTCTATATAAAACTAGAACAAAATGGATACTGTACTGCAGGTGGAGCAGTAGATTTAACTTGGAATCAGCACACCATTTCAAAAGCTAAAAATGTAGGAGGTGTAATTACAGTAGTAACTGCATTTTCAAATATCAATTCTTTTGATGGCGCAGCCGGACTGTGGGGTACTACTGGTATGAGTTTAACAAACCCAGCTGGTGCAACAGTTAATGTAAATATTTTACAAAATGGAACTAATTCAATGAGATGGGTTTACCGTTTATCTATAATGAGAAATATATAAAAATTCCATAAATAATAATAATTATTCCTCATGTCAAGTGTTAACGGTTTAATTCAAAGTACGGATACTGCTTTTCCTGGAGATTTAACTTCTGATACATCGGGATTTGGTATTTCTACTAAAGGTAATACAATGAGAGTTTGCGCTACAAGAAATCCTGCATCCAATGCAGTTGGATATCCTGGAGAGTTCTGCTTTGGTACATCAGGAGGTACTACCTACATTTACTATTGTATTGCAAGTACGAATTGGGGTAGGGCAGCATTTACCACAGGTTATTAATAAAATTTATTAAGTTTCAACTACAGGAACAGCTCCACCATTACTTCCAAAATTTAATACTTTCCAATGATAGTTATGAATCACTACTTCTATTCCAGCGGGTGGAGGTATAGAGAATTTTATACGTAACTGAATAATTGATCCAGAGTTTGCAGTAGAGACTGGATTTAACATGGCAGGAGAGAAGGCAAATTGTACTCCATCAAATACGGCCAAGAATTTATCGTTTAAAAATTGATCGATAGTTATGGGCGTGACTTCTTGTTGAATACCTCTACTGTGATACATTCCCCATGCTTCTAAATATTTTACATATCCTTCCACCCAAGACGGATCAACCAAACTAACAGGCTTATCTGGCCATAAACAAGAATTGATTTCCCATTGATATTCTATCAAGTTCATATCGGCTTTTGAAATATAAGTAGTATGTTTAGAATAGATTTGCGGGTTAGAAGTATTTGCAGTATATCTGAATGTTGCAAAAATAGTATTGATTGAACTTAATTTCATATCAATATAAATATTCTGTTCAGTGCTGGTTGTTAAAGGATATACGTTTGTAAGAAAGGATCGAAACCATATACGAGGAAAACCTCCTCTCGTAGCAAATAAACTAGGAGACAACCATTTTGATAAAATAGCTTGAGGTCCACCTTCAGGATATAATTCCTCATATTCTATCTGCATTCGAGTAACAGTCCAAGTCAAACCTGTAACTGCACCAACACCACCAAATACTTCTACAAAATCTTCTGGCTTTGCAAGTTCCCATTGTATAAATGTATCAGGTAGTGCAGTTGTAGATCTTTTCTCTGGACTCATTGCGAACCAAGGGAGTGGAGCTTTAGTTAAACAAGTAGTGGGAAAAGGTAATACATATTCCCAACCACCAGATCTTGCGTTTCTTTGAGCTGCCGAACCATCACCGTAAAGTGCAACTCCAGTAGTTACTTGTTGATTAATATGAGTCTGTGTAGTGTAGACCATAGATTCTTGCAAGTTGAAAAATCTTCTATCTTCTACGTATTGACCACCTTGTTCCAATCTTAATCTCTCAATAATATTCCAAGCTAAAGCAGAAGGTCTTGCAGACCATGGAGCATTGACTCCCACTGAAAAAGTAATATATACTTTTGCCTTTTTAAAATCTACAATGGCATTTCCGTTAGAGGGAATCTTCCACCTAATAATGGGATTCTGAGGTGTAATAGGCATTGCCGTATCTACATCTCTTTTTACTAATTTTTTAGAAACTCTTACAGGATTTTGTGGAAGATTTAATTTTAATTCATCTGGAACATAATATCCTTCCTTCGCTCCCATCTGAGAACTCCATGCTGATTGATATCCTAAATAACCTCCTGTGACGCTCATTTGACACTATAGTAATAATGGAAAAATTCTTTATTTCATAATCGTTAATGTATTTTGTACAGCTTTATTACTGGGTCCATCTAAACCTCGAGGGTTAAAAGCATTGTTTAATTTTTGATTATCTGCTCTTGGATTTAATCCTAGCATTTGAAATTTTTCAATGTTAGTAACACCTGCAAGGTAAGCATCTCTAACTCTTTCAGTTTCATAAGTATTTTGTGACAAGTTTTTTTGATAACTCGATAAACCACCTAATAATTGATTCGATGTAGTTAATATAACACCCATGCTTATATATTTATTTTTAATTCGATTTCTACAGTGAAAGACCAACCAACGTCCGGAGGATTAATGATTGTTCCTTGTTCATTAAGTAATTCAAACCAAATGGAATGTAGATAGTGTTCTCTGGTAGTAATAAAACTAGTATCGTTGTTATTATATCTAGTTAATCCTTGCCCAGCGATTTGTAGAGGATTAGGAATGACAAATGCAATTTTATCTGATTTGCCATTGAAATATCCAACATCTCTTGCTCCAGTAATAAAATCAGTTCGTAGAAAATAAAGATATGATAAATTGATACCGACAAAGTTTTTTATAGTTACTCCATTGATTTTACTTGATTCTACATTTCTGATTGGTTCCCTAAAGTTAAATTGAAATCTGCCAGCAGTATTAAAATTTGCAAAAGAAGATACAAATGTATGTGTTATTCTTTGAGTGTTTTCCGGTGAAGGCAGGGACATTTATAATTATTCCATGAGTAAGAGATTTAGAAAAGGAAGAAGTTATCCTCAAGATCCAAACACTTTGAGGGGTTACATATCTGTAAAAGGTGATCAACATAAAATTGTAAAGCTGAAAAAATATTTAAATCGACATGGATTTCAAATTAGAAAAGCTCCACATGCTGAAGCCAAGGGTATGATCAATACAAAAGAGGCTATATTATTAATCAAGAAAGCATTCCAAGATCATGGTCGAAAAAGTATATCGATGGAAATATCTACAGATAAAAATACTGGAGATACACAAATAGAATTGAATAATGATCTACCACCATTTTTGGAAGAAGCAAAACCGAAATATGAAAAACAAAAAAGATATGAACCTCAAGAAAGGATTCCAATGGAGGATGTAGAATTTCAAGAGACGCCAAGGAAAAAAGCAGAAAAAAGAAATGTAGATCCTTTTGCAGGTAGCACTCCCAAAAAAACAAAAGCTAAAGTAGAACCCAAAGCTAAATTAAAAAGAGAGGAACCTCCACCAGAAGAGGAAGAAGGATACCTTTCAAGAGCTAAAAAAACATTTCAAAATCTAAATGAATTATCAACTCCTTTTGAAACAGAAATGGGTGATGTAGGGTTAGAGTAATACTGTATCTAAATATAACATTCCTAATTGAGCATCCAATTTTAACTTTGCATAAAAATGTTTCAAGAAATCAGCTTCCACCAGATTGTAGGGAATACCTTCTTCTCTTTTCTTTTTGATTTTCAATTCACTATTCCATCTTTCAATTTCAATGATCGTACCTGGTATATTCATTTCAGCACATGTAAGTAGTGGTGTTTGTTTGTACCAATTTGTTCCAAGTTCAATTCTTCTCTGTTGCATACGAGAGGTTATAAATTCATCGTTGAATCTATCTCCTTCAATTAAACCACAGTTACAATTACATTTGATTTCTATTCCAATCATTTATTAATTTACAGCAATTTTACTTAATAAAGAATTCTTTTCTTCCGGCGTTAGGGATTTCCAATAACATTCCTCATCTTTAATATCCTTTTTTGTAGTTTCCATTTTCCACTTTACCGCCTTTTCAACTTCCGGATCTCCCTCTAAAAGTTTAACAATCTTTTCACTGAGTTGAATTTTTCGGTCTTCTATAATTGGCGCATCAATGTCCGAGTTTTCCAAATCATCTTCTTCTATATATGGATAGGAAAATAATTGCCCCGATTTATCCCCTTTTAGAATATACTTTTTTCCACCGTTAAAATCCTCTTTTATCAATCGACTTTTTAGGAAATAATATTTATTTCCGGCAGTATCTTCAAGTCCACCACTTTTAATAAGGTTAATGGCCGCCAGATATCGAGTTCTCCGTTGCCTGCCCAATCTTTTGCGGCGTTCTTGGACTTCCGGTAAATTTGCATATTCTTTCCTTTTTTTAACATTTTGCGGATCATGATCCTTTATCCATTTTCTAAAAAGAACTTCTACATTTTGTGAATGTTTTCTTTTCAAATCTTTTTTGGTTTCATTACTTTTGTTTTTAACTTCTGATGTTTCCATACGGCAAATTAATTCTTATGGAACATCGGAATTATCAATTTGCAAAATGGCAGGAATAAATGATACTTGGAAAAAATTAACGGATTCACTTTCCGCAGCCACAACTGATTTAGCTTTAATAGTAGAATTCGCCGCGGTTAATTATTTAGGTGGGTTTGTAAACACAATGGCGACCGGAGCTGTTGGTGGAAATTATTGGACTAGGCTTGCAGTTAGTGAAGGAATAACTTCCTTAACAGACTTAACTAAATTTGCTCTATGGACGATTTCATTAAATACCGGAAAAAATACTCCACAATCAAATTAAATAAAATATTAAATGTCACAGGTGGTAAGTAATATTGAAAGTGGGATCTTCATTGCACTTGCTGTTGGAGGAGGATTTTTGGTCTATGAAATTTGGCAAGAAGCTAAACAATTAATTAGCAATGTTGTAGATTTACCTGGAGAAGCAATTAATGCTTTAAATGATAACATTCAACAGAAAATTGTAGATCAAGCAAAAACAAATATGGCGGAAGGAAAACCGCCGGTAACAATGTCCGGAACTGCTACCGCAATTACTCAAGCGGTACCCATTTTTCAAACGGTACCCGGAGCGGAATATGTAGGAACTGTTATGGGATATTTTGATGAAACTCCTCGGCCGGAAAGGAATACTTTAGATGGCGGTTTAACGGTTTTATCCGGATTAGTTTCACAACAGAAATATCAACCGGTAAATAATATTACGCAAGCGATTGGTGGAATATCTAATGATAATCCGTTACTTATTATAGCAAATACTCTACTTGGTGGTGGAGGTACTAAAATTCCCGGCGCTCAAGCATTTTAACATATGTATTCATCTCCTATTTACGAACTACCTTATCATAATAAAATTTCATCTTCTATACTTCCCGGCACTCCATTCTCTTGGCGAACTCCACTAAAAGAAATGCAGTATACCGTTTACAGTAATACCCCATTTATAATCTATAAAAGGAAAGCGCGCGAAGAAAAAGAAAAACCAAAAAAGAAACAAAAGACCGGACTTGCGGGATTGCCAAAACAGAAACCCGCATTACCTAAAACAGAAAAGCCAAAAACAGTAATCTTAGAGAAACCAAAAACACCACCCGTAACTCCCACTAAGAAAAGAAAATATTAAATTTATTCTTTTCCTAAATCTCCAGGTATACTACCACCTTTATATCTTCTACTCGTTCTTCTTCTTGATGCTCTCCTACCTCTTTTAGATCCACCGCTTCCTCTAGAATACATTGTGTTGTAACCAGATTTTACGACTCGTAATTTACCAAAAGTAGTCGGAGGAAGCATACTTCCAGTTCCCCAAAAGTCTAAAATCTTTCTTACAGCTCCTGGTTCATGCTGTCCATTAGGCATAATACTGTGAGTGTAAAAAGCTAGTACACCTCTAAAAGTATGGGCATCAAGACCGAAGACATCACACTCCAATTCTAATTGTTCATTCACCAAATCCCTTAATCCTGGATTGGCAAGTTGTGCCATAATGGCGGAAGCGGCACTTAAAGCCGTAGCATTTAATACACCAGCGGTTTGGTAATTTAAAGTACCATTGAATAGGGCGTCTCTACCAGCTAATAGGCTAGTACTTTTAGCAGCATAAAATGAAGCTATAGCTTGTGCAATTCCTTTACAAAAGTCTTTCCAACTCCAAAAGTTTTTTCCTTTTTCAATTTTTTCTGGAGACAGAGATGCGATTTTACCGATATCAATCGAACTATATAAAGAGCCTTGTGCCGCATAGAGGTACCTATAACAAGCACTTACCATATCGGGATCTAAGGCATAGTCTCCCGGAGCATTAATACCAAATGGGGTATTTTGAATAGGCAAACTACCAAGTGAAGCCATTGGAAAATTATTATTTATTATCCGTGCCGTTAATTTTTATTTATAGAAAATCTTCCTGTTTGAGAAAGATACTCGTATTCCAAATTTGATCTTTCCGCGTAAAGGGAATGAATTGTAATATCCAATAGCTTTTCCAGATTTGGAGATAAGATCTTTTGCGCGCTAGCAATAACTTTTGGGTTTTCTAAATTATTTCCGCCAACTGCAGCGTCCGGTAACCACCATCCGTAACCGGTTTTCAATCTTTCCGGAATACACCAGCCCGGTCTAACTTCGTTGTTCAAATTTTGAATCCGCAATTTGCTGTTTACCAAATTAGCAATTTCGTTATCCAAATAATATTTGCAAAATAAATAAGTCCGCGTATCTTTATATTTGGCATCTTTTAATTCTGATAGTGGAGTAATCTCAATGTCGGGATCGTAGTTATTCATTTTAGGAATAATTATAAAATGGAAGAAATTAAAACGTTAGAAGAAGATTATCATTACAAAATTGGAAAAGCGCAAGGCAGAGTTTTACGAGTGAAAAAAGAAATCGATGATGTCAAAATAATGATTAAAGAATTTAAGCTTCATCCGAATTTGGTAAATGGAAAAAACCTCCCGGTAACGTTAACCATGTTAGAAAATTATTTATGGAAATTATCCGTACGTTACGCAAAGTTGAAAATTATTCTCGAACAATTATTGGACTTGTTTGAAGATGAAGGTTTAACTAAATTAATAGATTAATTTATTTGTTTGAATTGATTTTCTATAAATGGAAACTTTTTGTTATGGTAAGCATCTTCCATTTCTTTACTCCAATTCCGTACTTCATTTACTTTATTTTCCAGAAATTGATTGTACAGTTCCATGCCGAAAATATTTCCAACTTCTTGTTCAGATTTTGATAATTGTTTTTGGTAATCAAGTAATTTCCTTCTATGAAAATTTAATTGATCCTGCAGCCAATTGGATAAGTCTATTGATAAATGCGTTGTTACTCTCAAAGCATCAAATTGTTGTTCTCTATTCATTTCGGATTTATTTTAATCTTTTTAAAATTTTCGTAATAGTCGGGAGCTCCCGGACCTTGTCTATTTACATAAAAGGTACTGTATGGAATGGCGGTACTTCTTTGTAACATTTCCTCGAATTCCTTCCGCTTTCCTATTCCGAATTCGTTATACATGTGATCTAATTCGTTTTTCTGTTGCGTGAAAAATATTACAAAAGCTTCCGTATTTAGCCGAACTGTAACACTCGTTTGAGTAAACTTTTGAACAACATAAATTAGGGATATTCCGGAATGGTTTCCTCGGGAAGATAATTCATTTAATACTCCGGTATCACTGTTAGATTTGAATCCTTCCACCGCGCCGAAATCATCAAAGTAAAATAACGTTTTGTAATTCTTATTTTCAATATGTCTTTTTTTGGCAATGTTCCACAACTTCCTAATTTGGTTTTCTTTAAATTCGGTGAATACTTCTACTTTTCCGGAATTGACATGTTCGTCAAAAATAGACCATGTAGAATCTTCCGCGTAAGTTGAACAGAAAATATAAACTTTATTAAATTCATGAATCCATTTGTACGATAGGAGTTTCACCGCTAATGTTGTTTTTCCCATTTGGCTCCTCGCTATGAATCCCATTCGGAACGGAGGCCTCGGTAATACATTCCGTTTTATTTGCAGTTGTTTTACCGAAATATTTTCCATAATATAAATGGCTAGTTATTCCATAAAGGCTAATTAATAATACCGATGCAAACGGCCCGCCATATGATAAAAGATATGAAGTCCAATCTGAAACATCGGTAAGTATTTTTAGATCGGAGTGGAAAGCTTGAAGTCCTTCCGAATCCTCGGCGTGTAAAATTCTCTTTCCTAAAAAGTAAATAATCTTTTTGGCTAAGTTTTGGTGTACTCTACATTCCGCATCTATTTCTAAACACTGTACATAGACACGAGCTTGTTCCTCGGTTAAATTCTCAATATGTTGAAGAAGAGAAATATATTTCTCCGGAGATTCCGACTTTCCATCGGACCAAAGAGTATAAATTCTCTTCCGCGTTCCTTGGGTCATTGGAACATATTCCGCCTCGGCTTCCTCGTTTTCCGCATGTAATTCGGAGAAGGTTCTTTTTTTATTTGGTAATTCTTTATTTAGATGTGTTAATAAATTTTGCTGATCGGTAGATTCTGCCATGTCCAATTAGCTAGCGGAGAAATAATACTCCATGAATTAATTGCCAGTAATAAAGATAAATTTAGTAAAATTACCCACGCTGTAAATTTAACCAATTTGAAAGTAAATTTTATTTCATGAATTCCAGGTGTAACTCGTTCGTTGATCTGTCGGAACATAGAGTGAATCTCCGTCCATTGTTGAGGAGTTAGATTTTCTTGTGGTTCCATTTTTTAAATAAGTAATGATTAAAGATGATCCGAATAATATTCCCGCTTGTACAAAAATAGAAACCCATGAAACTGGTTCTTTTTTAACTACTTCCTTTTTAGTTACGGGTGTTTCATCTTCCGGATCTTCCTCTCTTCTGCGTTTTCCTAAAACGGGTAATGATGTCATTTGTTTTTCTATATTAGTCAATCGTTGATAGATAAAATCTAAACTAGTATTTAATGTTGTTTCCATTTTCTTTTTTTCCTCGGATTGTAATTTTTTAACCGCTCGGGCGAATTTTAAATGGTCTTCTTGCTTCTTTGAGATTTGTCTCTTTTTTCCATTTATATCTTCTGGAGAAAGTTCCGGATTATTAGTTACCTCATTTGGAGAAATATCCATATTATCATTTTTAGGTGCTTCAATTTCAGAACTCATAATTTACATGAAATATCCCGTTTATTTAAATTTGTTATTTTCCTTCTTTGGGAGAAAAGGGTTTTAGGAAATCTTTACATATTGAATTTATGGAATCTCCTCCGTCTTCGTCCGAATCTTCGTCTTCTGGCCATTGTTGATTATTTCTATTTTTATTAATTTTTCCGCGGCATCCGATTTTATGATGCGGAACCATAACACTAAGTACCGGCGCGGTAGTAGTTCCTAATAATCTAGTATTTCCTTTTATAACCTGTTTAACCACTTCACTTAAATCTATGAAATGGTTTCCGGCCGAGCAATAAACTACCGTGGAGCATAGACAAGGAGTATACTTGTTTTTTTCTTCTGCGGATAAGTTTAGCCATTGTTCCAGATTTAGTAATTCTTTCTTTGCTTCTTCACACATTTAAATAATAATAATTCCGATGGAAGAAAAGAGAAGACAGGAGAATTTATGTACCGAAGAAAAAATATTTGCCGCACTAAATAAGGATAAACAATTTCGCGCCATTTTTAATAATCACGTTAAACGGTCAAAAAACGATAAACTAATGAAACGAGATTTAGATATGAAAATATGTCCTAACGGTATAAAAATTATAAATTCAAAACCAACTTTATAAAATAATAAATTTTAAAATTTTAAAAATTATCCGAATGGAAAAAAAGACTACCAGTGGAATTTGTCCTTGCTAGTTATCCCCTCAATGGCTGCAGGCTCGAACAATTCACAAAATATTATATATAGTAGTTATGACTACTCCACTGGTAGTCAAGACTTTATTTAATTATTTATTAACTTAAAATAATATTGGCTTAAATAATTCGGACTTATAAATTTCTTTAAATCGCGTAACGCGAATACTAATTCCGATTTGGTACGATAAATTCGCAGCGGCTTCATCGAGTTCGTTTTGATAAATTATTAAAAGTTCGAGAGATTCGATTCGTTCTTTTACGGATAGACTCGGCCAGGATTTTTTTAAGTCTCGTAAATATTGGTTCGAAACTATTATCAAATCGACTAATAGTTTTCTAAGTTCATCTCCTTCCATTTTTAAATTTTCGGAAAGATTTAAAGACTTTGAAATTTTTAAAAAGTTAGCGAATTTCAAAACTTTACTTGAAACTCGATTTTTTTAAAATTATAAAATAAACACAAGTTTTAGTTTTTAGTTTTTTATTTTTTAGAGTAGACAAAATAAAGTCCAATCTTGTAGAACATTACTTTTTTCTTGTTCTAGTTTTCGTACTT
>Ga0070686_100001163_pt1 | contig 15024 bp, 13 predicted proteins | sample KBSS23LmetaG_FD_65654 | JGI IMG/M metagenome (GOLD analysis project Ga0070686, IMG submission 65654) | Switchgrass rhizosphere microbial communities from Kellogg Biological Station, Michigan, USA - KBS S2-3L metaG | ecosystem: Host-associated > Plants > Roots > Rhizosphere ... | reverse complement strand
TCGCAGCAGGCGCGCCGGATCCTCGACCGCCTGGTCGGTTACGAGATCAGCCCGGTGCTGTGGACCAAGGTCCAGCGCGGTCTGTCGGCCGGACGGGTGCAGTCGGTCGCGGTGCGGCTGGTCGCCGAGCGCGAGGACGAGATCAAGGCGTTCGTTCCTCAGGAGTACTGGACCGTCGAGGCGACCGTCGAGGGACCGACGCCCCCGCCGTTCACGGTCAAGGCGACCAAGCTGGACGCCAAGAAGCTGGAGATGGTCCACGAGGGCCAGGCGCGCGAGGTCGTCGACATCATGCGCGCCGCGGCGCTGCGGGTGTCGTCGGTGGAGCGCAAGGAACGGCGCAAGAACGCGCCGCCGCCGTTCATCACGTCCAAGCTGCAGCAGGACGCATCGAGCAAGCTCCGCTTCTCGCCCAAGCGCACGATGGGTCTGGCGCAGCGCCTGTACGAGGGCGTGGAGGTGGGGGAGGAGGGCCTGATCGGCCTCATCACGTACATGCGTACCGACTCGACGCGCATCTCCGACGATGCGCTGACCGAGGTGCGCGCGTACATCGGCGAGAAATACGGCCCCACCTTCCTCCCCGCCGAGCCGGTGGTCTTCAAGACGAAGAAGGGCGCGCAGGACGCGCACGAGGCGATCCGTCCGACCGGCCTCAAGTACGACCCGGAGACGGTGCGTGCGCTGTGGGCGGGGGGCAAGGGCGGTGGCCGCGACGAGCGCGAGTCGGACGACCTGTTGCGTCTCTACACGCTGATCTGGAACCGCTTCGTGGCCTGCCAGATGGTGCCGGCGGTGTTCGACCAGACGACGATCGACATCGCCGCGGACCGCGCGGAGCTGCGCGCGACGGGGCAAGTGATCAAGTTCCCCGGCTTCCTTTCGGTCTACGCCGAGACGGTCGAGGACGCGGTCAACGAGGACGAGACCGGCGCATCGCTGCCCGACATCAAGGAGGGCGACGAGATCAAGCTGCTGGAGACGAAGCCCGAACAGCACTTCACGCAGCCTCCACCGCGGTTCTCCGAGGCGACGCTGGTGAAGGAGCTGGAGGAGAAGGGCATCGGGCGGCCGTCGACGTACGCGGCCATCCTGTCGACGATCCAGGACCGCAAATACGTCGAGAAGAAGGAAGCGCGCCTGCACCCGACCGAGCTGGGCGTGATGGTCAACGGGCTCCTCGTGAAGAGCTTCCCGGAGATCGTCAGCACCGACTTCACCGCGCAGATGGAGGAGCAGCTGGACCTCGTCGAGGAGGGCGAGGCGAACTGGGTCAAGCTGCTGGGCGACTTCTACAAGCCGTTCAAGGTCGATCTCGAGAAGGCCAAGGTCGAGATGCGCAACCTGAAGGCCGAGGAGAAGCCGACCGACGAGGTTTGCGAGAAGTGCGGCAAGCCGATGGTCATCAAGTGGGGCCGCAACGGCTACTTCCTGGCGTGCACCGGCTATCCCGAGTGCCGCAACACGAAGGAGTTCGTGCGCAACGCCGACGGCAGCCTGACCGTGGTGCCGTCGACGCGGCCGTCGGATCAGATCTGCCCGACCTGCGGCGCGCCGATGGTGATCAAGCGCGGCCGCTTCGGCGAGTTCCTGGCGTGCTCGAAGTATCCCGAGTGCAAGACGACCAGCCCGATGTCGCTGGGCGTCGACTGCCCCAAGCCGGGTTGCGGCGGTTACCTGACCGAGAAGCGCTCGCGCCGCGGCAAGGTGTTCTTCGGCTGCTCGAACTACCAGCGCACGAAGTGCGACTTCGTGTCGTGGGATCGCCCGCTGCCGCAGGCCTGCCCGAAGTGCGGCGCCAAGTTCGTCGTCCAGAAGATGAGCAAGGCCGGCACGCGCATCCGCTGCATCAACGAGGGCTGCGACTACGCCACCGATCCGGAGACGCAGGAGCAGGAGGCAGCCGCAGCCGCGGCCGCGGCGCCGGCCGGAGGCGCGCCTCCCACTACGCCCGCCGCCGCCCCAACTGGCGAACCCTCGACCTGATCTGAGGGTCCGCGAAAGGGCGGGGCGATGATCCTGGCGAGATCGCTCTCGGCGTGCCGGCCCACGATCCGGTTGGACGACCACTGGCCTGCGTTCCCGGCGGTCCGGACAGCCTCTGCCAACGCGAAACGCGCGGCCTCCAGCTCTCCCCGCTTCAGGAAACGACATCGCATCAACCAGATGCGTGGCGCGTCAGCGTGGCGACTGCCTCGACGTGCTTGGTTTGCGGGAACATGTCGAAGGGCTGCACGCGCTGGCAGGTGTAACCGGCGGCGGCGAGCGTCGCGATGTCGCGCGCCTGCGTCTCCGGGTTGCACGAGACGTATACGATCGTGCGCGGCGCGAACGCGGCGAGCTGCGCCAGGAAGGCGTCGCCGCAGCCCTTGCGCGGCGGGTCGACGATGACCGCCGCCTCGGCGCCCGAAAACGGGATCGAGGTGAAGACGGCGCTCGCGTCCGCCTCGACATACGCGCAGTTGTCGCGTCCGTTCCGCGCGGCGTTCTCGCCCGCCCAGCGCACGGCGCTGGCGCTGACCTCGACGCCGACGACGCGCTCGAAGCGCGGCGCGGCCGCCAGCCCGAGCAGACCGCTGCCGCAGTAGGCGTCGACCAGGAAACGCGCGCCGCCGGCGGCCGCCTCGCGCGCGACGTGTTCGACCAGGCGCGGGAGCAGAAACGGGTTGTTCTGGAAGAAGTCGCCCGCCAAAAACTGCAAGCTGAGATCGCCCACCTTTTCGGTGACCACGTCGCGCGGGTCGACGGTGACGCCCGACGACGCCTCGCGCACCAGCAACGTCGCCCCGCGCCGGAACGTCGACCAGCGCGCGCGCACGTCGGCGCGCAGCTCGGTGAGGCGCGCGTTCACGGCGGGCGTCGCGATGGGGCAGGCCGCGACGTCGATGGTCACGCGGCGTCCCGCGCGCAAAAAGCCGATCGCAGGCTCCCGATCCGGCCGGGGGCGGGCGAAGTGCGGCGTCAGCTTGGAACGGTAGCCGTAGGGCGCGGGACAGGGCACGCAGGGCGCGACCTCGGGCCCCAGCGCGGCGAACAGCTGCCGGATGCCGTCGGTCTTGAGCGCCAGCTGGTCTTCGTAGGCGAGGTGCTGGTACTGGCAGCCACCGCAGGCGCCGTAAAGCGGGCAGGCGGGGGCAACCCCTGGGACGGGGGTGGCGCCGGCGGCGACTTCCGGGGCTACAGCCATCGGTGCAGGTTAGCCGATTCGCGCAGTGACCGCCGCTGCGCTACGATCGCGACGCCATGGACGAAGCGCTCGCGGCCTTCCGTCAGTACCTGACGGCCGAGAAGCGCGCCTCCGTGCACACCCAGCGGGCCTACCTGCACGACCTCGACGAGCTGGTCGCCCATGCGACGAAGACGCTGGGCCACGCCCCGGCGCTGCGCGAGCTTGACGTGGCGCTTTGCCGCTCCTACCTTGCGTCGCTTCATGGAGCCAACGACGCCGTGACCATCGGACGCAAGCTGTCCTCGTTGCGCGCGTTCTTTCGGCTGGCGGTGCGGCGCCGCCTGGTGGCCGGCAGCCCCGTCGCGGCGTTGCGCGCGCCCAAGCGGTCCAAGCGGCTGCCGATGTTCCTCGGCAAGGAAGACGTGGGCCGCCTGCTGGACAGCAAGCCGCCGCGCCCCGACGCGGGCGCCGATCAGCTGGCGCTCGAGAGCGCGCTGTTCGAGGTGATCTACGGCGCCGGCCTGCGCGTCTCCGAGGCCTGCGGGCTGGACGTCGGCGACATCGAGATCGACGGCGCGCGCACCTACGTCCGCGTCCGGCAGGGCAAGGGCCGCAAGGATCGCGTGGTGCCGCTCGGCGGCAAGGCGCGTACGGCGCTCGACGCCTGGACGGCGCAGAGGACGGCGCGCCTGGCGGGGGCGCGCAACGGCCGGTCGTCGGCGGGCGCGGCGCTGTTTCTCAGCACGCGCGGTCTCCGGCTCGGCCCGCGGGCGGTGCGCCGGCTGCTCGAGCGCCGGGAGCAGGTCACCGGCACGCCGCGCGTGTCGCCGCACGCCCTCCGTCACAGCTTCGCGACCCACCTGCTCGGCGAGGGCGCGGACCTGCGCGCGATCCAGGAGATGCTCGGGCACGCGAGCCTGCGCACCACGCAGCGCTACGCGCACGTCGACATCGACCACCTGATGGCGGTCTACGACAAGGCCCACCCAAGGGCGAAGGCGTCATGAAGAACGAGAAGATTCGATCGACGACCGTGCTCGCGGTCCGGCGCGACGGCCGCGTCGTGATCGGCGGCGACGGGCAGGTGACGATGGGCAACACGGTCGTCAAGGCGACCGCGCGCAAGATCCGGCGCCTGGGCGACGGCAAGATTCTGGCCGGCTTCGCGGGCAGCGCCGCCGACGGCATCACGCTGTTCGAGAAGTTCGAGGCGCGCCTGAAGGAATACGGCGGCAACCTCGCCCGGGCGGCGGTGGAGCTGGCGAAGGACTGGCGCACGGATCGCGTTCTCCGCCGGCTGGAGGCGCTGCTGCTGGTCGCCGACCGCGAGAAGACGTTGCTTCTGTCGGGGACGGGCGACGTCATCGAGCCCGATGTCGACGCGGCCGCCATCGGATCGGGTGGTCCCTATGCGTTCGCGGCGGCGCGCGCGCTGCTGGGCGCGACCAAGCTGCCGGCGCGAGAGATCGCCGAGCGGTCGCTCGCCATCGCCGGCGAGATCTGCATCTACACGAACGGCGTGCTCGTCTTCGAGGAGCTGGGCGCGTGAGCACGGCGCTGACAGGCGGCGGCGCGGGCCGCCGGCCGCAGGATCTGACCCCACGCGCGATCGTGGAGGAGCTGGACCGCTACATCGTGGGCCAGAAGGCGGCGAAGCGCGCGGTCGCGGTCGCGCTGCGGAACCGGTGGCGGCGGCAACAGGTGCAGCCGCCGATGCGCGACGAGATCGCGCCCAAGAACATCATGCTCATCGGCCCGACGGGCGTCGGCAAGACGGAGATCGCGCGGCGGCTCGCGCGGCTCGCCGGCGCGCCCTTCATCAAGGTCGAGGCGTCGAAGTTCACCGAGGTCGGCTACGTGGGGCGCGACGTCGATTCCATGGTCCGGGACCTCGCGGAGACCGCGGTCTCGATGCTCCGCGAGGAGGAGCGCGAACGGCTGCGGCCGCGCGCCCGCGAGAACGCCGAGGAACGCCTGCTGGACGTGTTGCTGCCGCCGACGCCCCGTCCGCGTCCGGCGGGCGTCCCGCCGGGGGTGCCCGGCACGATCCCGCCCCCGCCGATTCCGGCGCCCGAGCCGGCAGACAACGCCACCCGCGAGAACCTGCGCCGCCTGCTGCGCGAGGGGAAGCTCGACGAGAAGATGGTGGAGATCGACACGGCGGACGCGCCGCCGTCGTTCGTCGACGTCTTCTCGGGCACCGGGATGGAAGAGATGGTGCTGAACCTGCGCGACATGTTTCCGCAGGGGGCGCGGCGGACGAAGCGCCGGCGGCTGTCCGTTCCCGAGGCGATGGAGGTGCTCACGGACGAGGAGGCGACGAAGCTGATCGATCTGGAGCGCCTCCAGAAGGACGCCATCCGCCGCGCCGAGCAGGCCGGGATCATCTTCATCGACGAGATCGACAAGGTCGCCGGGCGCGAATCGGGCGGGCACGGGCCCGACGTTTCGCGCGAGGGTGTGCAGCGCGACCTGTTGCCGATCGTGGAGGGCTCGACGGTCTCGACGAAGTACGGGCCACTGAAGACCGATCACGTGCTGTTCGTGGCGGCGGGCGCCTTCCACGTCTCCAAGCCGAAGGACCTCATCCCGGAGCTGCAGGGGCGGTTTCCGATCCGGGTCGAGCTGGAGTCGCTGTCGGATCAGGACTTCGTCCGCATCCTCACCGAACCCGAGAACGCGCTGACGAAGCAGTACACCGCGCTGCTCGCGACCGAGAAGGTGACCCTCGACATCCGCCCCGACGCGGTCGCCGAGATCGCGCGCATCGCGACGATGGTCAACTCACGCATGGAGAACATCGGCGCGCGGCGCCTGCACACGATCATGGAGCGCGTGCTGGACGACCTGGCGTTCGAGGCGCCCGAGCTCGGTCAGACGACGATTCCGATCACCGCGGCCTACGTCCGCGAGCGGCTCGAGGGGATCCTCCAGGACGAGGACCTCTCCCAGTACATCCTCTAAAAAAAAGGGCCCCTTCCGGGGCCCTTTTTCTACGCTGCCGTCAGGCGAACGTTACTTGCGCGGGTTGCCTCGCGACGGGCTGGGCGCGGGCGCCGTGCGAATCGGCGTCGGCGCGGGGCGGCCGCCGCCTGGAGCGGCCGTGCTCGGTCCGTGCGCCGACGCGCCCATCGGAGCGCCGCCGCTGAACCCGTGGCCGCCGCCCATGGCGGGGCCGGGGCCGCTGGGACCCGGCCCCGGCGGACGGTACGCGTTGCCACCGCCCATCCCCGGCGCGGTTCCGCCCATGTGTCCGGGCGGCATCGTCTGTCCGGGCGGCGGGCCGCTCGACGGGACGCGGCCGGGCGGCGTGCCGAAGCCCGACTGACCGGGCGGCGTGCCTCCGAAGCCCGGCGGCGTGCCACCGTGACCCGGCGGCGGGTTGCCACCGGCAGGCGGGTTGCTGCCCGCGGTCGGTCCGTGCCAGCCGCCTACCGCGGCGCCGGGCGAGCCCGCCGGCGGAGGTGCCGCGGTCGGTCCGTGCCAGCCGCCTACCGCGGCGCCGGGCGAGCCCGCCGGCGGAGGCGCCGTGGTCGGAGGCGTGGAAGGATTGCCCGCGTTGCCGCCGCGCCAGCCCGCGCTTGCAGGGCCACCGGCCGCCGGAGGCGGAGCCGCGCCGCCGTGCCAGCCGCCCGCCGCCGGAGGCGGGTTGCCGCCCGCCGGAGGCGGAGTCGCCACGCCACCACGCCAGCCACCGGCCGCCGGAGGCGGCGTCGTCGTCGCTGCAGGGCCGCCGTGCCAGCCGCCCGCGGGAGGCGGAGCGCCACCGCCCGGAGGCGGCGCCACCGCGCCGCCGCGCCACCCACCAGCAGTCGCGGGCGCCGGAGCCGGCCCCGTGCCGCGCCAGGTGTTGTGGACCGGCTGCGAGCGCCACACCGTTGGCGCGGTCTGCGGCTGGCCGCGCCACGCCGCTGGCGGCGCGCCCCTGTAGCCGCCGTAGCCGTACTCGCGGTAGCCGTTGTCGCCCTGCCAGTAGCCGCGGTAGTAGACCGGCCGCCCGTCGACGTAGACGTAGCGGGGCGCGATGTAGAGAAAGCCGACGCGCTCAGGCACGTAGTAGCCGCTGTTCCAGCTCCAGTCGTAGCCCGACCAGTCCCAGTAGCCGTCCACCCACGTGTAGCCGTATCCGGGAGGCGCCGGGCGGTACTCCGGGATGGGCTCCGGGGCGAAGCTGGTTGGATACACTGTGGCGTAGTCGCTGCTTCCCTCGACATAAACGCCACCGCTCACCGCGACCGGGGCGGGCCGAGCGCGCACAACGCACCCGGACGCGAGGGCTCCCAGCGCGAGCGTGAAAACAGGGGCTATCAGCCAAAGGCTGCGTCTCATCGGCACTCTCCTGGTGGTTGGACAGGTCAGCGTACTCATGATCAGGTCCTCAAAGCAAGGTTCGGACCGGGTCCTTGACGTATTCCGCCGTGACGTCTAAACAACCCCAAGCGATGGAGACGGTGTTCTCCGGCATTCAGCCGTCGGGCGAGCTGCACCTTGGCAATTACCTGGGCGCGGTCCGGAACTACGTCGCGCTGCAGGGCCAGTACCGCTGCTTCTACTGCATCGTCGACTACCACGCGATCACGCAGCCCTACGAGCCGGCTCAGATGGCGCCCCGCACGCGGGCGATGGCGATCGATTTGCTCGCCTGCGGCGTCGATCCGGATCGCGCGACGCTGTTCGTCCAGTCCGAGGTGCCCGAACACACCGAGTTGGCGTGGGTGCTGGCGGCCGTGGCTCCGTTCGGCGAGCTCGGGCGAATGACCCAGTTCAAGGACAAGTCCGAGCATCACCCCGAAAACGTGAACGCCGGGTTGTTCATGTACCCGGTCCTGCAGGCCGCCGACATCCTGCTTTACGGCGCGACGCGCGTTCCGGTCGGCGAGGACCAGCGCCAGCACCTGGAGCTGGCGCGTGAAATCGTCCGCCGTTTCAACGCGCGCTTCGGCGATACGTTCGCCGAGCCGCAACCGCTGTTCTCGACCACGCCCAAGATCCTGGGCCTGGACGGGCAGGCGAAGATGTCGAAGAGCCTGGGCAACACGATCTCGCTCGCCGAGACGGACGACGCGGTCTGGGGAAAACTGCGCACGGCGGCCACCGATCCCGCGCGCGTGAAGCGCACCGATCCAGGCACGCCGGAGAAGTGCAACATCTACACGCTGCACAAGTTCTTCTCCGACGATCAGCGGCAGAAAGAGGTGCACGTCGGCTGCACGACGGCGGGCATCGGGTGCATCGACTGCAAGAAGATGCTGTTCGAGGGGCTGAAGACGGACCTCGCCCGCATCCGCGCGCGCGCCGACGAGCTGCGCGCCGATCCCGCGCGGGTCGACGCGATTCTCGCGCGCGGCGCGGCGGAGGCGCGCAAGGTCGCGATCGAGACGATGGCGCGCGTGCGCGCGCGGCTCGGTCTGCCGGTCGCCGGCGCATGAGGCTGGCGGGCGCGGTGCTGCTCGCCGGCGCGGTGCTGGCGGCGGGCGGCGGTTGCCGCGGCCGCGATGATCCCGAGGCGGCCGTCGAAGCGTTGATCGCAGCGGCGCGCGCCGGCGACCGCGCGGCGGTCTACGAGCGTTTCGGCGCACGAACGCGCGCGCGCATCGACGGGCTGCTGGCGTCGGCGCAGCGCACGGGCGGGACGCGCACGCTGCGCCCGGAGGATCTCGTCACCGTCGGCTGGCTGCCGCCTGCCTGGGAGCCCGCGGGCACGCGCCTCTTGCGTCGCGAGGGAACGGAGGCGGAGGTCGAGGTGTTCTCCGGGACGGGAGACCGTCAGGCGATCCGGACCGTCCTCGAAGGAAAGACCTGGAAAGTCGAGCTGCCGTTTCGCTGATCGACCGGAGCGCGACCGTCAGTCGTTGACGGGCGGAGCGGGCGGGGCGGCCGGGCGGGCGCGGACCTGCGTCTGCTCGACTTCTTCCATGTCGGTATCGGCGAGCTCGATGATGACCTCGTCGAACTCGGAGAGCCGCATGCTGGGATCGGTGTCGGCGTAGCCCTCGCGCGACGGGCCGCGGCGCTCGCCCACGCGCCGTTCGCGCGGGAAGATGCGGTGATCGACCTTCTCACCCTCGCGCCGGTCGCCGTCACGGCGGTCGCGCCGAAGGGCGTGGCGGATCTCGTCGATGGTATCGGGTACCTCGGTCATGCGCAGCATCTGGGCGGCGCAGCCGTGACAGAAGGGCAGGCTGACTCCCTTCAGCTCCACCAGCTTCAGCTGGGCGCGGCGCTTCTCCTGGCAGACGGTGCAGCTGGCACCCCGGCCCACCGGGCGCGACTCGACCCAGCGCGTGTAGCAACCCCAGCAACGCCCCCGCCGCAGCTCGGATACGGCGGCTCCGCAGACGCCGCACGGCACTGTGGCGCGATTGACTTCGACGCTCATGGAACCAGTAGAAACCCGTTCTGGCTGGGGGGCAAAAAAACCATCTTTTTCGAGTAGGATTCGAGGAGACATGGGCACCGCCGACGACGACGCACCGATCTTCCTGATCGGGTTCATGGCGTCGGGAAAGACCACCGCGGGACGCCTGCTGGCCGAGCGCCTGGACTGGACGTTCGTGGACCTGGACAAGGTCATCGAGGACGAGGCCGGGACGACGGTGGCGCAGATATTCGGGGCGGAAGGGGAGGCGGGGTTTCGGAAGCGCGAGACCGAGGCATTGCGTGAGGTGGCGAAGCGCCGGAAGTCGGTCGTCGCGACCGGGGGAGGCGCGCCTTGTCGCGAAGAGAATCTCCAGGTGATGCTGACGGCCGGCCGTGTCTTCTGGCTGGCGGTCACGGCACGCGATGCGGTGGCGCGCGCGGGGAAGGCGTCCGGCCGACCGCTGCTCGATGGCGAGGCCGATCCCGTCGCGGCCGCGCGGAAGTTGCTGGAGGCGCGGCGGCCGTTCTACGAACGGGCGCACGCCAGGGTCGACACCGGTGGGTCCACGCCCAAAGAGGTCGTCGATGAACTGCTCGTGAAATCGATGGCCATCGGCGCCCTGGCGGAGCTGGAGACCCATGAGTGAGACCGTTTACGTCGCGCTGGGCGATCGGAGCTACGACGTCAGCATCGGGGATTTTTCGCCGGCCCACGTGGCGGACAAGGTGACGGCCGCGCTGGATCCGAAGACCACCGGCGTTGCCGTGCTGATCGACGCACAGGTGGCGGAGCGATCGGCGCGCGCGCGGGAGCTGGTGGCGGCGCTGGGGGCGCGCCTGCCGCGCGTCGAGCGGCTGGAGCTGCGCCCGGGCGAGGCGTGCAAGAACCTGACGGAGATCGAGAAGACGTGCGAGTGGCTCGCCGCCCGCGGCTATGATCGGCGCGCAGCGGTCGTCGGCATCGGCGGCGGCGCAGCGACCGATCACGCCGGCTTCGCGGCGGCGATCTACCTGCGCGGCGTGTCGTTCGCGCTGGTGCCGACCACGCTGCTCGCGATGGTCGACGCGTCCGTGGGCGGCAAGACCGGCGTCGACCTCGGGGCGGGCAAGAACCTGGTGGGCGCGTTCCACCAGCCGCGCGCGGTGGTGGCGGACGTGGGGTTCCTGGAAACCCTGCCACCGCGCGAGCGCATCGCCGGCCTCGCCGAGGTGGTCAAGTGCGGGTTCATCGCCGACGCGGGACTCCTGGATCTGCTGGAACAGAGCGGCCCGGACCTGTCCGCCGACGCGCACCGCGAAATCATCACGCGCGCGGTCCGCGTCAAGGCCGACGTGGTCGCCTCGGACGAGACCGAATCGGGCCGGCGCGCGATCCTGAACTTCGGCCACACGGTCGGGCACGCGCTGGAAGCCGCATCCGGCTACGGCCTGCTGCACGGGGAGGCGGTGTCGCTGGGGATGGTCGCGGCGCTGGATCTCGGCGCTGTGCTCGGCATCGGCGCGCCCGCGCTCGCGGCGCGCGCGCGCAGTTTGCTCGCTCGCCTTGGATTGCCGGTGGACTACGAGCGCCGCCTGGACGCGCAGGCACAGGCGGGGTTGACCGTCGACAAGAAGCGGCGCGGATCCACGATCCGGTTCGTTTTCGTGCCGACGGCGGGCGAAACCCGCCTCGTCGAGATCGCGCCTGCCGACATCGCCTCACACCTGCAGGGGCGATCAACCCCCACCGCGCCGGGCGGCCCCGCGAAAGCTTGACACCCAGAATCCCCTCCGAGTACAAGCGGCAGTCACGATGTCCGGTCCCTTCCGCGAGAACATCAAGAAGCTGGTTGAACGGCTCGACGGCGGCGTCGCGGCCGTGCTGATGGGCTTCGACGGCATCACCGTCGATTCGTTCGCCAAGAGTGGCCACGCCGACGTGCTGCCCGACATCCAGACGATGGCGATGGAGTTCGCGCACCTGATCGCGCAGGCGCGCCGCACGCTGCAGTCGCTGGACGCCGGGGCGCTGGAGGAGTTCACGCTGCGCACGGATTCGCTCGCGCTGGTCGTGCGCGTGCTGACGCAAGAATACTTCATCGCGTTCGCGGTGCTGCCGACCGGCAACATCGGCAAGGCCAGGTACCTGTTGCGAATGACCGCGCCGGCTTTGCGCGCGGACCTGTGAAAGGATTCGCGCGCCCATGAGCAAGAACCAGAAGACCAAGTCGTCGCTCAAGGTCGTGGCGCCGGCGCCTTCGCGCCGCGGCGCCAACGGGAGCGGCGGCGCCGGCATCGACTTCGAGTCGGTGCGCGAGCTGGCGCGCATCGCCGCGGAGTTCGATCTCGCCGAGGTCGAGGCGGACGGCAGCGGGCACATGCGCGTTCGGCGGGGCGGCGGCGCTTCGTTCGAGGCGGCGCCGGCGATGTCGGGACCGCGTTCGATCGCGCTCAGCCCGGCGCCCGCGGCGGCCGCGCCCGCGGAAGCCGCCGGAACGTTCATCAGCTCGCCGTTCGTCGGGACGTTCTATCGCGCGCCGTCGCCCGAGGCGCCCCAGTTCGTCGAGGTCGGTCAGGCCGTGCGCAAGGGCCAGGTCGTCTGCATCGTCGAGGCGATGAAGCTGATGAACGAGATCGAAGCGGAATCGGAAGGAAAGATCGAGGAGATCCTCGTCCAGAACGGCGAGCACGTCGAATACGGGCAGCACCTCTTCCGCCTCGGGAAGTAATCCCAGCTACGTGTTCAAAAAGGTTCTCATAGCGAACCGCGGCGAGATCGCGCTGCGGGTGATCCGCGCGTGCAAGGAGATGGGCATCAAGACCGTCGCCGTGCACTCGACGGCCGACACCGATTCGCTGCACGTCCGGTTTGCAGACGAGAAGGTCTGCATCGGTCCTCCGCCATCCCGCCAGAGCTACCTGTCGGTGCCCGCGATCATCGCCGCCGCGGAGGTGACGCGCGCCGACGCGGTCCACCCCGGCTACGGGTTCCTCGCGGAGAACGCCCACTTCGCGGAGGTCGTGAAGAAGTGCGGCCTGCACTGGATCGGCCCGCGTCCCGAAGTGATGCGCCTGATGGGCGACAAGGTCTCGGCGCGGGCGGCGATGGAGAAGGCGGGCGTGCCGACGCTGCCGGGGACGGGCGTGCTCGAGACCGACGCGGAGGCGGAGGCCGCGGTCGAGCGGATCGGGCTGCCGGTGATCATCAAGGCCTCGGCGGGCGGGGGCGGGCGCGGCATGAAGATCGTCGAGAACAAGTCGCGGCTGTCGGCCCAGCTGGCGGCGGCGCGCAGCGAGGCGCAGGCCGGGTTCAACAACCCGAACGTCTACCTGGAACGGTACATCGGCCGCCCGCGCCACGTCGAGGTGCAGGTGCTGGGCGACGGCAAGCGCGCGGTCGCGCTGGGCGAGCGCGAGTGTTCGATCCAGCGGCGCCACCAGAAGCTGGTCGAGGAAGCCCCGTCCGTCGCCCTCGATGACGAGCGGCGCTCGCGTCTGCTGGGCGTCGCGCGGAAGGCGACCGAGAGCATCGGCTACGAGACCGTCGGCACGCACGAGTTCCTGCTCGACGAGGACAAGAACTTCTACTTCATGGAGATGAACACCCGGATCCAGGTCGAGCACACCGTCACCGAGGAGGTGTTCGGCATCGATCTCGTGCGCGAGCAGATGCGGCTGGCGGCGGGCGAGCCGCTGAAGCTGGCGACCAACATCCGGCCGCGCGGCCACGCGATCGAAGTGCGCGTGAACGCCGAGGATCCGGTGACGTTCGCGCCGTCGCCGGGGCGGATCACGGGGCTGCACAAGCCCGGCGGGCTCGGCGTCCGGGTCGACACGCACATCTACAACCAGTACGTGGTGCCGCCGTTCTACGATTCGCTGCTGGCGAAGCTGATCGTCCACGCGGAGAACCGCCCGGCCGCGCTGGCCCGCCTGCGCCGCGCCCTGGACGAGTTCGTCATCGAGGGGATCAAGACCAACATCGACTTCTTCCGCCGGCTGACCCAGAACGCCGAATACGTCGCTGGCAAGATGGATACCCACCTCGTCGAGAGGATGTAGACTCCGGGGCGGGGCCCCCCCGGTGCTGATCAAGAAAGACAAGCATCTCGCCGCCGCTCAGAAGTTCCTGGAGCGGGGACAGGAAGAACGCGCGCTGGAGGAGTTTGCGCGCGTCGTCCAGGAGGACGCGAACGACACGCGCACTTGGCTGAAGATGGCGGAGATTCACGCCCGGCGCGGCGCCCTGGAACAGGCGCGCGACATCTACCTGCGGACGGCCGAGATCTACTCGGAGCAGGGATTTCCGCGCAAGGCGATGACCGTCTACAAGAGCGTGCTGAAGCTGACGCCCGGGCTGCCGCACGTGCGCGAGCGCCTTGCCGACACCTATCGCCAGCAGGGCATGATTGCGGACGCTCTGCGCGAGCTGGAGCTGTGCGCGAACGAGCTGCAGCAGGCGGGCAAGATCGAGGACATGCTGCCGGCGCTGCGCAAGATCGTCGGGCTGCACCCCGACAACATCGCGTCGCGCATCCGGCTGGCGGAGACGGCCTCGCAGGTCGGGAAGGTGGACGAGGCGGTCCACGAACTTTCGCAGCTGGCGGTGCAGGTGAAGGCGCAGGGGCGGGCGGACGACTTCGTGCGCGTCTCCGAGCGGCTGCTGTTCCACCGCCCGAGCGATTTCGCGGTCGCGCGCGAGCTGGCGGCGGCGTACATCGCCCGCATGAACCCGCGGCTCGCGCTGGTGAAGCTGCAGGCGCCGCTCAAGGCGGCGCCGCGCGATCCGCAGAACGTCACGCTGCTCGCGGAGGCGCTGGCGCAGCTGGATCCGCCGAAGGCCGTGTCGGTGTGGCGCGAGCTGGCGGAGCTGCACCACGACGCCGGGCGGCTGAACGATCGCGACACCGCGGTGCGGGCGGCGCTGGCGCTGGATCCGACCAACGGCGAGACGCGCGAGCTGTCCGCGCGCTGGGGCGTCTCGAAGATCAGCGCCATGAAGGCGCGCAATGTGAGTGTCCCGCCGCCGCTGCCGACGGGTGCCAGCGGCGCGCGGCCGCTTCCGCGCGTCGAGTTCCCCACCGGGGCCGAGCGATCGGGACCTGTGTCCGGCCTCGTGGGCGTGGGCATTTCGGGCGTCTCGAACATCTCGAACCTCCCGGGGAGCTCGGGCAGCTCCGGATTGACGCCCGGTCCGACGGAGGTCGGGCGGGTCCTCGCGCAGGCGGACGTGTTCGTGAAATACGGCCTCGTCGAGCGCGCGGTCGATCACCTGCGCCGCGTGTTCGCGCTGGATCCGCGGCACCGCGGCGCGCGCGAGCGACTGGCGAGCGTGCTTTCGCAGCTCGGCCGGCGCAGCGAGGCGGCCGCGGAGCTCGCGACGCTGGCCGGCCAGCTGGCGGAGGAGGACGCCGGAGACGCGGCGCTGGTCGCCGAGCGCGCGCTCACGCTGGACCCGTCCTGCGCCGCCGCGGCCAAGCTGCTGGGGCGCGTGGTCGCGGCCCCGCCTGCGCCGG
>Ga0070686_100001162_pt1 | contig 15047 bp, 11 predicted proteins | sample KBSS23LmetaG_FD_65654 | JGI IMG/M metagenome (GOLD analysis project Ga0070686, IMG submission 65654) | Switchgrass rhizosphere microbial communities from Kellogg Biological Station, Michigan, USA - KBS S2-3L metaG | ecosystem: Host-associated > Plants > Roots > Rhizosphere ... | reverse complement strand
CGAGCGTCAGATGCGAAAGAATCGGAACGACGTCGATCCCCTGCCCTGCGGTCGCGGAACTTGAAAGATTGGCCAGCGTGTCTTGGGTGCGCTCAACCATCATGTCGAACAGCGCGTCGAGGCGGCGGCGATGAAAGGCGGGTTGAACCAGCTTGCGTTGGCCGCGCCAGAATTCGCCTTCGCTCGTGACGAGGCCGTTGCCCATCAAAATGCGCAGGACCATGTAGGCCTGGCTTTTTTGCTGATATTTTTGATAGCGATCGACGAGGATTTCGCGCGCGAACTCAGGCGAACCAACGATCACCGCCTGGCCGAGGGCGCCCTTCAAGCGCAAGAGATCGCCATGCTCCTCGATCCATTTCGGAAACTGGCGCAACGGATCGCGCTGGGCGTAATAGACCGGCCCAAGCAGCCAATGGCTTGGGCGGGTCACGAGTGGCGGCAATGATTTCATCCGAACAGTTCCGGGATTATGCCGATTTTTTGGGGCGCTTCAACCCTGCGAAAAATGTGGTAAAGTCGTGCAACAAAGGAAAGGGTTCCGGTGTGCTTATGAATATGGAAACGTTGCTCGCTGTCTGCGCCGGGCTGGGCCTGAGCGCCGCCTGTGGATTCCGCGTCTTCGTGCCGATGCTGGTGATGAGCATCGCGCTGCACGCCGGCCATTTGCATGTCGCGCCCGGTTTCGCCTGGATGGGAACCACGCCGGCGCTCATCGCGTTTTCCACCGCCACCGCCCTCGAAGTCGGCGGCTATTATATTCCGTGGGTCGATCATCTTCTCGATACGATCGCCACGCCGGCAGCCATCGTCGCGGGGACCATTGTGACCGCCTCGATGATCACCGACGTCAGTCCCTTCCTGCGTTGGACGCTCGCGGCGGTTGCCGGTGGCGGAATCGCCGGCGCGGTTCAAGGCACGACGGTGCTGGCGCGCGCGCTTTCAACCGCAACCACAGGCGGCCTCGGCAATCCAATTTTCGCCACGCTCGAACTCGGCGGCGCAGGGATTGCGTCAATTGGCGCCATCGTCGCCCCGGTGATCGCGTTGCTCCTTGTCGTTGGCGTGATCGGTTTTCTTGCGGTGCGCGTGATCCGCAGCCGCACAACGGTTGCGCTTTAAATTGCCAAATCGTCGCGTCGCCGCTTCAATTCATCTCGTGAATCGACGCGACTTTATTCTCAAAGCTTCTCTCGCCACGGCTTCCCTCTCGCTCGCAAACGCAGCCTTTGCCGCGGAATCCGGAGTAAAATGGCCCATCGGCTGTTTCAATCGAGCCTGGACGAAGTGGGGCGGCATCGACGTCGCGCTCGATGGCATCAAGGCGTCCGGCTACAAGATCATGGGCCTGCTCACGCGCTCGAAAGACGATCCGTTCATCGGCGCCGATGCGACTCCGGAATATTTGGACGCGCTCAAAAAGAAAATTGCCGCGCGCGGTTTGAAGGCCAATCTCGGAGCCATTCGCACGCTCACCAAAGGGCCGGTCGAAGACGGCATTCGCGATCTCCGCAAACAAATCGACAACGCGAAATTTCTCGAACTCGAATATTTAATGAGCTTCGGGGTGGACCGTCCGGAGGATCACGAAACGTATTTTACATTAATGGCCGACGCTTCCGCTTATGCCGGCGAACGCAAAATCAAAGTCGTCCTCAAACCGCACGGCGGCAGCAGCGGCGCGTCCGAGGAAATCACGCGCTCGATCGAGAAGATCAATCATCCGAACTTCAGCATTTGGTACGACGCCGGCAACATTATCTATTACACCGGCAAAGATCCCGTCGCCGAACTCGAACCGATTGCCAAACACGTCACCGGATTTTGCGCCAAAGATTGCGCGCAGCCGAAGGGCGACGTGATGATTCAACTCGGCGCCGGCAAGGTCGATTTCAAAGCCGTCTTTGCCAAACTGAAATCGGCTGGCTTCAACGGCCCGATCATGCTGGAAGGCTCGGCTCCGGGTAATTCCGCCGAAGAAGCCACCGCCAACGCGCGCGCCAACCGCGAGTTCCTCGAAAAGACGCTCGCGGCGATTTGACGCTTACTTCTGGCGCGCCCATTTGTGGACGCGGCCGAATTTGCTCCATTCGGAGACGATGACGTTCAGGTCTTTGTCGAGGGCGGCGCCGTGTCCAGAATTGATGATGCCTTCGGTCCATTGTTCGGGCGGCAGAGCAAAATTCGCGCGTTGGTCAGGCTTGGGATTGTCGCCGAGTTGGGCGGCGATGTTGCCTTCTTTGTCCAGCACGGTGGCGCGTCCCTGCAATTCGGGGAAGACGGCGTAGTTGCCGCGAATGTTCACGGCGGCGGGCATGCGCAGATCTTTCTGGATCACTTTGACGAACTTGCCGTCGAGGTCCCAATGCTCGACGCGATTGTTGTTGCGATTGCACACGAGCAGCAGCGGTTTGCCGGAGCGGGTGTCGAGCGCGATGCCGTGGCAGGTGTTGAATTTGCCTTCTTCCGCGCCGGGGCCGCCAAAGCGCGCCACAAACTTCCGATCCTTGTCGAATTTCAACAGGTAATTCGAACCGTAACCGTCCGCCACCCAAATCGCCCCATCCGGCGCCACTGTCACCGCGCACGGATTGAATTTATCTTTCTGCGGAAAATCCAAGCCGGCGTCGGCGGCATTGAGGCCCCAAACTTTCTCGCCATCCAACGTGAGCTTGAGCACTTCGTGATCGGACGGGCGCGCCGCGTAGATATATTCCGTGCCGCCTTCCTTGCGAATTTCCAGGGCGTGAATGCGGATCGGGCCGACCGCGCGCAAAAATTTTCCGTCCTTCGAAAACACCGTGATGCCGCGCGGCGTGTCTGTGGTGACGTAAATATTTCCGGTTTCGTCGATAGCCGCGCCGCCGTGGCAGGGGCCCTGGGGTTGGCCGCCCGGTTCTTTATCGAAGAAATTCGGGACGTAGGTGTATTTTAGTTTCGTGTCCTGGGCGGAGACAAAACTTCCGCTCGCGAGAGCCAGCACGCAGGCAAAGGCAAAAAGAGTACGCTTCATGGATGGGCGCAATTCTACGACTGGGACGCGGGGGTGACAATCTCTGAAATCATCTCTGAAATCAGGGTGTTGAAATTCGGGGACGTTCGTTTGGGTAGGAAACCACGGGGGCGCTCGCGAACTTTCTTTGCCACGAAGCAGGAAATATTTTGGGCCGTTCGCGCCACGCTGGAGCGTGGCGGTCCCGGGCGCGAGGCTCCCACTTTTCTTCGCGGGGAGGATAATGAGCCTCGTTACCTCGGCTGCTACGAGTGGGAAAAAACCTCCTGTCGTCGGTTCCTACGGGGATGGGAAAAGGGGCGGTTTTAGGAATGACTAACTTTACTAGTTGACACGAAAAATCCTCTGCGGTATTAAATCGACCATGAACGTTTTAAACATTTCTGCGTTATGCGCTCGCCAGCAAACATGAGCGCCCCACTTGAGTCCGGTTGGCGTGAAGCCAACAAAACACCGAGCCTCCAGGAGGTTCATGGTTCCATTTCGACGCGCGGCGCCGTTGGTTTTTGGCGCAAGCTGCTGGCGTTTTCGGGTCCGGGTTATCTGGTGGCCGTCGGTTACATGGACCCGGGCAATTGGGCGACCGATCTCGCGGGCGGTTCGCGCTTCGGCTACACGCTGCTGAGCGTCATTCTGCTTTCGAACTTCATGGCGATCGTGCTCCAGGCTCTGACGGTCAAGCTCGGCGTCGCGACAGGACGCGATCTGGCGCAGGCGTGTCGCGATCATTATTCGAAGCCGGTTTCGATCATGCTCTGGGTGCTGTGCGAAATTGCCATTTGCGCTTGCGACCTGGCGGAAGTCATTGGGTCGGCGATCGCGCTGAATTTGCTGTTCCACATCCCGCTGGTCTGGGGCGTTTGCCTCACGGCGCTCGACGTGTTGCTGGTGCTTTATTTGCAGCACAAAGGCTTTCGCTTTCTCGAAGCGCTCGTCATCACGCTCACCATCACGATCGCGGTTTGTTTCGGCATGGAGATGCTCTATTCGAAGCCCGCGATTGGCGCCATCCTGACCGGATTCATTCCGCGCGCGGAAATTATCCAGAACAAAGAGATGCTCTACATCGCCATCGGCATTCTCGGCGCTACGGTGATGCCGCACAATTTGTATCTGCATTCGAGCATCGTGCAGACGCGCAAGATCGAGCCGACGAACGAAGGCAAACGTGAGGCGATTCGTTTTGCCACGCTCGATTCGACGATCGCGTTAATGAGCGCGCTGTTCATTAACGCAGCGATTTTGATCGTCGCCGCGGCCACCTTCCACAAGTCGGGTCACAGCGACGTGGGCGAAATTCAGGATGCGTACAAATTACTCACGCCGCTGCTGGGTGCGCCGCTGGCGAGCGCTTTGTTCGCGCTGGCGCTGCTGGCGTCGGGACAAAATTCCACGCTGACCGGCACGCTCGCGGGCCAAATCGTGATGGAAGGATTTTTGCAAATTCGCATGCGTCCGTGGCTGCGGCGATTGATGACGCGCGCGCTGGCGATTGTGCCGGCCGTGATTGTGACCGCGCTGTACGGCGAGAGTGGCACGGCGAAATTGCTGATTTTCAGCCAGGTGATTTTGAGCCTGCAACTTTCGTTCGCGGTCATCCCGCTGGTGCTGTTCACGAGCGATCGCCGCAAGATGGGCGAATTCGTCAACGCCGCGTGGCTGAAATGGCTAGCGTGGGGCATCACCGCCATCATCGTGCTGCTCAACGGCAAACTTCTGTTTGACCAGGTGCTCGCGTGGATTCATTAAATCAAGACGCCATGTATCGAAAAATTCTGGTCGCTCTCGAAAACGGGCCCGCCGACGCGACGCTGCTGCCGCATGTTTCGGAGCTCGCGCGTCGGTTGGGCTCCGAATTGTTGCTCATTCATGTGGCCGATGGATTCGTCGCGCGCAATTTCGATCAGCTCAAGCTCGCTGAATCGGACGAAATCAAAGCGGACCGCGCGTATCTTGAAACCAAAGTGGCCGCATTGCGCGAAGGCGGCGTGAAGGCGGAGTTTCATCTCGCGATGGGCGATCCCGCGACCGAGATCGTCAAGACGGCGAAGAGCGCCGGCTGCGATTTGATCGCGATGACGACGCACGGACATCGCTTTGTGGGCGATATCGTTCACGGCAGCACCATCGAACCGGTTCGGCACAACGCGCCGATCCCGCTGTTGGTGGTGCCGGCGCTCGAAGCGGTCGGGCGGATGAAATAGTTCTCAGCGCTTCTCGGCGACGTTGATGGACATGACGCCGCCGAGAAGATTTACAATTTGCACGTTGGCGCAGCCCATTTCTGTTAAGAGGGCGGCGACACCTTTTTGGGCGGGATATTTTTGGAGCGATTCGAGGATGTAGGCGTGCGTGGCCGAATTGCCGCAAAAGATTTTTCCGAAGAGGGGGACGAAATATTTGAGGTAAGTGAAATACGCGGCGCGCCAGGGAGCGAAGTCGGGTTTGCCGAAATCGAGGATGAGAATTTTGCCGCCGGGTTTTAGGACGCGCAGCATTTCGGCGAGGCCGGCGCGGAAATCGGCGAGGTTGCGCAGGCCGTAGGCGATGGTGAGGACGTCGAATTCGTTTTGTGCGAAGGGAAGATTCAAAGCGTCGGCTTGGAGGAAGGTGAGAATCTCCTGCCGTCGATTCCTACGAAGGCGTTGTTCGGCCACTTCGAGCATGGGGCCGCTGAAGTCGCAGCCGGTGACCTGCGCGCCGGCGTTGGCGAGAGCGAAGGCGACGTCGCCGGTGCCGCAACAAACATCGAGCGCTTTGGCGCCGGGACGAATTTGCGCGAGGTGCAGGAGGCGGCGTTTCCAAAAACGATGGAGGCCGAAGCTTTGCAGATCGTTGATGAGATCGTAGCGCGGCGCGATGGTCGCGAAGAGATCGTTGACCCGGCGCGCGCGCGTTTCGTCCGCAGCGTAAAAGGAATCGGCCATCAGGGCTTGGGCCAGTTGAGATGTTTGTGGAGGAAATCGAACGTGCCTTTGCCGTTGATCGTGTGCGGGCCGACGAACCATTCGATCTGGCATTTGTCCGGCGGCAATTTCAGGCGCGCTTCGAAAAGATTTTGCACTTTCGCGAATTCGTAAGCGACCGTTTCGTCGGGCGCCACATTGTCGAAATGACCGCGCTCGACCATGAACGGGCGCGGCGCAATCAAGGCCGCCATCTCGGCATAGTTGAAAGTGCTGCCCAGGTCGAATTCGTAAATTTCATATTCGCCGCCCCACACATAACTATACGGACTGCGCGTCGAAGCGTTCTTCCCGACCCACTCGTTGAAATCCGCGCTGCAAATCGACAGCGCATAATCGGTGACCAACGCCGGAACGCGCATCGCGGTTTTGCCACCGTAGCTCAAGCCGTAGAACCCGATTCGATTGCCATCGACGTACGGAAGCGTCTTCAGCCAATTCACGATCTGCTGGTGCTGCGGCGTGATGATCGAGAAAAGCGTTTTGCCCAACGGATTCGCCTTCCGTTGCAACGTGCGAAAACGATCTTTGAAGATGTATAGATTTTGCGGCGCGAAGGTGATGAAACCGCGCTCGGCCAGCTTCGCCGCGAAGTCATGATAATATTGACTGTCACCCGTCACCACGTCCTGAGCGCGCCCTTCCAACCCGTGCTGGCACACCACCACCGGACGCCGCTCGCCTTCCTTGATATTTTTCGGAACCAACAAAATTCCATACGCAATCACATCCGGAAAAACATCGAGCGTCACTTCATAACCCGTCCAAAGTTCTTTGTCGTAAGCCAAGCGCGAATGCGGGTTCGCGGGCAGCAACGGCAAATCGAATTTCCCAATGACCTCCTTGTAAAAGAAATCGCGATACTCCGCCGACGTTTGCGCATACTTTTCCGGCGAACTCACATCCAGCTTCTTCATGAACTCCGCGCGCACATACGGACTTTCGCTCAGGAGCCATTGATTGTGACGATCGATCTCGTGAATTTGATTTGTATCACGATCGCGACCGTTGGTGATATCGACTCCTTGAACTTCGAACCGGGAGTTGCTTTTGTAATTCTTCCCGGTGGCAATTTTATCCAGCAATTTTTGAATCGCGGCCCGACTCCCGTACGGCCCGACTCCATCTGCGTTGACAACGAGTTCGATTGAGGACGCGGCTTTCAGGTCCGCGAGCAGCTCGCGGGCTCTTTGGAACTCGCGTTGAACGGATGCCAGCTTGGGGGTTTCCAATTTTCCCGGCGCGCCGCCATTGCCTTTAATCAGAACCTCAGGTCCCTGGCAGGCCTCGATAATCAGAGTTCTCGGAGCGACGAGGGTCGCCAATTCAGCGTCTCCAAATTCATCGAGCAATCCGAAAATGTTGCGATCGATGGGTTGCTCCCAAACATGCCTCCGATCATCGAAGTATCCGCTCACGACGGTGGCATCGATGTTCTTTTCCAGCACGGCAGCGCATAGCGCGATGAATCCACCCTCGCCCCAGCCGATGACGCCAATTCGGCCGTTGCACCACGGCGACTTCGTGGCCGCCTCGACCAAAGCCAGGACTTTAAGCGTTTCATATCCGGCGAGATTCCGGCCCAGCTCGAACGCGGAACGATACAAATACTCGCGATTGCTGAGGTCGGCATTGCCCCGTTTCTCAATCTTCCGATTGACGATCGAAGGAATCACGACCACACAGCCAGAGGCCGCAAGGATGCGGGCATACTGGCATTTGTCCGGAACCCCCTCGTACAAACCTGCCAGTTGCTCGGGCATGACGTCCGCGTCCGGTATGGCAATGACACAGGGTTTGGGATTTCCAGGATTCGTCTCTAAAGGCCAAAGGACGATTCCTTCCACGGTCACGTCTCCAAATGCAGGGTAGCGGAATGTTTCGATTTGAAGCTGGTTGGTCGTTTGAATAATGCGGCGGTCAAAAACGATCCGTTTCGGCGCAAACGTTAAATTCCGGTCGCGCGCTCCGATGATTCGAGCGAAGCGATCGCGATTTGTTTGGACCGATTTGTCGTACGCTTCGAGTGAGGAAAAGTCGCGGTGCCAATGGGCCGCGCGTTTGGATTCGGATTCTTCGAGTTGTTTGAGGAGGAAGCGATCGACGCCGGCGACGAGGTTGGAGGCCAGGTCGCCGGGGGTGGTCAGCAACTGCGTGTTGGGCAGATGATCTTCCGCGGCGAACGAAGTCAAAACGGACAACAGCGCGAGGAGGAAAATGCGGGCGGTCATGGATTCGGGATAGCTGAAAACGTCGGGTCTGTCACGCCAATGCGCGGATGCGGCCTGCGCGATTCATGCGCGCGGTGATCGTCAAGGTGTTGCGTTGAAAACAGATGGGAACATCGGGCGCGAGATCGGGAATGGAGAGGAGCTTGCGGCCGTTGCGCGCTTTGGAAATGGCGCCGAGCAAATCGCTTTCGAAATGAGCGTAGGTGGCGTGGGCGATTTGTGCTGAGTCGCGAAGCTGTGCGTTCGGGAGCGATTGGCAAAGCGCGCCCGCCGCGAGCGTATCTTCCAACGACGCTTCGTCCTGAGTGCCGGCGCAAATGATGAGGACGTTCGTGAGCGGAGAATTCGCGACGACGTTTGCGAGCGCGGTCATGTTCAGAAAGGCGCCGATGTAAACTTCGCCCGCGTGCGCGCAGGATCGCAGAGCGCGCGTTCCATTCGTGGTCGTGATGGCGATAGTTCGCCCGCGCACTTTTTCGGACACAAATTCTCGCGGCGAATTTCCGAAATCGAAATCGACGCTGCCTGTTTGTTCGGCGCGAATTTTCACGCCGCCGCGTTCGCCCGCGAGCAGAAGATTCGAATCCGATTTCCGCAATGCCATCGCTTCCTCGATTTCTCCGACAGGAATAATCTCCCCTGCCCCATTGGACAGCGCTGTAATCATCGTAGTGGTCGCGCGCAAAATATCGAAGACGACGCAGGCCGTTTGCGAAAGATCGCGCGCGCCCAAGGCCGCGTATTCCGCCGGTGAAAATAAAACTTCGACTCGTTTCTCGCTCATCAAGCGTCCGAGTGGAATCGCTTTGGCGTGAAAAATCAACGTCATACCTCGCCACGGATTGCGCGCGACTGCATTTTGTGTTTCGTTCATCGCGCATGGAGAAGTCTTTGCCCATTTGGGGCATTCATTCGGAGATCATCGAAGCGCTGAGGGCGAGTTCGCGACTCGTGCTCGTCGCGCCGACCGGGTCGGGCAAGACGACGCAGACGCCGCAAATGATTTGGGACGCCGGACTCGCGGGCGATAAAATGATCGTCGTTCTCCAACCGCGCCGTGTGGCTGCCCGCTCGGTCGCCGCGCGCGTCGCGTGGGAACGGAAAGTCAAACTCGGCGCGGAAGTCGGCTACCAAATTCGCTTCGAAGATCGCACCAGCGTCGGCACGAAAATCTGTTTTATCACCGAAGGCATTCTCCTGCGCTGGCTGCAGGACGATCCCACGCTGGCGGATGTGGGCGTGATTCTTTTCGATGAATTTCACGAACGCAATTTGCTCAGCGACGTCGCGCTCGCGTTGGTTAAGGATTTGCAAAAAACGCGCCGGCCCGATCTTAAATTTATGGTCATGTCCGCGACGCTCGAGGCCGAACCGGTCGCGAAATATTTGGACGATTGCAAAATTCTGATCTCCGAAGGCCGCCAATACGCGGTGGAAGTTCGTTACCTCGAACTCGACGATCGCCAGCCATTTCCGGATCAAGCCGCGCAGGCGATCGAGCGGATCGTCAATTCCGGCGAGCAGGGCGACATTCTCGTTTTCATGCCGGGCATGGGCGAAATCAGTCAGACGATCAATGCCGCGCGCTCGATTTCGGTGCGGGAACGATTGGCGTTTATTCCGCTGCACGGTGATCTGCCGCCCGAAGATCAGGATCGCGCCTTTGCGCCGAACGACCTTCGCAAAGTCGTCGTTTCCACCAACGTTGCCGAAACCTCCGTCACCATCGACGGCGTGCGGCACGTCGTCGATGCCGGCCTGGCGCGCGTCGGACGTTACGATGCCGAACGCGGGATCAGCACGTTGCTCCTCGAAGAAATCAGCCGCGCTTCCGCCGACCAGCGCAAAGGCCGCGCGGGCCGCACGGCACCCGGAACGTGCCATCGCCTTTGGTCCGAGAGCAACCAACTCAATCGCCCCGAACGGAACACGCCCGAGATTCAGCGCGCCGATCTCGCCGAGGTCGTTTTGCTCCTCCATTCGCTCGGCATCAAACACGCGTCCACATTCGATTGGCTCGACAAGCCCGATGCCACCGCCGTCGAACGCGCCGAAAAACTCCTAACCATCCTCGGCGCCATCACCGCAGGATCGGAATCCGCCGCGACCGATTTGACTGATATCGGACGCCAAATGCTGCGCCTTCCCATGCACCCGCGTTACTCGCGCATGCTCATCGAAGCGTCGCGCCGCAGTTGCGTGCAGGAAGCCGCGCTTTGCGCCGCGCTCGTCAGCGGACGCGATCTTCTCATGCGCCTGAGCCGCGAAGAATCGCACATCAAGGAAGCCCGCGAACTTTTCGAAGCCAGCCAGACTTCCGATTTTTACACGCTGATGCGCGCCTATTATTTCGCGCGCAAAAATAATTTCTCAACCGAATCCTGCCGCCGCTACGGCATCCACGGCCAGACCGCGCGCCAGGTCGATCAAACCTTCAGCCAGCTCCAACAAATCATCGACCAACAAAAACTCGACAAGGTAGGGCGCGCCTCTCCGAGCGCACCAGAACCATCCTCCAACCCATCGCCCTCCAACGTAACTTCCGCTGGCCCCAAATCCCTCAACCAACTCGCCGCCCAGGCCGCAGGCAAAACAAAATCCGCGCCCGCGCCCGCCGAGTCGCCCAAAATTCTCGACGCTCTGCCGATCTGTCTGACCGCTGGATTCATCGACCAACTTTGCATCCGTCGCGACCAGGGCACGCTGGATTGCGATCTCACCGAAAATCGCCAGGGCACGCTGGCGCGTGAATCGGTGGTGCAATCGCCGCTTTTCGTCGCCGCGTCGATTCGCGAAATTTCCGGGCGCGAAGGCAATCTCACGCTGCTCAGCCTCGCCACCGAAACCAAGCTCGAATGGCTGCGCGAACTTTTTCCGCAGCACCTCAGTTCGAGCGTCGAACACCTTTACGATCGCGGCCACAAACGGGTCGCGGCCATTCGCATTTTGCGCTTCCTCGATTTGATGATCGAACATTCGCACGAACGCGAAATCGATCCCGACGCCGCCGGCCGGGCGCTCGCGGGCGCGCACATGAAAGGTTATTTCGAACTGCCGCTGTTCGATCACGCCGTCAAACAACTCATCTTTCGCGCGAATCTTCTCGCCCGCACGCTGCCCGAGCTGGAGTTCCCGCAATTCGATCCGCCGCGCGTGACGAAATGTTTGGCCGTCGCGTTTCGCGGACTTACCCTCGCCAAGGAGGCCCAAGCCACTTCAGTCATGCCTGCGTTCCAGGACGAACTTGGACCCGAACGCCGGTCGTGGCTGGATGAAATGGCGCCGCGCGAAATCACAGCGCCCGATGGCAAACGCCACAAACTTCAATACACCTCCGAAGACGCGCCCGAACTGCAAATCAAGCTGCACGAGATTTTTTCATGGACGGAACATCCGCGCATTTGCGAAAGCAAAATCGCCGTGCGTCTCTGGCTCGCCACCCCCGACGGCAAGCGCCTTGAATCGACCCAGGACTGGCCGGCCTGGCGCAAAACCCAATATCCAAAACTCAAGCCCGCGCTCCAAAAAAAGTTCCCAGGCAATACCTGGCTTTAAACTTACTTCAACGGCTTTTCGCCGAAGGCGTAGAGTTTCGTTTTGGTGCGGAGATAAATATTTCCTTCGACGAGCGCCATCGTCGAACCGATGCGTTCGCCGAAATCGGCGTGATGCAAAACTTCGGGCTTCGATCCGCCCGCTTTGATCACGCTCACGCGGCCATTGAGTGACGCGACATAGATGCGGCCGTCCGCAGCCACGGGCGAGGCGTAATAGCTGCCAACCGCGTCGATGCGTTCCTGGGTGTAAATAGCCTCGCCCGTTTTTGCGTCCAGACAGGTCATCATGCCGCCGTCTTTGATCATGTAAACGCGTCCGCCGTAATGAAGAATCGACGGCACATACGGCAGGCCGCGATTGAATTTCCAAACGACATTTTTTTCGGTCACGTCTTCTTCGCCGCCGGCTTTGATCGCGATCGCCACGTTTTCGCCGCGCGCCATGAGGCTTTCGATCTGGGCCCAATCCTTTTTCGTGATGTAACCGTCCTTGTCGAGATCCTGGGTTTTGAACCAAACCGCGCCCATGTCGTATTCGTCCGGAGAAATTTTGCCGTCTTTATTCTTGTCGAGTTTTTCGACGGTGGAAGACCAGGAGGGCCAAGGCGAATCGCTTTTGCCGGGCGACCAGCCGCAAAAATAAATCATGTCATCGACGACGATCGGCGAGGGACACGTGTAGGAAGGAAGTCCGCGCACAGTCCAGCGCACCGTGCCTTTCTCCGCGTCGTAGCCGCGCAGAAAAAGCGAGCCCGCGACAATAATATCCGTGCGATTTTCTTTTTTCCAGGCGACCGGCGTGCTGTAACTCGTCGGCGCATCGGCGCGTCCCGTTTCCCAAATTTTTTTGCCCGTCTCAAGGTCGAAGGCCATGATCACCGAGTTCGCTTGCTGATCGCGATTGAGAATGACGCGATTGCCCACGATAATTGGCGAAGTTCCAGAGCCGAATCCGCCCGCGGTTTGGGCGGGGGGCATCGGAGCCTTCCACAGTTCGGCGCCTTTATAATCCAGGCAAACCAGTCCGAACGATCCAAAGTAATTGACGACGCGCTTCCCGTCCGTCGCGGGCGTCGAAGCGGCGGGACTGCCTTCGGTTTGATGAAATTCCTCGGTCACCGCCGTTTCGTAACCGCGCGCCCAAAGATTTTCTCCATCGCTCCGTCGATACGCGCGAATCTGAAATTTACCCGCGTCATAGGTGGTCACAAAAATATGATCGCCCCAGACGCACGGGGAGGAAGGCGCAAACGGAAGATCGATTTCCCAAAGCACATTTTCCTTGGGACCGAACTTCGCGGGCGGCTTCGCGTCGGACGCGACGCCGGAGCCGTTGGGCCCGCGAAACTGCGCCCACGCCGGCGCGGCTTCGATCGAGGCAGCGAAAGTGACGAGGCCAATCAGTGCGAGCAAACGTTTCATGCGCGCTTCTGATAATGCGGGCGCACGAATTTGGCGAGTCTTTTGGCGTTTCAAAATTCAATGGCGCTGTTAAATGCAGGCATGCGCCTCTCGTTCCTGTTCCTCGCCGCGATTTGCTTTCAAATCGGTGTCGCCGCCTCGGAAGCGTTGGTGGAAGGATGGACCGTCGAGATCAATCCCGCGCTGTTGGAAAATGAAAAAGAGGCGACCGAGACCGCGCTCAAACTCCTGGGGACGCAGCTCGCAGAAATCGTTCGCGTTGTGCCGCCGCCCGCTGTCGCAAAGTTGCGCGAAGTGCGGCTTTGGTTTTCGCCCGAATATCCCGGCGTTAAACCAAGCGCGGAATATCATCCCGGCGCCGGCTGGTTGCGCGAGCATGGGCGCAATCCCGCGATGGTCAAAGGCGTCGAGTTCACCGACATTCGCGATTTCAAAAAGGAGACGATTCGCATGCCGTGTTTCGCGTTGCACGAATTGGCGCATTCGTATCATGACCGCGTCTTGCCGGACGGCTTCGGCAATTCGGAAATAAAGGCTGCCTATGATCGCGCGAAGAGCAGCGGCAAATATGACAAGGTCGAACGCTGGTATGGCAATGGCCGCACGAACACGTTCGAGCGCGCCTACGCGATGACCAATCCGATGGAATACTTCGCCGAATGCTCCGAGGCGTTTTCGGGCGCAACGATTTTTTCCCTTTCACGCGCGACGAATTGAAAATGCACGATCCGGAAATGTTCGAACTGCTGCAACGCCTTTGGAATTTGCCTACGAAACCATGAAGATCACTCGCATTCTTGCTTATCGCGTCGAACTGCCGTTGCGCGAAGGCTCCTACAAATGGAGCGGCGGCAAATCCGTGAACGTGTTCGACAGCACGATTGTGTGCGTCGAGACGGACGCGGGAATTTCCGGCTTCGGCGAAGTGTGTCCGCTCGGGCCATTTTATTTGCCCGCGTATGCCGAAGGGGTCCGCGCCGGTTTGCGTGAGCTCGGTCCGCATTTGATCGGCGAAGATCCGCGCCAGCTTTCGAAACTGAATCGGAAAATGGACGCCGCGCTCAAGGGGCATCCGTATGTGAAAAGCGGCGTCGATATCGCGTGCTGGGATATTCTCGGGCAGGCCGCGGGGCTGCCTGTGTGCGAATTGCTGGGCGGACGTTACGGCGAGGATGTGCCTTTGTATCGCGCGATTTCGCAGGAGGCTCCCGAACAAATGGCGGCGCGCGTGGCGGAATATCGCGCCGAAGGTTATCGCCGTTTTCAACTCAAAGTGGGCGGCGATCCGGACGTGGATATCGCGCGCATTCGCGCGGTCGCGGCGAAGCTTTCGCCGGGCGATCGATTGGTGGCGGACGCGAACACCGGCTGGGTCCAACACGAAGCATTTCGCGTGGCCAAGGCCGTTGCCGACGTGGACGTTTACATCGAGCAACCGTGCCTCACCTACGAAGAATGCCTCGCGGTGCGCCGGCATTGTCCGCATCCCTTCGTGTTGGACGAGAACATCGACGACCTGAACATCCTCTTGCGCGCGCGGGCCGATCTGGCGATGGATGTCGTGAATTTGAAAATCAGCAAACTCGGCGGCCTCACCAAAACGCGGCAGGCCCGCGATCTGTGCGTGAGCATGGGCATCGCCATGACGTTGGAAGACAGTTGGGGCGGCGACATCGCGACGGCGGCGATTGCTCATCTCGCCCAAAGCACGCCGCCGGAATTTCTTTTCACGACGACGGATTTCAACAGCTACGTCAGCGTCAGCACAGCGGATGGCGCGCCGCAGCGCTTCAATGGCCGAATGTCCGCATCCAAAGATCCCGGCCTCGGCATTCGACCCAAAATGAATGTCCTCGGC
>Ga0070686_100001161_pt1 | contig 15057 bp, 13 predicted proteins | sample KBSS23LmetaG_FD_65654 | JGI IMG/M metagenome (GOLD analysis project Ga0070686, IMG submission 65654) | Switchgrass rhizosphere microbial communities from Kellogg Biological Station, Michigan, USA - KBS S2-3L metaG | ecosystem: Host-associated > Plants > Roots > Rhizosphere ... | reverse complement strand
GACCCGCGCCGCGCGCGTAGCGGCGGCGCCGTTTTCGTCGCCGCCGGCATTCTCCTCAGCCGCATCACCGGCCTGATTCGCCAGCGGGTCTTCTCGCATTATTTCGGCCTCCGCAACGATCCGGCCGACGCCTTCAACGCCGCGCTGCGCATTCCGAACGTGCTGCAGAACCTCTTCGGCGAGGGGGCGTTGTCGGCGTCATTCATCCCGGTCTATGCGGCGCTGCTCGCGCGCGGTGAGCGGCGCCAGGCCGACCGCGTCGCCGGCGCCGTGGCGGCGCTGCTCGCGTTGATCGTCGCCGTCCTCGTGCTCATCGGCGTCGTCGCGACCCCGCTCCTCATCGAGGCGATCGCGCCGGGGTTTCACGGCGACAAGCGGCTGTTGACGATCCAGATCGTCCGGGTGCTGTTTCCCGGCGTCGGCATGCTGGTGCTCTCGTCGTGGTGCCTCGGCGTCCTCAACAGCCACCGCCGCTTCCTGGTCTCGTACGCGAGCGGCGTGATGTGGAACGTGGCGATGATCGGGACGCTGCTGATCTTCGGCGCGCGCGCCGATCTGCCGCGGCTCGCGGTGATCCTCGCGTGGGGATCGGTGACCGGTGCGGCGCTGCAGTTCCTGGTGCAGGTGCCGGTCGTCTTCCAGGTCGCGCCGGACGTGCGGCCGTCGCTCGACACCACGTCCGAGCACGTGCGGACGATCGGCCGCAACTTCCTCCCGGTGCTCGTCAGCCGCGGCGTCGTCCAGGTGAGCGCCTACGTCGATTCGCTGATCGCGAGCCTGCTCGGCACCGGAGCGGTCACCGGCCTGCAGAACGCGTCGACGCTCTACACGCTGCCGGTCAGCCTCTTCGGCATGTCGGTGTCGGCAGCGGAACTCCCGGCGATGTCCGGGATTGCGACCGGCGACGGTACCGCGCGCGACGCTGTCCGCGCGCGTCTCAACAGCGGTCTCCGACGCATCGCGTTCTTCGTCGTGCCGTCGGCGATGGCCTTTCTCGCGCTCGGCGACGTCGTCGTCGCGGCGCTTTTCCAGACCGGCCGATTCGATCGCAGCGATTCACTGTACGTATGGGGAATCCTCGCCGGGTCCGCCGTCGGTCTGCTGGCCTCGACGCTCGGCCGCCTGTACTCGTCGACCTATTACGCGCTGCGCGACACGCGGACGCCGCTTCGCTACGCGATCGTTCGCGTCGTGCTGACGACAGTGCTGGGCTATCTGTGTGCGATTCCGCTGCCGCGCGCGCTCGGCCTGGCGACGACCTGGGGCGCCGCCGGGCTCACCGCGTCGGCGGGCGTCGCCGGGTGGGTGGAGATGCTGCTGCTGCGGTCGACGCTGAACGCGCGCATCGGCCATACCGGCCTGCCGGCGGCTTACGTCGCGAAGCTGTGGACGTCCGCCGCCGGCGGCGCGGCGATCGGCTGGGCGATCAAAGTCGCGCTGCCGCGCCTCCATCCGATCGTCGCGGCGACGCTGATTCTCGGCAGCTACGGCGCCGTCTACATCGGCACGACCGTCCTGCTGCGAATTCCCGAGGCGTCCAGCGCGCTGGCGCGTCTCCCTATCGCCCGTAGTGTCCGGCTTTAGCCGGACCCTTCGTCGTGTGGTGCTTCAGCCGGACCTCTCGAAAGGATCCCAATGGCGGCCCGCGTCCACGTTCGGAAACGATCCTTCCTACGCGACCACGGCCTCGGGCTCGCCGTCGCTGGGATCATGCTGCTCTGGCTTGGCTTGTATGTGGGCGCCGATCCCGACACGCATATCGGCGCGTTCTACGGCAACGCCACCGCCGACTGGCTCGGGTCGCTGATGATCGTGATCGCGACCAAATACTGCTACGAGATCGGATCGGCCGAGAGCCGGCCGCCGCATCCAAAAGGCCGCAGCCCCGTCGTCCGCCTGCTGATCGACCACTCGCTGACGATCCTCTTGCTGGTCACCGGCGCCATCTGGATCGCCGTCTACCGTCAACTGCCACCGAACGGCAAGAGCGGACAGGTCGTCGGCAACGTCGTCTCCGAGTGGACGCAGGTGCTCGGACTCGTCGTTCTCACGAAGTATCTCGGCGAGCGCGGATCGAAGGAGGGGTAGCTGCCGGCGGACGGGTGATTCTCCGTGCAACCCGGCGGCGTCGAGCCTTGACCGGCAGCTATGCTTGAGCGCTTGAGGAGGTGACCGATGCGGAGAATGACACTGCTGGTGCTCGGAATCCTGCTGGTGTTCGGGTCGGCAACCACTTTCACCGACGACGGCGGTTCGCGGCGAATCAACGTCAGGCTGAGCGGCTACGAAGAGACGCTGGTCGCACTGTCAACGACGGGCAACGGACACTTCCGCGCACGGATCAGCAAGGACGAGAGCGAAATCGCGTGGCAGTTGTCGTTCGGCGATCTCGAAGGAACGGTCACGCAGTCGCACATTCATTTCGGCGCGCGCGCGCAGACTGGCGGCGTCAGCGTCTTCCTGTGCTCGAACCTCGGGAATGGACCTGCCGGCACGCAGGCGTGCCCGGCGTCAGCGCCGGAAGACGCGCCGCTGACCGGTGTGGCGACAGCCGCCAACGTTATTGGTCCGACGGCGCAGGGCATTGCACCGGGCGAGTTCGCGGAATTGATCGCGGCCATCCGCGCCGGCATCGCCTACGTGAACGTCCACTCGACGAAGTATCCGGGCGGCGAAATTCGCGCGCAGTTCCCGCCGGCGGAGGGCAGCGAGCGGCACGATCACTGATAACCAGGAGAGTGGGGGAGCGGACCTCTCCATGTTTCGGACGGCGAGCCCCGAGCCCCCAACCCCTACTACTTCTGCGGCGTGCTTCTGACAGCTTTCAGGTAGATGTAGTCGCCGAGCGGCGAGTCGTCGTTGTTCGACGCGTTCGCGGCGACGTTGAACTGCACCGGCGCGGTGGCAGGCTCCGGCGCGGTCCACTCGATCGTCCACCTGTTGGCGCCGGTCGCCGGCACGCGCGAGCCGGCGAGGTTGTGCTGCACGAACGTCAGCACCTTGTCGACGGCCCCGGGAATCAATTGCACGCGGCTGTCGAGCGGCTTCCAGGCGCCCGCCTGTTTGCCGCGCTGCCGGCCGGAGGTGAAGCGCGCCGCGATCTCGAAGCCGCCGCGGCGCAGCCCGTCACGGCTGATCGTCACCGTCACCTGATAGCTCTCGCCCGCCGCGTACGCCGGCGGGACGCCCTCGAGCGTGACCGCCCCGCCGGGCGCGTTCACCGGGTTGTCGAGGTGACAGAGATGGCACGACTGTTCGCCGAAGCCACCGGTTACGTTCGGATACGGTCCTTCTTTGAAGCCCATCGCCGTCAGTGGGATTGCCAGTGCCGCGATAAGCGCCGGTATTACAATCCGCAGCATCGGAGGACAGTATAGCCATGCGCAACATCATCACTCTCATCGCTCTATTCTGCGCAACGCTCTCCGTGCATGCGGCGCTTGCGATCAGCGACAACGTCGACGTGAAGTTCGAGCAGTGGATGACGCCGAGCAAGCCGGCGTATCCGCACGATCCCGCGGTCGCGCCCGACGGTTCGGTGTGGTACACCGGTCAGCGCGCGAACGTGGTCGGCCGCTTCGATCCGGCGACGCAGCAGTTCAAGGAATACGCGCTGCCGACCAAAGGCTCCGGTCCGCACGGGCTGCAGCCGGACAAGGACGGCAACATCTGGTACACCGGCAACGCCGCCGGCCTGATCGGCAAGATCGACGCGAAGACCGGCAAGATCACCGAGTACAAGATGCCGAACCCGAAGGCGACCGATCCGCACACGATCGCGTTCCTGCCCGACGGACGGCTGTTCTTCACGGTGCAGGCCGGCAACTTCATCGGCACGCTGGATCCGAAGGCGCCGAACGGTGCCATCAAGCTCGTGGAATCGCCGACCGTGAACTCGCGGCCCTACGGCGTTCGCCTCGACTCGAAAGGCGTCCCGTTCTTCGACGAGTTCAACTCGAACAAGATCGCCAGCGCGGATCCGAAGACGTTGATCATCCGCGAGTACCCGCTGCCGGACAAAGGCGCGCGGCCGCGGCGGATTGCCGTCGCGAAGGACGATACGGTCTGGTACGGCGACTACGCGCGCGGCTACCTCGGTCATCTCGATCCGAAGACCGGCAAGGTGGAGGAGTTCAAGTCGCCGGGCGGCGAGGACTCGAGGCCCTATGCCATCGACGTCACCGCCGACGGCGCGGTGTGGTACGTCGAGACCGGCGACGACGTGAAGAACGTGCTCGTGCGCTTCAACCCGGAAAGCAAAAAGTTCCAGACCTGGCCGATTCCTGGCGGCGGCGGTACCGTCCGCAACATGGACATCGACAAGAACGGCGATCTCTGGCTCGCGGAGAGCGGCACCGGGAAGCTCACGCGCGTGCGAGTCGCCGCTGGAAAGAGCACGGCGCAGTAGGCCGGGCGGGTCTGGCCGGCCAGGCAGGTCGGGCGCGTCGGACGGCCACGTAACTCGATAGGTGTGAATCGAACTGGGGTCGTCGATCGTTGGACGACCGAAGTTCCGACCTGCCCGACCTGCCCGACCTGCCCGACCTGCCTGACCTGCCCGACCTGCCCGACCTGCCTGACCTGCCCGACCCGCGCGACCAACCGCGGGCTAGCGCGCGGTCGGCGTCGCGCCCGGCTGCGTCCCGGCGATGAACGCTTCGTTGATCGACTCCGGCGAACCGCCGGGCAGCGCGGCGCCGTTCGACTTGTCGACGGCGACGAAGACGATGTTGCCCGGCGCCTCGAATTCAGGCGGCGAGTCCTTGTCGTCGCGCTGGTCGATATACGTTTTCATGAAATCCAGCCAGATCGGCAGCGCCGCGAACGCACCCTGCTCGGCGCCGCCGAGCGACTTGCGCTTGTCGTCGAAGCCGAGCCACACACCGACCGTGATGTCCGGATCGAAGCCGACGAACCAGGCGTCGGTATTCTCGTCGACCGTGCCGGTCTTGCCGGCCAGCGGCCACTGCGCGGCGAGGCTGGCGCCGCGCGCGCCGGTACCGCGCGGGCTGAGCACGCCGCGCAGCATGTTGGTCATTACGTAGGCGGTATCGGCGCGAATCACGTCGCTCGGTTCGCCGCGGTTCTCCTCGAGCAGGTTGCCGTCGCGGTCGCGCACGTTCAGCACCATGAACGGCTTCATCCGCACGCCCTGGTTCGGGAAGGTCGTGTAGGCGCTGGTGACGTCGATCAGCGTCGCGTCGCCGGCGCCGAGCGCGATCGGCAGATACGGCGGGAAGTCCTCCTCGAACCCGAACCGCTTCGCGTACTCGAGCACGTTCTTCGGGCCGAGCGCGTCCATCATTTTGATCGCCGGGATGTTCCGCGACTCCTCGAGCGCGTAGCGCAGCGTGATCGCGCCGAGGAACTTGTGGTCGTAGTTGTGCGGGCTGTAGAGCGGCTGGCCGGCCCCGGCGTTGTAGCTCACCGGCGCGTCGACGATGATCGACGACGGCGTGTAGCCGCGATCGATGGCGGCGGTGTAGACGATCGGCTTGAAGGTCGAGCCGAGCTGCCGGTAGGCCTGCACGGCGCGGTTGAACTTGCTGCGGCTGAAGCTCCAGCCGCCGACCATCGCCTTGATCTGCCCGGTGTGGTTGTCGATGGCGAGCATCGCGCCTTCAGCAAGCGGCGATTGCTCGAGCGTGACCGTCGCGGTGCCTGCCGCCGGATCGAGCTTCGCGATCTTGACGTCGACGAGATCGCCGGGCGCGAACAGATCGGCGGCCGAAATCTTGCGCGTCCACGTGAACCCGGCCCGTTCGAGATCGGCGCGGAAGCTGCCGATCCGCAGCTGCGCCGCGCCGGTCTTCGGCGCGGCGACGACGACCGCCGGGACGATGTCGCCGACGCCGATCGGGCGCGTCCAGCGCTCGTCCTTGAAGCCTTCGATCGTGTGCTTCTCGGCGACGACGTTGCGCGTCGGTTTCCGCCAGCCGTGGCGCTTGTCGTAGGCGCGGAGGCCGCGTTCGAGCGACGCGTTCGCGATCTCCTGCAGCCGGCCGTCGAGCGTCGTCCGCACCGACAGGCCGTTCTCGTAGAGCATCTTCGCGCCGTATTGCTTCTCGAGGTGCTTGCGCACCTCCTCGACGAAGTACGGCGCGATCCCCGGCGGCTGGGTCGGCGCGCCGTGCGTGACGATCGGCTTCTGCTTCGCCTCGTCGGCCTGCTGCTGCGTGATGTAGCGCTCGTCGGCCATCCGCTGCAGCACCACGTTGCGGCGCGAGGTTGCCCGCTTCATGTCGACGAACGGGCTCTGACGCTCCGGGGTCTGGAAGATTCCGGCGATCAGCGCCGCTTCCTCCAGCGAGAGCTGCTTGTTGCTCTTGTTGAAGTAGAGCCGCGACGCCGCCTCGACGCCGTAGGCGCCGTGGCCGAGATACATCTGGTTGCAGTAGATCGTGAAGATCTCTTTCTTCGTGTAGCGCTTCTCGATCTGAATCGCCAGGATCGCTTCGCGGACCTTCCGCTCGAACGACTTCTCCTTGGTGAGGCCGAACTGCTCCTTGAGGTTGCGGGCCAGCTGCTGGGTGAGCGTGCTCGCGCCCTGCGCGCGCCGCCGCTCGAGGATGTCGGTGAGCGCGGCAACGAAGATCCGCCAGATGTTGACGCCGAAGTGGCGGTCGAACTCGGCGTCCTCGGTCGCGATGATCGCCTGCCGCAGCCGCGGGTTGATGTCGTCGTAGCCGACGATGACGCGGCGCTGCGTCGCGAACTCGCCGATCACCTGCCCGGAACTCGAGTAGATGCGCGTGATGGTGCTCGGCGAGTAATTGTCGAGCGCCGAGACCTGCGGCAGATCGCCGGCGTAGGCGAACATCACACCGCTGAGGATCCCCAGCATCGCGGCGACGATGAACAGCGCGACGATGCCGGCGTTACGGGCGACGCGGACGACGACGTGTGTCATATCAATTGCTGATTGCTGAGGGCTGATTGCTGACGTATTGATAAGGGTCGGATTGGAAGATTGTACGCCTCCCCGATGCGCCATCCTCAATCCCCAAAAATCAGCAGTCAGCCTTCAGACTCAGCAATTTCAGGTCTCTTTGACACCCTGAGACTCAACTTTTATAGTTGATTGAGTATCAGGCCCTCATCCCCGAGGGTCGCGACGCAGAGGATCTAATGAGCAAAATCATCGGCATCGATCTGGGCACCACCAACTCGGTGGTCGCCGTGATGGAAGGCGGCGAACCGGTCGTCATCACCAACCCTGAAGGCGGGCGCCTCACGCCCTCGGTCGTCGCGTTCACCAAGACCGGCGAGCGGCTCGTCGGCCAGGTCGCCAAACGGCAGGCGGTCACCAACCCGGAAAACACCGTCTTCTCGATCAAGCGCTTCATGGGCCGCAAGTTCGATGAAGTGTCGGAAGAAATGAAGATGGTGCCCTACAAGGTGGTGCGCGCCGGCAACGGCGATGCCCGCGTCGAGGCCAACGGCAAGGATTATTCGCCGCCGGAAATCTCCGCGATGATTCTGCAGAAACTGAAGCAGGCGGCTGAGGAGTATCTCGGATCGGCCGTCACCAAGGCGGTGATCACCGTGCCGGCCTACTTCAACGACGCGCAGCGGCAGGCGACCAAGGACGCCGGCCAGATCGCCGGCCTCGAGGTGATGCGCATCGTCAACGAGCCGACCGCAGCGGCGCTCGCCTACGGCCTCGACAAGAAGAAGGACGAAACCATCGTCGTCTACGACTTCGGCGGCGGCACCTTCGACGTGTCGATCCTCGAAGTCGGCGAGGGGGTCGTCGAGGTCAAGGCGACCAACGGCGACACGCATCTCGGCGGCGACAACCTCGATCAGCGGATCATCGATTGGATCGCCGCGGAATTCAGGAAGAGCGACGGGATCGATCTCACCAAGGATCGGATGGCCCTGCAGCGCCTCAAGGAGTCGGCGGAGAAGGCGAAGATGGAGCTCTCCACGGTGATGGAGACCGACATCAACCTGCCGTTCATCACCGCCGACGCAAGCGGCCCGAAGCACCTGCAGATGAAGCTGACGCGGGCGAAGTTCGAGCAGCTGGTCGACGACCTGCTGCAGAAGACCGTCGGGCCGACCAAGCAGGCGCTCGCCGACGCCCAGCTCGACCCGTCGAAGATCGACGAGGTGGTCCTGGTCGGCGGTTCGACGCGCATCCCGAAGGTTCAGCAGATCGTCAAGGAGCTGTTCAACCGCGAGCCGCACAAGGGCGTGAACCCCGACGAAGTCGTCGCCGTCGGCGCGGCGGTACAGGCCGGCGTGCTCGCCGGCGACGTCAAGGATCTGCTGCTGCTCGATGTCACCCCGCTCTCGCTCGGCATCGAGACCATGGGCGGCGTGATGACGACGCTGATCCCGCGGAACACGACCATCCCGACGCGGAAGAGCGAAATCTTTTCGACCGCGTCCGACAACCAGACCAGCGTCGAAGTCCACGTGCTCCAGGGCGAGCGCTCGCTGGCCCGCGACAACCGCACGCTCGGCAAGTTCCACCTGGTCGGCCTGCCGCCGGCGCCGCGCGGCGTGCCGCAGATTGAAGTCACCTTCGACATCGACGCCAACGGCATCGTCAACGTCTCGGCGAAGGATCTCGGCACCGGCAAGGAGCAGAAGATCACGATCACCGCGTCGAGCGGCCTCGCCAAGGACGAAGTCGACCGGATGATGAAAGAGGCCGAGTCGCACGCCGAAGAGGACAAGAAGCGGCGCGAGGAGATCGAGCTGCGCAACCGCGCCGATCAGGCGGTCTACGGCGCCGAGCGGCTGCTGAAGGACACCGGCGACAAGATCAGCGGCGCGGACAAGTCGGCGATCGAATCGGCGATGGAGGCGGTCAAGCAGGCGAGCGCCGGCACCGACGCGGCCGCGATCCAGCGCGCGCTCGATCAGCTGACGCAGGCGCAGCACAAAGCCGCCGAAGCGCTCTACAAGCAGCAGGCCGCCGGCGGCGCCGGCCCCTCGGCCGGCGGCGGGCCGGGCGAAGGCGGCGGCGCGTCGAGCGGCAGCGGCGGCAGCGCCGCGAAGGGCGACGTCATCGACGCCGAAGTCGTCGACGAGGGCAAGGCGTAGGGCGCGCTTCGCAATTAAGAATTAGGAATTAAGAAGTAAGAATTCGTGTCCAGGTGTCGCGAGATCACGAATTCTTAATTCTTACTTCTTAATTCTTAATTTGCCGTTGAAGGGGTGAGCGAGCCGGTGGACTTTTACATTTTGCTTGGCGTGGAGCGCGGCGCGACGCTGAACGACATCAAGCGTGCGTACCGGCGGCTTGCGCGCAAGCATCATCCGGACATCAATCCAGGCGATCGGCTGGCGGAGCAGAAGTTCAGGCAGATCGCCGAGGCGTATGAAACGCTGAGCGATCCCGATCGGCGCCGCCGCTACGACACGACCGGCGCCGGCAGCAGCGTCGGCGGCGCGGCGACGTTCGGCTTCGAGGGCTTCGACTTCACCGTCAGCGTCCAGGGGCACGACGCGCCGACGTTCGGCGATCTGTTTGCCGAAGTGCTGCAGCAGCGCGAATCGCACGGCGCCGGCGAGGCGGTGCGCGGCGTCGACCTGCATCAGGTGGTCACGCTCGACTTCGAGGAGGCGCTGGCCGGCGGCCAGCGGACGCTGACCGTGATGCGGCAGGAACACTGCCACGTCTGCCGCGGCGTCGGGCGGCTGCCCGTCACCGAGAGCCGGTGCATTCACTGTCACGGTTCGGGCGTCGTCAAGTCGGCGCGCGGGCACATGGTGTTTTCGAAACCGTGCGCGCACTGCGGCGCCTCCGGGTCGCAGCGGCAGACGCGCTGCCCGGCGTGCGGCGGGCAGCAGGTCGAGATGCGCGCCGAGCCGCTGACGATCAACATCCCGCAGGGGCTCGCCGACGGCGCGCGGATTCGCATCGCCGCCAAAGGCCACGTCGGCCGCAACGGCGGCGCCCCCGGCGATCTCTACATCGACGTGCAGGTGCGGCCGCACGCGCTGTTCACGCGCGAGGGGGACGATCTGCACGTCGCGGTGCCGATCGCGATTCACGAAGCGGCGCTCGGCGCGAAGATCGAGGTGCCATCGCTCGATGGTCCGGCGCGGCTGCGCGTGCCGCCGGGCACGCAATCGGGGCAGCGGTTCCGCATCCGCGAGCGCGGCGTCGTCGCGCGCGGCGGCCGCCGCGGCGATCTGGTCGTCGAAGTGCACCTCGTGCTGCCGAAGCTGCTCGACGAGCGATCGAAGGAACTGCTGCGCGAGTTCGGACGCATCAACGGCGAGGACGTCAGGCGGACGCTGACGACGAAGCCATGAAGAAGCCGAGCGGCAAGGCGTACTACATGATCAGCGCCGTGGCGCAGAAGTACAACATCCATCCGCAGACGTTGAGACTGTACGAAAGGGAAGGTCTGCTGAAGCCGTCGCGCACCGAAGGGAACACGCGTCTCTACTCGGAAGAAGACCTCGAGCAGCTCGAAACCATTCTGTCACTTACCCGAGATCTCGGCGTCAATCTCGCCGGCGTCGAAATTATTTTGAACATGCGCCGCAAGATCGAGCAGATGCAGGGTGAAGTGAACGAGTTCATGGAGTACGTCAAGCGCGAGATGGCGCGCGGCATCGACGACTGGGAACAGCGATTGTCGACGGCGCTCGTCAAATCGTCACCTACTGATCTCGTCCGTCATCAGAAAGCATCCGGCGAACATCAGAAGTAGCGGCGCTCGATCGCGATGCGCGTGGTATGCTCTTCGCCGTGGCACGACGGCACGCCGCAAGCGAAGACGACACACGCGCATTGAGCGCGTACTTGCGCGAGATCGCCAAGCTGCCGCGGCTGAGCGTCGACGAAGAGCGCACGCTCGGTCATCGCATCCGCGACGATCGCGACGAAACCGCGATCACGCGGCTGGTCGAAGCGAACCTGCGCTTCGTCGTCTCGTACGCGAAGCGCTATCGCGGGCTCGGCGTCTCGTTCCTCGATTTGATTCACGAAGGCAACCTCGGACTGATCGAAGCGGCACGGCGCTTCGATCCCGGCCGCAACGTCAAGTTCATCACCTACGCGGTGTGGTGGGTGCGCGAGGCGTTGATGCACGTGCTCGCCGATCAGACGCGCGCCTTCTCGTTTCCGCCGAAGCTGTTCGCCACGCTGCGCCGCGGTCCGGGCAGCGGCGCCGACGTGTCGCTGAACGAGCCGGTGAGCCGCGGCGGCTTCGGCGATCGCGACGGCGCCTCGCGCGAGTTCGGCGATCTGCTCGAGCAGGACGGCGTGCCGGCGATCGACGAGGAGATGATTCATCAGTCGGATCTCGACGAGCTGGCCGCGGCGCTGCGCGACCTCGACGGTAAGGAGCGCGAAGTGGTCCGCCTGCGCTTCGGCCTCGAGGACGACCAGGAGCACACCCTGCAGGAGATCGGCGACCGGCTGCATTTGTCGCGTGAACGGGTCCGCCAGATCGAGACCCGCGCCAAGGACAAGCTTCGCCGCTCGACAAAGCTGCGCTCCCATCTGAATTGATGCCCATCGATGCCCTGTCCGCTGTGTGAAGACACCGGCTGGAAGCCGGTCGACGCGCACGGCATCCGCCGCGTCGTCAGGTGCGACTGCTGGAAGCAGCAGGTCGGCGCGACCCGGCTGGGCGACGCGAACATCCCGAAGCGGTATCAGCACTGCTCGCTCGAAAACTTCGTCGCCTACAACGAGTCGCTCGCAAAAGCGGTCGATCAGGCGCGCCGGGTCGCCGAGGCGTTTCCGGCGGTCGCCCGCGGGCTGCTGCTGGAAGGGCAGCCCGGCGTCGGCAAGACGCATCTCGCCGTGGCCGTTCTCAAACAGGCAATCCAGGCAACGGGCGCGCGCGGGCTGTTCTACGACACCCGCGAGCTGCTGCGCGTCATCCGCAGCACCTACGATCCGTCGATTCGGACGACCGAGCTCGAAGTGCTGAGGCCGGTGATGTCCGCCGATCTTCTCGTGCTCGACGATCTCGGCGCCGAGAAGACCTCCGAGTGGGTCGACGAAACGATGAACCTGATCGTCAACACCCGCTACAACGAGCGGCGCCTGACGATCTTCACCTCGAACTATCCGGATATTCCCGACGAGACGGAACCCAATTCGCTGCTCTTCCGCATCGGCTTCCGGATGCGCTCGCGCCTCCACGAGATGTGCGAGTTCCTCGTGCTCGACGGCGCCGACTATCGCGAGCTGCCGTCGAACGGCGGCGTCGACGATCTGATCAATATGTGGAAGGTCCGCAAGAAGGGGACGCTGCCGTCGCCGCGCGGGGGGCGCCAGGCGCGCGCGCAGCTGCGCGAGCCGGCGCGCGATGGCCGGGCCGACCTAAAATGGCCGGGTGGACGCGCCGGAAGCTAAGCCTCAAGCCTCAAGCCTCAAGCCGCTCGGCCTCTACATCCACGTCCCGTTCTGCTCGGCGATCTGCAACTACTGCAACTTCAACCGCGGCCTGTTCGACGCCGATCTCAAGGCACGCTACGTCGATGCGCTGATAACCGAGATTGCGACTCACACGGTCCAACAATCAACAATTGACCGCGCCGCCGACACGATTTATTTCGGCGGCGGTACCCCGTCGCTGCTCGAACCGGAGGAGATCGGGCGCATCATCAGCGCCTGCGAAGCGGCATTCGACGTTGCTGCGGACCGTGAGGTCACGATCGAGGCGAACCCCGAGACGGTCAGCGAAGCGCGGCTCGCCGCCTACCGCACTGCCGGCGTCAACCGACTGAGTTTCGGTGTCCAATCGTTCCGTGACGAGGAGCTTCGCCGGCTGTCGCGGCTGCACGACGCCGATCGCGCGCGCGTCGCCGTCGCCGAGGCGCGCGGCGCCGGCTTCGACAACGTCAGCGTCGACCTGATGATGTGGCTGCCCCAGCAATCGGTCAGCGAATGGCTCGAATCGGTGGACGCGGCCATCGCGCTCGCGCCCGAGCATCTCTCCCTCTATCTGCTCGAGGTGTATCCCAACGCGCCACTGAAGGACGATATGGCCCGGGCGCGCTGGTCGCAGGCGCCCGACGAGGACGCCGCGACGATGTACGAAGAGGCGATGGAGCGCCTCGAGGCAGCCGGGCTCGCGCAGTATGAGATCTCGAACGTCGCCCGCTCCGGCCGCCGCTCGCGGCACAACCTGAAATACTGGAGCGACGGTGAATGGCTCGGGTTCGGATGCGGCGCCCACTCGACGCGCGGCGGCGCGCGATGGAAGAACATCTCGTCAACGGTGGAGTACACCGATACAGTGATGCGCGGTGTATCGCCCGCGGTCGACCTGCGGCGGATGTCGCCGAACGAACAACTCGGCGACGCGCTGTTTACCGGCCTCCGCCTGGTGGACGGGATCGACCTAAATGTCATACAAACCCGCTACGGCGTCGATGTGTGGCGGCGGTTCGGTCCTGAACTCGAGCCGTTTATCGAGGCCGGGTGCCTGCGGCGCGACGGCGCGCGCCTGTGGCTGACCCGTCAGGGCATGCTCCTTGCTCACGAAGTAATGGCCGTTTTCGTGTAGCCGCGAGTACGTTAAAGTAACGCCCTTTCGCGCTTTCGACAGAGGAGGCTTCGATGTTTCGGATTGCTCTTGGTCTTGTCGTCGGCACGCTGTCGGCGGCTCCGGTGTTCGCGCAGGCCGCGCCCGCACAGCAGGCACCCACGCAGCAGCCACCCGCGCAGCAGGCGCAGGCCGCGCCGACCGCGCGCACGTTCGGCAGCGATGCGGGAATGGTGCTCAACTTCATCAAGCCCGACAAGACCGCTGACTTCGAAGCGGTTGTCGCGAAGTTGAAGGAAGCGCTCGCGAAGAGCGAGAAGCCCGAACGCAAGGAGCAGGCAAAGAGCTGGCAGGTGTTCAAGTCGCCCGACCCGGCAGCCGGCGGCAACGTCCTGTACGTCTTCCTGATCAACCCGGCGGTGAAGGGCGCCGACTACACGGTGTCGAACATCCTCGCCGAGGCGTTCCCGACCGAAGTGCAGACGCTGTACAAGCAGTACGCCGAGGCCTACGCGTCCGGACAGAATTTCGTGAACCTGGCGCTCGTCTCCGATCTGGGTAAGTAGCGCGCCACGGGCTAACGGCTGATGGCTGATGGCTATCGCCGAGTGGCGAACGGACCATCAGCCATGACCTCCATTGCCATCAGCCATAGCCATCAGCCATCAGCCCTGTCAGAATTTCAGGTTCAGTCCCGCGTAGATGCGGTGCGACGGTGAGTACAGCGCGCCGCTTCCCAGCTTGAAGATCCGATAATCGACGCGCACGCGCAACGGGCCGGCAAGCGATATCTTCACGCCGCCGCCCGTATCGAGCACGAAGCCGGTGTCGGAGTGCAGTCCGAGCTCTTCCTGGTAGAAGCCGCCGCCGGTCGTGAAATACGGCTGGAATCCGAAAATCGCGACCGGCGTCTGCAGCAGCAGGTTGCCGGTCCCGGTCTTGAGCGACGGCGCCGCGGCGGACGGATCGTCCGGCGTGTAGGCGTACTCCAGTTCGACGCCGACGACGATGAAGCCGAATTCGAGCGCGCCGCCGCGGACCGACCGATTGGCCGGCGTCATGTTGGCGCCCAGAAACGCGGTGATATCGGCCCGCGCCGGCGCGGCGCACCCGAGGAGCAGCACCAGCGCGGCGGCGAGCGGAGCCATACGGTTCATCGCTCCATGGTAGTACAATCGGCGCTAAGCCCAGTGAAATCTCATCATTACAGCCGGCACGCGGCGTCGCTGCGAACCGAGCTCGGCGGTGCGATTCCTCGCCGTGTCCTGCAGGACCTGCACCGCAAGGTGGCGGCGCGTCACCTGCTGGTGGCCGCGCGGCAGTTCGCGATTCTCGGCCTCGCCACCTGGGCGCTCATCACCATCACGAACCCGCTCGTCTGGATTCCGCTGGCGTTGGTTCAGGGGTTCACGGTCTTCAACTTCACCGTGCTGCTCCACGAGGTGGTGCATCACACGATCTTCGAACGCCGCCGTCCGGCAGCCGAACGCGCGCTGGCGTGGCTCTACGCGGTTCCGAGCGGCATCTCCTCGAGCCAGTTCACGCGCTGGCATCTCGACCATCACGCCGAGCTCGGCTCGGACGA
>Ga0070686_100001156_pt1 | contig 15084 bp, 10 predicted proteins | sample KBSS23LmetaG_FD_65654 | JGI IMG/M metagenome (GOLD analysis project Ga0070686, IMG submission 65654) | Switchgrass rhizosphere microbial communities from Kellogg Biological Station, Michigan, USA - KBS S2-3L metaG | ecosystem: Host-associated > Plants > Roots > Rhizosphere ... | reverse complement strand
ATCGAGGTCGTTCCCGGCCACAGATTCACGGACCTGGTTGAACGGAGCTTTCCGGATCTCTCGGCGATCGCGATCGCGCGCGCCGGCCTTCGCGCCGCGCTCCGAAAGACGACTGAGCCGGCTCCGCCGATGCTCAGCGCCGGCGGCGCTTCCGTCTCGGCGGCTCTGTAGACGCGGGCGCTTCGCGCGCGATCATCACTTCGGTCGATTTGATGATCGCGATCGCATCGTCGCCGCGCCGCAATTTCAGCTCGCTGATCGCGTCGGCGGTAATCACCGCGGTCAGCGACTGATTGCCGATGCGCAGCCGCACCTGGCCGAGCAGGCCATCGGTCCGCACTTCCTCGACAAACCCGTGCAGCTTGTTGCGCCCGCTCAGCGCGACGATGAGGCCGCTCGCCGCCGGCCGCCTCGGGTGTGCCGGCAGCGTCTGCGGCGCGAGCACGCGATCCACTTCCGCTTCCGAGAGCCGGTGATGTCCACCGGCCGTCGTCGTCGTGCGGACCTTCCCCTGATGGATCCACTGCTTCAGCGTCGAGTAGCCGATCCCCATCCGCTCGGCGGCCGCTCGTACGGTCATCAGGCCCATGCCAGCGCGTCTCCCGAATCGGCCCGCATCATACCGCGGACACCGGATGGCACGAGTGCGTCTTGATCACGAGCCAGACCTCGCGGCCGGTCTGCAGATCCAGCGTCGCGGTCGCGGTCGGCGTCACGTGGACTTCGACCGGCACGCCGATGTCGATCTCCAGCCGGACGATCGCGCCCTGACGTGATAGCGCGGCGATCGTGCCGGCCACGACGTTGCGCGCGCTGAGCCCGCGGGGATGCTCCGTGGCGACGAGGATGTCGCCGGCGCGAATGGCGACGCGGATGCGGTCGCCGGACTCGAACGACATCAGCGGCGTCTCGAGATCGACGGCGGCGCCAGCCAGGCGCACGACCATCACGCCGCCATTCGAGCGGCGCTCGACGACCACGGCGTCGAGGAGATTCTCGAAGCCGGCGAGCCGGGCGACGCTTTCGTGCGACGGCGCGTTCAGCACCGCCTCGGGCGTGCCGTCGGCGGCAACCATGCCGTCGCGCAGCAGCAGGACGCGCTCGCCGAGCGCGAACGCCTCGCGCTGCGAGTGGGTCACGTAGAGGATCGGAATCCGGCGCTGTTCGTTCCAGGCGCGCAGATCGGCAATGATCCGCGACTGCGTCTCGTGGTCGAGTGCCGACAGGGGCTCGTCGAGCAGCAGCACGTCGGGATCGGTGACCAGCGCCCTCGCCAGGCCAACCCGTTGACGCTCTCCCCCGGAAATCGACGCCGGACGATTACCGAGGAGGTGCGCGATGCCGAACGACTGCGCGATCGCGCTGATGCGCGCCTGACGCGCCGCCGCCGTCAGCCGCGATAGCCCGTAGCCGATGTTGTCCGCCGCCGTGAGGTGCGGGAACAGCGCCAGCTGCTGGAACACGAAGCCAACGCGGCGCTGCGGCGGCGCGACGTCGATGTGGGCGTCGACGTCGACCAGCGCCCGGCCATCGATTGCAATCCGCCCTTCGTCAGGCGCGCGCAGGCCGGCGACGAGGCGCAGCAGCGTCGTTTTGCCGGATCCCGAGGCGCCGAACACGATCGTCGTGCCCGCTGCGGCCGTGAACGCGACGTCGAGCGTGAACCGCGGCGACAGGCGGCTGCGGACGCGGACGTCGAGGCTCATGAAAGAGGCGCAACCGCCCACGGCTTGCGCATCAGCGCGTAGACCGAGGCGAGCGCCGCGAACGAGAACAGCAGGAGCAGCAGCGCCGTCCGGTGCGCCGACGCGAAATCGAACGCCTGCACGTCGTCGTAGATCGCGATCGAGACCGTACGCGTGACGCCGGGCAGATTGCCGCCGACCATCAGGACGACGCCGAACTCGCCGATCGTGTGCGCGAAGGTCAGCACCGCTCCAGCGAGGACGCCCTCGATCGAGAGCGGCAGCACGACGCGGAGAAACGTCCGCAGCCGGCCGACGCCGAGCGTCGCCGAAGCTTCGAGCAGCGTGCGATCGATCTGCGCGAACGACGCGGCAATCGGCTGCACCGCGAACGGCAGGCTGTAGAGAATCGAGGCGATGACCAGCGCCTCGAAGGTGAACGCCAGCCCGTGGCCGGTCCACGTCTGCCAGGCGCGCCCGAGCGGGCTGCGCGAGCCGAGCGCGACCAGCATGTAGAAGCCGAGGACGGTCGGCGGCAGCACCAGCGGCAGCGCGACGATCGATTCGAACACGAACCGCCAGCGCGACGAGGAGAAAGTCAGCCAATAGGCGATCGGCAGGCCGATCACCAGGAGCACGGCCGAGACGATCGCCGCCAGGCGGACGCTGAGCGCGATCGCGGACCAGTCCATCGACTTATTTCGCGACGACGAAACCGAACGCGGTCAGCGTTCGCGCGCTCTCGGGCTGCTTCAGGAACTCGACGAACTGCCGCGCGATTGCCTTCTGCTGCGACGCGGCGACGATGGCCGCTGCCTGCTCAATCGGCGGATAGAACGCATCTGGAATCTCGACATAGCGTCCGCTCGCCTTGAGGGCGGGCGCGAGCGCCAGCGACAGCGCGACCAGGCCGGCGTCGGCGTTGCCTGACTGGACGAACTGCGCGGCCTGCGAGATGTTCTCGCCGCGGACCAGCTTCGCCTGCACGCGATCGTAGACCCCGGCATGTTGCAGAGCCGCGATCGCGGCGCGTCCGTATGGCGCGTGATCCGGGTTGGCAATCGCCACCCTGTGCACGCCCGGATCGGCCAGTGCCGCCAGACCGCGCGTCAGATCGATCGGCGACTCGTTGCGGATCCACAGCACGATCCGCCCGGTGGCGTAGCGGGCGAGACTGCCCTTCTCGGCCTGACCGTCGCGCTCGAGTTGTCGCGGGTACTCGATGTCGGCCGACAGAAACACGTCGAACGGGGCGCCGTTCTGCAACTGCGTGAAAAAGTTTCCGGACGAGCCGAAGGTCAGCGCCACTTTCCTGCCGGTCGCCTTCTCGAAGCCTGCGGCGATGCCCGGCAGCGCCGCCTGGAGATCGGACGCCGCGGCCACTCTGAGCGGCTGCGCGAACGCCCCCGCGGCGACGAGCCCGCTGAAGGTGATGACGAGAACGGCTGACCGGAGGATCGGCATCTGGGCCCGTCGCGAACCGCCGCACCATCTTGCGCGGAACGCTCTTTTATACAAAGATCAGCGACGTCATGCAACATGGCGCGGTTTGGGCAGTCGATTTCAGTCGATTCGCGGCCCGAGGACGGTTTACCGGGTGCGGCGCCAAAGCGGTTCGCGCCATGCTCTTCCTCGTTGTCTGCCTCGCCGGCAGCGGGCCGGCGCGCGCCCAGGTTGCCGCCGGCGAGATCACCGGCGTCGTCAAGGATCAGGCCGGCGCCGCGATCCCGGGTGTGACGGTCACCGTGACCAGCGTCGCCACCAACCTCCAGCGCAGCGTCGTCACCACCGCGGACGGAGTGTATGCCGCGCCGAGCCTCGCCCCTGGCGAGTACCGCGTCAGGGTGGAGCTGCCCGGGTTCAAGCCAATCCGCCGCGGCGGCCTCAAACTATCCACCGGTCAGAAGGCGCGGCTCGACTTCACGATGGCCGTCGGCGACATCCGCGAGGAAGTCACGATCGTCGGCGACGTGCCGATCATGCGTGCCGAGACGGCCGGCCTCGGGACCGTGATCGGGCACGAGCAGGTGGTGCAGCTGCCGCTCAACGGCCGCACCTTCATCATGCTGGCGGCGCTCGCGCCCGGCGTCGCGCTGCCGCCCAACTCGCAGCTGCCGCGGATCAACGGCGGCCGGCCGCGCACCAACGAGTACCTGTTCGACGGCATCTCGGTACTCCAGCCGGAGCCCGGACAGGTCGCCTACTTCCCGGTGATCGACGCGGTGCAGGAGTTCAAGATCGAGAGCAACAGCCCGCCGGCCGAGTTCGGCCGCTTCAACGGCGGCGTCGTCAACCTGACGACGAGATCGGGCGCGAACACTTTCCACGGCAATGCGTTCGAGTTCCTGCGCAACGAGCAGCTCAACGCGCGGAATTACTTTCAGCTGTCGAACCCGGCAACGCCGGAGTATCGCCGCAACCAGTTCGGCGGCACGATGGGCGGGCCAATCGCGCGCGATCGCACGTTCTTCTTCGCCGACTACCAGGGCCAGCGCCAGAACATCGCGCGCACGGCAACCTCGACGGTGCCGACACTGTTGCAGCGGCAGGGCGTCTTCACCGAGGCGATCGCCGGCCGCGTACCGGTGATCTACGACCCGGCGACCACGTCTGGCTCGACGCGCACGCCGTTTCCGAACAACGCCATTCCGGCTGGCCGGATCGACGCGGTCGCGCTGGCGCTGCTGCAGCGGTATCCGCTGCCGACGACGGCCGGCACGGCGAACAACTACAGCCGCACCGCCGGTGAACGCGACGATCAGGATCAGTTCGACATCCGGATCGATCATCGCTTCGCCATTCACGATCAGGCGTTCGGCCGGGTGACGTACTTCCGCGACGGCGCGGTGCCGGTAACGGCGTTTCCCGACGGCAGCGGAGTGCTCGCCGCCGGCAGCGTCGCAGTCGGGCCTCAGGACACGACGGCCCACGCCTTTGCGTCGAACTGGCAACACAGCTTTTCGTCGAACCTGCTGAACGAGGTGCGCATCGGCGACACGAGACGGTCGGTGGCGCGAAGCGCGGCGACGATCGCCGCGACCGGCAGCGCGGCGATCATTCCCGGCATTCCCGCGAACGCGCAGTTTCAGGACACGCTGCCGACGTTCCTGATCAGCGGCTACCAGCAGCTCGGATCGCCGGCCAACACCGCCTCCGACTTCAGCACCAGCGTGTCCGAAGTCGCCGACGTGCTGACCTGGTCGAGAGGCCGACACACGCTGAAGGCCGGGCTCGACTGGCGGTGGGAGCGGCTCGACGTGATCCAGCCGCCCTCGCCGACCGGGTCGTTCACCTTCAACACCATCGGCAGCGACCTGCCAGGCGTCGCCAATACCGGCACGCCGTTCGCCAGCTTCCTGCTCGGCCAGGTGCAGAACTTCTCGATCGACATCCAGACGTCGCCGATCAAGGAGCGGGCGCACGTCCAGGAGTACTTCGTCCAGGACGACTGGAAGATCAGCGATCGGCTGACGATCAACGCCGGCCTGCGCTACACGCTGAACTTCCCCTCGACTGAAATCAACGGGCAGGTGGCGGTGTTCAACCTGCAGACGCAGGAGCTCGAGTATCCCGGCGACGATCCGGTGCGGCCGCTGAAGAAGAACAACCTCGGACCGCGGCTCGGCGGCGTCTACCGCCTCACCGACAAGACCATCGTCAGCTCGGGCTACGGCGTGATCTGGATCGAGATGGCCGGGATCACGACGCCGTTCACGACGCCGACGTTCCCCTTCCTGCAGACCGTGTCACAGCGCGCGCTCGATACGATCGACCCGGCGTTCGTGCTGCAGAACGGTCCGACGGTGGTGCCGTTGACGCCGACGGCCAACGCCGGTCTCGGCCAGGGGGTCTTCACCGTCGATGCCGGGCTGGGGTCCGGCTACGCGCAGCAGTGGAACGTGTCGGTGCAGCGCGAGTTGACCGCCAACACCACGTTCGAAGCGGCCTACGTTGGATCGGTGATCACCCACGTCGGCGTTCCCGACACCAACGTGAACCAGCTGACGGTCGATCAGCTCGCTCAGGGCGCGACGCTGCTGACGCGCGTGCCCAACCCGTACTTCGGCGTCATCCCGCGCTCCTCGTCGCTTGGCGATCCGACGATTCCTGTGGCGCAGCTGATGAAGCCGTTTCCACAGTTCACCACCGTCAGCTTCTACCGCAACAACGTCGGCACGACGCGCTACGACGGCCTCGAGCTGAGCCTGCGGCAACGGCTGTCGCGCGGCCTCACCTACTCGGTGGCCTACACGCGCTCCAAGCTGATGGACGACGCCTCGTCGGTTTTCGATGCGTCGATTCTCACCGGCCCGCTGGCGAACTATCCGGTCGCCGACAGCTTCAACCGCGCGCTCGAGCGCGACTACTCGACCGGCGACATCCCGCATTACTTCGTGTCGTCGGTCGTCTGGGATCTGCCCGCCGGCGCGGGGCGACGACATCAGCCGCACGGAATCCTCGGCGCGCTCGCCAGCGACTGGACGGTGACCGCGCTGATCTCGCTGCAGTCGGGCGTGCCGATCGCGGTGACGCAGACCACCAACTTCAATGCTTTTGCCGGCTTCGGTGTCCAGCGGCCGAACCTGGTGGGCGACCCGACGCTCCCGGCCGATCAGCGCAACGAGACGAAGTGGTTCAACACGGCAGCGTTTGCTGTCGCGCCGCAGTTCACCATCGGGTCGGCCTCGCGCAACCCGGTGCGCGGGCCGTCCTACCGTGATGTCGATCTCGCGGTGATGCGGCGGATTCCGATCGCGAGCCGCGATCGCGCGCTCGAGCTGCGCGCGGAGATCTTCAACCTGTTCAACACGGTGAATCTCGGCGCCCCGGCCGTCGTCGCCGGCGCCGCGAACTTCGGCACGATCACGACCGCGCTCGATCCGCGCGTCGTCCAGCTCGCGGTGAAGTTCCGGTTCTGATCGCGCGACGCGTCCCGTAGCGCGACCTCGTCAACACTCGGCCTCGCGGCCATCGCGCTGCAGGATGCCGTCCTCGCGCGATCCCGGGGCGTCGCTGCGAGGCACCGTGGCAGTGAACGTCGCGCCGCCGTCGGGGTTGTTACGGCCAGTGATCGTTCCGCCGTGAGCGGAGAGGATCGTGCGAGCCATCGTCAGACCGATTCCGAGGCCGAGCGACTTGGTCGTCACGAACGGCGTAAACAGCCGGTCGATCACCTCCGGCCGCAGCCCCTCCCCGTTGTCGCGGACGGAGACTTCGATGTCGGCAGCCACGACGTCGCAGCTGATCGTGAGACGGCGTCGGGGTGACGGCGTGCCGGCCATCGCGTCCATCGCGTTCATCAGGAGGTTGACGAGGACCTGCTGCAACAGCACCTGATCGCCATCGACGACGCACGGAGCGGAGCACAGATGGACGGTCGCTTTGACCTGCCGCGCTTGCATGTCGTGGGCGACGAGCGCGAGGCTCTCGTCGATGACGCGGTGAACGTCGAGGCGTTTCTTGTCGAGCGAGTGATTGCGCAGCATCGCCCGATGGCGATCGACGATCTGCCCGGCGCGGAAACCCTGGGCCTGAATGTCGGACACGATCTCGCCGATGATGTCCGGCGTCGCCCGGTCGGCAGCTATCAGGGTGCGAAGCGCCTCGGCGTTCAACACCATCGAATTCAGCGGCTGGCCGAGTTCGTGCGCCATCGAGCCAGCCAGCGCCGACATCGTCTCGCGCCGGCTGGCATCGGCTGCCAGCGAGAGGTTCCGCCGGCTCTCGATCTCGGCGGTGCGCCGTGCGCGCCGCTGGTAGAGGAGGCCGACGATGAGCAGCGATTGCACGATCAGCACACCGGCCGCGCCGAGAATCGTGCGCCGGTATTCGCTCCACAGGTTCGGCGCTCGATAGCGTACGGTGCTGCCTGCCGGCAATCGGCTCTGGGGGATCCGCCAGCGTTGCAGCTCGCGCCAATCGAAAACCAGTTCACCCGGCGATTGCGGCGGCACCGTGACCGTTCCCGGCGGCGCGCCGCGCAACAGTCGAAGTGCCGCGTCGGCGGCGTTTCGGCTCAGGGTGTCGATCGACATCAGCGGCCCGCCGACAATGCCGGCGCCGAGCATCACGCTTTGCGCCGCAAACAGCGGAGCGGTCGCCGCGTCATGGAGGGCGGCAAGCACGCGATCGTCGGCGTAAGCTCCGCCCTGCCGGTCGGTGCCGAACGTGACGTAGAGAATCGCCGAGCGGGGCGGCAGCTCCGCACAGCGGCGCAGGATGTCCGAGAGCGCGAGCTGGTCTGACCAGATGAATGTCAGCCGGTCGCGAAATCGGGCGAACTCACTGTCCAGCGCCCGCCTCCACACGATCCCGTTCGGCCCTGCCCCCGTGATCACGAATACCTGCGTGGTCTCGGGCAGCAAGCCGAGGATGTTGTCGACCAGTCCCGGAAAATCGTTGACGGTTTCGACGGCGGTCTCGTTGGCGCCAAGCGGCGCATCGCGCAGGAAACGCCGATCGACCGCGGCGAACAGGAGCGGCACGTCGGGGAAGAGCCGCTGCCGGTACTTGCGCGCGAAGAGCGTCGCCGGACCGGCGACGGCCACGATCAGGTCCGGCTTGATCGCTTCGGAAAAGATCGCCTGGATGTAGTCGACGATGGCTGGTTCCGTGGCGCCGACGAACCCGGTCGGGCCGACGACAACCTGGACGGCGTTCACCGGTTCGCCGGCGAGCCGATCGAGCTCGATGCGGAAGTTGCCCGTGAAGTGGTCAATCGCCAGGCTGCCGCGGTCGAACGATTGAAGAATCAGGACGTGCGGGACCGCCGGCGCAGCTTCTCCCGGCGCGGCCGCCAACAGCGCCAGGCCCGCAAGCGCAGCCGTTACCTGTCGTTTACACACGCGCGTTCACACTTCCGACGCGATCGAAACGAGAAAGACGTCACGCCAGGATACCGGATGATATACAACTTCCCAGTCAAAGCATGAAGTCGTTGCTCGCCGCTGTCATGGCGTCGCTGTGCGCGATCCTCCCCGCACACGCACAGTCCACGGGCGAGCTGTCCGGTTCAATCTCCGATCAAACCGGCGCTGCCCTGCCGGGCGCTCGCGTGACGCTGCGCGGCGCGGCAGACCGCGTCACGGAAACCAGCGGCACCGGCGAGTTCGCGTTTGCCGGCCTGCCGCCCGGCGACTACGAGATCACGGCGGCACTGAGCGGCTTCGAGCGAGTACGTCGGCCGGTGCCCGTGCCCGCCGGCGAACCGACGACGATCGCCCTCACCTTGCGCGTCGCCGCGCTGGAAGAAACGATCGTGACCGCGGCGAAAATCGGCGAGCGCGACGCGCAGACGGTCCCGATGGCGATCAGCGCCGTCGGCAACGCCGAGCTCCTGCGCCTCGGCAGCCGGACGTTCAGCGACGCCGCTGCGCTCGCGCCCTCCGTCACGTTCTCCCAGAATGCCGGTTTCGGCCAGCTCACGATCCGCGGGATTGGCCCGAGCGCACTGTATGCGGGCTCCGATCCGAGCTCGGCGATGTACCTTGACGGCGTCTACCTCGCCCGACCGGCGATGGAATTCCTGCAGCTGCTGGATCTCGATCGCATCGAAGTGCTTCGTGGCCCGCAGGGCACCTTGTATGGACGCAACGCCGTCGGCGGAGCCGTCAACCTCATCTCGAGAGCGCCGACCAACGAGGCGCGCGTATCCGCGGCGGTCACCGCCGGGAACTTCCACGAACTTCGCGCCGATCTCCAGGCCGGCGGTCCGCTCGTTCGCGACACGGTGATGGGGTCGATCGCCTTCGCGCGGAGCGTCCGCGATGGCTACGTCCGCGATCTCGAGCATCCCGACCATCCGCTCGGCGGCGACGACATCACAGCGGCGCGCGGACAATTGCGCTTCGTCTTCGGCCGGACCACGGACCTCGTGATGTCCAGCGACGTCGATTTCCAGGGCGGCATCCCGCTCACCTTCAACAAGGTCCTGGCGGTGAAGCCGGGATTTCAGATCGACAACCCGCCCGACCTCCACGACGTCCGCGCATCGGCGCTCGCATCGAATCGCACGCTGCAATCCGGCGCGAGCGCCCGGCTGACGTCGGCCTTGACGCCGTCCACGACGCTGGTGAGCCTCACTGCCTATCGCAACCTGAACTACGAGTTCTTCGTCGACGCCGACATCACCGAGCTCAACCTGCTGACGACGCACAATCACGAGCGGCAGCACCAACTGTCCGAGGAGATCACCCTTTCGCACCAGCAGCCGAGGCTGGCGTGGGTCGGCGGCCTCTTTCTCTTCAAAGAAGCCGATCACCAGACGTTCTGGGTCGATCAGCCGCAGGCGCGAATCGAGACCGTGCTCGATCCGCACGTCGACGCGAGCAGCCGCGCCGCATTTGGCCAGGCCACAGTGGCATTGACGTCGCGCCTGTCGGCGACTGCCGGCGTTCGCTACACGAGCGAGGGCAAGGACATCGACAATGGCGGCGGGCGCTACGTGCTCGACCCGCCGTATGCGGCCGTTCCCGGCACGGTGTACGGCTTCGCCGATTCCATGTCGAACAGCGCCTGGACACCCAGGGTCGGCGTCGAGATGAAAATGTTCGACGGCGCGCTCGCGTACCTGTCGGCGACGCGCGGGTTCAAGAGCGGCGGCTTCAACCTCTCGTCCACGATCCCCGGGCGTGGCTTCGCGCCCGAGTTCGCGTGGAGCTACGAAGCGGGTTGGAAGGGCACGGTGATGGGCGGCCGCTCGCGGCTCGAACTGGCGGCGTTCCTCACCGACTACACCAACCTGCAGGTGCAAACGTCCCTCGGACAAGGGATCTTCGACATCCGGAATGCGGCAGCCGCGACGATTCGCGGCGTCGAAGCGGAGAACACGACGCGCCTCGGACACGGTCTCGAAGCCGGCGGCCACGTCACGTGGCTAGACGCCAGATACGATCAGTACATCGCGGTGAACAACCTCAACGTCACGGGAAACGTCGCCGGCAACCGGCTGAACAACGCGCCGGAATGGTCCGGGCGCGTCTGGGCCGCATGGAGCGGCACGGTCGGCTCGCGACGCTTGTCGATCGCCGGCGATGCGAGCGCGCAGTCAACGGTGTTCTTCACGCCCTTCAACGACAGCATCCAGTTTCAGGCGCCGTATGGCCTGCTCGGCGCGCGCATCGAATACGGACCCGGCCATCGGCGGTGGACGCTCGGCGCGTACGCCAGAAACCTCACCGACACGGACTACATCACTGCCACGTTCGGGTCGGCGCCTGTGGCGTATGGCGGCCGTCCCGGACCTCAGCGCCGGGTCGCCGTCGACGTTACGATGCGGTTGTAGTCATCGGACCTCTCCGGATCCAGCACAGCACACGCGATCGCGGCGAACACTGAAGCGCGCGTTTTGCCTTCGTCATCGCGGTAGTTTAGGCTACACGCCTCGCCATGCGCGGCAACAACCGCCAAGTCGGCGTAGGCGTGTGCGGCATCGGTTGGTGCGCCTCCCAGCACATTCGCGCGTTCGCGCAGCACCCGCGGGCGCGCGTCGTCTGCCTGTGCGCGCGTGATGCCGCGCGCGCGAAAGCGAACCTCGCCAAGTACGGCGTCGCGGCGCCGGACGCCCGCATCACGACCAGCTACGCCGAGATGCTCGACACTCCAGGCGTCGACATCGTCGCCATCGCGACGCCGAATCACCTGCACGCCGACCAGGCGGCCGCCGCCGCTCGCGCTGGCAAGCACCTGCTGCTCGAGAAACCGACCGGGCTCGACGTCGACGAGCTGGTTCGCATCCGCGACGCGGTCCGCGAGGCCGGTGTCCGCACGATCGTGTCGTTCGAGCTGCGATACAACCCGCTGCTGCGGTTTGCGCGGTGGCTGCGCACGTCGGGATGGCTCGGCGAGATCCGCTTCGCGCGCACACAGTATCTGTCGCGGGTCACCGACTGGTACAGCGGTTGGAACTGGGCCCGGACACGCGAGAGCGGCCGCAGCCATCTGCTCGCCGCCGGCTGCCACGCGGTCGACGCGCTGCGCTGGTGCACCGGTCTCGAGCCGACAGTCGTCAGCGCGTTCCACACCCGGTTCACCGAGGGCTATGAGTATCCGACGTCGATCGTCACCAATCTGAGGTTCGAGGGCTCGGCGCTGGGGCACGTCACCAGCTCCACCGATTTCATCCTGCCGTACACGTTTCTCGTCGAGCTCATGAGCGATCGCGCGACCCTGCGACAGGACGTGCTGTGGCTCGACGACGCGGTCGATGTCGCGGGACTCATTGCTGCAAATCCATTCGCCGACGTGTCGCTCGAGCCGATCACCGATCGGTCTCCGCAGACCGCCGTGCGCGTACGCTGCGTCATGCCCGATTCCGCGGACGTCACCCACCATCCGTTTCAGGCCGAGATCGACGAGCTGGTAGCGTGCGTCCTCGAGGATCGCGAGACCTCGATCAGCGTGTTCGACGCGCAGAAGACGATGGAAATCTGCCTGGCGGCGGATCGCTCGGCGGAATGCGGTGGACAGCCGATAACGCTTCCGCTGATCGCCGATTGACCGTGGTCGACTGAATTGCAGGTCCGGCCTTTCAGGCCGGACAACGTGGCCGCCCTAAAAGGGCGGTTTTACGGAGGTGTCATCATGCGCGCAGCAGTCGGGCTCGTGGCGGCGGCGATGCTCGCAGCCGGCGCGGCGAGGTCGCAACAGACGACGTCCTGGCGCCCGCTGTTCGATGGGCGGACTACTGCCGGCTGGCGCGGTTTTCGTCAGCCGCAGATGCCTGCCGGCTGGCAGGTGGTCGACGGCGCGCTCACCCGCATCGATAAAGCCACCGACATTGTCACCGTCGACGAGTTCGGCGACTTCGAGCTGATCCTCGAATGGAAGCTGCCGGCCAACGGCAACAGCGGCATCTTCTACCGGGTCACCGAAGACGATGATGTGATGTGGCATGTTGCGCCGGAGTTTCAGCTGATCGACAACGCCTACAACAAAGAACCGCTGAAGCCGGTGCAGCTCGCCGGCGCCAACTACGATCTCGATCCGCCGTCGCGCGATGTCACCAGGCCAGTTGGCTCGTGGAACGAAGCGCGGGTGATCGCGCGCGGCGCGCACGTCGAACACTGGTTGAACGGCGTGAAAGTCGTCGACTACGAGCTGTGGACCCGCGACTGGGAGCGCCGCGTCCGCGTCAGCAAGTTCGCGCCGTACCCGCAATACGCCCGCGCCCGGCGCGGACACATCGGCTTGCAGGATCACGACGACCGGATTGCGTTCCGCAACATCAAGATCCGAGATCTGTCGTAGCGCAGCCCCTTCAGGACCCGGGGTCCCCAACGCGGCAGCCGCGTTGGGGTGGAGAGCTGTCCGTCACGCTGATTGCAGGCCTGAAGGCCTGCGCTACGCGAGCCGCGCGTCCATTCGCGCGAAGAGCGTCAGGGCGTCGGTCCGGCAAGCAACCGATCGACGCGGGTCGACACGTCTTTCAGGTAGGCGGCATCGCCGGCCGGGAGTTCGGTGGTGAACGCACCGCGATAGCCGATATCCTCGAAGGCACGCCGGACCGCCGGCCAGTCGATGTCTCCGTCGCCGAGGTTCTTCCAGGCAAAGCGACCGTTGGGACGATCGAGCTGGAAATCCTTGAGGTGCACCTTTGCGATGCGCGGCCCGAGCACTCGAATCCAGTCCTGCGGGTACCCGTAGAACACGACGTTACCGACGTCGAAGTATGCCTTCACCCATGGCGAGTCGAGCTCGTCGACGTAGCGCGCGAACTCGAGTGGGCTGAGCAGGAACTTGTTCCACACTTCCTCGATCGCGACGATCACGTGAAGCTCCGCCGCCACCGGCAGCAGCCGCTCACGAATCACCTGCTGCGAGCGCCGCCAGGCGTCGCCGTACGACGTGGCCGCGTCGACGACCGCCGGCACCAGCAGCACGGCGTCGGCGCCCCACAACGCGGCATTGTGCAGCGACGTCACCATGCCGGCGACGCTGCGATCGACGACGGTGCGATCGCCGCTCGAGAGCGGATAGCGCCAGTGGTCGGCGTTCATCACCGAGTGAATCCGCAATCCCGCCTGCGTCGCCGCTCCGGCAATTTCGCGGGCCGTGTCGCGATCGGCCACCGTCTGCATTTCGACCGCGTCGAATCCGGACGCGCCCGCCAGCGCAAACCGTTCCGCGTAGGACAGGTCTGCGGGCAACATCGAGACGAGCACCGCCTTGCGGCCGGAGCGCGCCGGCGCGGCCGTGGCGCCGAACGGCATCCACGCCGCCGCGGCGACGACCGATTCGAGAAAGGCGCGGCGGTCCATCACACCTCGCCGGTGCGCATCCGCTCCTTCAGCAGGTCGATCGTCCGCCACGCCATCGCGAGAATCGACCACGTCGTGTTCTGCGTACCGCCGCAGACGAACGGCGCGGCATCGGCGAGGTAAACGTTCTTGACATCGTGCAGCCGGCACGACGGATCGGTGACCGACGTCTTCGGATCGCGGCCCATCCGCGCCGTGCCGATTTCGTGAATCGACCAGCCTGGCGGCAGCGGCTCGCGCTCGATTTTGATGTCTTCGGCGTGCGCGACGTGGAGCATCTCCTCGATCGAGTCGGCCATGTCCCTGGCCATCTTCAACTCGTTGTCGCGGAACCGGTAGTCGAACCGCAGCACCGGGATGCCCCACGCGTCCTTCACGTCGGCGTCCAGCATCACGCGGTTTTCGCGGCGCGGCAGCACTTCGCCGAAACCGCCGAAGCTGATGATCGCCGGATAGTACTTGCGCACGTTCGACTTGAACGCCTTGCCGTAGCCGGCGATCTCGTGCGCCATGGCCGGGAACTCGGCGCACCCGCCGCCGCCCTGGAAGTGGTAGCCGCGGATGAAGTCGGGATGGCGATCGGTGATGTTCCTGAAGCGCGGAATGTACGGCGCTACCGGCCGGCCGTCGTCGAGCGTCGTCTCGGTGCCGATTCGCGCCGGGATGAAGCCGCTGCCGCGGATGCCCATGATGTGCTCGCTCAAGTAGCAACCGAGCAACCCCGAGGAGTTGCCGAGCCCGTCTGGATGCGCCTGCGATCGAGAGTTCAACAGGATTCTCGTCGAGTCGAGCGTGCCGGCGCCGAGCACGACGACGCGCGCCGTGAAATCGAGCACCTCGCGCGTGTTGGCATCGATCACCCGCACGCCGGTCGCGGCATTGGTGGCGCGATCGACGAGCACTTCCGACACGATCGAGTAGGGTCGAACCGTCACGTTGCCGGTATCGCGCGCCGGATAGATCAGCGCCGTCGGCGAGTGAAACGCCGCGTTGATGTTGCAGCCGCGACCGCAGCGGCCGCGGCCCGCGCACCTGGCCCGGTACTTGTTCAGCACGCCGTCGGTGGTGACGCCGGCACGCCCGGGGATGTAGTGGCGCCCCATCTTCGCGATCGCCCGCTTGAAGGCGATCTCGACGCAATT
>Ga0070686_100001154_pt1 | contig 15105 bp, 13 predicted proteins | sample KBSS23LmetaG_FD_65654 | JGI IMG/M metagenome (GOLD analysis project Ga0070686, IMG submission 65654) | Switchgrass rhizosphere microbial communities from Kellogg Biological Station, Michigan, USA - KBS S2-3L metaG | ecosystem: Host-associated > Plants > Roots > Rhizosphere ... | reverse complement strand
CTCGAGACGCTCCCGCCGATTGTAAAGTTGCGCGTGCTCGAAGAAGAGCAGCCGCGCGCGGACATGGATTTTTTTGAAGTGCATCGCAACGAAAAACTGTGCGACACGCCCTGCGCGATCGGGCGCATTTTTCGCGGGACGCGCCGGACGCGGCGGATGATGGTTTCGGCGGATGAAAGTTTCGATCAGAACTTGCGCCCGCTGACCTGGCATTGGGTGGTGTTGCGGGGCGTCACGAATCGGATCCAGATCAAGCCGATCAACGCGCGGGGATCGAGCGTGGAAATTACGGTGGCGTATCACGAGCGTCGGCCGATTTATCCGGGCGCGCCCATCGATTCCAATCGCATCGACATTGGCTGTTTCGTCGATAACGGCGCGTTTTACTCGGCGCCCGGATTTGTTTGTTATTTTTTCCCGGACAACGAATCGCGCGGATACGGCGAAGACGGCAAATTGTTGGACATTGGTTACAACGCCGGAGTCACGCGCGTGACGATCGATGATTGGAAAAAGTTTTTTGCCATTCTCGATCAGGGCGGCGCGCCGGCGCAGTTCATTCAAGGGCGGCTCAGCGAAGCGGACTGGAAAATGGTTCGCGCCGCCGGGCCTGGATTTGGCGCGTTTGCCGACGCGGAGCGGGCCGCGCAGGAAGCGCTGCGGCCGGTGCGCCAGGATTTTTACGCGATGATCCCGCGCGTGAACGAGCTGGAGAAAAAATCGCCGGAGAAGACGAACGAGATTGCCGAAGCGCGCCGTGAATTGAATCGCATGAGTTCGGCGGATGGCGCGGCGGAAAATAAAGTGAAAGCGGCGACGCTCGCGTTGCAAAATCATCTCGCGGACGCACAGCGGATTATGGATACGGTGATCTCAAATTGGGTGGCGAATCCAAATTTCACGTTCACGGATCGGCGCGATTTGGAGCGGCTTTACAAAGCGGCGGATCGTTCGGCGCGCGACACGTTCGATAGCGGGAAGGATTTGCTGGTGTTCAATGGACTGATGAAAAAAAGCGTTGGCCTGGAATTTTCATTCACGCCGCTGCGATCAAAGGCGGGTCCATTGGAAGAACGCCTGACGCCTTTCGAACACAGCCTGGTCGAGCGTTTGAATGGCGCAGTGATTTCGCTTTTGATTTTGCGCGGGTGCGCGACGAGTTCGTTCACGGAGAATTATGTCGATGGTTTGATCGCCGCCAAAAAAGATTGGCGCGACGTTTATCATTATGACGCGGACGGCGCGGTGTCTGGTTGGACGCGTTACACGCCGGGCTTGGATCCTGCGGAATTTAATTCCTTTGGCGAGTTCGTCGAAAAAGGAAAAAGCTTTAAGGTGAAATACGAGCCCCAGGCCGATCCTTCGAACAAATATCGGATGCGCCTGTTGTGGAGCGCGCCGAAATAGCCGGGCTTAAACTTTCGTCGGAATTTTCTCGATGATGTCCGCGATTAATTTTTCCATCGTGACGCCTTCGGCTTCGGCGCGGTAATTCAAGAGGATGCGATGGCGCAACGTCACGTTGGCGAGGGCGCGCACGTCCTCGAAGCTGGCGTGGGAACGGCCATCGAGCAAGGCGCGGGCTTTGGCGCCGAGGGCGAGGAATTGGCTCGCGCGGGTGCCGGCGCCCCAATTCACCCAGTTGCGCACGAACTCCGCCGTGCCTTTTTCGTGGGGACGCGTCGCGGTGGCAATGCGTACCGCATAACGGATGACATCTTCGGCAATCGGCATGCGGCGGACGATTTCGTGGAAGGCAATCACATCTTCGCCGGTGAAGAGCGCGTCGATCTTGGGCCCGGGTCCGGCGGTCGTTTGCTTGACCACTGCAATCTCGTCTTCTTCCGACAAATAATTGATGACGACGTTGAACATGAAACGATCCAACTGCGCTTCGGGCAGCGGATAGGTTCCTTCCATTTCGATGGGATTTTGCGTCGCGAGAACGAAGAAGGGTTTGGGCAATGCGTAACGCTGGCCCGCCGCGGTGACCTGGTGTTCCTGCATGGCTTCGAGCAAAGCGGCCTGCGTCTTGGGCGGAGTGCGGTTGATTTCATCCGCCAAAATCATGTTCGCAAAAACGGGCCCGCGCACGAAGACGAGCTTTCGGCCCTGCTCGGTTTCGGAAAGGATTTCGGTGCCGGTGATGTCGGCGGGCATCAAGTCGGGTGTGAATTGGATGCGCTGGAATTGGAGATGGAAAATCTGCGCGATCGATTTGACGAGCAACGTTTTCGCGAGCCCGGGCGCGCCGGTGATGAGGCAATGGCCGCCGGAAAAGAGGGCGATCAAAATTTCATCGATCACTTCGCGCTGTCCGACGATCGATTTGGCGAGTTCCGTGCGGATGCGGTTGCGGCTGGCGATGAGTTGCTCGACCAGTTTCTGTTCGTTGGCGTAATTTTCAGCGGTCATTCGATTTGCTTGATTAACCGGTCAATGCGTCATGGCGTAAAACAAAATATTTATCATCAACGGATACGCCTGCTTCTCCGAAAAGAGTTTGAAGTATTCGGGATCTTCCGCTTCGCGTTCCCAGCCGTCGCCGTTGTCGGTGTTGTGGCAGAAAATCACCATGATCCGCCCCTTGTCATCGTACATCGCGCGGTAATCGACTTCGCGCGCGTCCTGGCGTTCGTAGGTGAGGCCGGTGCGTTCCCACATTCGAATGCCCGGCACCTGCGGTTTTTCCTTCAGATCGAAGACGCAATGAAAGACCGGATGGTCCAATCTTAATTCCTCGAACTCGCGTTCGGGAAACGCCTTCTTGATTTGATCCGCCGCGTTCTCGCCCTCGCGGACGCCCCAGAAATCGTCGAGCATTAAGAAGCCGCCGCCGAGAAGATATTTGCGGAGAATCACCGCCTCGCTATCGGTAATCAGGAGGGAGCCAGGTTCGACCATGTAAATAAATGGATAATCGTTGAGGCGGGGATCATCCAAAGGGAACGTTGTCATTCCGTCGAAGACCCGCATCGAGGTCATCTCGTGCAAACGGAAAGCGAGGTTGAAGTCAGCGTCAGGCGCGTCGGTGTGCCAGGCGGGGCCTTCGCCACCCCAACCGCCCCAACCGCGGCGGCTGTTGGGGTTGATCGTGTATTCGATGCGCACGAAGTGAAACATGTCGCGCGGGACCTCGGGATCTTCCTTCCATTCTGGCACGCCGCCGCGCTCGACTTCCCGCGCGTGACGTCGCTGCGCCGAAGCGCTCGCGACCGTGCACGCCAGCGCCAAAACGCATCCGGCAATTCGCAACGTTCGCAGCAGCCGGCTCATTCTTCTGGTTCCTTAGCGTCCCGGCGGATTGATGATTTCGCTCATCTTGAAAATCGGCAGGAACATCGCGATGACAATGCCGCCAACGACCACGCCCAGGAACACGATCAATAACGGCTCGATCAACGACGTCAAACCGGAGAGCGTCGTCTCGATTTCTTCATCCAAAAAGTCGGCGATGCGTTCGAGCATCGAATCGATTTTGCCGGTTTGTTCGCCGGCTGACATCATGCGAATGATCATGACCGGAAACACCGGATGTTTGGCCAGGGCGTTGGAAATGCTGTCGCCCTTTTCGATATCGGTCATCGACACGCGAATCGCTTTTTCCATGACAACGTTGCCCACTGTATTCGCAACGATGCCGAGCACTTCGAGAATCGGCACACCGGAACGAATCAACGAGGCCAGCGTGCGGGTGAAACGCGCTAAACAAATTTTATGGGCAATGACGCCGAAGATCGGAAGCTTGATGCGGGTGCGATCCCAGAATTCGCGGCCCTGCTTTGTCTTCAAATACGCAAGCCAGCCATAAATCAACATGCCGGCGGCGGGAATAATGAAGATGAGGTTGTGCTGCAACCACGCGCTCAGATCGATGAGGAATTGCGTGGGCGCAGGCAGTTTCGCTCCGAAGCCCGAGAAAATTTCGCCGAAGACCGGCACCACTTTGACCAACAGGAAAATAGTGATCGTGATGGCGACGAATGTCACCACGGTCGGATACATCATGGCGGACTTCACTTTTTTGCGAAGGCGCGCGGTATTTTCCAGGAAGGTGGCCAGGCGCGACAAAATTTCCGCGAGCAAACCGCCTTTCTCCCCGGCATCGACCATGCAAACGAAAAGGCGATTGAACACCTTGGGATGCTTCAGGAGCGCGGCCGAAAAACTGTCCCCGCCCTCGACACGCTGTGTCACATCCTTGATCACGTCGCGCATGACCTTATTGCTGGTTTGCTCCGAGAGAGCTTGAAGGGACTGCACCATCGCGAGACCGGCATCGATCATCGTGGCCAGTTGGCGAGTGAACATCACGAGGTCCCCCAGGGGCACGCTGCCGCCGGTGGTTTTGCCTTTGCGCGACGCTTTTTCGCGGATTTCGACGACCAGGAGATTGCGGCTGAGCAGCGAAGCGACGGCCTGTTGCTCGGTCGGGGCATCCAACGAACTGCGGATTTCCCGACCGGTTCCCGCATCGCGCGCCAGAAAGCTAAACGAGGGCATAATTGACTGCTTCCAGTAAAAGCAGGAAACAGGCCGGAGGCAAGCTTGATTACGATGGGCGCCCATTTTTGGGGTAGGCACGGTCGTCGCGCTGCGAACGTGCCCTCGTCGCAGCGCGACGAGGGCTACCCGTGATTGCTCGCATTCCGGGTCCTTCCAACCGCTTAATGGCGGGCCAGTTCCAGGCGGGGACGCTCTTCGTTTTTAACCTCGATCCACATAATGGCGGGCTGCCCGCATTGATCGCATTTGGAGCCGGGACTGCAGCCGCCGACGTGTTCGATGGTGGAAGTCGCGCGTTCGGTCGCGCACAAGCCGCAGAGATTCAGGCGCAGCGTCGAACTTTCACGATGCTCGACGAGACCGGGCAAAGTCACGGATTGGCGCCATTGTTGGACGCGAAGCTGGCGTTCGTTCTGGCGAGCCACCAGGCGCCGCACGCGATCGGCCAATTGAAGGATTTCAATCCTCGACTGTGCCAGGTCGGTTTCGAGGTTATCGAAGCAGCTCTCTTTCACGCGTTTTAGGATGGCAGGCTTTCAGGAATTTTGGCGCCCGGGCATCACGGCTATCGGGCTGCGACAATTTCGTTTTCGCGGGTCGGAAGAAAACCGCGCCGCATGGCAGGGCAACCCCTGAGTAACGCCTATTCGCGGTGGAGTTAATTTAAGAATCGTTCTATTACTGCCCAGACATTTTGGGCGACGATTTTTTGGCCTTCGGCGGTGGGGTGGATTCGGTCGGGTTGGTTGAGTTCGGGTTTGGCGGCGACGTTTTGAAGGAGGAACGGGATGAGGGGCAGATTGTTTTTCTTCGCGATCTCAGGGAAAACGTTTTCAAAGTCGGCGGTGTAGGTCTCGCCCATGTTGGCGGGCATTTTCATGCCGGCGATGACGATTTTCGCGGCGGGATATTTCTGGCGGGTGCGGTCGATGATGCCCTGGAGGTTCGTGCGGGTTTCGGAAACGGGAATGCCGCGCAGGCCGTCGTTGCCGCCGAGTTCGATCACGAGTATGTCGATCGGTTGTTTCAAAATCCAATCGATGCGGCGGAGTCCGCCCGCGGTTGTGTCGCCGCTCAAACCGGCGTTGACCACGAGATAGGGAAGTTTGGCCGCCTCCACTTTTTTCTGGAGCAAGGCGGGATAGGATTCATCCGGATCGAGCCCGTAACCGGCCGCGATGCTGTCGCCGAGGATGACGATGCGCTTCGGTTCGGCCAGCGATGAAACGATCAGCAGCAGCCACGCGAAGACGCACGCGAATTTCATTTGAGCGGCCCGGTGAAGAGATCGTCGAAACGGATCGGCGTCGTCGCGTAGGGACTGCCGCCGATGCTGGCGCGGCCCGAAGGGGGCGGCTCCGTTTCGGCCCACGTTAAGGTTGGCGCGGTCGGTTCAGTGGCGCCGTCATTCCAGGCGCGGCCTTCAATGGCCCATTCGCTCGGGCCTTTTTTCTTGATCGTGAGCGAGAGACGGGTCCACTGGCCGGATTTCCAATCGAAGGGAACGGATGTTTTCACGGCGTCGCCCTTGTAAAGTTCAAGTTCCTTTTTGCCGGGGCTTACTTGCAGTTTGTAACCGCCGACGCCATTCAGCCCGACGCTGAAGACGGGAAAGCGCCGGCCCTTGAGCGTGCCGAAAATGCGGGCAGTCACGGTGCGATTCTCTTTGTCCGTCGGCCCGAACAGCAGGGCGAAGGTGTCGAGCGGCGCGCCGGGAAGTTCGAGAAATTTGTTGTCGCCCTCCTGCGCGACGGCGAATCCGCCATCGATGATCATGAACTCCGACGGCGCCTTGCCGAGTTCGGCGGATTGAAAATCGTTTTTGTAAACCGCGTCCTGCGCGAACGCGGTCGCGGCCAACATCGAAAGGGCGAGAATTGTTCGAACCATAATTATTCGCTTCGTAAAGATTCCAGCAGGTTGCCTCGCAACGCAAGCGAGGTTGCAAACCAGGTCGCGGCCAACCCAAAAATCACCACGCCGCCGAGCGTCAACCCCAGCGACATTAACGGGAATGCGCCGCGCGTTTGAAGCAGTTGCGGCAACACCGCGATCACCGCTGCCACCGCGCCAATCATTAAGCCTGCAGCCATCAGCGCGGCATGTTCGCCGAGGATCAAACGCCGCACGCGATTCGGGGTGAAGCCGACGGCTTGCAACAACGCGAGTTCGCCGCGCCGCTCGAAAACATTGCGCAACACGACGACGCCGAGGCCGAAGCTCCCGAGCAAAAGCCCGAGCCCGCCCAAAATCTGGAACGTATCGATGTAGGTATTTTGCACCGCATTGAAGGCCGCGAGGCGATCCGTCGCGCGCGTCAGTTCCAAACCGTAATCCTGCAACGCGCGCGTCAATTCGCGCCCGGCCCCTTCCGCTTCGTTCGACGGCGCATCGACCAGGAACATTCTATAGCCCGATTCGGTCGGGAAACGCTGGATAAATTGGTTTTCCGGAATGATGAGATTGCCCTGGAGAATCGAGTTTTGAATCGCGCCGACGAGTTTGATTTTGAAAGGGCGGCCCCGCTCGTCCTCGTATTGAATGGTGTCGCCGATTTTCGCTTTGAGAGCCCATTGAATCGAATTCGCGTCGGCGATGGCGGGGACGACGTCCTTTTCGTTTTGCGTTGCATCCAAAATGCCCCAATCCACCGCGGCACCCTTATATTCAGCGAGCGCATCCGTAAACTTAAAATGCTTCGCCAAGAGATTCGGATCGACCCCAAGCAAGCGCGGCTTTTGGGCTTTGTTCAGGTTAAGACAACTCGCGTCGTCACCGGCTCGAACGCGGAGGGGAATGACGCGGACGTTGGCGAGCGATTTGGAATTGAGGCTGTAGAAGTCGCGGCCCGCCTGGGTGTTTAAATCCTGCACGATGGGCAACGTCGATTCGCCGATGAAGGTGAAGCCGCCGGTGCCGATGCGATCGTTGGAGGAATCGAGGCGAAACACGCCAATGGACGCGATGAGGAAAGCTCCGGAGCCCAGGAGAATTAGAACGGCGCGACTCCGTTTGCGGCGACGGGAGATGTTGCGAAGGCCGAGCGCGCGCAAGGAAGGAAGTGTTGTGGTCGCGCGATTTTGGCGAAGCATCCAGATCGTGGCGATGGAAACGGCGCCGATTAACAAAAGTGCCCCGGCGCAAAAAAACACTTCGGCATTGAGGCCCGCTCCCATTGCTCCCAACGCGCCCAGCAACGAAACCACCGCGATGATCAGCGAGGTTCGCGCGGGCTTGGATTCGATCGCTTCGTTTTCAGTTCCGGCGCTCGACGCAAGCAATTCGCGCGCAGGCCGTTTGGCTTCTTTGCGCAACGACCACGCAAGCGTTGCGACCGCGACGAAAATGCTCGCGAGCGCGCCGCCGATCACCGTTTGGGAATTAACATGAACCTGCAACCCGCTGGTGCCGACCGCGCTCCGCCAGATGGTCGAAAGCCCCGCCAGCATGGCCTTCGCATATAAAACGCCGCCGATCATCCCGAGAATGGTTCCGACGATTGCGAGCCCCGCGCCTTCGAACTGCAGCAGGCGCCGCACTTGTTTCGGGCTCAAGCCAATCGCGAGCAACGTGCCCATTTCCGCCGCGCGCTGTTCGATGCTGAATCCGAACAGCAAAGTCATCAGCATCAACGCCGCGACGATCAAGAAGACGCTGAAGCTCAAAAATAATTCGCCGAAATCCTGGCCCTGCGAACTGGCCGCCAGCGCCTGCGCGCGCACCGGTTCGAATTTCAAACCAACGCTCGCGGGTTGCAACGCGCCCATCAGCTTTTCCTCCGGCTTCGTTGCGATCGGCCAACGAATCGCGGTCAAATTTCCGAAGCGATTCGACCAAAGCTCCTGCCCGCGCGCGAGGTTGATGAACGCTTTCGGTGTGCCGCGATATTGATGCCAATACGCTTCGTCCTTTTCGCGAATCGCATCGGCCTTGATCGGAAATCCCGTGTCCCAATCGCGGCAGTTTTTCGCGTCGGACATGCCCGGAAAATCCGGCATCAACGTGCGATCCGCATACAGCCCCTGCATCGGTGCGATCTCTTTTATTTTGAACGAAGCGCTTTCCTCCTTCAGCCGCCGCATCGGTCCGACGACGAAATAAGCGAGATCGATTTTGTCGCCGACCTTCGCGCCGAGATCGTCTGCGAGCCATTGATTAATGATGATTTCGTCCGGCGCGAGATTCGTGCCCATCGCGGTGACCATCGAGTAAGGCGTCGTTTTTTCGCCGACCTTCAATTGGTTGACGAAGTAAGTGAGAATCGGTTCGGCGCCCTCGGTCGGCGCGGCGGCCACAACGGCGGGATCGATGAACACGCGCGAAGTTCGCAGCTCGATTTGTTTTCGATCGGGTGTGGCGACGAATTGAAGTCCAGCATCCGCCGCCGTCCAAACGCCGCGAATCGTTTCGTAAAACGATTGGCGCTCGCGCTCGCCGCTGACCAGGAGAAGATTCGCCTTGTTCGTCACGCCCGCGCGGCGTTGCAACACGTCCTGATTCACGAACGCGGTGTAAGGCGGAATCTGGCTCGCCTGCAAACCGAAGCGGCCAAATTCGTCATCCGTGAGAACGCGCTCGACGTTCACCCGCATTGCGACGGTGTGATCCTCGGCGCGCGAGAGCGGCGCATCCTGCGAAAGCTGGCTGGGCTTTTGCACGCGCAACAAAACGCTGTCTCCCACTTGCGCTTTGAGTTGGCGCGCGAGAGCCTCGTTGAGCAGCGCGCCGTCGGGCGGAATCAAAAACGTTTGCGGCTTCGGCGCGAGCTTCCAAAAATCGTCGGTCACGCCGAGAATTTGGACCTGGTTCGCGCGCGCGGACGAATCGCTGTTGACCACGGTGCCGGGCAATTGCAACGCGGTCGCGGCGATGGCGCGCGTTTGCCGAGCGACATTCCCGCCGAGATTCGTGGTGAAGAAACGATCGTTCGACGCGAGCGCCAAATCGATTTTGCCCAAACGCGCCAGCGCCATGGCGCGCAAACTTTCGCGCACCGAATCGCCGACCACCAGCGCGCCGATCAAAACCGCCGCCGCGACGGCCGCGCCCAAAATGGCGCCCACATGCGCGCGGGCGTGGTGGACGAGACTGCGACGTGAAAGGGTGAGGAGCGTCATGGCTCAAAACCTCCACTGACAGAATTTGACTGTAGGAATCGACGGCAGGAGATTTCTTCTTTGGATGGCGATGGCGCCCGGGAAGGGAAAATCTCCTGCCGTCGATTCCTACAAAGGCGCGTCCTCATAACTTGGGAACTTCAAGGCGCCCGTTGCGGATTTCGAGGGCGCGGGACATGCGCGCGGCCAGGGCGGGCGAATGGGTCACGACGATGAGCGCGATTTTTTCTTCGCGATTCAATTCGACCAAAAGATCCGCGAGATTGCCGGCGCTGGTCTGGTCGAGCGCGCCGGTCGGTTCGTCCGCGAGAAGCAGTTTCGGTTGGTTAATCAAAGCGCGCACGACCGCGGTGCGCTGCCGTTCGCCGCCGGAAAGTTGCGCAGGGCGATGATCCATTCGTTCGCCAAGCCCGACTCGTTGCAAAAGCGATTTAGCGCGATTCAACGCGGCTTCGTCGGCGCCGGTGTTCCCATCCGCGAGCGTGGGCACGAGCACGTTTTCGAGGACCGAACATTGCGGCAATAAATGGTGCCCTTGAAAAATAAATCCGATGCGCCGATTGCGGACCTGGGCCAGCGCGCGATCGTCGAGCGCGGTCAAGTCCTGGCCATCGAGCAAAACTTTGCCCGACGTCGGTCGATCGAGCGAGCCGATCAAATTCAGGAGCGTGCTTTTGCCCGAGCCGGACGGCCCGATGATGGCGAGCGATTCGCCCGCCCGCACTTCCAGGTCGAGGGCGGACAAAATTTTTAAAGGCGCAGCGCCGGTGGCAGGGATGAATTCCTTGGTGACCCCGGCGAGCTGCAACAAGGTCGGCTCAGCCATGCGCGAAGAATATCGAAAGCCCCGCAAACGTCCAGCGACCGGATTCGCCCCCCTGAGAATGACGGTGGAATTTTCGCTGACAGAGCGAATGCGGTTGCTTTATTGTCGTCCAATCAGCCAACGATATTATGAAGAAAAGCTTTTTGCTCGCACTCGGTCTTTTGGTTTTCGCGTCTCAATCGAATCTCCGCGCCGCGGATGAGGCCGGTTTCAAACCGCTGTTTAATGGGAAGGATCTGACCGGTTGGGAAGGCCGCAAGGAACATTGGTCGGTGCAGGATGGAGCCATCACCGGCGCGACAACGACGGAGCATCCGGCCAAGGGCAACAACTTCCTGATCTGGCGCCCGAATGGTAAAAACGGAACGGTTTCGGATTTCGAATTGCGCCTGTCGTATAAGATCGTGCCCAATGGCGACCACGGTTTTGGCAATTCGGGCATTCAATATCGCAGCAAGGATTTCGGCGATTTCGTGGTGGGCGGTTATCAGGCTGATTTCGAAGCGGGCAAAACTTATTCCGGCATTCTGTATGAGGAACGGATGGATGGCATCCTCGCCCAACGTGGCCAAAAGACGGTTGTGAAAACGGTGGATGGCAAAACGAAGGTCGAGGTTGTTGGTTCGCTCGGAAAGTCGGAAGATATCCAGGCCAAGATCAAGGATCGGGATTGGAACGATTACGTCGTGATCGCCAAGGGAAATCATTTTCAACATTTCATCAACGGCGTGCAGACGGTCGATGTGGTTGACGAACGCGAAGGCGGCAAAGGCGCCAAGGAAGGGGTGCTCGCGCTGCAACTCCACGCGGGCCAGCCGATGACGGTTCAGTTCAAGAACATCCGCATCAAGGAATTGTCGGACAAAAAATAGTTTTCTTCGTCCGAGGGATTTGGGGAAATCGGACGTTTATCGGAGTATATGAAACGATTTTTTTCATTACTCTGCGGGGCGACTTTGTTCGCCATCACGTCGATCGCCCAGACCCCGTCGCAACCGCCGGCGGTTGATCCGGCGAGCGGTTTGCCGGTTCCCAAGAAAGTGGACCAAAGTCCCCGCTTCGAGGTTCATTTCAAGGGCGGCAAGCCGGCGGAATTGGTGGAGGCGCTGGCCCGCTCCGCGCGAATCCGCCCGAACGTCATTATTCAGCCGGATTGCCAGGACATCGACATTTCGCCGTTCGATTTGCATGATGTCACCGTCGGGGAAGTGTTCGTCGCGCTGAACATGCTCTCGTCGTTTTCGAACACCACCGCGCGGAACGGCTCGTGGCAACCTTCGAGCAGCGGCGGGGGCGAAATCTGGCTGTTGACGCGGCAGGTCCCCGCGCAGCAAAACCCGTTTCAGCAGAGAATGGCGACGGTCATGGGCTCCAACCCGGGCTCGATGCAACCGCCCCGGGTCTGCCGCGTTTTCAATCTTTCGCGCTACCTCGACCAATTCACCGTCGAAGACATCACCACGGCGGTCCAGGGCGCGTGGGAATTATTGAATCGCGACGAAAAACCGACCATCAAATATCATAAGGACACCAAGCTCCTGATCGTGGCCGGCGAGGAGAGCCAGTTGTTGGTGGTTTCCGATGTCCTGCGGGAACTGACCTCCAGTTTGGCGGGGACGCCCGCGCCAAAAACGAAACCGCCAACGGAAAAGAATCTTTGACGAACTTAAACGTCATTCATTTGCCCATGTCGTTGGCCGAACCAGCCGAAAGCGCCTCGCCCAACGTCATTCCTTTTCCGGGGCCTGCGGAGCCCGCGATTCTCGCGCTCACGGCGGGCGCGGCGGCGGGTGACGAAAATGCCGCGCGGGAATTCTTCGAGGCTTATTGCGACCGGATTTTTCGGTACGCGCTGACGCTCGCGTGGGGTCAGGAAGATCTGGCGCGGGAAATGGTTTCGACCACGATGATCAAAGGGTTGCGGCATTTGAAGCCGATGAAGTCGGATGCCGATGTGTGGCGCTGGTTGACGCAAATCGCGCGGACTTCGTTTATTGATTATTGTCGGAAGGTCAACCGGCAGATCGATGCTTCGGGCGAACTGACCGAGGCGTTCTCAATTCAAAACGCGGACACGACGCTCAGCGCGGCGTTGAACGAATGCCTGGCGGAACTGGCCGCGGATGAACGGGAAATCATCGAATCGTTTTATTTTGAGGATCGTTCGCAAAAGGTCCTCGCCGAACAAAAGCAAATCACACCCAAAGCGGTGGAATCGCGGCTCGCGCGCATTCGCCAGAAGCTGCGCGCCGCCATCCTCCGCAAACTCGCATGAAAACCACGACCTTGCTCAACGACATCCTGGCCGAAGGCGATTACGCCGACTTCCGCGAAGCCCTCGCCGCGCGCATTCAAGCCGAAGCCCGCCGCAAACGATTCGCGCACACGTCGCGCTGGCTCGCCTTGGCCGCGTGCGTTGCAATCGCTCTCAGCCTGTTCCGCTCGACTCCTCCGAAAGCGGTTCAGGTGACGCGCGTTTCGGAACCGGCCTATGTCCTTCACACGAGTGCGCTCGCCGAAAACCAAATCCTCGCCACCCATTCCGCAGCCGTGATCGAGCTCGCCACGGACCATTCCCAAATCATTCCATCGATTTCGGATAGCGAGTTGCTGAACCTTTTTCCCAATCATGCCACCGCGCTCGCCTCCATCGGCCACGCGCCAAAGCGCTTTTTCTTCATCAATCCGAAGGACGCCGCCGCCTTCACGGCTTCTAATTAAGCGCCATTGCTTCAGCTTGTCGGCGGTCGAATTTTCAGTGTCTCGGAAGCTTTGTTTCGCATCCTCGAATGCATTGGAGGGCCGCTGCCGGTCCCGGTCCCGGTCAGCGGATTGACGGTCAGCGGCTATATCGCTGGAACGGGAACGGCAACAGGCGCCTCGATTTGACGGGCATGTTCCACGGCGATGGAAACAGAACGGTCGTTCCACTGGCTCAGACAGCGACGGGCCTCGATGACCTTGGATTTGTCATCGAGTTTTTCATCGCAGAGAATGCGGAGCGCTTCGGGCACGTCCTTCAGGGCGGTTTTGAACGCATCGATCTGGAGGCGTTGCCGCTGGAGCTTGAGGTTCTCCTCGGTGACCGCAGTGCGGCGGGCCTCGAGGTCCAGTTCCCGAAGGCGGGCTTCCTCCTTGAGGAGCGTTTCGTACATTTTTTGGATGAACTCCGGGTTGCGCGATTCCATAGCTTGTTCGTACATGCGCTGGCGAACGGCTTCGAGCGTTCCTTGGCGGAGTTTGTCGTTCTTGCTGCGGTCCGCGAACGTGTTCACGACCCGCTGGTCTTCGTCGGCTTCCTGGAGCATTCGTTCCTCCTTTTGCCGGCGCAGAAAGCGGGAGACGGTGGCCGGGCTGGTGGTGAGGCCGCGTTTGGCGAGCTCCTGAACAACCTGAACAAGATTTCCATTGGCGGCCAGATGGGCGATGTATTCCTTGTCGTCGTCGCTGAGGTTGTCGAGCTGTCGTTTTCGTTGTTCCTTCATTTCTTTATCATTCATAGTGCGCCCGATCGTAGGGAGGGGGGTGGGACATCCGCAGGGTAACCCCCTCAGAAAATGGAATTTTTTTCGCGCGAGTTTCGGGGCGGGATCACGGGGGCGTCGTCACCGTCCTCAAGCCAAAGCCTCGCGAACATGCAGCTTTGGCTGCCACCCCACGAAAACCTCATTTCGTTGCATTTCATTTCATTGGAATTGGCAACCGGCTCAGAGACAGGGTGTTCCGCAAATTGCGGTGATGAAATGACGTGAAATGGGAGTGAAATGCGGTGAAATGAGATGAAACGGCGTGAAATATTTCACGGTCATTTCCCTCCATTTCACTGGCAGTGGGCCCCGGCGCCGACAGCCAGGGCGCGCTGCCTCCCTCCCCGAGCCCCTCGAATGGACGAGGGATAGAGAAATCCGCCGCGGCAGTGTGAAGCAGTGTGAAACTGTGTGACGGTATTTTCTTGAACCACAGATTGAACAGATTGACACAGATTTTCTGAGCCGGAAGGACACGAGCGAACACAAGGCGGATTTCCTCTGCGGACATCGATTCGAGCAGAATCGGGCTGACCGCGCAAAACTGGTAGCGGGGATTGGAATCTGAAATGAAGGCATTCGGTCCCAGAACCGGAGTGTGTCCCAGTGTGCCGGAGTGTGTTTCGGAGGACAAGGTTGGGGGATGAAGGGTGAAGGATGAAACCCAAGGTTCCGGAGTTGAAACGCGAAGACGGGAAGACCGCGAAGGTTCGGAGATGGGATGAGAGACCCGGTTTTCAAAATATTGGAGGATGCGGGCATGGCGTTGGCGTTTGTTAGCGTGTGTGGCAACGCGCCTGGGCGCGCAGTTGAAAGTCCTGAGTCCTGTGTTCTGAGTGGGGAGGAAGTTGAGGAATCGAAAGGATGGTTTAACCGCAGATAACTCGGATTTCTGGGATGGAGGATTCTGGTGTGGGACGGAGGAAGGTGAAGATGTGTTAACCGCAGAGTTCGCCGAGTTACGCAGATTTTGAGGCGAGAAAGCGGGGGCTGGAGAGGTACAGTGTGAAGCAGTGTGAAACTGCGAGAAAGTTTCTTCCCGGGAGCGTCCACCAGGCACTCCCGGTTTTGGGGGAAGGAACCCAGGAGTTAACTTTTTGGAGGGGAGTGTCATGGCCGTAGTGTGTCC
>Ga0070686_100001153_pt1 | contig 15105 bp, 15 predicted proteins | sample KBSS23LmetaG_FD_65654 | JGI IMG/M metagenome (GOLD analysis project Ga0070686, IMG submission 65654) | Switchgrass rhizosphere microbial communities from Kellogg Biological Station, Michigan, USA - KBS S2-3L metaG | ecosystem: Host-associated > Plants > Roots > Rhizosphere ... | reverse complement strand
ACGCTGGCATTGGCGAATCCCGGCGTCGTTTGCGCCAAGATTTTCAGCGAGCGGTAGTGCGTCGTCACGATGACCTTCATCCCCAACGCGGCAAGACGGCACAGCAGCGCTTCCGCCAGCGCCGCCCCTTCGGTGGGATCGGTCGAGGTGACCGGTTCATCCAATAGGACGAGCACGTGAGATCTCCCAGCTCTCTGCTGCAGTAGCTGAACCATTTGTGTCATGTGGGCAGAGAAGCTCGACAGATCACGGGCAAGGTCCTGGGCATCGCCAATATCCGCGAACAGATCAGGGAAGACCGCCATTTCGGACTCGGGCTCGCATGGCAGATGCATCCCTGCTCTCACCATGAGCGCAAAGAGTCCCACGATCTTCAGTGTGACGGTCTTGCCGCCGGTATTGGGCCCGGAAATGACCAGCACCTGGACCTGATGGTCAAGCATGAGGTCGTTGGGCACGACATGCGGTTTTGAGAGCACCAGCAACGGATGCCTCGCCTGCCGCAGCCGGATTCGCCCTTCATCGTTGAGCGCCACGGGATGAGCCTTCAACTGCCGTGCAAAAGCAGCACGAGCGGCGACGGCGTCCAACTCCGCAAGGGCCTCCAATCCGGCGAGGATGATCGTGGCTTTGTCCGCAAGCCTGCCTGAGAGCTCGCGAAGAATCCGTGTTACCTCACGATCGATCTCACGATCGGCCACCTTGATGGCATTGTTGAGATCGACAAGCTCACGAGGCTCCAGAAATACCGTGGCCCCGCTGGCCGACACATCGTGCACGATGCCGGGCACACGCCGCTGCATATCGATCTTAATGGGGACGACATAGCGGCCTTCCCGCTCGGCGAAATAGCGTTCCTGAAGAGCCTCCGCATAGCGGGGTGACTGCAACAGGTCTTCGAGACGACGGCGAATCTGGTGTTTGAGATCATTCGCGTGATGCGTCAGCCGGCGCAGTTCCGGCGTGGCGGAATCGCGAATCGATCCGTCGGGATGAATCGAGGCATCCAGCATCGTCCTGACGCCGCGGAGTTCACGACCGGCCGTGAGTACGGACGCGACGACGGTGAGCGCGGGGGCATCGTGCGCATGCCGGGCGAGGTAGCGCTCAACGTCCTCCCAGATCGCAAGCAGGAGGGCATGGTCGCGCAACTCGTGGGTTTCGAGCACCGCACCCTTCCCCGCCCGCCCGAGCATGTCCTCGACATCCGGAAAAGTCAGGACCGGGATGGGATCAGGGCCGTCGAGGAGCTTGGCCATTTCGGTGGTCAGTTGCTGACGCCGGCGCGCCTCGGGAAGATCCGTTGCAAGCCCGCCCGAACGCACGCATGTCGCGCCTCTCGTTGAACGTGTGTGAGCGGCGAGCAGCGCAAGCAGCTTCTCCCATTCCAATGCGTCGGTCGTCTGGTCGAACAACGGAATGTCCTCCGCGATGGGATTGCCGGAAAACTCTAGCGAACCGACTATCCGACGCGCAAGCACGGTCGCCGGAGGAGCCGCCGGCCGTTGCCCACGGTCGTTCTCCGGAAAGTTGACCGAAAACGCTCTGACAACGCGGAGTTACCACTTTTGTACCGCTTGACTCAGGGGGTCGGGCGCCGATACTATCGCCATCGTTAACGAGGGAAAGAAGTGTAGTTTTTGGAGGACTGCTCTACATGGCTATCAGAGTCGGCATCAATGGATTCGGACGGATCGGCCGGAATGTCTTACGTGCTTCGCTTGGCGATCCAGATTTGCAGTTTGTCGCGATCAACGACCTCACCGACGCCAAAACCTTGGCCTATTTGCTAAAATACGACTCGGTGCATGGCACGCTCAAGGGCAGTGTCGAAGCCAAAGATGATCAGATTCTGGTCGACGGCAAGCCGATCAAGGTCCTCGCCGTCAAGGATCCGAAGGAACTGCCCTGGAAGGACCTGAACGTCGAGGTCGTTATCGAATCAACCGGACGGTTCACCGATCGGGAAGGAGCGGGCAAGCACCTGTCGGCGGGCGCCAAGCAAGTCATTATTTCCGCACCGGCCAAAGACCCGGATGTCACGATCGTCCTGGGCGTCAACGAAGACAAATTTGACCCCAAGACACATCACATCGTGTCCAATGCCTCCTGCACGACCAACTGTCTCGCCCCTGTGGCCAAAGTCCTCCTGGAAACGTTTGGCATCAAGCACGGCGTGATGACCACGATTCATTCGTACACGAACGACCAGCAATTGCTGGACCTTCCGCACAAGGATCTGCGGCGCGCCCGGGCCGCCGGCATGTCGATGATTCCGACGAGCACCGGTGCCGCGAAAGCGTTGCACCTCGTGCTGCCTCAGTTGAAGGGGAAGATGGACGGGCTGGCGATTCGTGTGCCGACCCCGAATGTGTCCTTGGTGGACCTGACAGTGGAAACCGAAAGGGACTGCGATGTGGCGGCCGTCAACGACGCGTTCCGCAAGGCGGCAAACGGCGCGTTGAAGGGCATCCTGCAGTACTCGGAAGCCCCGATCGTCTCCATCGATCAGAAAGGGGATGATCATTCCGCCACAGTCGACGCGCCGTTGACGACGGTCATCGACAAGCGGCTCGTCAAGGTCACGGCGTGGTACGACAACGAATGGGGTTATTCCTGCCGCGTACGCGACCTGATCAAGGTCCTCGCGGCCAAGTCCAAATGCCGGTGAATCGCCCGCTTCCCCGATGACATGTCAGCCCGCTCCACGCTGACCCGAGAGGACCGTTCATGAACCTGCATAAGCAGACGATCGACGACATCTCCCTGTCCGGTAAACGGGTCATTATCCGCGCCGACTTTAACGTTCCGCTCGACGACTCGCTGCAGATTACAGACGATACCCGTATCCGCTCCACACTCCCGACGATCAACCGTGTGGTCGACGACGGCGGCAAGGTCATCCTCTGCTCCCATCTCGGCCGCCCGAAGGGCAGATTCGATCCCAAGTTCAGTCTGGCCCCCGTTGCAAAACGTCTGGGACGGCTGCTTGGCAAAGACGTGATTTTCGCGCCGGATTGCATCGGCCCGAGCATCGAGAGCCTGGTCGCAAAAATGAAGCCCGGCGACGTCATGCTCCTCGAAAATCTTCGCTTCCATGCCGGCGAAGAAAAAAACGACGAGACGTTCTCGAAGTCGCTGGCCGCCCTCGGCGACATCTATATCAATGACGCATTCGGCGCGGCGCACAGGGCTCACGCATCTACCGTCGGCATCACGAAATATGTTCCCGTCGCCGCCGCGGGATTTCTCCTCAAGAAGGAAATCGAATATCTCGAGGGAGCGGTCGAAAATCCCGTGCGTCCGTTCGTCGCCATTCTCGGCGGCGCCAAAGTCTCGGGGAAGATCGGCGTGATCGAAAACCTCGGCAAACGCGTGGACAAGGTCATCATTGGCGGCGGTATGGCCTTTACTTTTTTGAAGGCAAAAGGTCTCGAGATCGGTAACTCGCTGGTGGAAAATGACATGCTGGATTTCGCCAAAGGCATCGAGGACCACGCGTTCTCGCGAGGCGTGAAATTTTATCTGCCTGTCGATTGCGTTGTAGCGGCCAGCCGGGAGCCGGGAGCCGAAACCAAGATCGTCCCCGTCCAGGAGATTCCCAAAGGCTGGTACGCCCTCGACATCGGTCCCGCCTCGGTGAAGCTGTTTACCGAGGCCGTCCAGAACGCCAAGACGATTTTGTGGAACGGTCCGATGGGCGTATTCGAGGTCGACGCGTTTGCGCGCGGCACACTGTCGATTGCGCACGCGATTGCCGACGCCTATGCACTCACGATCGTCGGCGGCGGCGAGACGGCCATGGCGATCCATCGAGCCGGCGAATCGGAGAACATTTCCTTCATCTCCACCGGCGGTGGCGCCGCGCTCGAGTTACTGGAAGGCAAGCCGCTGCCAGGTCTCGTGGCCCTGCCCGAACGCAAAGACTGACAAGTCACCAGCCCGTGCGTACCACTCTCATTGTCGGCAACTGGAAGATGAACAAAACGGCCTCTGAGGCCGCCCGCTTTGTCCGGGAATTGGCAGGTCTGCTTCCCAAAGATCCCGCCGTGGAAATCGTTCTTGCGCCGCCGTTTACGGCACTGGAGTCTGTTCGGGCCGCCTTGGGCGCTGCCACTCACCTTGTGCTCGGTGCGCAGAATGTCCATTGGGAGCAACAGGGCGCGTTTACCGGCGAAATTTCCGGGCCGATGCTGCGCGACCTCGGCTGCACTTATGTGATCGTCGGCCATTCAGAACGGCGGGCGTTGTTCGGTGAGCGGGACACCGAGATCCACAAGAAGGTCCGCTCGGCGTTGGCCAACGGACTTCGCCCGATCCTCTGCGTGGGGGAATCGCTGGACCAGCGTCAATCCGGACGCACCGAACCGGTGGTGACCGGCCAAGTCTCGGCAGGACTGGCAGAGTTGAGCGCCCAGGAGTTGGACGCCGTCACGGTCGCCTACGAACCGGTCTGGGCCATCGGCACCGGTCATGCAGCCACCACGGGACAGGCAGTTGCAGTTCATCGCGCCATTCGTGCCTGCATCGCGGCCGGGTGGAGCAGCGGTGTGGCGGAACGCATGAAAATTCTCTACGGAGGCAGCGTCACGCCACAGAATGCAGAGTCACTTCTTAGCGAATCGGATATCGACGGCGCGCTCGTCGGTGGGGCTTGTCTCAAGACGGACTCCTTTGCTACAATCGCGCTCGCTGCAAAGAACAGATCGGTACGTTGACTCATGCACACACTGGTCATCATCATTCACATCATCGCCTGCTTTCTCATGATCGGCGCCATTCTCCTCCAATCGGGGAAAGGCGCGGAAATCGGCGCGGCCTTCGGCGGTTCCAGTCAGACGGTGTTCGGAAGCCGTGGACCGGCGAACTTTCTCAGCAAATTTACCGTCGTCGTCGCCGTCGTGTTCATGGTGACCTCGCTGAGCCTCGCCATTCTGGCAAAAGAACGGACGTTCTCCTCGACGGTAATCGACCTCAAGAAAAAAGAGACATCGCAACCGGCTCCGGCTGCGCCGGCCGAGAAGCCGGCATCCGAGTCGCATCCCTCCGGCGATCCCGCCACTGCCCACTAGTCAATCGATTTAACACTCAGGACGCTCGATATAAGTTGTCAGCAGGCCGTCGTGAACGAACGCCCGAGGCGTACGGTTTGATGTACGTTGAGGGTTTGCGTGAGCGAGAACGCAGCTGGGGTAAGGCCGCGTCTCGGCGCGGCTGGGGCTGGGCGGGTGGAAACTAATGTTTTTGAGCACCTCGCTAGACGCGGGTGAGCCAGGAGACGTGCGAAGGATCTTCGCCGCGCACGATAGCAAAAAACTGCTTCTGCAGGGCAGCCGTGACGGGACCCGGCTTGCCGGTTCCGATCCGGCGCTTGTCGATTTCTCTGACGGGAGTCAATTCGGCAGCCGTTCCCGTCACGAACACTTCATCGGCAATGTACATCTCGTCGCGTGTGAACCGCTCCTCGAGCACCACGATCCCTTGTTCACGGGCGAGCTCGATCACGGCATTTCGGGTAATCCCTTCCAAAATTGACGTCAGGGGAGTCGTCTTCAGAGCACCCCTTCGCACGATGAATATATTCTCTCCCGTGCCTTCCGAGACGTATCCCTCGGGATCCAGCAAGATGGCTTCATCGTATCCATTCGCTTTCGCTTCCCGTTTGGCCAAGATGGAGTTGACGTAGTAGCCGGATATTTTTCCTCTCGTCATCGACACATTGACATGGTGACGCGTAAATGACGAGACGCAGGCGCGCATCCCGTTCGCAAGTGCATCGTCGCCAAGATAGGACCCCCATTTCCACGCGGCAATCGCCAGCTTGATCGGATTGTCGCCGGGATAGACACCCATGGCACCATACCCGATATAGACCAGCGGGCGAATATAGCAGGCGTCCAGCTTGTTGATCCGCACCGTCTCCACAATCGCTTCCGCGACCTGCTTTTTTTCGTAGGGGATCGTCATCATGCCGATGTGCGCCGAGTCAAACAATCGATCCACATGTTCTTGCAGTTTGAAGATGGCCGATCCTGACTTTCCCTTATAGCATCGCAACCCTTCGAATGCGGCGAGTCCGTAATGCAGAGAATGCGTCAGGACGTGCACGTTCGCGTCCGCCCAATCAACGAACGAACCGTCCATCCAGATTTTTCCTTGCGGGTCCATCGTAGAACGGACTATAGCAGCGGCTTTGAAGAAGCGTCAAGCAAACGAGCCGCGGAGACGTTGTCGGTGTTATTGCTCGGTATGCGGGCGGACGCGCATGTCAGCAGTGATCAGGTTGGCGAGGCGATGGGCCGTATCGGCCGTCAGGTGTTCGATCCGCAATCCGAACTCGTATTGGTCCGCCCAGCGGACCGATGCGCGGGAAATTTCCAACGGCGGATCCGTTTCTCCGATGCTCAGCCGTACGGATACCTCCGTTCCCGGCGTCAAGGAGTGATCCCCCAACACGCGTAATCCCGTGCGGCTCAGGTTCTTCACGACACCTTTCCCGATGACGCTTCCACTCATGTAATAGGACCTATACCAGGTCGGGATGCGGCGATACGGTCTGAGCACAAATTTCGTATGCGGAACGGTCTGGCGTGGTGTCTTCATATGGCCTAGCTTACGCCCATATTACGTGCAAAAACAGCCTACCAAAAGAGGGACACCGCAGTCCCTCTTAAATTCTGGAACTCGAGGCTGTGTTGCCCCGCGGCTTGCTGGTCATTTTTGCGCAGGAAACGGATTCGCCGAACGGCATATCTGGTCAAGGGTAATCCGCCTAAGTACCTTTTGGCCACACACAAGACATACATAAAATCCAGTGACGCAACCATCATGGCCCGATTCCAACGCGACATGCCTATGGCTGCAATCGGTACTGTCGGAGCGCTGATTCCATCTCTGTCGTAACTCCTGCGCTTCCGACGTCGTCATGCCGCACCTTGCGCAGGAATCTGCACCAATGACGACCGCAAGACCCCATGGCACACAGCACAATGAAACCCGGTCAACATTCCGGAGGACGATTGTTGGAGTGTGGTATTCGGATGGCTGCAGACCACGTTGCCCCTCAAGGATGCTTCTTGGAGTAATGCTCTTGCCGCTGATTCACGACGACCACTATACGTGCCATTCCCGCCAGGGGAACGATCGACATATACTTTCTGTACAACTGGGCGATGAGGCATGGCCTCTCCTAACCGGCGACGGATTCCCTCAAGCCATTGAACCAAGGTCTCGTAGTGAAACATCGCAACCGAAGACCTTCCGTGGCTAGGCGATCACGCTCCACTATAGCGCCAGGCGGAGTTACACAGAATCCCTCGGATGGTCTAGTACCCACCCCCTGAAGGTGCGGTCTGGGAGAATCGCGAACCTACAATCCGAACGGAGAGTAAAGAGACGTGAGCTATGCACAGAGACTCAACAAAAGAAAACACCCATCGTCAGTGCCAGGCTCGTTCCACTCAGGGTGCTTGATCATGGAGGGAAAACCAATCAGGGCATAGCCCTTGAATTATACTTCTGGCCTTCCCAAGTAGACTCCCGCCACTGCGTTGATCAAGAAGTGTCATGTGTGAATGCCGACTCGGCTTTCCATTTTTTGAGTGCAGCATGCTCCACCCACTTGCTCGCCGCCCCCTTTTGAAGCTACCGCATTAGACCGCAGAGCGGATAAACGCCTCGCTGGACAGGCCCCACACAGGCGCCGGACGGAGCAGCCGATTGCGTGCGATGCCTTGATCATGGACATGGCCGCGATTCACACAACGCCAGCTCTGCGCCCGCATCTCGCCGAAGCCTCCGTCAAAATCTAAGAACTGCGTTCTGATCATCGGTCCCTGACACGGTTGCAGTGCATGATCGTCCTCCCGTGGCAGTGCCTCTGACAAGAAAAACCATAGCGCTAGGCTCCGCACGCGCCGGATCCAGAAAGGCTACCCCACCACCCCTTCGAGGGAAAGACATTCATGTGGCGCTACATAGGTATCTATTTGTAGCCACAGAGAGGGGTCTTTACTCCCCACTTTTTGGGAAGGCGACACAGCATGTCTTTGGATAGGCTGAGAATAGCCGATGGCTGAGAGAAATTAAGGAGTGTCTCGATGCAAAACCTCCTTCCGATTATAAGGCCGGCCCGTGTGCGGCTTTATCTGCTCCTACTCCAAAGCATGTTCCTGATGTTGTATGGTTTTCATCTCGCCTCGCCTATTTCACGAATACAAGCTGGGCTGAGCGTCATGCTCGCCACATTTACCCTCCTCCTCGTCACGATTCCTAGGCCACACATCGAGACAGCCTGGTTTATTGGACTGATCACCTTGGGCAATATAGGTGTGCTTCTTATGACCTTCGGGGGCCACACCGAACTTTGGGTGTTCGGGACCGTCATGCTGCTCATCGCAATGGCATCCTATGTACCGTCGGTTCTGTATTTCAGCATTCTGAGCAGTCTGCTCATCGGAACCTATGGGATGGTGCTCTATCGTGCAACACTGTTGGGAGCCGACGAAACCCTCGCTCTCACGCTCTTGTTGTGTCTGACGCTTGTGCTCGTGAGCAAGATTACGACGGCGCAAGTAGAGATTCAGCGCGTGGTCAAGATGGACGAGGGGAAGCCGAAACATCGGACAGACCGTGACTCGTTGACAGGGCTACCCAACCGGTCGCTCTTTCTGGAGCGCCTTGCCCGAACCATGCACTACGCCGACTATAATCCCGCCTTCCGCTTTGCCCTTATGTTTGTGGATCTGGATGGCTTCAAGCCCATCAATGACCGTCTCGGACATAAGGCGGGCGACGCCGTCCTGCGGCAGGTGGCGAGAATTTTTCAAAGCTGTTTGAGACAAGGGGACGTGGTCGGACGCTATGGGGGCGACGAATTCATCTTTTTACTGAACCAAGTCAGCGATCCATCAGAGGTCACTCAGGTAGCGGAACGCATTTTGGCGCGGCTGCAAGCCCCGATTGACGTGGGCGAGCCCGTCAGCGTCGGGGCCAGTATCGGCATCGCTTTTAATACCAATATGGCCGAAACCGCTGAGGAGCTGATCCGCGACGCCGACCAGGCGATGTACCGCGCCAAGGCCCAAGGCAAGAACCGCTATATCGTGACTAATTCGACTATGGACGTGCCCACGTCGGAATTACTCGGGCGGTGGAAGCGAATGAAGCAAAGCAAGTGGTTGTAAAAACATGCTTCGTGGAGGTCCTCCTTTAGGAGTACCTCCTTTTGGTCTGTTCAGTTTACTCAATCTGCTCTACCCTCTCTAAGGGAGCGAAACTGGTGGTGTGACTGGGCTGAGAAATGAATACACTCGCACTCGAAAAATCTCTAGATCCAGAACGTACCCCGGATCTGCATAGAACCAAGCTTCGGCCCACCTCGCCGCAGGCCAATGTTGGCGTTCATGGCGTGGAACATTTCGATACCGTACCACCAAGAGTCGAGCAAGCGATCGCAGAGATGAGGGGACAGGTCCGGGCTACCTTCCTTTTCCTGCAACTGTTGGTGATAGTTATTATGGGGCTTAGTGCGCTACTGAATTCTCGATTCGTCTTACTTGAAACTTCTGCGTGGCTTCCAATTGTTGGCCTCGTCACCATTTTTGGCGGATTGTTGTTCTTACCGCTTCCTGTCGTCACGTCGAGTTGGTTTCCTGGCATACTCGCTCTGATTGACGCCATAATCACAGCCACCCTGTTTTACTACTCCGGCATGGCCGGGGTGCCGGCCTATACCGCTTACCTCGTGATCATCATGATTGCTTTTTTGACTCGCACGAAGAGACACGTGTTCCTATATTCCGGCGTTGTCACCGCACTGTATGGGTTAGCCTTGTACCAACAGGGCGGGCAGTCTCTCCTGACCTTCAATTCTCATTTATTTCAATTGCCCCTGACACTCGCTATGGCGATTGCGTGTGGGCGTGCGATGGAATCGTTAAAAGTAGTTGGGACCTGCGATCCCTCAACTGGTCTGCCGAGTCGACACCAATTTATTCACCTGCTTCGTCGAGCGATGAAACACGCTGGCAAATCAAAAGAGAAGCTAGGCGTTCTTTTTCTTGAGATCGCTGGGCTTGATGAGGTCAGAAACAGTCAAGGGCGTCTGGCTAGCGATCGTGTCATGAAAATGATCGTAAACCGGCTTATTCCGTTAACGAAAAGCGGGGATATTGTGGCCCGTCATGGCCACACGTCATTGTCGATTTTGACGGCGAACTATAATACGCCGGCTGAAGTGGCAGGATTGGCACATGAATGTGTGGATCTCATTCGAGCTCCGCTTATCGTATCGGGTGAAACATTCCGGCTGGCAACCTATATCGGAGGAGAATTGGTTCCTGATGCGCGGCATACTTCTGCTCCTGCGATACTTAATAATGCCAAGAATGCTTTAGCGCATGCTAAAACGCGAGGTGCCAACTGTTATGAGTTCTATTGCGAGGAGATGGACTCTCGTAGCTTTGACCCTCTTTTTCTTGAAGTGAGCTTGCATAAGGCCCTTGACCGAAGAGAATTGTCGGTTTGTTATCAACCGAAGATCAATCTACTGACGGGACAACTGACTGGGACAGAGGCACTGATGCGATGGCACCATCCGGATTTGGGATCCCTCTCGCCGGCAGTGTTTATTCCTCTGGCAGAAGGATCAGGCCTGATCGAGCCTCTCGGAGAATGGATTTTGCGCGCGGCCTGTTTCCAAGTAATTGGCTGGCAGGAACAAGGCTTTTCACCTGTCCACATCGGAGTAAACGTCTCCCCAAGACAACTGAGAAATCCTCGGCTGGTAGAAACAGTATCGAGAATATTGAAAGACACGAATCTAAATCCCCAGTGCCTAGAACTGGAAATTACCGAAAGCGTCTTGATCGGTCAAGCTGATGCTGCATTGGAAACCCTCTATAATCTGAAATCATTGGGTGTCCATCTTTCGGTAGACGACTTTGGAACCGGTTATTCTGGACTAAGCTACCTTGCCCAACTTCCTGTGGACGCCCTCAAAATCGATCAACGCTTTGTAAGAGAAATTGACTGTGGCTATCAAGCTAAGGCGATCATCAAGGGAGTGATCGCGATGGCTCTCAACATGGGTCTCAAGGTGACCGCCGAAGGGGTCGAGAATCAAGACCAAGCCTTATTCCTGCGAGACCTCGGCTGCCACGAGGCGCAAGGGTTTTTTTATAGCAAGCCGCTGTCCACTGTAGACATGCATACCTACCTTAGAAGCGAGCAACAGCGACAGAAGGTCGAAGCGACAAAAGTAGCCCTCATCGACGCCATTTCCAGTCGGTATGACAACCGTCTGTACGGACAAGCCTGACATCTGGCTATGTCTGGCCGCCGGTCTTGACGACGGTAGAAGCCTCGGTTGCAACCCAGGATTTTGCGAAGGAGTATTGCCAAGGTGCGATTTGGATACACATACTAATTCACCGTTTCCGTTTGTTCGATATTCCCAGAGCCTATGGTGATATAACGGGTCGGCTGAATTCCCCCCCGCCTGTTGTTTCCGGCCTCGATCGAGACCCAACAAGAAATTGACTTCCTTGACACTTTTGAAATCACTGTGATACATAACGACGTTCTGTCACGGAGGAAGCAGTCATGTATGCCATCGTAGAAACGGGCGGAAAGCAGTATCGAGTCGAGAATGGCTCCCTCCTTCAGGTGGAAAGTCTCCCCGGAGATGTCGGCGGCCAGGTGGAACTGAGCGACGTGCGACTGGTGCATGGCGACAAGGGCATCCAGGTCGGCCAACCGCTGGTCAAGGGCGCGAGAGTCACGGCGGAAATCATCGATCAGGGGCGGACACGATCGATCATGGTCTTCAAAAAGCAGCGACGCAAGAACTACAGACGGACGAAGGGCCACCGTCAGGGCTTCACGAAATTGCGGATCACAGGCATCGAAACGGCGTAAGCAAGGACGGTCATGGCAACAAATAAAGGCGGCGGATCATCAAGAAACGGGCGGGACAGCAATCCGCAATACCTCGGCGTGAAAGCGTACGGCGGTGAAACCGTAAAGGCAGGTGCCATTATTGTGCGCCAGCGAGGGACCAAGTTCTTCCCCGGTTTCAATGTCGGCCTCGGCAAGGACCACACGCTCTTCGCCCGCGTAACGGGGGTCGTCAAGTTCGAAGGCGGACGCGCGCGACAGAAGGTCAGCGTCTACCCCGTACCCGCGGCCTCTTAACCACCGGTCTCTCTCCTGAGTCACCACGCAGTTCTTGAACGGTATGAGTGTGCTGCCATGGCGGGGACACCTCGCGCCATGGCGGCTCTCGCTTTGGTAGCCCGATGTTTGTCGACGAAGTCTCCATTACGGTCAAGGCCGGCCGCGGCGGTGACGGCAGCCGCAGCTTCCGCCGCGAGATGTTCGTGCCCCGCGGGGGGCCGGACGGGGGCGACGGAGGCGATGGCGGGGACGTCATCTTCACAGCGTCCCAACGCCTGACCACCCTGCTCGATCTTCGCTACCAACGACATTACGAGGCGGAGGACGGAAAGGCCGGAGGCGGATCGAATTGCACCGGACGAAGAGGAAAATCCGTCCAAGTCCTCCTCCCCGTCGGAACCGTCATCTACGAACTCCACACAGGACACATCCTCGCGGACTTGGTGGCGGACGGAGACACAGTCACCGTCGCTCGCGGAGGGAAAGGCGGCCGGGGCAACAGCCATTTCGCCACGTCGACAAACCGTGTGCCGACCCACTTCGAGCATGGCACGGCAGGGGAGGAGCACGAACTCCGGCTGGAGCTCAAATTGCTCGCGGATGTCGGCCTCATCGGATTTCCGAATGCGGGCAAATCGACCTTGATCGCGGCAATTTCCGCCGCGCGGCCAAAGATTGCGGACTATCCGTTTACGACGCTCGTGCCGAATCTGGGGGTCGTGCGGTATGGCGAAGATCGCAGTTTCGTCGTCGCCGATATCCCGGGACTAATTGAAGGCGCGCATGAGGGGAAAGGACTGGGGATTCAATTTCTCCGCCACATTGAACGCACGTCGCTCCTGCTCCATCTGATCGATGTGTCAGAATGGGCAGTGGAAGATCCGGTCACGAGCTTTGACATCATGCGGCAGGAACTGGCGGCCTATAATCCTATGGTTGCCAAGCGTCCATTTGCCGTCGTCCCTACCAAGATCGATGCCGTGGGGGACGGTGAGCGCCTGAAGGCACTTCAAGCGTTCTGTCGTCGACGGAAGCTTCCTTGTCTCCCGGTGTCCTCAGCCACCAGGGCGGGTCTGACAGAACTGGTGACGTTCGTTGGTCAACGCGTCGAACACCTTCGGGCGGCGGCATGCGCGACGAAGTCTTAAAGCAGGCGAAAAGGGTCGTCGTGAAAATCGGGAGCAGCCTGGTCTCCTCCCGCGAGGCCGGTCTTCAACCGGAACGCATCGACTGCCTGGCAGAAGATCTCGCTGCGCTTCGATCAGGCGGACGGGAAGTACTGATCGTCTCGTCCGGTGCGATCGTTTCAGGGATCAAGAAGCTATCGCTCAAGGAGTATCCCAAGAGTCTGCCGGTGAAGCAGGCGGCGGCCGCCGTCGGGCAAAGCTGGTTGATGTGGGCCTATGAAAAGTCCTTTGAGCGTCTCGGCCTCAAGGTGGCGCAAATTCTCCTCACCCACCAGGACTTGGCCGATCGGCGGCGATTCCTCAACGCCCGGCATACGCTGGCCGCTCTGATCGAGTTCCAGGTCGTTCCCATCATCAACGAGAACGATACGGTGGCCGTTGATGAAATCCGAGTCGGCGACAATGATACGCTGGCCGCCGAAGTCGCGCACCTGGTCGATGCCGATCTGCTGGTCATTTTGTCGGACATTGACGGCCTGTTTACGGAAGATCCGCGAAAAGTTCCTTCCGCTGAGCTCATTCCCCTGATCACGGAGATCACCGATGACATCGAGCGGCGCGCCGGCGTTTCGAATACCTTTGGTGCCACGGGAGGCATGGCCACGAAAGTGCGCGCGGCCAAGAAAGTCGGCGAGTACGGGGTCGCGACGCTGATCGTAAACGGCCAGACCCCAGGCTTGTTGCCGAAGATCCTTTCCGGTGATCCGGGGGGCAGCCTGTTTCTTGCGAAGTCCAGACGGATGACCAGCCGTAAACATTGGATCGGCTATACCTTGAGAGCGCGTGGCGCGATCTCGCTGGACCAGGGAGCCGTCGACGCGTTGACCAAACGGGGCAAAAGTTTGCTGGCGTCCGGTATTGTGACAGTGACGGGCTCGTTCGAGGCAGGTGATCCGATCAGCTGTCTGAACCCCGACGGCAAAGAATTCGCCAAAGGGCTCGTGAATTGCTCGTCGGATACCTTGTTGAAGATCAAGGGCCTGAAGACGACCGAGATTCAACAACGCCTCGGCCCGCAGGAGTATGAGGAAGTCATTCATCGCGATAATCTCGTCATCCTTTGAGCCGCCCCGATTGTGAGGTGTGCGTGTCGTCGCGCGTCGGCTTGTTGGGTGGAACCTTTAATCCCATTCACAATGGCCATCTGGCGATCGCACGCGAGACGCGTGAAGCGCTCGAACTCGATCGCGTGGTCTTGATTCCAACCGGCGATCCACCCCACAAGCCGCAACAGGGGCTCGCCCCTGCCAGGCACCGCTATGAAATGGTCAGTTTGGCCATTGCGTCGGACCCGCGGCTGGCGCTCTCCGATGTCGAGGTGCGACGGCCCGGGAAATCCTATTCGATCGATACCGTTCGCCTCTTACAGACGGAATATGGCAAGGAGACCCGGCTCTACTTCCTGATCGGACTGGACGCGTTTCTGGAACTCTCCACGTGGCGGGACCCAGAGACGCTGTTGACCCTGTGCTCCTTTGTGGTACTTTCTCGGCCGGGCCTGTCCTTCCAGACGCTTTCCGCCATGCCGCTGGCTCCCCGCCTCCCCCAAGCTTCGTTGGTGGATTTGGATTCAGGACGCGCGGCCCGGCTCGAGGTGTCGATCGGCTCCCAGTCGTTGATTTGCCTTCGACTGACTCCGAGCGATGTATCCGCGTCCGATATCCGTGCAAAGATCGCACGAGGGGCTCCCACGGGTAATCTGTTGCCGCCTGCCGTGGAATCCTATATACTTCAACATCAT
>Ga0070686_100001152_pt1 | contig 15107 bp, 12 predicted proteins | sample KBSS23LmetaG_FD_65654 | JGI IMG/M metagenome (GOLD analysis project Ga0070686, IMG submission 65654) | Switchgrass rhizosphere microbial communities from Kellogg Biological Station, Michigan, USA - KBS S2-3L metaG | ecosystem: Host-associated > Plants > Roots > Rhizosphere ... | reverse complement strand
GTGCTGATCGTCGTGGAACACGGGGATCTGCATGCGCTGGCGCAGCCCCGCCTCGATCTCGAAGCACTCGGGCGCCTTGAGGTCTTCCAGGTTGATGCCGCCGAACGTCGGCTCCAGCGCGGCCACCGTATCGATGAACCGCTGCGAATCGCGCGCGTCGACCTCCAGATCGTAGACGTCGATGTCGGCGAACTTCTTGAACAGGCAGGCCTTCCCCTCCATCACCGGCTTGCCCGCCAGCGGGCCGATGTTGCCCAGGCCCAGCACCGCGGTGCCGTTGGTGACGACCGCGACCAGGTTGCCGCGCGCCGTGTATTCCCATGCGAGATCGGGCGTGGCCGCGATCGCCAGGCACGGCTCGGCGACGCCCGGCGAATACGCGAGCGACAGGTCGCGCTGGGTGACCAGCGGCTTGGTCGGAACCACTTCGATCTTCCCGGGCCGGCCGCCCCGGTGGTAGTCGAGCGCGTCGTTCTTCCGGATCATCCGCTCGCTTACCCTAACAGGCTTTCGGCTACTCTGTCGAAAGCGGCGCGACGACGCGGACCTTGACCACGCGGGTCCCCACGATCGAATCGTGCCACGCCGAGCTGCCGCGACCGAACACGAGCGACAGCGGCTCGAAGGGCAGGAAGCGGGCCAGGGTGCGCCCGATGACGTGGCCGAAGTGCGGCTTGCGGCCATCCACCGTCACCACCCGCGTGCCGCTGACCAGCTTGCCGACGGTCCAGCCGAACGCCGCTTCGAGCACGAGGTAATAGACGAACACCGTCCCGCAGCCGACGACGGTGCTGGTGGTCTCCGACGCCATGTCTCCGCCGAGCAGCGCCACCACGGCGGCGGCGATCGACCCGACGACGATGATCAGCACGTTGTCGATCACGAAGTTCACCAGCCGCGCCCCCAGGCTGGCATCCGGGCGCGCCGCTGGTTCCGCCGCTCCGAACCCGCCGCCCGCGTTGACGTCGACGCCGGGCGGGTCGTACGGGTTCCCCGCGCTCATCGGCCCGCGGTCAGCGGCGGACCTTGATGACGCGGGTGCCGGACAGCGAGTCGTGCCAGCCCTGCGTCGCGCTGCTGAACAGCAGCGAGAACGGCTCGAACGGGATGAAGCGCGCGAACGTCCGGCCGATCACCTGCGGCCAGCGGGGTTTGTGGCCGTCGAACCTGACCACGCGCGTACCGGTGATCAGCTTGGCGACCGTCCACCCGAACGACGCTTCCAGGACGACGTAGTAGGCGACCATCCCGACGAGCGCCAGCACCATGGCCAGCGCCGACGCCTCTTCGCTTGCGTCCCCGCCCGCCGCCAGCACGGCCACCACCAGCGCCGTGATGACGATGCGAACGATGATTCCGTCGATGATGAAATTCAGGAACCGCGCGCCCATTCCGGCGGCGGGCGCGAGATCGGGTTCCAGCTCCGGAAGACCCGCGGCCAGCTCGGCCTTGGGCGGTTCGTACGGGTTTTGTCCGCTCATGCCCGTAGCGTATGACGATTCGCGCCCGCGCGCGACCGTTACGAACGCAGGGCGCGGCGGATGCGGGCGCGCTGTGCGCGCACGTTGTACTGGTGGGTCATCGTCGCCTTGGGCGGGATCATCGTGTCGCCCAGGGTGCGGAGCGGGTTCGTGTGGCGTTCGCCGATGCGCACCTCGAAGTGCAGGTGCGGCGGCGAAATCTTCACGCCCGTGCGACCGAGCTCGCCGATCACCTGACCCGCGGTCACCTGATCGCGCTCGTTCACGTTGTAGCTGTTGAGGTGCATGTAGCAGGAGACGACCTTCTTCGGCTCGGACGAGTGCTCGATGCAGACGTAGATCCCGCCCACGCCCATCCGGCGATTCCGGTAGCGGCGGATCTTCTCGGGAGGAATGCCGCTCATGCGCATCTTGCTGGGACTGTTGATGCCCGCGAAGATCACCGTGCCGTCGGCCATGGCGCGCACCGGCTCGCCCACGGTCCCGGCGATGTCCAGGCCCGCGTGCCGCCGCGCGCCGCCCGAACGATCGTCGCCCGGCCCGCTGGTCGCCACGCGCGGCACCGCCTCCAGCGGCGACACGACGCTCAACCCGACGTACGGCGCGGGGCGCGGCGCGTCCTTGTTGCCGAGGTAGCCCAGGATCATCCGGCGGCGCGCAATCAGGACCAGATCCTCGTGACCGCTCGAACGCACGACGTCGCCCCAGATGAAGTGCGCGACGCCTGTCCGGTGCAGGCCGCCGCCGAACGCCGCATCGATCTCCTTGTGCGACGTATTCCACATCTCGAGCAGCGCCGCGCCGACCGCCAGGTTCACTGCGGGATCCAGCAGGCGCTTCATCGTCAGGTCCGCCTTGTCGACGGGCAACTCGGGCGCGCCTTCCACGTTGCGGTACATGCCCGGCTCGATGCCGAGCAGGCCGTACATGCTGCCCTTCTTCGACTTGTACGCGGCGTCGCAGCGGCTGTTGAAGTACGCCAGCGCGGCGAGCGTGAACGGATCGCTCTTCGCCGTCACCGCGGCGGCGGTGATCTTCGGCGCCAGCGCGGCGGTCGCGGAGTCGGGCGCTACGTTGCACAGGTGCGCCCACGCCACCTTGAACTTCGCGTCGTCGATCGGCGCCAGCGGCGCGTCGGGCTCGGCGGGCCAGGTGGTGAGCGGGTTGCGCAGCTGGTGCGCGGGCTTCGGTTCGACGGCGGGCTCGCGGTTCTCCCACGGACGCGCGTTCGCTACCGCCGGTGCCGCGACCAGCGCGAATAGCAAAACTGCCTGGCGCGTGACTTGCCGCATCACCGACCAACCACTATACACCCACTCCGCGCTACATCGCCCTCGGTGACCGCCTTAAAAATCGAAAAAAATTATCTGAACATCCGCACCGGGGTCCGGGCGCGCCGCGGCGATTTTGATCGCGGCGCTATTCGGTGCAGAGCAGGAATTTCCCGCAGCCGTGCTCGCCGACCACGACGGCGTTTCCGGCCGGCGCAAACGCGACGGACAGCGCAAACCGCTGCGACAGCGGATAGCGGCCGACGCGCGTCTGCGTCGTGATGTCCCAGATGCTCACCGCGCCCTGGTTGAAACCGCTCGCAACGGCGACGTAACGCCCATCGGGCGAGAAGGCGATGCCGTTGACGTCCTCGAGATGCGCGGGCTCGTCGACGCTGAAGCTGACCACGGGCGTCGACGCCGCCGTCAGCGGAAGATTGAAGATGTCGACGTACGAGTCGTAGCCGCCCACCGCCAGCTGCGTGCCGGTGGGCGAGAACGCGGCGGCCCACACCCCGTTCGCGCTGTCCTGCAAATACACCGGCGTCCCCACGGTCGACGTCCCGGTCACGGTGTAGAACGTCACGTACCCGTCGCCGCTGGGGATCGCGACGCCCAGCCCGCCGCCAGGGACCGGCGCCGGCGACAACGCCATCGCCCAGGGCGTATGCGTGAGCGGAACCTTGGCCAGCGGCGTCCCGGCGGGAACCGAATGGACGTAGAGGCTGCCCGAATCGACATCCACCACCTGCAGGCTGTCGGGCGTGAAGCCGACGCCGTAGGAGATATAGTCGATGGTCGCCAGGCCCTCGTCCGCCAGGGTCGGCGGCAGCCCGAAGAAGTGAACCTCGCCGCCGCCGCCCGCGAACACCGCGCCGTCCGGTGAGAACGCCGCGTAGCCGTACGCGCCGCCCGTGATGTGGTGGCCCTCGACCGTCAGCGCCTTGCCGTCGAAGTTCCAGAACACGTAGCGACCGTCGTCGCCGCCCGTGACCAGCAGCTTCCCGTCCGGCGTGAACGCCAGGCCGTACATGAACGTGTCGTTCGAGTCGCAGGCGGTGCCCAGCAGCGAGTGATCGTACTCGGTGCAGCAGGTGAGGCTGGGCGGCGTCCCGGCGGGCGGCTGCGCGCCGGTGCAGCTGCTGCCGCCCATCCCGCCCGTTCCCGTCGACCCACCCGTGCCACCGGTGCCGCCACAGACATTCGACGGCTTCAACATGATCGAGATCGTCGCGGTGTCGCCGGGAGCGAAGTTGCTCTCCGTTCGGCCCATGCCCGCGTAGCCCATCGTGCAGTTCGATCCCACCTGCGCGGTGGCGATGACGTCGACGCCGCCGCTCACGCGCTCGGGAACGTAGAGGCCGAACGTCTTGGCCGTCGTCCCCAGACCGACGCTGGTCTTGGTCAGGTCGAACGTCACGGAGACGCCCTCGGCAGACAGCGTCAGGCTGTTGAGCTGGCCGGCGAGGGTGCTGGTGTCGGCCTTCACGGCCACCAGGATCAGCGACTCCTGCTCCTTCTTGCAGCCGGCCGCCAGCGCGGCGAACGCGACCAGGGGGACGCAGGCGAAGGCGAACGCGCGTCTCATCGACATCACTTGCACTCCAGGGCGTTGGCCGGGCAGCCGGGCCGGTTCGTTCCGCCGCTGAGCAGGATCGCGGCGACGATGCTGCCGGCCACGATCACGCCGATCCCCGTCCAGAACCACCACTTCGTGTAAATCGGGGCTTCGGCCTGCGGCGGCGGCGGCTGCGCCACCAGCATCCCCGAGGTCGTGGGCGGAGGCGGCGGTGGGTAGTAGTTGGGCGGCGGCGGTGGCGGGTTGTTGACGGGCGTCACCACGGGCGGCGGGGGATTGTTCGGCGGCGTGGCCTGCCGCGCCTGCTCGTCGCGCAGCGCCTCCATCTCCTTGATGTAGCCGTCGATCTCCTTGCGCTCGTCGGCGGAGATCTTCTTTTCCTTCGCCAGGTATTCGCGGAACTGGTCGATCGCCTTTTCGGGCTGACGCAGCTTCTGGTGGCAGCGCGCGATGTTGCGCAGGTAAACGGGGTGAAGCGTCTGCGCGTACAGCTTCGCGAACAGCTCCAGTGCTTCCTCGTAGCGGCCGGCGGCGAACGCCTCGCGCGCCTTCATCTCCGCCGCGTTGTCGGGCTTGGCGGCGGCGTGGGCGACCTGCGTCGTCAGGCTTGGAACGACGGGCGTCCCGACCCCGAAAACGAGAAGAGCGCCCAGTAACGTCCCCCGACGCGCAATCGACGACTTCCACATAGGCGAAAACTGTATGTCGTCACGGCCTTGCTAGTCAAAGCCCGCAGTCGACGTTAGTTCGATTACGATGCCCGCAATGTCCCGACTGGGCGACGTCGACATCCACCTCTACGCCGAAGGAACGCACGCGCGCGCCTACGAAGGTTTCGGCGCGCACGTCGCGCGGCGCGACGCGACGCCGGCGGGCGTCCTGGGCGTCGACTTCGCCGTGTGGGCGCCCAACGCCGACAGCGTGCACGTGATCGGCGACTTCGATAACTGGGGCGAACGCCCGGCGCCGCTGGCCCGGCGGGGCGAGACCGGCATCTGGGAGGGACGGATCGCGGGCGTCGGCCACGGCACCCGCTACAAGTACCGGATCACCTCCCGCCACGGCGGCTACCGCGTCGACAAGGCCGACCCGTTCGGGTTCCGCTGCGAGGAGCCGCCCGCGACCGCGTCGATCGTCTGGGACCTGGACTACGGGTGGGGCGACGGCGCGTGGATGAAGGAACGGCGCGGGCGCAACGCGCTGAACGCGCCGATGTCGATCTACGAGGTGCACCTCGGGTCGTGGATGCGCGTGCCCGAGGAGCAGCACCGCTGGCTCGGCTACCGGGAGATCGCGCCCAAGCTGGCGGCGCACGCGCGCCGCTGCGGCTTCACGCACGTCGAGCTGATGCCGGTCGCCGAGCATCCGTTCTATCCGTCGTGGGGCTATCAGGTCACCGGCTTCTTCGCGCCGACGGCGCGCTACGGGACGCCGCAGGACTTCATGTGGTTCATCGACCACCTTCACCAGCAAGGCATCGGCGTGATCCTCGACTGGACGCCGGCGCACTTCCCGACCGACGAGCACGGCCTCATCTACTTCGACGGCACGCACCTTTACGAGCACGCCGATCCGCGCCAGGGCATGCACGCCGAATGGGGCAGCGCCATCTTCAACTACGGCCGCAACGAGGTGCGCAGCTTCCTGATCTCGAACGCGCACTTCTGGCTGGACCGCTACCACATCGACGGCCTGCGCGTGGACGCGGTGGCGTCGATGCTGTACCTCGACTACGCGCGCAAGGGCGGCGATTGGGTCGCGAACCAGTACGGCGGCAACGAGAACCTGGAGGCGATGCAGTTCCTGCGCACGTTCAACGAGGGCGTCTACCGGGAGCAGCCCGACGTGCAGACCATCGCCGAGGAATCGACCTCGTGGGCGGGCGTCTCGAAGCCGACGTACACGGGCGGGCTGGGCTTCGGTCTGAAATGGGACATGGGCTGGATGCACGACACGCTGTCGTACTTCGAGGAGGACCCGATCGGGCGGCGTTACCACCACCACAAGCTCACGTTCCGCAGCATGTACTTCTGGAGCGAGAACTACGTGCTGCCGCTGTCGCACGACGAGGTCGTCCACGGCAAGGGATCGCTGATCGGAAAGATGCACGGCGACGAGTGGCAGCGGTTCGCCAACCTGCGTCTGATGTACGCGTATATGTGGGCGCAGCCGGGCAAGAAGCTGCTGTTCCAGGGCGGCGAGATCGGCCAGTACACGGAGTGGGCGCACGACCGCAGCGTCGACTGGCACCTGCTGGGCCAGTCGTCGTTTCACATCCAGCTGATGAGTTTCGTCGCCGAGCTGAACCGCCTCTACGCGTCGGTGCCGACGCTGCACGTGCACGACGTCGGCCTGGCGGGATTCGAATGGGTCGACGCCGATGACAACGAGAACAGCGTGTTCTCGTTTCTGCGCAAAGGTGGACCAGGCGGTGCGGCCAACGACGTGGTCTTGTGCCTGTTCAACTGCACGCCGGTGCCGCGCCACGATTACCGCGTCGGCGTGCCGGTGGGCGGGCGCTGGCGCGAGCTGCTCAACAGCGACGCGGCCGTGTTCGGCGGCAGCGGCATGGGCAACCTCGGCGGCGTGACCGCCGACGGCTTCGGCATCCACGGCCGGCCCGCGTCGCTGCGGCTGACGTTGCCGCCGCTGGCCGCGGTCTACCTGACGCCCGAGCGGTGACTTGACCGATCGGATGCCGTGAGTACACACGGCGAGCCGTGGAAAACAGCCAGCCGATCAGCGAAGACACCGTCGTTTACGGGTGCAGCCATTGCGGCGGGATGAACCGCATCCTTCGGTCGCGCCTGAGCGACGACCCGGTGTGCGGGCGCTGCAAGGAGAAGGTGTTTCCGCGGCGGCCGGTGACGGTCACCGACGCCAGCTGGAAGAAGGAGGTGGAGGATTCCCCCATCCCCGTGCTGGTCGACTTCTGGGCGCCGTGGTGCGGGCCCTGCCGCGCGGTCGCGCCGATGCTCGAGGCGCTGGCCGGCGAGCGCGCGGGCAAGCTGAAGATCGCGAAGCTGAACGTCGACGAGAACCCGCGCAGCGCGGCGCGCTTCCAGGTGCAGGCCATCCCGACGATGATCGTCTTCCGCGGACCACTCGAGGTCGATCAGATCCGCGGCGCCATGCCCAAGCCGGCCCTCGAAGCCCGCCTCGCCCGCGTCCTTTGACGTTCGCTACTCGAACCTGACTTCCAGCGCGACGCCCAGCCCGTACGAGCGCGCGGCCGCGTCGCGGCTGATGTCGGGGAACACGAACCACGTGCGCAGATCGACGTTGCGGCTGGTTTGCCAGCCCAGGCCGAAGCCGAGCGGGTACTCCGTGTCGCTGCCGCCCCGGTTGACGACGCGCATGCCCAGCAGCGGGCCCAGCCAGAAGTCGGAGGCGACCTGGATCCACACGTGCAGCGGGATGCTGACGATCGTCTGGGTCGGATCGTAGAAGATGATCGGGACGTAGAGGCCGGTGTCGAAGCGGACGGGACCGGCGCGCAGCGCGATGGGCAGGCCGAACATGAAACCGAAGCGCGAGGCCGCCTCGATCGGCAGGTAAAAGCGCAGCTCCAGACCCAGCTCGGCGGCGTAGCTGCGCGCCACCGACCAGCGGAGTTTGATCTCCGGGTTCGAGACGCCGTCGTGTTCGGTTCCGTAGGTCTCTGTCTCGAACGGCCTCGCGTAATAGTCGGCCTGCGTGTTACGGCCGCCTTCGTCCATGCGGAAACCCATGCGGAAGCCGAGCTCGAAGTTGTGGGCGATCCCGGCGCGCAGCTCCAGGTTCAGGCCAAAGCCGGCGTCCTCGGCGGGGGTGGGCGGCCGATGGCCGTAGCCCAACCCGAAGTCCACGGCGACGTCGTGGCGCGGAAGCGTTAGGCCCCGGTAGATCCAGGGCGAGGCGGCCTCGGCGCGCGAAGACCACACGAAGGTCGCCGCGAGCATCGACACGAGCGCGGTGCCCACCACGCGTGCAGAGCGGTGCATGGCCGGGTTATACCTCCGCTGTGAGCGATCTGGTTCAGCTCCGTCGGTCGAGCGGGAATTCCGCGACAACCGAAAGCGCGCCTGCGTCAACGGCCAGCGTCGAAACGAGGCGCAAGGTCTATCTCGAGACCTACGGCTGCCAGATGAACGTCGCCGACAGCGATCTGATGCTGGGGCTGCTGGATCGCGGCGGCTACGCGCGAACCGACGATCCGGCGGACGCCGATCTGATCCTGATCAACACCTGCGCGGTGCGCGAGAAGGCGGAGGAGCGCGTGTTCGCGCGCGCGAGCATGCTGGGCCACGGCAAGGCGCGCCCCGACGTCGTCCTCGGGATCACCGGCTGCATGGCCGAGCATCTGAAGGACCAGATCCGCCGGCGCGCGCCCTACGTCGACGTCGTGATCGGGCCCGACGGCTACCGGCGGCTGCTGGACAGCGTCGAGCAAGCGCGCGAGGGGCGCGCCGTGACGGACACGCGCCTCGATCGCGAGGAGACATACACGGGGCTGGATCCGATCGCCGCGGACGGCGTCATCGGCCACGTCACCATCCAGCGCGGCTGCGACAAGTTCTGCACCTTCTGCGTGGTGCCCTACACACGCGGGCGGGAGAGAGGCGCGGCGCCGCGCGAGATCCTGCGGCAGGTGCGGGCGCTGGTGGCGGCGGGCGTGAAGGAGGTGCAGCTGCTCGGGCAGACGGTCAACTCGTACCGCTGGGAAGACGTCGGCTTCGCGGAGCTGCTGCGCGCGGTGGCCGCCGTCGACGGCGTCGAACGCGTGCGCTTCACGTCGCCCTACCCGCTGGATTTCGCCGACGACGTCGTGGCCGCGATCGCCGAGACGCCGAACGTCTGCAAGCACGTTCACCTGCCGCTGCAGAGCGGATCCGACGCGGTGCTGGACCGCATGCGCCGCGGCTACGACTTCGCGACGTACCGCGCCCTGTACGACAAGCTGCGCGCGGTGCCGGGGATCGCCGTCACGACGGATCTGCTGATTGGTTTTTCCGACGAGAGCGAGGAAGAATTCCAGGCGACGCTGCGCGCGCAGGAAGAGCTGCGCTTCGACGGCGCGTTCACGTTCGCGTACTCGGAGCGCGAAGGCACCTACGCCGCGCGCAAGATCCCGGACACCGTCGCGGCGGACGTGAAGCAACGCCGCCTGGCCGAGGTGATCGCCGTGCAGCAACGGATCACGGGCGAGATCATGGCGGCGCAGGTCGGCAAGCGCGAACGCGTGCTGGTCGAGCAGGTCTCGAAGCGATCGGCCGACCAGCTGATGGCGCGAACCGATGCGTTCCGCACCGTCATCATCCCGGCCGCGTCGGGGATCGCGCCGGGCGCGCTGGTCGACGCCACCATCGTGCGCGCGACGACCGCGACGCTGTTCGGCGCGATCGCGACGCCCTAGGGGACGGGCGTGGCCGACCTGTCGGAGAATCCGTTCGCGCTGCTGTCGCTCATCGCGGCGCCGGCGGTGCTGACGAACGCGGCGTCCGTGCTGGTGATGAGCACGACCAACCGCTTCCTGCGCGCCAGCGAGCGGATGCGGGCGCTCGCCGTGCGCGTCGAGGAAAAAAAGATCACGCCTGGTCTGCAGGGGCTGGTGCGGACACAGGTCGACCGCACCGAGAAGCAGGCGGTGCTGCTGCTGGGCGCGCTGCGCGCCGCGTACACGGCGATCGGATCGTTCGCCAGCGCCAGCTTGATCTCGATCCTGGGGGCGGGCCTGGCGTCGACCACGCTGCACATGGGTTTTCACGTGATGGCGGCGCTGGCGCTGGGCGTCGGCGTGCTGGGCGCGTCGGCGCTGGTGGTCGCGTGCGTGCGGCTGCTGGAGGCGACGCGACTGTCGATGCTGAACATGGCGGAAGAGGCGGCGCTGATCCGCAAGCACGAAGCGGCGCTGCCGCCGACGTGACGGCGTGGCGCACGCCTTGCACCGCGCCAGCGCGCCCGGCGCATGCGCAGAGAGGCCCGCGGAAACCGCCGGCCGCCTGCGACAGGATCGTCGGAGTCGCGAGGGAAATCTGATGCGCAAACGAATTGTTGAAGCCCTGGCTTTGTTCGCGCTCGTCACCGCGGGCTGCAGCAGCGGGAAGAGCACCGGCGCTGGAACCGGCGGCGCGGGGACGACCGGCGGCGCCGGAACCACGGGCAGCGCGGGAACGTCGGGCAGCGCCGGCACGTCGGGCAGCGCCGGAACCACCGGCAGCGCGGGAACGACGGGCAGCGCCGGTTCGACCGGCGGCGCCGTCGATGCCGCCGCCGATCACGCCCCGGTTGCGTTCGAGGAACAGATCCTGGACATCGCCGCCAACTACGTCGCGTGGGGCCGCGTCGACGACGAGCTGCGCTGGGCGCCGTGGCTGTGCCGCATCCCTTATCCGGGCGTCACCCGAATGAGCGGGTCGAACGACGAGGCGACGCACGACCGCAAGCTGTATTCGGTGTTCGCGAAGAACCACGCCGCCTATCCGAACGGCCCGCACGACGGACAGGTCGTGGTCAAGCAGTCCTGGGCTCCCGAGCTCGTCGACACCGACGCCGGCTACACGTCCGGCCTGAACATGTATCACAGCGACGCAGGGGTCGAAGCCGATCACTTCTATCCGTACGCCAAGGGAGATGGCGGCGCCATCTACCGCGCGGGTACCCCGGCTGGGCTTTACATCATGTTCCGCCTCGATCCATCGACGCCCGACACCGACGCGGGCTGGGTCTACGCGACCGTCACGGCGGCCGGGCAGGTGACCGCGGCGGGACGGGTCGCCAGCTGCATGGGCTGTCACGAAACCAGCGCGACGCACGAACGCCTCTACGGCGTCCCGCTCAGCCCCTCCTACCCGTAGCGTCGGACACTCGGGCGCGGCCAGGAGGCCGCTTGACCCGAGGTCCGCCCCCAGCTAGGCTTATCAATGAATCAGGATAAGCGGATATGTTGTCACTGGGAGCCACATCGGATCTGCTCGGGCTGCTCGCGGAGCCGTCGCGCGTGCGCCTGCTCGCGCTGCTGGGCGACAACGAGCTGACCGTCAACGAGCTGTGCTCGGTCACCGAGCTGGGCCAGTCACGCGTGTCGACCCACCTCGGCAAGCTGCGCGAGGCGGGCCTGGTGCGCGACCGGCGCGCGGGCGGCTCGACCTACTACCGGATGGCGAACGGCGACCTGCCCGCGCCGGCGCGCAAGCTGTGGTCGGTGGTCGCGGCTGACCTGGACGACAGCCAGCTGGCGGCCGACAAGCAGCGCTGCGCCGCCGTGCTGCGCGCGCGGGCGCTGCAGGCGCGCGCGGACGGCGAGGGCGGTTGGCCCGACAGCGTCGCCGGCGAGATGGAACGCCACTACTCGCCCGGGCGGACGTGGGAGGCGCTGGCGCGCGGCCTCATCGGCCTGACCGATCTCGGCGACGTGCTGGACGCGGGCGCCGGCGACGGCGCCACCGCGCAACTGCTGGCGCCGCGCGCACGCAGCATCACCTGCGTCGACATCAGCGAGACGCTCGTCCACGCCGCGCGCGTGCGCCTGGCCGGCCACGCCAACGCGGCGGCCGAAGTCTCCGACCTGCACGCGCTGCCGTTCGTGGACGCGTCGTACGATCAGGCGCTGCTGCTGAACGTGCTGACGCACCTGCGGGCGCCGGCGCGCGCGATCGGCGAGCTGGCGCGCGTGCTGCGCCCGGGCGGACGGCTCGCGCTGGTGACGCTGGCCGCCCACGATCACCTGGACGTGACCTCGGCATATGGCCACGTGACGCCCGGGTTCCGTCCCGCCGAGGTGCGAAAGCTGCTGGAAAAGGCGGGCCTGACGGTGGAGCAGTGCGCGGTGACGTCGCGGGAGAAGCGCGCGCCGCAGTTCGAGGTGGTGACCGCGTTCGCGCGCAAACCGACGACCAAGGGTAGAAGGAAATCCTGATGACGAAGACCGAAGAGATCCTGCGGGCCACGCTGGCCAAACGGATCGTGCTGCTCGACGGCGCGATGGGGACGATGATCCAGCGCCACAAGCTGCAGGAAGCCGACTACCGGGGCGAGCGCTTCGCCGGCCACGACGTCGACGTGAAGGGCGACAACGATCTGCTGGTGCTCACCCGCCCCGACATCATCGCCGACATCCACGATCAGTACATGGCGGCGGGCAGCGACATCATCGAGACCAACACGTTCAACGCCAACGCGATCGCGCAGGCGGACTACAAGCTGGAGTCGATCGTCTACGAGCTGAACGTCGAGGCCGCCCGTCTCGCGAAAAAGGTGACCGCGGCGTGGACCGCGAAGACGCCCGACAAGCCTCGCTTCGTCGCGGGCGCGTTCGGCCCGACCAACCGCACTCTGTCCATGTCACCCGACGTCAACGACGCTGCCTTCCGCGCGGTGACGTTCGATCAGGTGAAGGACGCCTACGCCGAGCAGGCGCGCGGCCTGATCGACGGCGGCGTCGACCTTTTGATCCCCGAGACCATCACCGACACGCTGAACCTGCGCGCCGCGCTGGTCGCGATCGAGGAGGTGTTCGAGGAGAAGGGCGTCCGCCTGCCGCTGATGCTGTCGGTGACGATCGTCGACCAGAGCGGCCGCACGCTGTCGGGCCAGACCATCGACGCGTTCTGGACGTCTGTCGCGCACGCGCGGCCGCTGTCGGTGGGCATCAACTGCTCGCTGGGCGCCGAGCAGATGCGGCCGTTCCTCGCGGATCTATCCGCGGCGGCCACCTGCTTCGTCAGCTGCTACCCGAACGCGGGCCTCCCGAATCCGCTGGCGCCGACCGGCTACGACGAGGAGCCGCCGACGACCTCGAAGCTGCTGGCCGGCTTCGCCGACGACGGCCTGGTCAACATCGTGGGCGGCTGCTGCGGCACCACGCCCGATCACATCGCCGCGATCGCGCACGTTCTGGAAGGCAAGCCGCCGCGCGTGGTGCCGGACGTCGCCACCCGCCCCGAGCTCGCCTACGCGCGCTTCTCGGGCCTGGAGACGCTGACCCTCCGTCCCGAGACGAACTTCCTGATGATCGGCGAGCGCACCAACATCACCGGCTCGGCCAAGTTCGCCGATCTGATCCGGCGCGGCGACTTCGCCACCGCCTCGTCGGTGGCGATGGATCAGGTGCGCGGCGGCGCCAACATCCTCGACGTCAACATGGACGAGGGAATGATCGACGGCGTCGCGGCGATGACGCACTTCTTGAACCTGATCGCGACCGAGCCCGAGATCGCGCGCATCCCGATCATGATCGACAGCTCGAAGTGGGAGGTGCTGGAGGCGGGCCTCAAGTGCATCCAGGGCAAGGGGATCGTCAACTCGATCAGCCTCAAGGAAGGCCCGGCCGACTTCCTGCACAAGGCGAGGCTGATCAGGCGTTACGGCGCCGGCGTGGTCGTGATGGCATTCGACGAGACCGGCCAGGCCGACACCGTCGAGCGCAAGCTGTCGATCTGCCAGCGCGCCTACAAGCTGCTGACGGAGGAAGCGCAATTCCCGGCCACCGACATCATCTTCGACCCCAACATCCTCGCCATCGCCACCGGCATCGAGGAGCACAACGAGTACGGCAAGAACTACATCGAGGCGACGCGCCTCATCAAGGCGGCCTGCCCGGGCGTGCGCATCTCGGGCGGCGTGTCCAACCTTTCGTTCTCGTTCCGCGGCAACAACGTCGTGCGCGAGGCGATGCACGCGGCGTTCCTGTACCACGCCATCAAGGCGGGCATGGACATGGGCATCGTCAACGCCGGCCAGCTCGCCGTCTACGAAGAGATCGAGCCCGAGCTGAAGGAGCGCGTCGAGGACGTGATCCTGAACCGCCGCCCCGACGCGACCGAGCGCCTGCTGGAGCTGGCCGAGCGCGTGAAGGGCGCGGGCAAGAAGAAGGAGCTCGACCTGGCCTGGCGCGCGAAGACCGTCGAGGAGCGGCTGTCGCACGCGCTGGTGTCGGGAACGGTCGACTTCATCGAAGCCGACGTCGAGGAGGCGCGCCAGAAGTACCCGCGCCCGCTGCACATCATCGAGGGACCGCTGATGGACGGCATGAAGATCGTCGGCGACCTGTTCGGCGCCGGCAAGATGTTCCTCCCCCAGGTCGTCAAGAGCGCGCGCGCCATGAAGCGCGCGGTCGCCTACCTGCTGCCGTTCATGGAGGCCGAGAAGGCGGGCGGCGCGCAGGCGCAGGGCAAGATCGTGATGGCCACCGTCAAGGGCGACGTCCACGACATCGGCAAGAACATCGTCGGCGTCGTGCTCGGCTGCAACAACTACGAGGTCGTCGACCTGGGCGTGATGGTGCCGTGCGAGAAGATCCTGGAGACGGCGAGGCGCGAAAAAGCGGACCTGATCGGCCTGTCGGGGCTGATCACGCCGTCGCTCGACGAGATGGCGCACGTCGCCGCCGAGATGGAGCGACAGGGCTTCGACCTCCCGCTGCTGATCGGCGGCGCCACCACCAGCCGCCAGCACACCGCGGTCAAGATCGCGCCCGCGTTCTCGAAACCGACCGTGCACGTGCTGGACGCGTCGCGCGCCGTCGGCGTCGTCGCCAGCCTGGTCGATCGCGAGAAGCGCGCGGCGTTCGACGCGCAGAACCGCAAGGAGCAGCAGGAGCTGCGCGAGCTGCACAGCCGCAAGCAGCAGAAGCCTCTTCTCACGTTCGCCCAGGCGAACGCGAAGCGCTTCGTGCCCGACTTCCGCGCCGAGGATCTCGCCGCACCCGCCTTCCTGGGCACGCGCCAGGTCGACGCGCCGCTGGCCGAGCTGGTCAACTACATCGACTGGACGTTCTTCTTCACGGCCTGGGAGCTG
>Ga0070686_100001151_pt1 | contig 15163 bp, 11 predicted proteins | sample KBSS23LmetaG_FD_65654 | JGI IMG/M metagenome (GOLD analysis project Ga0070686, IMG submission 65654) | Switchgrass rhizosphere microbial communities from Kellogg Biological Station, Michigan, USA - KBS S2-3L metaG | ecosystem: Host-associated > Plants > Roots > Rhizosphere ... | reverse complement strand
TCGTAGAGAAAGTCGCGCTCGATCCGCCACGCCTCGTGGTACATCTGCTTCCACTCGAGCCGCGGGTCGACCCAGACTTCCATGTCGGTGAGCTTCAGCGTCACGGCCGGCTTCGGCGGCTCGCCGAGCGTGAGCAGTTTCCAATCGTCGTGCTCGCGAACGAGCAGCTTCTGACCGTTAGCCGACAGCAGCGCCTCGGCCACATCGTCGACGACCTTCTCTGGCTTGCGCTTTTTCAGATCGAACTTGTGGACGGTCAGCGGCGGCGGGCCATCTTCGTTGTAGACCGGCGGCGCCTCGATCAGCACGATCTCGCCTTCCTTGCCGGCCTTGAGCGCGACGTAATTGCGCGCCGGAATCGGCAGCGCAAGGATGCGCTGCCCGAGCCCCTCGAAATCAATGCGGACGTTTGGCGGAGCCTTCTTCTCCTCCTTCGAATCGCCGGCGTCCTTGCTGGCCTTGGTGTCCCTGGCGTCCTTTGTATCGTTCGTGCCCTTTTCCTCATCGCTCTCGGGCGCCAGCGGTGATGGATCGTCTTTCGACAGCACCGCGATGTAGGCGCTGCGCGTCACGGAACGGCCGACGCTCGACAAGTCCAGCCAGCTCGCCGAAAGGCCGACGTCAGTACTCGCCGTCAGGTAGAGATACTTGCCGCCACTGTCCCACGCCGCATACAGCGCATCGCTGAAGCCGTCGGTGATCTGCGTCGATTTCTGCGTGCTGAGGCCATAGACGAATACGGCGTGGAGATGACTTGGGAGCTGCTTCGTGTAGGCGAGCCACTTGCCGTCGGGCGACCACGCCGGGTTCAGGGTGTGAAACGGGCTCTCGTAATAATCGGTGTCGACTGTGACTGGCGAACGCTTCTCCAGGTTCACGTACCAGAGATGGAGCCGCTTGTCGGTAAACGCGATGTTCTTGCCGTCGGGCGACCACACCGGCGAATAGAAGAACGAGCCCGCCGGTCCGAGCGGAATCTTCGCGATCTCGCCGAGGCCGTTCTGGTCGCGGACGTGCAGCGCGTACTCGCCCGATTCGTCGGAGAACCAGGCGATCCGTGTACCGTCGGGCGACCACGCCGGATCGCGATCGGCAACGCCCGGAGAGCTCGTGAGATTGCGGATATCGCCCTTCTCCGCCGGCACCGTCACGATCTCGCCGTGCACCTCGAACACCGCGCGTGCGCCGGAGGGCGAGATGTTGGCGTTGAGAATCCGTTTCGCCTCGAGCTTCTCGAAATGCGGCTGCAGCTCGGCGAGCTGCGCGGAGACGCGAACGTCGATCTTCTTCGATCGGCCCGACGCGAGCTCGAGAACGAACAGCGACCCGAACTGTTCGTAGACGATGGCGTCGGCCGTGCCCGACGCCGACTTGAAGTCGATGCCATCGTTGGCCACCACCTTCGAGACCGCTTTCGAATCGGTGTCGTAGGCGTACAACGCGACCGGGCCGTCGCGATCCGAGAGGAAGTAGACCTTGCGGCCGATCCAGACCGGGCTGAAATCGTTCGAGTTGTCGCGCGGAATCTTCTCGATCGTCGAGTCGGCGAGCTTGGCAATCCAGATCGCCATCGTCTGTCCGCCGCGGTAGCGCTTCCACGCCGGCTGCCACAGGAACTTCGGCGTGTAGGCGATGCGGCTGCCATCGGGCGAGAACGCGCCGTCGGAGGCCATCGGCAGCGGCACTTCCTGCGGAAAGCCCCCGTCGATCGAGACGGTGAACAGCTTCGGCGGATCGGTCGAGCTGGTGCGCGTCGAGACGAACAGGATGCGCTTGCCGTCGGGCGTCCAGCCGGCGACGGACTCGGGTGCCGGATGGTGCGTGAGCCGCCGCGGCTCGCCGCCTTCGGCCGGCATGACGAACACGTCGAGGTTGCCGTAATAATCACCGCTGAACGCCAGCCATTTGCCGTCGGGCGAGAAGTACGGGTTGCATTTCTCGCCGACGCCCGCGGTCAACCTGACGGCGTCGCCGCCGTCGCGACGTGTACTCCACAGATCGCCGGCGTAGCAGAACGCGATCCGGTCGCGGCTGATGGTCGGATGCCGCACGAGAATCGATTCGCTCGATTCAGCCGGCGGCGCCGAGAGGACCGCGATCGCAACCATCGCGAGTGCGCATCGTTGAGACACGAGAGTCCTCCTGACGCGCGGTCTACCGTAGCGCAGGCCTTCAGGCCTGCCAACGGCCCGCGCCGGCAGCCTAAAGGGCTGCGCTACGGGACACGCGGGCAGCCCTGAAGGGCTGCGCTACGGAAATTTTGAAACGCGCTGTTCGAAGCATCGCTTGTACAGCCCGGCTGCAGGGGTGTCAAGCGAAGGCGACGACAAAGTGGTGGTCTTCACCGACACGCAGGTTCGATCGCGCGCGATTGCGCAGGCCGAGCGCAAGGCGGCGCAGGGCGGCGGCGGCGCGTGGATGTACATCTGGGAATGGGCGACGCCCGCGTTCGACGGCAAGCTCGGCGCGGTGCACGGCCACGACGTCGACGCCTCCTTCAACCTGTACCGCAACGGCATCTGCGGCACCGGAGACAGGACCGGCCGCCTCATGGCGAAGCGGCTTGCGTCCACGTTCGTCGCGTTCGCGAAGACGGGCAACCCCGACAACGATCAGATTCCGCACTGGCCGACCTACGACGCCAGCGCGCGCGCCACGATGATCTTCGACGCGGACACGCGGGTGGTGAACGATCCACGTGCCGCGATTCGCAAGTACTGGAGCCAGAACACCGAATCGACGGCCGACGACGACTAAGAGCGCGTGTCAAAATTTCGCGCGGCTCACCGTAGCGCAGGCCTTGAGGCCTGCCAACGCCCGCGCGGGCAGCCCTAAAGGGCTGCGCTACGGGACACGCGGGCAGCCCTGAAGGGCTGCGCTACCGTAATTTTGAAATGCTCAGATCCCGGCGTACCAGGAGTAGCCGCCCTCGGCGTCTGCCGAGCCCTTACCCGTCCCCCAGTCCGCGAGCGAATCGACGACCACGAGCCGGTTGACGAACTTCGTACTCTTGTATCCGAGCTGCCTCGGCACCCGCATGCGCAACGGGCCGCCGAACGGTACCGGCAGTTCGCCGCCGTTCATTCCCCACGCGAGGATGGTCTGCGCATGGCGCGCCTCGTCGATGTCGACGCTGTCCCACGCGTCTTCGTCGTGGGACTGATACACCACGTAGCGCGCTTCCGGCTTCACGACAGCCGCGTCGAGGACCGCACCGAGCGGCGTGCCGATCCACTCAGCGATGTACGACCAGCCTTCCTCGCAGCTCACCTCCGTGATCTGCCGGCTGACGGCGAGCGCGCGCAGCTCGTCGAGCGACAGCAACAGAGGTCGTTCGATGAGCCCGTCGACCGCCAGCCGCCAGGTGGTGAAACCAGTCGCCTGATGCGCCAGGAACGCCTCGTCCCTCCGGCGGGTGGAATTGGCGAACGGCTTCGCCGAAATCATCTCGCGGGGGAACTCACGCGCCATCGCATGACGGCCGACGAGGCGGTGTGCGGCATAGGTGAGCGTCTCGCCCGGCCCGAACCACCCCGCAGCGTCCGGCGGCACGAGCCCGAAGCGGCGCCCCACGGTCGCCGCTGCGGCGACGACAGAAGTACCGGCGGCAGCCAGGCCCGCGGTGAGCAGCATGCGGCGCGACACGACACTCATGCGCGAACCTCCGCATCGCCGGTGATCATCGCCCGCACGCGTGCGGGGAACCCGGCGAGGACCAACATCGCAAGGTGGACGAACAGGAACAGGACGAGCGCCACCGACACGGCGAAGTGCAGCGTGCGCGCCGATTGCTTGCCACCGAGAAGCGTCACGGTGGCCGGCCAGATCGCCGCAAAGCCGGGCGACATCGCAAGCCCGGTCCAGATGACGCACGGGACGAGCACGAAGATCACGACGACATAGGCAAGCCGCTGCAACAGGTTGTACGACAACGGATCGCGGGCGGACGCGGCCGGCACGCGCACGTGCTCCGCGAATGTGCGGCGCACAGCGGACCAGCGTAAATCTGCCGACCCCGGCACCAGGTTGCGGCGGAAGTGCCCCGTGCGGAGTCCCGACACAAAGTAGGCGACGCCGGTGAGGCCCAGCAGCCATGCCGATTGGAAATGCAGGTAACGGCTCCAGCCGTTCTGATCGGGGAGCACGTAGCCGTAGCCCGTCGGAACGGTCGACCGCGACGAGGGCACCGGGAGGCTGAAGAGCGGCGTCTCCCCGACGTTTCCCGTTTCGCCCCAGTAGAAGCGCGGGTGCGACAGCAGTACCTCGATGCCGCTGACGAGAAGCGCGAAGAACGCGAGGGTCGTCAGCCAGTGCGTGACGCGCACGACGCCCGAGTGTCGCCGTCGCATCGCTCGGCCCTAACCCCCGAACACGGTCCTGCCGCCGATGACGGTGCGATTCACTTTGATATTGATGATCTGATCCGGAGCGACGTCGTGCGGGTCCTTCTCGAGCACGACGAAGTCGGCGAGCTTGCCGGCGGTGATCGACCCCTTGAGGTTCTCCTCGTGCGAGGCATAGGCGCCGTTGATCGTCGCGATCGTCAGCGCCTGATCGACGGTCACCTTCTGGCGCTCTCCCCACACGCGCCCCTTGTAGTCCTTGCGCGTGACCATGCTCTGGATGGCCATGAGCGGCTCGAACGGGCCCGGTTCGTAGTCCGACGCGCCGGGCACGGGGATGCCGGCGTCGAGGAACGACCGGTGCGCGAACATCCACTGCAGCTTGTCGTCGCCGTACTCCTTCCACTTCTCACCGTGGTAGTACACGTAGGTCCAGAACGGCGTCGGGATCACACCGCTCGCCTTGATGCGGCGGATCAGATCCGGGTTGACGAGCGTGCAGTGCTCGATGCGATGGCGGCGGTTCGGATCGGGCCATTTCGCCAGCGCGCGCTCGTAGGCCTTCAAGACCATGTCGATCGTGACATCGCCGTTCGCGTGCACGCCCACCTGGAAGCTGTGGGCGTGCGCTTCGTCTACGGCGTCGTAGAGCTGCTCCTGCGTCATCGTGAGGATGCCGTAGTCGGTGGTGCCGACAAACGGCGTGCTCATCCGCATCGTCCGTTCCGACGCCGATCCATCGGCGACGAACTTCACCCCGCCGACGCGAATCCACTCGTCGCCGAAGCCAGAGTAGATGTTCGCCGCCTTGAGGCCGGTGTACGCCGGGGTCGCGTTGTGGACCATCAGGTAGGCGCGATGCGTCAGCTCGCCGCTCCGTCGACAGTCTTCGTAGGCGAGGATCTGCTCGGGGACGGCCATGGCGTTGTGGACCGAGGTCAGCCCGGCGGCGTTGAACAGCTTCGACATGTGCGCCATGCCCTTGCGGGCGCGGTCGCGCTGCTCGTCGGGCGTGAAGCGCTCGGTCTTGCCGACCTTGTCGAATACGTCGCGCGCGTTCTCGGCGACGCGTCCCGTGAGCTCGCCGTTCTCGCGGAAGAAGCGGCCGTCGGGCGGATCCGGCGTGTCCTTCGTGATGCCGGCCAGGGTCAGCGCTGTGGTGTTGTACCAGGAGGTGTGACCGCCGCGGTGATTGACGACCACCGGATGCTCGGTTGTCGCCTCGTCGAGATCTTTGCGCGTCAGCGCACGATCGAGCTTCGTGTCATCGAACATGAAGCCGGTGATCCACACCTCCGGGGCGGTCATCTGCGCCTTGCGACTGATGGCGGCCTGAATCTCGCGCACCGTGCGCAGGTTGGTGTTGACGCCGAACAGCTCCTCGACGCCGCTCGGATGCGAATGCGCGTCGATGAAGCCGGGCACAATCGTCATCTGCTGCGCGTCGACGACGGTGGTGCGCGCCGTCGCCAGATTCCGCACCTCGTCGTTCGATCCGACGGCCGTGAAACGGCTGTTCTTGACGGCGAACGCCTGCGCGCGCGGCGCCGCCGTATCGCTGGTCAGCACGCGCGCGTTGACGACGAGCAGATCGGGTTCGCCGCCGCCGCTGACGGCCGGCGCCTGCGCGAGCGCCGCCGACGCTGCGGCACCGCGCGCGGGGTCGAGCGCGAACGCGCCCGCGAGTGCGGCGCCGAACCCGAGAAACTCGCCACGCGTGTATTTGGCCATCGCGCCCCGAATCCTACTGCCGCTTACGCTGCTGAATCTGAGCGAGGAAAAACTGCTTCAGCGCTTCATTGGTCAGCCCGAGCTCGGTCGCTTCCTGCACCGCCTTGTCGGTATCCCAGCCGTCGACGATCGCGCGTTTCATGAGCCACATCCCGGCGGCTCTTCCACCGCCCGCTCAATGGATGAACGCCGGCTGGACGCCCGGCGCGGTGATCGTCTTGAGGAACGTGTCGACGACGGCGGGATCCGGCTTCGCCCCGCTGAAAGGGATGTGGTAGTAGGGAATGCCGGCCGCCTTCGCGGCCGCAATGTTTCCCTCGATGTCGGCGCCTTCCTCGGTCGGGAGGCGGAGGTTGATGATCGACGCGTATCCCATTTTCTTGATTTCAGGGATCGCGCCGGACGTGATGGCGCCCGCGCACGCCACGGTCGTCTCGACCTTGGCGAAGTTCCTGATGCCGGGAATGTCCTGTCTCACAACCTGCGCGGTCGCCGCCGTGGCCGTCAGGCAGCCCGCGATGGTGAGCAACCCCAGCCCGAGGGTCCTCGGTTGCATGCCGCACCTCCTCTGAAGGGTGCAGCTTACCACCGTGGTGCGGCGCATGCACCGTGTCGCGGTTGCTATACACTCTCCGCCGATGACCACCATCAATCGCCGCATCGCCGCCTCGATCGAGGGCGATTTCGTCGTGTTCATCATCGGCGCACGGTTCAACCGGTGGTGGAAGGTGCCGAAGTATTTCTGGTTCGTGTCGTCGATGCCGAAGATGATCGCCGAGCTTGCCGCCCGCCCGGAGAGCGGTTTTCTCGGATGGGAGCGCCTCGGGCTGACGAGCAACGTGCAGTACTGGCGGTCGTTCGAGCAGCTGGCGGCGTACGCACGCAGTCGTGACGAGACGCATTACCCGAACTGGGTGAAGTTCAACAGAGAGATCGGCTCGAACGGCGACGTCGGCATCTGGCACGAGACGTTCCTCGTGCGCGCCGGCGAGTACGAGTGCATTTACAACAACATGCCGTTGCGAGGTCTCGCGAAAGCGGCCCGCCACATCGATGCCGTCGACCACGCCGCCACGGCGGCCGGGCGACTCGGCCGCACCGACGGCAGCGACAGTCCGGTCAAGGCCTGAGGAGGACGTCACATGGACCCGAAGCGACGCGCACTGCTGGCCGCCGGCGCGGCGGCCGCGGCAACCACCGCCGTCCCGCGCGTGTTTGCGCTGCAACCGGGCAGCAGAGGCACCGGCACGTTCTACGACAAGAGCGGCGTGCGCATTTACTACGAGGAGGCCGGGGCCGGCTTCCCGCTCCTGCTGCTCCCCGGCGGCGGCTTGAACGCGACGATTGCCTTCTTCACCGGCAACGCGCCGTTCAACGCGATCGAGGAGTTCAAGGGCGAGTATCGCTGCATCACCGCCGACCTGCGCAACGCGCCCACCGGCCAGTCCACGGGACCGGTCGAAGTCGATCGACCGTGGGAGTCCTATGCCGACGATCAGATCGGCCTGATGGATCACCTCGGGATCGACCGGTTCATGGTGATGGGTTTCTGCATCGGCGGCCCGTTCATCTGGAGCCTGTTGAAACGCGCGCCGAACCGCATTGCCGGAGCCGTGCTGGCGCAGCCCGTGGGCTGGCGTCCCGAGATGCGCGACCCCGGGTACGCCGGTGCATTCTGGAAAGGCTGGCCCGCGCAGATTACGGCGAAGCGGCCGGACATCCCGCTGCAGACCGCCGAGCAGTTCGTGAAGCGGATGTTCGAGACCAATGCGGACTTCGTCTTCACGGTGACGCGCGACTTCGTCCGCACCTGCCAGAACCCGATCCTCGTCCTGCCCGACGATGTCCCCGCGCATCCGTATGCGGTCGCAATGGAGTGCGCGATGCTCGCGCCGAAAGCCGAAGTGAGCGTGTTCCCCTGGAAAGAACCGAAGGAGCGCATTCCCCTGGCGGTGCGGCAGATCCGTTCGTTCCTGCGCGCGCATCAGCGCGCGTAAGCGGCGCGAGGTCGCTACGCGCGCGTTACCGGTCGCAGGTCGCAAGTCGGCGGTCAGTCTGACGCAGCGGCTGATTGTCTCGATCGCCGCCGCTGTCGTATGCGGAGCGGCTGTCGGTGTGAATCGGCTCGCGCCGCAGCCGCCGCCGGCCGAGGCGCCCGCCGATCTCGTCATCGTCAACGGCGCCGTGTATGCGGGCGACGGCGGGGCTGTGCGCCAGGCGCTCGCCATCCGCGGGAACCGGATCGCGATCGTCGGCAGCAACGGCGACGTCGAACGCCTGCGCGGGCCGCGCACCGAGGTGGTGGATGCGCGCGGCGGCGCGGTGCTCCCCGGCTTCAACGACATCCACACGCACATGTTGAGCGGCGGCCTCGACATGGACACGGTCAACCTGCAGGGTGCGCAGACGCTCGACGAGGTGCAGTCGCGGATTCGCGGCTACGCCGCCGCGCATCGCGACCTCGCGTGGATCCGGGGCCGCGGCTGGGGCTACGGGGCGTTTCCAGGCTCCGCACCGACGCGGGCGCAGCTCGATGCCGCGGTACCGGATCGGCCGGCGATCATGCGCTGTTTCGACGGCCACAGCATCTGGGCCAACACCCGCGCGCTCGCCGCGGCGCACATCACGAGAGCCACACCCGATCCGCCGAACGGCGTCATCGTGCGCGATCCGGCGACGGGCGAGCCGACCGGTTTGCTCAAGGAATCGCCGGCCATGGCAATGATGAATGCGGTCGTGCCGAAGCCGTCGCGCGCCGAGCAGCGGCGCGCACTCGAGGCCGCACTCGCCGAAGCGATCAAGTACGGCGTGACGAGCGTGACGGAAGCGGCAGGGACTCCCGACGATCTCGACGTGTTCGAGGAGGCGCGCCGTGCCAGCGGCCTCGCCGCACGCGTGTACTACTCGCTGCTGATCACGCCCGGCTTCACCGAACAGGACGCCAGCCGGTTCGACGCGGTCCGGCGGGCGCACCCTGACACCCCGTGGCTGAAGACCGGCCTCGTCAAGATGTTCATGGACGGTGTCATCGAAACCAACACCGCGTTCATGCTGGCGCCGTACACCAACGACCCGACGACGCGCGGCACGCCGAACTACCGCAAGGAGGACTTCGAGCGCATCGTCGCGATGATGGATCGGCACGGGTGGCAGATCATGGTCCACGGCCTTGGCGACGGCGCCGTTCGCATGGTGCTCGACGGCTTCGAACACACCGCCGCGGCCAATCCGATGCCGGCGCGCGGCAGGCGGCACCGTGTCGAGCACATCGAGACGATCGATCCCGCCGACGTGCCGCGATTCGGCGCGCTCGGCGTCATCGCCTCGATGCATCCGGGCGGCGGCTTCATCGCGACGAACCCTCCAGCCGCCGCGGCCACGCCCGGCTTCATGCTCGGCGTGTGGGGCCGGAACATCGGTCCCGACCGCGCCGCGCGCGGCGGCCTGTGGAAAAGCATTGCCGCCGGCGGCGGCCGCGTGGTGTTCGGCAGCGACTGGCCGGTGGCCTCACTCGATGCGATGAGCCGCATCACCAGCATCGTCAATCGTCCCCCGCGACCCGGAGGCAGCGACCAGCGGCTGCCGTTGGAAGCGGCGATCGATGCTTACACGAGCGCGTCGGCGTTTGCTTCGTTCGACGACAAGGACAAGGGCCGGCTCGCGCCGGGGATGCTCGCCGATGTCGCGGTGCTGGCGACGAACGTGTTCGCGCACCCGGTCACGACACGCGCCGATGTCGCGGTGACGGCGACGATCGTCGACGGCAAGGTCGTCTATCGGCCGTAGCCGCGGGCGGTCCTGATGATACGTGCGGCGTACGGTAGCGCACGCCTTCAGGCCGGCCAACACCCGCGCGGGCAGCCCGGGAGACTGCGCTACGGTCATCTTGAAACGTGCACTCTCGTGTGCCGAAAGCGTTGACAACGTTACCTGCCTGTGCTCCGATGCGCGGGCTGTCGTTCAACTGCAGGAGGGAGCGTCCGATGGTGCGACTCCGTCGATCCGGGTTGGTACATTCGCATGCGGCGACCACGGTGGCGATCACCGCGTTCGCGCTCCTCACCCTTTCCGTCTCGAGCGCATTCGCCCAGACCGCCACCGGCGGCCTTCGCGGCTTCGTCAAGGACGACACCGGCGCGATTCTCGTCGGCGTCACCGTCGAAACGGCCAGCCCGGTGCGCATCGGCGGCGCCGCCGTCGACGTCACCGACGCGCAGGGTCTGTTTCGATTCGAGAATCTCCCGCCCGGCGAATACTCGGTGGTGTACTCGCTTCAGGGATTCGCCACGGTCCGCCGCGAAGGGGTCCGCGTCGAGGTCGGGCGCACGATCCAGGCCGACGCGACGATGAAGGTCGGCGCCGTGGAGCAGGCGATCACGGTCACCGGCGAGTCGCCGGTCGTCGATGCGCTGCACGCCGGCGTCACCAGCAACTTCAACAAGGACTGGCTGCAGACGGTCCCGACCGCGCGGCAGTCGTACTTCGACGTCGTCACCTACGCGCCGTCGGTGAAGATCAACCAGGTGCCGAACGATTCGCGCTTCGTGATCTTCGGATCGAGCAGCGATCAGAACTCGTTCCAGTACGAGGGCGTGGAGATCTCCGCGGTCTCGAACGGCGGCGTGTGGGACTTCCCCAGCCCGGACATGATGCAGGAAGTGGAGGTCAAAGCGGTCGGCGTCTCGGCCGAGTACTCCAACTTCCAGGGCGGCGTCGTCAACATCGTGCTCAAGTCGGGCAGCAACCAGTTCCACGGGCTCGAGAGCGCCTACTGGACGCCGCCGGGGTGGGTGGGCAACAACACGCCGAACGAGCAGTTTCCCTATCACGTCGACTACAGCTACCAGGCGACCGGCGAGCTCGGTGGTCCGCTGGCGAAAGATCGCGCGTGGTTCTACGGCGCGATCCCCTGGCAGATGAACCAATCGTCGAGCGTGGGGGTCGATCCGGCGTTCGCGCACGGTGGCCACTCGACCAAGCCGTTCGTGAAGACGACGTTCCGGTTCAGCAACCATGACGCCGGCGACTTCACGTGGAACGACAACATCTTCTGCTGCGCCGCCACCGCCAGCCGGACGGCGCCGATCGAGACGCAGACGATCGAGCACGGGCACAACCCGGTGCTCGCCGGCCACTACACGCACAGCTTCGGCTCGGCGACGCTGTTCGAGATGAAGGGCGGCGGGATCTACATCCGCGACAACTTCACGCCGTACACCGACGACTTCGTCACCCCCGGCCGCACCGACTCGGGCACCGGGTTTTCCAGCGTGAACGCGACGACCGGCAGCCGGCAGGTGCACAACCGGACGACGCTCGACGCCTCGCTGACGCGAGCCGGCGCCAGCTTCATCAAGGGGTCGCACGATCTCAAGTCCGGCCTGCAGTACGTCTACGCCACGCAGCAGACCAACACGCTCACCTTCTCGAACGTCTCCTACAGCGATCTGAACGGCGCGAAGGATCAGGCGACGTTCAAGGATCCGGCGGTGACCGGCGGCCGCATCCGCCAGACCGGCCTCTACCTGCAGGACAACTGGACTCTCAACGATCGGGTCACGTTCAACCTCGGCGTCCGCTACGACCACACGCTCGGCGACATTCAGGCGATGGACTCGCAGACGACGCTCCTCGGGATCGACACGACCTACCCGTCGGCGGGAACGAACGTCAGCTACCCGGGGATCCCGGATCTCATTTCGTTCAACACGGTGTCGCCGCGCGTCGGGATGACGGTTCGCCTCGACCAAGCGGGCAAGACCGTGTTCAAGACCAACTACGCGCGGCTCTACGGCAAGCTCGCCACCGGCATGTTCAACAGCAAGGCGCTGGGCAATACGCCCTCGGACACCGAGCGCTACAACCCGGCGACCGGCAAGTACGACGTGCCGATCTCGATCGTCAACAACCAGACCAACTTCGCGGTCGATCCCGGCCTGCGGAATCAGTACACGGACCAGTACTACGTGGGCATCGAACGTCAGATCATGGCGAACACCGGCCTCGACGCCTCCTTCGTGATCAAGAAGGAAGGTGACTTCATCCGGCTGAACGACGTCGGCGGCACTTACGCGCCGGTGCTGATCAACAACGTCTTCCGCGGCACCACCTACCCGATCACGGCCTACAACCGCACGTCGCCCTCGGCGGCGAGCCTGTTCGAGGTGGTCAACCGCGACGACTTCACCCAGGACTTCAAGGCGTTCTTCGTCCAGGTGAACCGCCGGTTCTCGAACGCGTGGCAGGGGCAGATCTCGTACACGTGGCAGGACTCGCAGGCCTACGCCACCGGCACCGTGACCGGCAGCACGCAGCAGGACTTCTCGTCGCTGAGCTCGACCGCCGGCTTCGGCCGCACGCCGAACGATCTGATCAACGCGTATGGCCCGACGCCGACCAACTCGACCAACTCGTGGAAGGTGTCGTCGACCTACCGCGCGCCGTACGCGATCACCTTCGGCGCGCGCTACTCCTTCGAATCGGGCCGGCCGTTCGGCCGCCTGATCACCGCGCGCCTCAATCAGGGGAACGTCACGATTCTCGCCGAGCCGCGCGCCGCCTACTACATGGACGCGGTCAACGATCTCCAGCTGCGCGTCGACAAGGAGATCAAGCTGGCGACGGGCCAGAGCGTACGCGTGTCGCTCGACATGTTCAACATCTTCGACAGCGGCACCGTCCTGACCGTGCTCAACAACAGCAGCACGCAGGGGGACGCCGGCTTCGCGCAAACCAACACGGTCGTCCGGCCGCGGACGTTCACGTTTGGAGTCCGGTATCAGTTCTAGACGGGCGCGCCGCCCGTAGCGCAGGCCTTCAGGCCTGCCCACGGCCGCGCGGGCAGCCCTGAAGGGCTGCGCTACGGTCAGCGGCGCGACGTATCAACGGAGTGGTCGAAAAGGAGGAACCCGTGCGGCGCTTCAAGACGTTCATCGGTGCGAGCGTTGCCCTCGCTCTGGCGGCTGCGAGCGTGCTTCACCTGCACTCGCAGGGGAAGACGATCGACTGGCGGTACTTCGGGGCCGACAAGGCCTTCACCCGCTACTCGCCCGCCGATCAGATTACGCGCGACAACGTGAAGAACCTGCGGATCGTCTGGCGCCGCCCGGCCACGAACCCCGGCTTCAAGGAGGCGTTTCCGCAGCTGCGCGTCAACGCCTACCTCCGGGCGACGCCGATCATGGTCGACGGGCTACTGTACACGCAGGACGCCCACGGGCTGGTCAGCGCGTTCGACGCCGCCTCGGGCGACGTCGTCTGGCAGCAGGAGCCGTTCGCCCGGACCGAAAGCGAGCTGCAGGGACAGAGCACGCGCGGCGTCGACTACTGGCGCGGCGGCGGCGACCAGCGCATCTTCGCGGTCCGCGGCGAGTACCTCTACGCGCTGAACGCGAAGACCGGCAAGCCGTACGCCGACTTCGGCGATCACGGGCGGGCGAGCCTGCACTTCGCCGATCACCAGCCGCTGGCGGCCGCCTTCAACGACACCACCGGGCCGCTGGTCGTCGGCGACGTCGTCGTCGTCACCGGCAACACCGCCGGTGCGGGAGACGGCGGCGTCACGAAGGAAGCGGCGCCGGAGAACGTTCGCGGCTTCGACGCGAAGTCGGGCAAGCTGCTGTGGACGTTCCACGTCGTGCCGCAGGCCGGCGAGCCGGGCGTCGACTCGTGGGGCAACGAATCGTGGAAAGTGGCCGGCGACATCGGCGCCTGGAATCCGATGTCGGCCGACGATCAGCTCGGCTACGTCTACATTCCGCTGACCGCGCCGACCGCCTCGCAGTACGGCGGATGGCGGCCAGGCGCGAACCTGTACTCGGACTCGCTCGTGGCGCTCGACGCGAAGACTGGCGCGCGGGTCTGGCATTTCCAGATCGTGCACCACGACCTGTGGGAGTACGACAACGTCGGGCCGGCCATTCTCGGCGACATTACGGTCGACGGCCGCCGCATCAAGGCGGTGATGCAGCCGAACAAGAACGGATTCCTGTACGTGTTGAACCGGGTCACCGGCGAGCCGGTGTGGCCGATCGTGGAGCGCCCCGTGCCGGCGTCGGCGGTTCCTGGAGAATCGGCGTGGGCGACGCAGCCGATTCCGACCAAGCCGCCCGCATTCGATCGCCAGGGAGTCACCGAAGACGATCTGATCGACTTCACGCCCGAACTGCGCCGGAAGGCGCTCGACTACGTGAAGCCGTACGTCCTCGGACCGCTCTACACACCGCCATCGATCCGCAGCGACGATCCCGAGGGCAAGAAGGGCACGCTGACGATTCCCGGCGCGTGGGGCGCCGCCAACTGGCACACCGGCGCGTTCGATCCTGAAACCGGCATGTACTACGCGGTGTCGCTGACGCTGCCCGGCGTGCGCGCCGTCGTCAGCACGAACGGCAATTCGACGGCGACCATGGACTACGCCGGCCCGGGACCGAATCAGCAGACCGCGGCGCCGGGATTCGTGCAGGGTCTCGGTCCGCAGATCGAGGGCCTGCCGATCGTCAAGCCGCCGTACGGTCGCATCACGGCGTTCAACCTGAACTCCGGCGATCAAGTGTGGATGGCGGCCAACGGCGACGGCCCCCGCAATCACCCGCTGTTGAAAGACCTGCACCTGCCGCCGCTCGGCGTGCCGAATCGGCCGGCGCCGCTCGTCACCAAGACGCTCCTGTTCATCGGCGAAGGCAGCGACTCGGTGATCGGCACACCGCAGGTGTCGTGGGGCTGGGGCAAGAAGTTCCGCGCCTACGACAAGGCGACGGGCCAGGTCGTGTGGGAAACGGAACTGCCGTCGGGAACGACCGGCGCGCCGATGACCTACATGCACAAGGGCAGGCAGTTCGTCGTCGTGCCGATCGGCGCGAGAGATCACCCGGCGGAATTCGTCGCGCTGGCGCTGCCCGACGGCCGCCAGTCATCGGCGGGAGGAGCGCAGAAGTAATTCGAATCACGTAGCGCGAAGGCTTCAGCCGAGCGATCAGCAGACGCCAGCCGCTACTTTGCGCCGATGCCGGTCACCCTGGACAGAAGCTCGAAGAACTCGCGCTTGCGGGGCGAGCTGATCGTCCAGTTGACCGGCACGCTCTGGTAGC
>Ga0070686_100001150_pt1 | contig 15180 bp, 8 predicted proteins | sample KBSS23LmetaG_FD_65654 | JGI IMG/M metagenome (GOLD analysis project Ga0070686, IMG submission 65654) | Switchgrass rhizosphere microbial communities from Kellogg Biological Station, Michigan, USA - KBS S2-3L metaG | ecosystem: Host-associated > Plants > Roots > Rhizosphere ... | reverse complement strand
ACGCGCCGCCGGTCATCACGGCGAACGGCGCGCTCGACATGACCGTCGAGTGCGCGACCCCGTTCACCGATCCCGGCGCCACCGCGCAGGACGCCTGCCAGGGGCCGGTCGCCGTCACGTCGGACAACACCGTCGACGCCGGCCACGTCGGCGACTACACGGTCACGTACACCGCCGCCGACCAGGCGGGCGGCCAGGCCACGCCGGTCGTGCGCTCGGTGCACGTCACCGACACCACGGCGCCCGTCGTCACGGTGCTGGGACCGAACCCGGCGACCGTCGAATGCGCGACGCCGTTCATCGACCCCGGCGCGACCGCGGCCGACAGCTGCGTCGGCCCGCTGCCCGTCACCACCAGCGGCGCCGTGAACATCGGCGTCCCCGGCGGCTACAGCATCGGCTACAGCGCCACCGATCCATCGGGCAACACAGGCAACGCCAGCCGCCTGGTGACCGTCCGCGACACCATCCCGCCGGCGATCAACGTCATCAGCCCGATCATCCTGGGCGCGCCCAACCACCAGTATCAGGACTTCGCGATGACCGACTTCGTCACCGCCGCCAGCGACAGCTGCAGCCTGGGTCTCGGCATCGCCGACGTCGTGATCACGCAGATCACCAGCGACGAGGTCGAGAACGGATGCGGCGACGGCAACACGCTGGACGACATCGTCATCGGCGCGAACTGCCGCACCGCCCAGCTGCGCGTCGAGCGCAGCGGCTGCGGCAACGGACGCGTCTACACGGTCTTCCTCCACGTCACGGACCTCGCGGGCAACCGGACCGCGACGACCGTGCAGGTGCTGGTCCCGCCGAACAACTCCAGCAACGCCGCCGTCGACGACGGCCCCAACTACACGGTCGTCAGCACCTGCCCCTGAGTGGCGAAAGCAGCGCCGGCCGCGGGATCGGCTAGTGCAGCGAATACGAGCAGAGTCGGCCGGGCCGGACCTGGAGGATGCGTCCCTTCACGGCGATCGGTGATGCCATTCCGATGATCGGGCAGATCAAATCAGTGGCCCTGATGAAGATCGCCCCGGTATCGCCGTCCAGGCCCGCCAGAACGCCGCCGAAGTTGAGCCACGCGATGGGGTCGTGAGTGCCGTCCGACGTCGTGACCATGAATTGCGAGAGGCTACCGGTATTGCACCAGGCGACCTTCGCCGTCGGCGGCGAGCCCGGCGTGATGGCGACGGCGACCGCGTAGGCCCCGTTAGGCGAGACTTCAGTTCCGGCGGGACAATACGGTAACGCATTCATCGCCGTGAACAGGACGTAGGTCGCCAAGGCGGTTCTGTAGGCGACCGGCGCGCCTCTGGTGCCCCCTCCCCCGGCGACGATGAGCTGCGTCAGGTAGCCGTCCATGCCGCCGAGATTCGCGGGGTCCAGCAAGAAGAAGAGACCACTCTTGGCCACGGCCGCCATGAGGATGGACGGTGTCGCCCCCGGGAGACTGAAGACGACACCACTGCTCGACCCGAAGTCCAGGTCCGCGGCGTCCATGTCGTGCCAGCTGCTCGGGAAGAAGATGCCGGTCGTGCGATCGACCTGTGCCATGCCCCTGATGTGGACGACCTCCTCGCTGTCGAGGTGAACCGGGGTGGCGTCCAGGTTGTTGCCGGTGATGGCCAGGACGCCGTCGCCCGTGGACGCCAATCCGCCCGTGGCCCAGATCCCCTCCCCTATCCCGCCCGTGGCCCAGGCCGCGGTCTGAGTCGGATCGGCGATCTTGATGGCCTCGACCCAGCCCCGGTACCTGTTGCAATCGCCCGCGTGGCCCCCGTAGGGCACGTACAGGATTCCGTTGACGAGCGACAGCGCGCCCCGCTGGTTCTGAGCCGGGGTGTTGAAGGTGATCCCGCCCGGCGCCGTCAGCGTCGACACATCGACCGGCCAGCCAAGCCGTTCCGCGCCCGTGTCGACGTTGAGCGCGTGCACCTCGTGGTGCATGATCGTCGCCGCGTCCCCTACGCCGCCCGCGACGAAGATCGTCCGCGACGCGGCGTCGATCACCGGCGTGCTGATGATGCCGACGGGGGCGATGCTGCCGCACCCGACGCCCGTTACGCCCGGCGCGGGGCCGATGTTGTGTTGCCACACCACCGCGCCCGTCGTCTCGTCGAGCGCGTAGACGTCGTTCGACGTCGTCGCGATGAAGAAAGCCCCTTTGCCGGCGGGGCCGTCTTCCATGTACAGGGGCGATCCCTGCACGTCGCCTGAGAAAGTTGCCACGAACGCCTGGTCGCCTTTCATCCCCCCTGCGGCGTCGAAGGTGAACGTCGGTTGAATGTAGTTTCCGTCGCGCGTCTCGTGCTTGTTGCGCGTGAGCACGGACGCCGACCTGTCGCTGAAACCGAGCCCGACGTCCGCCATCGTACCCCCGGTGCCGGCCGCACCGGTGATGCCCGCTGTACCGGTTGCGCCCGCCGTGCCCGCACCCGCGCCACCGGTTCCCGAACCACCGCGGCCCGCGGCAGCATTCCCGGCGCCGCCTCCTTTCCCGGCTGCGCCGTTTGTGCCCCCCGAATCAGAGGCGCATCCCGGCGCCACGACGGTCACGCCAGCCAGGACGACAACGAAGATATGCCCACGCGCGGACACTGGATCCGACAGCACTATACATCGCCGAACTGCGCGCCATCGACCGCTGGTCCAATGCGTCCGCGATCAACGCGTCGGCGAACGTCGCATCGACAACGTCCGATCCGAACCCGGCGCCCAACAACGCGGCGTCCGTCGCCGTCCAGGTCTTGAACGCGCCGCCGGTCATCACGGCGAACGGCGCGCTCGACATGACCGTCGAGTGCGCGACCCCGTTCACCGATCCCGGCGCCACCGCCTAGGACGCCTGCCAGGGGCCGGTCGCTGTCACGTCGGACAACACCGTGCTGGTCCCGCCGAACAACTCCAGCAACACCGCCGTCGACGACGGCCCCAACTACACAGTCGTCAGTACCTGCCCCTGACAAAGTGGCGAAGCACCGCCAGCCGCGTCCGTGAAGGCGCGACTGGCGGTTTCGCGTTTGCCTTAGGGCTCGGTGCCCCACACCAGGACGTTGTTCCGGTACAGGGTCACCCTGTTCCAGTCGGCCAAGGCGGTCTTGGTCACGTCGTAGGAGTGGTCGTTCGCTTCGTTGTAGTTGCTCCAGTCGTTCTTGTTGGTGCGCAGCTGGATTTCCCCGCTGTTGGCCCCGGCGGCGACGCTGCCGGCGCCGGCGGTGAAGGCGACCTCCAGGTACGTGTCGGCCAGCGGGCGCACCGGCGACACGGACACGAACGCGCGCGTGATGTTGGCGCAGTTGACGGCGGCCCAGTCGCAGTACGAGGTCTGGGCGACGCCGCCCTCGTTCGTGTACCAGTAGCGGATCTTGAGCTCGGACATCGGGACGGCCACGGTCCCGGTGTTCACGACCTGCAAGACCGGCTTGATCTGGTTGTCGCTGGTGGCGACGTCCGCGGTCCGGTACTGGATCTTGAGACCGGACGCGCCGGCCGACCCGCCGGCCCCGCCGGTGCCGCCGGTGCCGCCGATCCCGCCCGTACCGGCGCTGCCGCCAGCACCGCCTCTGCCGCCGGTGCCACTGCCGCTGGTACCGCCGGTGCCCGTGCCGCTACCGCCACTGCCGCCCCTGCCACCACCGCCGGCTCCGCTGCTGCCGCCGGCTCCGCTGCTGCCACCGGTGCCGCCGGCGCCTCCAGTGCCGCCGGTTCCGCCGGTGCCTCCCGTCGACGCCGACGCCACCAGCACCAGGCGCTGCCCGTCGCCGTCCGACGCGTACAGTCCGCGCGTGGTGCCCGAGACGCTGTAAGCGACGTCGCGCGGCTTGGACAGCGCCGCGCTGCCGACGAAAGGCGCCAGCGCGTTCGTGTACACCGCCTGCTGGGTCAGTACGCCCGCCGCGGTCAGCTTGTACTCGACGATGCTGTTCCCGGTGTTGTTGACGACCGCCAGCAGCACGTCGGTGCCCGAAGCGGTCGCCGCCAGCCCGATCTCCCGATCGACCGCCGCCGGCAACGCCGTCGGCAGGTTGTTCGTGCCGTCCACCGTCACCGCGCCCGACGCCAGCTTCAGCTGGACGATGCGGGTGGTGGCGCTGCGATCCAGCACGAACACAACGCCGGTCTTCAGCGGATGCTTCGCGATCCCGGTGGGATTGAGGCCGCCCGGGGCGTACTGGCTCACGTACTTCGTCTTGTCGTCCCAGAACACCACCCGCTGCCCGATCGGATCGGCGATCGCGACGTACTCCTTGTTCGCGGCGTCCTTGAACGACGCGATGCCACGCACGCTCTGCAGCTGCCGCTGGGTCACGTTGGTGCCGACCTGGCCCGCGTTCTGGTAGACCGCGAACGCCGTCGTGTAGCCCGGCGCCGTGGGGTCGGTCGGCAGCGCTTGCAACACGGTGATCTGCGTGGCGGTGACGTTCGTGATCTGCGCGTCGACGCCCTGGTTGCTGAGGCGGTCACCGACGTTGACGCCCAGCGCGACGAAGTCCACGCCGCTCTTCGTGAGGGTGTTCGCGGTCTTGGTGTCGGCCGCCAGGCTGACGAACGGCACCAGCGTCAGGCTCCACGGCCCGAGGCCCGCGTAGTCGCCGGGCATCGGCTGGTTGACCTCGACCAGGTGGTCGGTGAACCAGGCGCCGTCGTCCCTGTCGTCCAGCGCGACGTAGACCTTGTCAGGCGTCGCCGACATCGCGGCCTTCATCGCCACGCGGTCCCACCACGGGTGGTACAGGTACTCGCGCTCCGGCGTGGTCCCCTTGAAGATCGACAGCACCGTCGCCGTGGCGTAGCCGAGCAGCTTGTTGCCGACCAGCAGCTTCCCGTTCTCCATGTCGGTGACACCGTTCAACCGCGCCGTCTGCTGCAGCGCCAGCTGCATCGGCAGCGATTCGGCCCCGCCGGAGATCGACGTGACCTCGTACATCGCGCGCGCCGGCGACCCGAACGCGTTGACGATCCCGTCCTGCGCCAGCAGGTTGTCGGTCACCGTCGTCCCGCCCGCGAAGTCCGCGCCCAGCCGGATGCGGTCGTACGCCGGCGGCAGCATGCGGTACAGGCGATAGGTGCCCGTCGCGTTGACGTTGATGGCCAGGTTACCGCCCGACACAGCCGCCGTCACCGGCGCGGTGAACGGCGCGGCCGCGGGCAGGTAGTTGGTCTTCCACGTCCAGGTGTAGCTGTTGGGGTCGAGGTGGTACGCGGCCGCGAACGTGTAGAGCCCGAGCGACCGGTGGCCGTCGGCCCCCAGCACGGCGGCGTCGCGGTAGCCGTTCACGTCGATGGTGACGTAGATGACCGTGCCCTGGCCCATCAGCGCCGTGGCGCTGGGATAGTGCGGCTCCGCCGACGATCCCATCAGGACAGGCACCTCGCCGTAGGGATGCCCGGTGTCCCAGACGCCCGCGGCGTCGGTGTTGCCGCCGTGGAACTCCGCCAGGTCGCGCTGGCGCCAGACGCCGACGCGCGCGTTCGGGATCGGGTTGCCGTTGCGGTCGACGACCTTGATCAAGATCTTCTTGGGGGCGACGCGGTCCCACCCGACGTGCGTGGACTCGGGCTCGCGGGCGAGGTTGCGCATGCCGACCACGTGCTTGTGCATGATCACGTCGTTCTCGGAGAAGACGTTGCAGTTGTCGCTGTGCTCCATGTGCGACCACACCCAGCTCCGGAGCTGCGGGACCCGGCCGTCGGCCAGCCTGAGCGATCCGATCTGCGAGGGCTCGGCGAAGTACTGGTAGAGATCGCCGAACTGGTGGAAGTGGTGGCCGGTCTCGTGCATCTCGTCCCCTTCCCAGCTGCAGTACTTGCCGATCTCCCACGCGCTGCCGAACCAGGTCGTGAGGTCGCGCCGGCTCTCCCAGGTCTGCCACCCCTCCTCCTCGAGGGCCTCGCGCGCGTCCTTGTCGGTGGGGTACTCCGAACGCATCGAGTAGCCGTCGAACGCGACCCGGATGTCGGCGCCCGTCTTGTCGCCGGCGTGGCTGCGCGACCAGGCGACACCGATGTAGTCGCCCAGCTTGGCGGTCAGGTACTCGATCGACGCGGGGTCCTTCGAGATGGTTGGCTGGCGGTCGGCCAGCGTCGCGGGCGTCTGGTAGACGGGGTGAAGCAGCCAGGCGTGCAGCGCCATCTCGCGGCGGTTGTTGCGGACCGTGATGTCGTTGCTGGCGGTGACGCTGGCGATCGTCCAGCGCTCGCCGACCGCGTCGAGGTTCAGCTTCTTCCAGTTTCCCGGCGCGCCGTCGTCGATCAGGCTGTAGGGCCAGGGAAAGGTCTTGGCGGCGACCGCCACGTAGTTCTGCGCGAACGTCGCGTTCGGATTGAAGGGCGGGATGGCGACCGGGTTCGACTTGGTGTCGTCGAACGCCGTCGACGCCAGGATGTCTGCGTTGCGCGCCGTGCGATTGAGCCAGAACTTCACGTTCGCGGTGCCCGCGGGGATGGGCGTGGTCCCGTTGTTCTTGAGGTACACGGTGTACGTCACCGCCTCGTTCGGCGACGGCCAGCCGTAGTTGGTCGTGTTGTGGTCCTTCTTGTAGACCGGCGTGCGCTCCATGAAGGCGATCTCGACGTCGCTGCCGCTGGTCGGGATGGTGCCGCGGCGCGCACCGACGCTGACCGTCTGGTCGACGTAGCCGAACAGCCGGTCGGCCGTCACGTCGGTGATCGTCGCGGGCACGCGGTCGGTGATGTTCGCCGACATCACCAGCGCCGCCGGGCCGTTGTCGGCGAGGGGGGCGTCGTAGACGCTGATGGTCTTGGTGGTTCCGGTCGACACGACGGCGATGTTCTCGCGCGCGTGCCGCAGGAAATCACCGGCCGCCAGCTTGCCGCTGACGGTGTTGCTGCTGGTGCGGAACAGCGTCCAGGCGCCCGCGCTCCAGGTGTAGAAGGCCAGCTTGCCGTCGCTGCGCAGCAGGACCAGCTTGTCCTGGCCGCGCGGGCCGTGGCCGATCCCCTGCGCGAACAGCGCGTTCTCGTCGACCACGCGCTTGTAGCCGCTGCGGTAGCGCATCTCCTCGTCGTCGCTGATGCCCGACCAGAACTCACCCGCCGCCATGCTGGTCGAAGCCGTGGGCAGCGCGACGTCGGCGAAGCGCGTCCAGGCGCCGCCCGGCGACGTGGGCGGCTCGTAGATGACCAGGCGGGCCGACGTCATCACGACCAGCTGATCCTTGTTGCGGCCCAGGAAGTCGCCCGCCGCCGCGTCGATGATGGTCGTCGACGGCAAGTTCGGCAGCGTCTGCGCCGTCCCGACGGCCGCCCAGGTCGCGGTCGACGGGACCTCGGGGGGATCTTGAACCGTGACAGCGCCGTTCTTGATCGCCAGGAGGCGCGCCTTGCCGTCGCCGGTGTGCCAGAAGTCGCCCGCCACGATCACCGGCGGCGCCGCGGTCAGCGGCGATAGCCAGCGCGTCGTCCAGGGCGCGTCCTGCACGCGCACCGGCGACGCCAGCACCTGCAGGTTCGTCCCGTCCATGATCGCGAGCTGCGGGTAGCCGAAACCGAAGAACTGCGGATCGCCGGTCGCGTTCGGAAGCGGGTATGTCAGCGCCGACTGCCGCTCGACGATCGCCTCGTCTTCGCTTTTCGATGACGCGCAGGCCCCGAGTCCCAGGACCACCATCATCAACGCGCTGATGTTGCGCGCACTCGTCGCTGCCATTCGATTTTTCACGGCTCTCCTCCGTCGGTGTGGATCGATGCGACGCGCTGGGGGCATCGGCGCGACGTCGGTCGCGCGGTGCTTCAGCAAGTCGTGTGCCCGTCACCGACGGCCGGAGGACGCGAGCTTTCGCCGCCGACGGGGCGCCGTGTGGACTGGACGTCGACGCGCAGTCGACCGCTGGTCCACAACGCGGGTAGGCTGGAGGCATGCGAAGGCTCATCAACTACTTCCTGCAGGGTCTCATCTTCTTGGTCCCGATCGTCTTCACTCTCTGGGCGGTCGGGAGCGCCTTCCTGGCGATCGACAGATGGACAGGCCGCCTGATCAGAGCACCGGTGTTCGGCGTCGGATTCGCGGTGATGTTGGTGGGCGTTACGGTGTTCGGGTTTCTCGCGTCGAACTTCCTGACCCGACGACTGTTGCAGTTCTTCGAGCAGCAGCTGGATCGCCTTCCGCTGCTCAGGCTCCTGCACACCTCGATCAAGGATCTGATGAGCGCCTTCGTGGGCGAAAAACGCCGGTTCAACAAGCCGGTCCTCGTCGACATCAGCGGCGACGGACGGCTCAAGGCGATCGGCTTCGTGACCCGCGATTCGATGGAGCGCTTCGAACGTCCAGAGGACGTGGCGGTCTACTTTCCGCAGTCCTACAACTTCGCCGGACAGGTGGTGATTGTCTCGCGCGCCGCGGTGACCGCTGTCGCGCTGGATGCCTCCGAGGCGATGGCCTTCATCGTCTCGGGCGGCGTGACAGGTAAGTGAGCCGCGCGGGGAACCTGAGCCAACCTACGGGCGATGCCACGCGCCCTCCGTATCGCGCCGTCGATTCTCTCCGCCGATTTTGCGCGGCTTGGTGACGAGCTGCGGGCGATCGAGACGGCGGCCGCGGATCTGGTCCACGTCGACGTCATGGACGGGCGCTTCGTCCCCAACATCACGATCGGACCGGTCGTCGTGCAGGCGGTCCGCGCGTCGACGAAGCTTCCGCTCGACGTGCACCTCATGATCGTCGAGCCGGACCGCTACCTCGAGGCGTTCGCCCGCGCGGGCGCGGATGTCATCAGCGTCCACGCCGAGGCGGTGCCGGACCTGCGGCCCGTGCTGCGGCAGATCCGCGCACTGGGGAAGCGGGCGGCCGTCGCGGTCAACCCCGCCTCGCCCCTCGATGGTCTGCCGGAGCTGCTGCCCGAGCTCGACATGGTACTGATCATGTCGGTGAATCCGGGCTTCTCGGGCCAGCATTTCATGGAGAGCGTGGTGCCGAAGATCCGGACGCTGCGGGCCGAGATAGACCGGCGGGGGCTGAAGGTCGACATCGAGGTCGACGGGGGCATCGCACCGGGCACCGCGCCCGCGGTCATCCAGGCGGGGGCAGACATCCTCGTGGCTGGGTCAGCCGTGTTCGGCGCGCAAGGCAAGGATTATCGGGCCGCAATCGCGGCATTGCGGGCCCGCGGCGTAAAATAAGGGGCGCGAAACGCCCCCCGAATTGGTGAGCCTTTCCGGGGTGGTCGGAATACTTACACGAAAGGCAAGACGTGTTCGACGCGCAATCGATGACCCTCGCAGCCAGCGTGATCCGCACGCTGTCGGCCGACGGCGTGCAGGCCGCCAACTCGGGCCACCCGGGCCTGCCGATGGGGATGGCGGACGCCGCCCTGGTCCTGTGGACCAAGTTCCTCCGCTTCGATCCGCAAGATCCGGAGTGGCCGAACCGCGATCGGTTCGTGCTGTCGGCCGGGCACGGATCGATGTTGCTCTACACGATGCTCCACCTGTCGGGCTACGACGTCACGCTGGACGACCTCCGGTCGTTCCGCCAGTGGGGAAGCCGCACGCCCGGCCATCCCGAGCACGGCCTTCTGCCCGGGGTCGAGACCACGACCGGCCCGCTCGGGCAAGGGTTCGCGAACGGCGTCGGGATGGCGCTCGCCGCGAAGATGACCGCCGTTCGCTACGATCGCGGGCACGACGTTCTCGGGACGCACTTCGTCTACGCGATCGTCAGCGACGGCGATCTGATGGAGGGCGTCTCGTCCGAGGCGGCGTCGCTGGCGGGACACCTCGGTCTCGGCAACCTCGTCTACCTTTACGACAGCAACCGCATCACCATCGAGGGCTCGACCGATCTCACCTTCTCCGAGGAGGTCGCGAAACGTTTCGACGCCTACGGATGGCACACGCTGACCGTGGACGGGCACGATCGCGCCGCGGTCGAGGCGGCGATCGAGGCGGGACGCCGGGAGACCGCGCGCCCCACGCTGATCGTCACGCGCACGACGATCGGCTTCGGCTCGCCGAAGAAGGCGGGCACGCACGAGGTACACGGCGCGCCGCTCGGCAAGGACGAGCTCAAGGCGGCCAAGCGGAACCTGGGACTCCCCGACGACAAGGACTTCTACGTTCCGGGCGAGGTGCAGCAACTTTTCGCCGCGCGCGTCGAGGAGGTCAAGCGCGAGCACCAGGAATGGCGGGCCCGCTTCGCGGCCTGGCAGAAGAAGAATCCGGAGCTGGCGCAACGCTGGGAATCGGCCCGGGCCGGAAACGTCGACGAGACGGTGCTGGCCGCGGTGCAAGCCGCCGCGCCGACGGGAGCGGCCGCGACGCGCGCTCACTCCGGCAAGGTCATCCAGAAGATCGCGGAGCTGCTGCCCGAGTTCGTGGGCGGGTCGGCCGACCTGCATCCCTCCACGAGCACGTACATGACGGCCTATCCGCCCATCGCGCCCGGGGCGTTCGAGGGCCGCAACTTCCACTTCGGGATCCGCGAGCACGGGATGGGATCGGTCCTGAACGGGATCGCCCTTTACGGCGGGTTCATCCCGTTCGGCGCGACCTTCTTCGTCTTCACCGACTACATGCGGCCGCCGATCCGGCTGGCGTCGATCATGGACCTCGGGGTCATCTACGTCTTCACCCACGACAGTATCTTCGTCGGTGAGGACGGCCCTACGCACCAACCGATCGAGCACCTGGCCGCGCTGCGCGCCATCCCGGGCACCTCCGTGTTGCGCCCAGCCGACGGCGTCGAGACGGCGTTTGCGTGGACGACCGCGCTCGCGCGGCGGAAGGGACCGACGGCGCTGATCCTGACGCGCCAGAAGCTGGAGCCGTTCGAACGATCGGAGCCGCTCACCGCCGAGGCCTTCGCCCGGGGTGGCTACGTCGTCTCCAGGGAGAGCGGCGACAAGCCCGACGTCGTGCTGGTCGCGACCGGGTCAGAGGTGCAGGTCGCGGTCGCGGCCGCCAAGCTGCTCGCGCCCGCGCTGTCCGTGCGGGTCGTCTCGATGCCGTGTCGCGAAAGCTTCGCGGCTCAACCGGACGCGATCCGGGACTCCATCGTCCCGCGGCAGGCAAAGGTCGCCGTGGTCGAAGCCGGGATCCAGCAAGGTTGGGGTGACGTTTTTGGGCAGCCGCTGCTGTTCCTGGGGATGAACCGCTTCGGCGCCTCGGCGCCGAACGAGGCGCTGGCTGAGCACTTCGGTTTCACCGGCGACAAGGTCGCCGCCCGCGTTCGTGAGTGGCTGGCGCCGGCCTCGCCCGCAGGGAAGCGCTAACATCATGTCCGCAACAGAAAGGTCGACCTGACATGCCGTCGCCATCCAATCTCGACGAGCTGCGCGCGCTGTACGACTTCTCCGGCCAGACCGCGGTCGTCACCGGCGGAACCGGCGTTCTCGGCAGCGAGATGGCGCGCGCGCTGGCCGCCTGCAACGCGAACGTCGTGTTGCTCGGCCGCAAGGTCGACCGCGCCGAAGCGACGATCGCGACGTTCTCGAAGTCGAGCAAGGGCCGGCACCTCGCCATCAAGGCTGACGTGCTCGATCGGCCCGCGCTGGAAGAGGCGGCCAAGATCGTGCTCGGCGAGCACGAGAAGATCGACATCCTCCTCAACGGCGCGGGTGGCAACGATCCGAAGGCGACCACCAACCCCGACCAGCGCTTCTTCGACCTCCCCCTCGAGGCTTTGCAAACGGTCACCAATCTCAACCTGCTCGGCACACTGCTGCCGACGCAGGTGTTCGCGCGGTCGATGGCGGAGCGAAAACAGGGCGCCATCCTCAACGTCTCGTCGGTGAATGCGGCCCGCCCGCTCACGCGCATCGCCGCCTACTCGGCCAGCAAGGCCGCGATCAGCAACTTCACGCAGTGGCTGGCGATTCACCTGGCGCAGGAGTACTCGCCGAACATCCGGGTCAACGCGCTCATGCCGGGTTTCTTCCTGACCGAGCAAAATCGCTTCCTGCTGACCGACAAGGAGACCGGCGGGTTGACGGCGCGCGGGAAGAAGATCATGGAGCACACACCGATGGCGCGCTTCGGCACGCCCGACGACCTGACCGGGGCGACGCTGTGGCTGCTGTCGCCGGCGTCGCGTTTCGTCACGGGCGCCGTGGTGCCCGTCGACGGTGGATTCACCGCGTACTCCGGAGTTTAGGGGGACGTCGTACGAGAATGACCGGCGCCGGACAGAAGGGAACGAAGCTCGGTGAGGAGGCGGTCCGTGCGCTGTGCGCCGAGGAGATCGCGAAGTGGGGACTCCGCGGCAAGCGCGTCCTCGCGATCGTTCCCGACCACACGCGGACCGCGCCGATCGATCTCATGTTCCGGGTCTTGCACGGGGTGGCGGGCGAGGCCGGGGCGACGGCGTTCGACGTGTTGATCGCGCTCGGAACCCACCCGCCGATGAGCGACGAGGCGATCAACACGCGCCTCGGCTTGACGCCCGCCGACCGGAGCGGCAAATACGCGCGCACGAAGATCTACAACCATGCCTGGAACGACCCGAACCAGCTGACGTCGATCGGCGAGATCACCGAGGACGAAGTCGCCGCGATCTCGGGCGGGCTGATGCGGGAGCGGGTCAACGTCACGATCAACAAGTTGATCCTCGACTACGATCTGCTGCTGATCATCGGCCCGACCTTTCCGCACGAGGTGGTCGGTTTCTCGGGCGGCAACAAGTACCTGTTTCCCGGCATCTCCGGCCAGGAGGTCCTGGACATGTTCCACTGGCTGGGCGCGCTGATCACAAACCCGTCGATCATCGGCTCGAAGTACACCCCCGTGCGCGCGGTCGTCGACAAGTCGGCCTCGCTGGTCCCCGTCGAGCGCAAGTGCGCGAGCCTGGTCGTCGAGGGGCAGAACCTCGCCGGGCTCTACATCGGCACGCCGGAGGAAGCCTGGGAGGCGGCGTCGACACTCTCCGACCAGATCCACATCGTCTACAAGCTGCACCCGTACAAGAGCGTGCTCTCCTGCGCGCCCGCGATGTACGACGAGCTGTGGGTCGGCGGCAAGTGCGCCTACAAGTTGGAGCCGGTCGTCGCCGACGGCGGCGAGCTGATCATCTATGCCCCCCACATCTCCGAGATCTCGGTGGTCCACGGTGCGCTGATTCAAGAGATCGGCTACCACGTGCGCGACTACTTCTTGAAGCAGCCGGGGCGATTCACGCGCATCCCGCGCGGGGTGCTGGCGCACTCGACGCACGTGAAGGGAGTGGGGACGTTCGACGGGGGCGTCGAGTCGCCGCGCATCACGGTGACGCTGGCCACGGGAATCGGCGAGGCCGATTGCCGCGCGGTCAATCTCGGCTACCGCGACCACCGGACCATCGACGCCACCGAATGGCAGTCGCGCGAGGACGAAGGCTTTCTGCATGTGCCCAAGGCGGGCGAAACCCTGTTCCGGTTGCAGGACGATCCGTTCAAAAGGAGCTCGACATGACCCGCAGTGACGGCAAGGGGAGCGGCCTCGACATCCGTCCCGACGGCGCCCTCGATTTTCTCAGCCTGGGCGCGCTGGTGAACCGGCTCGATCCCGGCATCGTCCCGTTCCGCAAGGCGACCCACTGCGACATCCACGTCAGCGGCGGCGAGTTCAACGTCGCCGCCAACCTGGCCGACTGCTTCCAGCTGAATGCCGGCATCGCCACCGCGATGGTCGACTACCCGATCGGCGACCTGATCGCGGAACGGGTGCGGGCGATGGGGGTGAGGCCGTTCTACAAGCGCTTCAAGCACAACGGCGTCAACGGCCCGAACATGGCCACGGTCTACAGCGATCGCGGCGTCGGCCTGCGCGCACCCGTTGTCTTCTACAACCGCGCCAACGAGGCGGCCGCCGAGCTCAAGCCCGGCGACTTCGACTGGAAGCAGATCTTCGGGGCGGGCGTCCGCTGGTTCCACAGCGGCGGCATCTTCGCGTCGCTGTCGAAGACGACCGGCGAGGTGATCATCGAGGGGATGAAGGCGGCCAAGGCAGCGGGCGCCGTGACCAGCTTCGACCTCAACTTCCGCGAGAAGCTCTGGAACCTCTGGGGCGGGGCCAAGACCGCGGTCGAGATCGTCGGTCGCATCGTCGAGCATGTCGACGTGCTGGTGGGTAACGAAGAGGATTTACAGAAGGGGCTGGGCATCGCGGGCCCCGAGGTGGCGGCCAAGTCGAAGCTCGATCCGAGCGCCTTCTTCGGCATGATCGAGAAGGTCGTGGGCAAGCACCCGCGCGTGAAGGTGGTCGCGACCACGCTGCGCGAGGTCCACTCGACCAACCGGCACGGCTGGAGCGCGGTCGCCTGGGTGAACGGCAAGACCATCGCGGCGCCGACGTCGGACCTCGACGTGCTGGATCGGGTGGGCGGCGGCGACGGGTTCGCGGCCGGCTTCATCTACGGCTTGCTCGCGGGCGAGTCGCCCGAGCAGGCTGTGAACCTGGGCTGGGCGCACGGCGCCCTGCTCACCACCTTCCCGGGCGACACGACGATGGCGACGCTTGCGGACGTTCGGGCATTCGCCGCGGGCGGCTCCGCCCGCATCCAGCGCTGATTTTCAAAACAAAGGACGAGACCAATCATGGAAAAGGCAGACATCGGACTCATCGGCCTGGCGGTGATGGGGGAGAACCTCATCCTCAACATGGAGAGCCGCGGCTACTCCGTCGCCGTTTACAACCGAACGCTCGACAAGGTCGAGAAGTTCCTGGCAGGACGTGCCAATGGCAAGAAGATCATCGGCACGCACAACCTCCCCGAGCTGGTGCAGTCGCTGAAGTCGCCCCGCAAGATCATGATGATGGTCAAGGCCGGCAAGGCGGTCGACGAGCTGATCGATCAGCTTGTGCCGCTGCTCGACAAGGGCGACATCCTGATCGACGGCGGCAACTCGCACTTCCCCGACACGATCCGGCGGACCAAGGCGCTCGAGGACAAGGGACTGCTCTACATCGGCACCGGCGTCTCGGGTGGCGAGGAGGGCGCGCTGAAGGGTCCGTCGATCATGCCGGGCGGATCGCCGGCCGCGTGGCCGCACGTCAAGCCGATCTTCCAGGCGATCGCCGCCAAGGTCGCCGACGGCACGCCCTGCTGCGACTGGGTGGGCGACAACGGCGCCGGCCACTTCGTGAAGATGGTCCACAACGGCATCGAGTACGGCGACATGCAGCTGATCTGCGAGTCGTACCAGATCATGAAGGAGCTGCTCGGCATGTCGGCCGACGAGATGCACG
>Ga0070686_100001149_pt1 | contig 15182 bp, 8 predicted proteins | sample KBSS23LmetaG_FD_65654 | JGI IMG/M metagenome (GOLD analysis project Ga0070686, IMG submission 65654) | Switchgrass rhizosphere microbial communities from Kellogg Biological Station, Michigan, USA - KBS S2-3L metaG | ecosystem: Host-associated > Plants > Roots > Rhizosphere ... | reverse complement strand
CTTTGCCCCCGAGAATCTCGTCACTCGGTTGCCCACTCTGCGTCGTCCCCCTCTACGTAAAGGCGACGCTGTTTTCGTCCTGAGGCATCTCGTGCTCATGGTAACCGCAAAAAGGCTCTGCCTATTTGCCATCAGGTCCGTGGACTCCATTGAACATTGAACTTGTGAACGAGATATTTTTGGGTACTACCGAATCACTTGCACTTTTTCGTAAGTGCCCTGAAATCAATGGAGCGGGTGAAGGGAATCGAACCCTCGTGTTTATTACCAAGGTGCATTCATTGGGAGATCCAGCAGATTGCCCCTAAAAACCCAACGAAATAGGGACATTCCACGCCACTCTTCCTTCCTTCGGAAAACTCTCGACCCTTCTTTTACGCGGGATCGACAGAATCTCTCGCCGCGAACTCACTTGACCGTTTCGAGTGCGAAAGAGCGTAATCTTTGGTAGAAGCACTCCCGGTGTCATGAGCGCTAATCGAGATCTCGAAGAGGAAATCTTCGATGCCGCCCGCGAACTCGCGGCCGATGAACGGGCTGCGTACCTCGCCGAGAAGTGTGGCCACGACGCGGACTTGCGCCAACGAATTGAGGGGATGCTCGAAGCGGACGCGGCGGCCGGCGAGTTCTTCAAAACCGCTGTCGCGCCGTCGTCCACCATCCTCGGGGCCGACGCCGAGCTGTCAGCCTCGATTGAAAAGGTGGGAGACCGGATCGGTCGTTACAAGCTGCTTCAGCAAATTGGCGAGGGAGGCATGGGGTTGGTCTACATGGCGGAGCAGGATCAGCCGGTGAGGCGTTCGGTGGCGCTAAAAATCATCAAACTGGGCATGGACACCCGGCAAGTGGTGGCGCGGTTCGAGGCGGAACGCCAGGCCCTCGCGATGATGAACCATCCCCATATCGCCAAGGTTTTGGACGCCGGCGCGACGGACTCGGGACGGCCGTATTTTGTCATGGAACTCGTGCGCGGCATTCCGATCACGGAGTATTGCGATAAGAATTGTCTCCCCACGCGGCAACGTCTCGATCTGTTCATTCTGGTTTGCCAGGCGGTCCAACACGCTCACCAGAAGGGGGTCATTCATCGTGACCTCAAGCCGTCGAACATCCTCGTCACTCTCAACGACGGCGTCCCCTGGCCGATGATCATCGACTTCGGGATCGCCAAAGCCACCAACCAACGACTCACCGAGAAAACACTCTTCACCCATTTTGCGCAAATGATCGGCACGCCTGCCTACATGAGCCCGGAGCAGGCCGAAATGAGCAAGCTGGACGTGGACACGCGCAGCGACATCTACGCGCTCGGAGTGTTGCTTTACGAGTTGCTGACGGGGACCACGCCTTTTTCCAGCAAGGAACTCCTGAGCCTTGGCTACCGGGAGATGCAGCGCACCATCGCGGAAAGAGAACCCCTGCGCCTGTCCACCCGCCTCAGCACCATGGCCAACGAGGAGCGAACGGTGGTGGCAAAAAATCGAAGCGTGGACGCCAACGCTCTGGGTAAGCTCTTTCGTGGCGATCTTGACTGGATCGCGATGAAGTGCCTCGAAAAAGATCGCACCCGGCGCTACGAGACAGCCAATGCGTTGGCGGCGGACATTCGCCGGCATCTCGATTGCGAACCGGTGGTGGCGCGTCCGCCGAGCAAACTGTATGAGTTTCAAAAAACAGTGCGGCGCCACAAATTCGGATTCGCTGCCGCGACCGCATTGGTCCTCGTGTTGATACTTGGGTTGGCGATCAGCATCTGGCAGGCAGTGCGGGCGACGAAGGCTGAGAAACTGGCCGACGACCGGCTGGCAGAAGCGGTGCGTGCGCGCCAGGACGCGGAAGTCATCTCGGCCTTCATGAGCGAAGTGATTCGAAGTCCCGATCCGGCCCGCGACGGTCGCAGCATCCAGGTCGTAGAACTGCTCGATAGGGCAGCGAAAAAACTGGAAACCGAACTCGACGGTCAACCCCATCGCCTAAACCCACTTCAGGCCAGACTGGGGTACACCTATATTGCACTGGGCCTTTATCGGGAGGCCATTCCGCTCTTCGAGAAGTCGCGCGATTTCACGCTGGTCACTTTTGGTCGGGAGAACAAATACACCCTCGAATCGCTGCGTCAATTGGCGACAGCCTACCATGGGGCTGGCCGGCTGGAGGAGGCGCTCAAGCTACGTGAAGAGGTGCTGGCGATTCAACGCAAAGTGAACGGTCCGGAGCATCCAGACACACTCTATTCGATGTATAACCTGTCAGTTTCCTACCGTGATGCTGGCCGCGAAGACGATGCGTTCAAGCTGGGCGAGGAAGCGCTGGCGCTCCACCTCAAGGTGCTCGGCTCGGAGCATCGAGGCACACTTGGTGTCATGGGCCACATGGCGGAGCAATACTTTCGAACCTCCGGCCGCAAGGACGAGGGGCTTAAGCTGGGTGAGGAAGCGCTGGCACTGTATCGCAAGGTGAGCGGCCCGGAGGCCACAGAGACACTCGGTCAAGCGCACAACGTTGCGAATTACTACCACGAGGTTGGCCGCAAGGACGAGGCGCTCAAGATGAGAGAGGAGATTCTGAGGCTTCGCCGCAAAGTAAACGGCCCGGAGTATCCAGATACACTCAAAGCGATGATAAGCCTGGCGATTTCCTACCACTATGGTGGCCGCCGGGAGGAGGCGCTCAAGCTACGCGAAGAGGGGCTGGCACTCTATCGCAAGGTGCTCAGCCCGGAGCATCCAGAGACGCTCTGGGCGATGCAACACCTGGCGAGTTCCTACTTCGAAGCCAATCGCCGGGAGGAGGCGCTCAAGCTACGCGAAGAGGTGCTGGCACTCTGGCGCAAGGTGCTCGGCCCGGAGCATCCAAATACACTCCGTGCGATGGACAGCCTGGCAGATTCCTATCGAGCCGCCAAACGGATGGACGAGGCAATCAAGCTGGGCGAGGAGAGGCTGGCGCTCAAGCGCAAGGTGCGCCCGGAAGATTCGGAAACACTCTGGGATATGATCCAGCTGGCTATTTCTTATCGCAAAGCGAGTCGCACGAACGAAGCCATCAAACTGGGGCAATCAAGCCTTGAGCTTTTCCGCCGCGTTTCTGGCCCCACGCACCGCGATACCCTCAACGCCATGACTGAACTGGCGATTTCATATCGGGTTGCCGACCGCATCGCAGAGGCAATCCCGTTGGAAGAAGAATCACTGCGCCTCAAGCGCCAGCACCTCCGTCCCGGAGATTCCTTCACGATGGAGTCCATCGAAAATCTCGCCAAGTGCTACGAAAAAGCCAGCCGCCAGTCCGAGGCGGCAGCGCTAAGGCTGGAGGCGGCTCACGCGCGGCTGAAAAAACTGCGTGGGCGGGTCCAACCAAACGATCCTCAACTTGACCAGCCGCTTGCGAAATTGACGGAGCTGCTCATTGACGGGCAAAACTACGCTGAGGCCGAAGTGGTGGCCCGCGAGTCCCTGGCTCTCCGGGAAAAACTCATGCCCGGCAAATGGGTTCTGTTCAACACCCGGAGCGTGCTGGGCGGGATTCTGGCGGAACGCAAAAATTACGCCGAAGCCGAACCACTCCTGCTTTCGGGCTATGAGGGCCTTAAGCAACAACTGGACACGCTTCCCGCCGCCGGGAAGCTTTGCCTGAGTAATTCCCTTCGTCGTTTGGCGCACCTCTGCGAAGCCACTGGCCAGCCGGAGAAGGCAGCGGAATGGAACAAGGAATTGACCGAATTCGATCAGGCGCTGGCGGAAAAGCACGGCGCCACACCGAAGGCGCCGCAGAGCCAGCCGTAATCCTTTCGAGTTGTGAGCGACGTGACCCGCATCCTTGAAGCAGTTCAACAAGGCGATCCCGCGGCGGCGAAGGACCTGTTGCCCCTGGTCTATGAGGAGTTGCGTCGGTTGGCGCGTTCGAAAATGGCTCAGCAAGCCGGCGGGCATACCCTTCAGCCGACCGCGCTCGTGCATGAAGCCTGGCTGCGATTGGTCGGCTCAGAACGGCAGGGATGGAATGGACGGAGCCACTTCTTTGCCGCGGCTGCCGAAGCGATGCGGCACATCCTGGTGGATGGTGCCCGGCGCAAACGCCGCGTCAAACACGGCGGCGGACAAGAGCGGTTGGACGTGGACGACTTGGAGATCGCCGCTGGCGCGGATGACGAGAAAATACTGTTGGTCAACGAGGCTCTCGAGAAGCTGGCGATGGAAGACCCGATTCGTGCCGAAGTCGTCAAGCTGCACTATTTTGTTGGCCTGACCCACGCCGAATCGGCCGAGATCCTGCAGATCTCCGAGAAAACCGCGCGCCGTCATTGGACCTACGCCCGGGTGTGGCTCTATCAAACCATTCAGTCTCTCTCCTCGGGCAACCAGCCACACACGCCTGCGGAGTAGGTCCGAAATTCCCTGAGGTTCGGACATCCCTTTCCTCCGACCGGAGGAATTCCCCTGGACCAAAGCACCCTAATCCTGGGCCTTCTAGATTTTTTCCGGTGTGACCGTTTCGATCGGGAAAAAGCGTAATCCATGGTGGAAGCAGCCTTCCTATTATGAACGCAACTCGAAACTGGAAAGCGGAGACTGAAGCTGGTGGCAGCGAATCGCCTCCGCTGGCGCGCCAGAGGGGCGGCGCTGAGAATCCAAGTTCAACTGCTCCTGCTCGCAGCCGTAATTGAAACCCAACTTAACCATTAGAGAGAAGGAATGAGATATGATGAAGCAAAGACTAGCCGCACTGATCGGGATAATGAGCTTCTGCCTTCTTTGCAGAGCAGATCAGCTCGACTCCGTGGAGGCAAACGCCCTCACCACGTTGAAGAACGGCCGGAACATTTTTCGGTTTGATACGTTCGGGGACCAGGCTTTCTGGGGCGACACGCTTAAGTTGCACCAGGCGATTGAGGGCGCGGATCACGGCGGAATCGGTCCGGGCGTAGGCCCGGGCACTGCCTTGGCCGTGGGATTGAAAGTGGACGTGGACGCCTTGCCTCAGCCTCTGAAACAGAAACTGGCCGCCGGGCGGGTGGATTTGAACGACCCGGCCAATACCTTGGCGCTGCTGCAGCTCAATGCGGTCGTCGGCGTGACTGGTTTCTTTGACCAGCAGCAACGCCTCATCTCCATGGGAATCCAATGTGCGTTGTGTCACTCCACGGTGGATAATTCATTTGCCCCGGGAATCGGCCGCCGACTGGACGGCTGGCCCAACCGCGATTTGAATGTGGGAGCAATCATCAACCTGTCCCCGGATCTTTCCGCCTTCACCAACGCGCTCCAGGTGGACGAAGCCACCGTGCGGACGGTCTTGCAGAGCTGGGGGCCTGGCAAGTTCGATGCCGCCCTGCTACTGGATGGGAAGGCGTTTCGACCGGACGGCAAGTCGGCGGCCACTCTGATTCCCGCAGCCTTTGGTCTGAGCGGTGTCAATCTCCATACCTACACGGGCTGGGGTTCGGTTCCCTATTGGAATGCGTTCGTCGCCAATTTGGAGATGCAGGGATCCGGGCGTTTTTACGATCCGCGCCTGAACGATACAAATACTTTTCCGGTCGCGGCCCGGCTGGGCTTCGCCAACGTCCAGGGAACAACGGATTTAATAACCGGCAAACTGCCGGCCCTGCAGTTTTACCAACTCGCTCTCCCGGCACCCAAGCCGCCCCAGAATAGTTTCGATTCGACTGCGGCGGACCGTGGCAAAGCTCTGTTTGCAAACAAGGCCAACTGCGCCACGTGCCATGTCCCTCCGCTGTTTACAGAACCAGGGTGGAATGCTCACACGCCGGCCGAAATCGGCATTGACGATTTCCAAGCCAATCGCTCACCCGATAAACGTTACCGCACCACGCCGCTGGCAGGATTGTTTGCCCGAGCCAAAGGCGGATTTTACCACGACGGCCGGTTCGCGGACCTGTCGGCAGTCGTTGACCATTACAACCAGCACTTTGGCCTGACTCTTACGCCGGCTGAGAAGACGGATTTGGTCGAGTACTTAAACTCGCTTTAGTCACCGTACGCTTTGAATCGAAACACAATCCTCATCAAGAAAAGTTATGAAAAACAAAACAAACAAACTCACCAGGATGGGCATGCTCTTGGCGCTCACAACAATCACGGCCCTGTGCCTGGCGACGCCGGTTCGCGCCGCATCCCATAAGCCCCCCCATGGCGGCGGGGCCGGTAGCGGCTTGCCTTACACCACCGCGTCCACCCTCAGTCAACTCATCGCCGACATCAATTATGCCAACAGTGTTGGCGGTGCCATCACCATTAACCTGGCGCCCGGTGCGACCTTCGACCTGAAAAGCGCGGACAATACTACCGATGGCGGCAACGGGCTGCCGGTCATCGGCGGCACGAAGGCCGTCGCTTTGACTATCATCGGCAACGGCGCCACCCTCAATCGGATCGCCGTGATCGACAGGTATTACAACGTAAAGAATCCTTTTCGTCTGTTCGACGTGGCCTCGGGGTCTTCGCTGACTCTTGACCAAGTTACTCTGAAAGGCGGCTGGATCGCCTCAGGCGGCGGAATCCTCAACCACGGCACGGTCAATATTATCAACGGCTGCACCCTCTCCGGCAACACCGTCGGCATCTACAACAACGGCGGGACAGTAACAGTCCGCGACAGTACCTTTTCCGGCAACTCCGCGGGCAGCGGCGGCGCCATTTACACCGTCGGCGGGACGGTCATGGTCAGCGATAGCACTCTGTCCGGAAACCTGGCTCTCTACAACGGCGGGGGCATCTACAATGTCGGCGGCACGGTGACAGTCAGCAGCAGCACCCTATCCGGCAACAGTGCCCGGTTTGGCGGCGGCATTTACAACAGCGGCGGGATTGTAACGATGAGCAATGGCAGCGCCCTGTCCGACAACACCGCCTTCCACGCCGACTACCCCTGGTCCGGCGGCACCGGCGGCGGCCTCTACAACGACGGCGGGACGGTGGCGATCAACAACAGCACCGTGTCTGGCAATATTGCCGACGCGAACTTCGGCACCGGTGGCGGCATCTACAACACGGGCGGGACTGTGACGGTCGAAAACCGTAGCAGCGTCACCGGGAACACGGCCGACGACGTGGATAACCGCAGCGTGCTCTACCTGGATGGCACCAGCACGATCGGCATTCTCGACGGCAACTCCGCCATTCCGTTCTAAGCGTACCCGCCCATCACCGGGCTGCGGTCTCCGCCAATCGGTAGAAACCAACCTGAAAGGCTGCTCTCGTGAAAACCGCGCTCGTATTCCTTAGCATTCTGTCAGTGGTTTCACCGCTACGCGCGCAACTCGTCGCCGATGGCGCGACCGCCACGCTCGCCAACGTCACCACCAACATCACCGGCACCGTCATCGTCGGCACCAACGGCTCGTTCACGCTGCTCGAGCTGTCGGATAATGCGTCGCTGGTCAATACCCTCCGCGGGGTGATCGGCCAGAGCGCCACGGCCAAGTCCAACGAGGTGCGGCTCATCAGCCCCACGGCGCGCTGGCAGCCGGGCACCACGCTGTTCGTCGGCAGCAACGGCTCGTTCAACCGCCTGGTGATCAGCAACGGCGCGCAGGTCATCGGCAACTTTGCGGGGAACACCGGTATTATCGGACAGGACACCGGCAGCATCAGCAACCTCGCGCTCGTGACCGGGGCGGGATCGTTGTGGAGTAATGCAGGTAATCTCGCCCTCGGGTTCTCCGGCCCGGGCAACCAACTGGTCGTCAGTAACGGTGCGAGGGTCCATTCCGTGAACCAAAGTTATGTCGGATTGGGCGGCAGCAGCGCCAACAACCGCGTGACGGTGAGCGGCGCGGGTTCGCTTTGGAGTTCGGACGGCCCGATCAATCTGGGCCTTAACGGCTCGGGCAACCGGTTGTCGGTGCTCAACGGCGGCGCGGTGCGGGACGGCGGCGGCTTCATCGGCGAGGGGGCGGGCGGTTTCAATCTGGCGGAGGTCAGCGGCCCGGGAACTTCGTGGACGAACACGAGCGAATTTCACGTTGGCTCCGGCAGTTCGGCAAACCAATTGACGGTCAGCAATGGGGCCGTGGTCTTCGCGGGCAGTCTGGGAGTCATTGGCACCCAAAGCGGCGCCAGCTTGAACACCGTCACGGTGACGGACCCAGGCTCGATGTGGGTGAACGGCGGCGAACTGTATGTGGGCCGCGACGGGCCGAGAAATCAGTTGCTGGTCAACAACGGCGGCACCGTGACCGCGAGCAACCTCTTCATCGGTGTCCAGCCCAGTTCGACCAACAACCGAGTGCAGGTGGCCGGCGGCACGCTGCGCGTGGCCAATGCGGCGGGCACGAGTGTGCTGGACGTGCGTCGCGGCACGAATGTGCTCAACGCCGGGTTGGTGGACGTGGACCAATTGCGCCTCACCAACGGACCGGGAAAATTCGAATTCAACGGCGGCACGCTGATCACCCGCGGCGCGTTCATTCAGAATGACGCCAACTTCATCGTCGGAGCCGCCGGCACGAACCCAGCAGTTTGGGACGTGCGGGCTGGAGAAACCGCCACCATCCTCGATGAGATAATTGTCGTCGGAGGTGGTACATCGTTCAATCAGTTGATCCTCACCAATGACAGCTTTTTGCTCAGTTCGGGCCTTGCCGAAATCGGCAGGAATGTTGCGGCCAATTCCAACAGCGCCGTGATCGCGGGCAGCTCGGGTTGGCAGTTGGGCGGCATGGTCGTCGGCAATTTTGGTTCCGGCAACCGTCTCGTGGTGACCAATGGCGCGTTACTTCTCACCGCGGATGTCAGTTATATCGGTTTGGAAAACACTTCTTCCAACAATAAGGCGACGGTCTCAGGTGCCGGCTCAACCTGGGCACTCGCCAGCGGCAAGCCGTTCTTTGTGGGTTATACCCGAAGTGGCAACCAGTTGATCGTGAGCGACGGCGGCAGCGTGATCGGCTTCAGCGCCTCCATCGGCGACGGCGCGGCCGCCATCAACAATCGCGCCGTCGTGACGGGAGCCGGCTCGCTTTGGACGAACGCCAGCGAGATGTACGTCGGCTATGCGGGTGACGGCAATCAACTCGTCATCAGCAACGGCGGCACGGTCTTCGTCCAGGCCAGCCGTTTCATCGGCTACGACATCGGCTCGGCCTCGAACAGCGTGACCGTCACTGGCCCCGGTTCGCGCTGGTTGGGAGACGGCAGCCTCCACGTCGGAGTGGACGGCGTGCTCAGCCGGTTGCTCGTCCGCAACGGCGGTCAAGTGTTCAGCGGGTTTGTCACGATCGGCACATCTGGAATCGGGAACAGCAACCAGGCGGTGGTGATGGACGCCGGATCGTTGTGGGACAACCAGAGCGACCTGACCGTCGGGTTCGGAGGCAGCGCCAACCAGCTCGTGATCAGCAACGGCGGAGCGGTCAATTCCGCAAGACACGGATTCATCGGTTTCAGCATCGGTGGCTCCTTGAACTCCGTGCTCGTGACCGGTCCCGGCTCGACTTGGCAGATCAACTCGAATCTCTCTGTGGGCAGGAGCGGCGCGCTCTGCAATCTCATCATCAGCAACGGCGCGTCGGTCTTCACCGGCGGGCTGGCGATGCTCGGCGCGGACACCAACGCGGCGCACAACGTGGCGCTGGTGACGGACCCGGGCAGCAGTTGGCTGATCAACTCGAACCTGTTCGTCGGCAGCAACGGCGCGCTCTGCAATCTCGTCATCAGCAACGGCGCGCGGGTGGACGGCCTTTCCGCCTTCATCGGTGGCGGCTCTCCCAGCAGCAACAACCTCGCGGTGGTGACGGGTCCGGGTTCGACCTGGAATTGCGCCGATCTGCTGCACGTCGGGAGCCGGGGGGCGGGCAATCAGTTGCTCGTCACGAACGGCGCGCAGGTCATCAATCGATCGATGTCGCTCGGCTTCAACTCCAGCAGCTCCAACAACCTTGTGCTCGTCCGGGGCGGCGGGACGCTCCTGACCAACTCCGATGTGTTCAACCTCGGACTCTCCGGCGGCCGCAACCGGATGACCGTGGAGGAGGGTGCCCGGGTGGAAAGCGCGGATCTCACTATCGGCGGCTTCGGTACCAGCAGCGGCAACGAAGTGGTCGTGTCCGGATTGGATTCAATCTGGCGGGTGGAGTCGGACTTTGTGGTCGGCCAGTCCGGCAGCGGCAATCGCTTGGTAATCACCAACGCCGGACGGCTTCGAAGCAACGGCGGCAGCCTCGGTTTGGGGACTTTCTCGACTAATAACGAGGTGTTGCTCACTGGCGCCGGATCGATCTGGACCAATACCAGCTTCACTCAACTCGGCCAGTCCGGCAGCGGCAACCGGCTGACCATTCGCGACGGCGCGGAGCTTAGGCAGGAGCATCTCGGGGTCACGATGGGCGTCACCTCCAGCTCGACGAACAATCGCCTCGTCGTGGATGGCGGAAGTCTCCGGCTGCTCGATGGCAATCCGATCCTCGGAGCAGTCCTCGACATTCGCCGGGGCACCAACGTCCTGAACGCGGGTCTCATTGAAACCGGCAGCCTGCTGCTGACGAACTCGCTTGGCGCATTCGAGTTCAATGGCGGCACGCTCCTCACGCGCTTTGCCACGGTCAACAACACCCGGCCGTTTGTGGTGGGCGCTTCGGGGACAACTCCTGCGCTCTGGTCGATGATCGGTACGGGCGCGCATGTCTTCGGCAGTTCGCTGAACATCGGCGGTTCCGCATCCCAGTCCCGCCTGCTGGTGACGAACGGCGCGATCCTCTCCTCGGTGGAAGGCGCTCTTGGCTCCGCCAGCCACTTCAATCACGCCCTGATTTCCGGGTTCGGTTCCAGATGGGATTCGATTGGCGACTTCGCCGTCGGCATCGCGGGTTCGACCAACTCGCTGGTCGTGAGCAATGGCGGACAGATGACGATCGAGTTCCCGTTGATTGGCGCGGAGACGAGCAGCAGCAATAATCAGGTGCTAATCACCGGCCCCGGCTCGCGCTGGATCGTTCGAGATGCGTTGCTGGTCGGAGCAAGCGGCCCGGCGAACCAATTGCTGATCGCGGACAATGCGCTCGTGACCGTGAGCAACACGGTAATCGTCGGCGCCACACCCGCCACCTCGCGGAATAACCGGCTGCACATTCCGAACGGACAGTTGTTCGTCAACAACGCCGCCGCCACCGGCACGCTGGACATTCGCCACGGCACCAACCGCCTCGATGCCGGCTTGGTGGACGTGGATCGCCTGCGCGTGACCAACTCCGCGGGCGCTTTTGAACTCAACGGCGGCACGCTCTCCACGCGCGCCGCGACCATCGCCAACGGCCGCCCCTTCACCGTGGGCAACGGCGCCAGCGAAGCCCTGCTTCTTTCGCGCGGCGGGACCAATTTCTTCGCCAACAACCTGGTCATCGCCCGCAATGGACTGTTGCAGACGTATGGCGAGATTACTGGGACCCTCATCGTTTCGGCGGGCGGACGACTCACGCCGGGCGCTCCCTTCGAGCCGCTCAATGTCGTCGGCAGCGTCATCCTGCAAGGCCGGACGGACATGGTGATCAGGAAGAACGGGACGAACCTGCTCAATAACCTCGTGACCGCCACGGGAGGAATCACCTACGGCGGCGACCTCATTGTCACGAAGCTCGGCACCGATGAGCCAGCCGCGGGCGATCGTTTCCGCTTCTTCAACGCCACGGTCCTCGCTGGATCATTCTTGTCCATCCTCCTGCCGCCGCTTTCCCCCGGCTTGAACTGGACGAACAAGCTGCTCGTGGACGGATCGATTGAAGTCATCGGCGTGGCCCAGCCGGGATTCAGCAGCATCGGCCGTGCGGGAACCAACCTCGTCTTCTCCGGCACCAACGGCACGCCCGGCGCGAGCTACGCCATCCTCACCGCGACCAACGTGGGCTTGCCCGGCAGCAACTGGGTCAGCCTCGTGACCAACCAGTTCGGCGCGGGCGGCCAGTTCTCCTTCACCAACGCCATCATCCCAGGCGAACTCGAACGCTACTTCCGCCTGCGCTCACCATGAAATTCAAGCGTGGCTCCCCATGTGATTAAAAAAACAAAAAAGAAACCAAACCATGATCGCTCAATTCACCAAAACTCACGTCCGATTCCTGGCCTCCGCCGCCGTGCTCCTCACCGTGGCCGGGGTGTTTGTTGCCCGCACCGCCTTCGCCAGACTCTCCGCCAACACCATTGACCCGGTGGCCGTCATTGCTGACCACGGTCGTCGCATCGTTTTGTCCGGCCCGCTTCAAGGCACGGAGGTGGAAAAGACCGAGTTGCGCGTCACGTTCACCCAACGGTCTACCGGCGCGGTGGCCGAAGGCCAGGCCGTCTTCACCAGCACCGGCGAGCTTCAGCACTGGGAAATCCAGGCGACCACGCTGGGGAACGCCAACTTTGAGGAAGGCCCGGCCACGGCGGTCGCGCTGGCCCGAACCAGTTCCTCGGGGCAGGCCTCGGATGCGCACCAATGGCTCGTGCCCGTCACGCTGCTGAAACCGTGAGCCAAAATACCAAGAAAGGAAACCAAGGCCATGATCGCTCGCTTCACCAAAACCCACGTCCGATTCCTCGTCTCGACCGCCGTTTTCCTGACCGTGGCCGGGGTGTTCATCGCCCGAACCGGGGTGGCGAAAATTGCGGTGAACACCATTGATACCGTCGGCCTCGTGACGGATCGGGGGCGACACGTCACTGTCACCGGGCCGATCGCCGTCACCGCGGGGGAACGGACGGAACTGCGTGTGACGGTGACGCAGCGTTCCACCGGCGCGGTGGCTGAAGGCGTCATTTTCTTCACCGGCAGCGTCCAAACGAACCAATGGGAAGTCACCGTAATGGCCGAAGGCCGGGCCGCCTTTCAAGCCGGCCCCGCCACCGTCGTCGGCCTCGCACACAGTTCCGTTAATGGCCAGGGCACTGACGCGCATCAGTGGTTGGTGAACGTCACGCTGGTCTCCGAGTAAAACAATCAATAAGCCGAAAGGGATTCGATTCTATGAGCCTTTACATGACTGTGCTCGCAATCCTGGCTGGCGCGTTCGTGGCCCGCACGACCTTCGCCAAGCTTCCGGCAAACACCGTTGATACGGCCAGCATCGTGGCTGACAAGGGACGACAGGCCAACCAAAAGAAATTTTATGCACCGCGTTTCTGTCGGATCGCTCTTGAGTCTGGACCTTGCGATTTCTCCACTGCGCGCGCAACTCGTCTCGGACGGTGCGACCGCGGCACTCGCAATGGAGGCGTCAATGGTTTCTTCCGAGCATTCCAAGCGTGGGAAGGAACAGCGAAGAACACTTCACCGAAGTGATGGCGCACACGCGTTTGGAAGGTTTGAGTGAACGAAAGCGAGTCTTTGGCAGTGGGCGAGAGGTTTCGCCCCTCGGATTACTTGCACTTTACTTGCACTTTTTCGTAAGTGCCCTGAAATCAAAGGAGCGGGTGAAGGGAATCGAACCCTCGTGTTTATTACCAACGCGGATTCATGCGGAAATTCCAAGGATCACTCCTGAAAACCTGGCAAAACACAGATGTTCGCCACCACTCTTTGCCACTACCCAGAACTGATGGCCACACTCGACTGTTGGGAGCCACTTTGGTGCCTGCGCGTAGGGCGGAATTTCGGGTTTTGTTTGTTTCAGAAACCAAAGCGAGAGCATCGGGGGCGGCGTGGCAAGCTGGCGCCGGCAAGCGATGCTGGATCTATTCCGGCGCGGGAAAGTGCATGCCGAAGGACCGGCCTAGAGTGAGTGAGATCACGGCTCGCATGTTAGGTATGAGGATGTGACCCGCGCTCCGCATCACCCGCTGTCATTTTCATTTTTTGCGGCCTTCGCCTTTTCGGCGGCAATGATTTCCTCGAACGATGGCGCGCGCCACAACTCCACGCGCCACCCTCCGCGACCGTGCACCCGCTGCCCCCCTTTCAAATGTCCGAAGAGCTTTGCTGGTCAGATCCTCGCGCACGCCATGTTTCTCAAATGGCGAATCCTCGCGGTCTCAAGTTCACGGTTTCTTAGTTTCCGGTTTCTCCTTCGCCTCCGCTGCGGCGATTTCCTCCCAGGACGGCGCGCTCCAGGCCTGCCACGGCGGGCCGGCGAGGATCACGTTCCCATCGGCGCTCCATCGGGCCTTGGTCAGATACGGATCGGCGCCGTCCAGGGTCAGCAGCTCTTGACGCGTGCCGACATCCCAGAGCTTGACGGCTTCGCGCATGTGATCAGTAGAAATCAACCGACGTCCATCCGGGGAGAAAGCAATGGCCGAGGTGCTGGTGAGGTGTCCGTGGAAGGGCTCAATCGACTCGCCCTTTGCAGCATCGAACAGCAGAACCTGACGACCGAAACTCGATACAGCCACCAGCTCTCCATTAGGCGAAACCGCCAGTCTTTGTTCCCAAATTCCTCCCGGAACACGATGGGGCGCCAGGTTTGGGTGAGCCAAATTGTAGAATCCGATTTCCTCCCGGATTCTGTGATGGAGGGACACCACGAGCACACTCCCGTTCGCCGCAAAGCATATTCGCTCGGCGGCATTGCCCCCTTGCTCCTCACTGAAGTTCTCGTTGATAGACACCACGATCTGCCCGGTTTCGACGTTCCAGGTGCGCAGGATGTCCGGCTCCTTGGCCGTGGCCAGGTAATTCCCGTCCTCGCTGAAGCGGAGGGGAACCAGCCCCGGAACATCGTTCGTCAGTTCTATTCGACGGCCAGGCGCCGCGAGGCTCGCCAGGTAAAGCGACCTCGAGGAAGTCCCTTCGGTCCACGCCAGGAGCTGGCGCGCGGGGTTGTAGGCGACTCCGGTGGGACGCATGCCCGAATCCAGCGCGATGGCTCCGCGTTGAACGAACTCGGCGCCGCGCAACTCGCCGACGAGGATTTGGTTGGTTCCGTTCCAGTAACAGAGAATGTTGGTGCCAAAACAGCCCAGGACATTGGTGGAAGATCCGATCCCAGGCAGCGGCACCGATGGGGAGTCGCGCTTGAGATCCAGCACCTCGGGCGGCTGGCCCGGGGGCAGCAACAACACGCGCGAGTGGTCCAGCGGCTGGACATCATCGTCACTGAGACTCTCCGACAGAGGCCGGTACCCACCGGCAGCGCGCTTCTCATCCATTCTCCACAACAAGAGGCTTCCGTCCTTGCCCGTAGTGGCGATGAGTTGCTCCGCCTTTGAGATCGCGATGGCCCAAATCTCATCGGTGTGGCCGCGCAG
>Ga0070686_100001148_pt1 | contig 15183 bp, 10 predicted proteins | sample KBSS23LmetaG_FD_65654 | JGI IMG/M metagenome (GOLD analysis project Ga0070686, IMG submission 65654) | Switchgrass rhizosphere microbial communities from Kellogg Biological Station, Michigan, USA - KBS S2-3L metaG | ecosystem: Host-associated > Plants > Roots > Rhizosphere ... | reverse complement strand
ATCCTTCTGCATTTCCCATCGCGACACGATCAAGAGTTGGTTGATAATTCTGGTGAGGCGATTCAGGTTGTGCTCAATCCTCTCCAGGTATTTCTTCTGGTGCTCCGTCAGGGCCCCGGCCACGCCGTCGAGCATGTTGTCGGTGAAGCTGCGAATCGCGGTCATTGGTGTGCGCAATTCATGCGACGCCACGGAGACGAACATCGTGCGGCGGCGATCGTGATCCTGGAGGCGTTCGTTGGCAACGGACAGTTCTCTCGTGCGCTCCTGAATCCGCTGCTCCAGGTACTGGGTGAGTTGCGCCAAGTTGGCATACGTGCGCGCGTTGTCAATTGCCGTGGCCACGTGGCTGGCGATCGTCATCAGGATGTGGAGGTCCTCTTCCGAACAGGGCATCGCACCCCGGTCTGCGCCAATAAAGCCTAACGTCTGGTTATGGCTCTGGAGCGGCACGCAGACGAACGATTGCACGTCCACGCGGTGCACCAGCTCAAGTGTTGTCGGTTGGATCCGATGGGCGACCGCGGTCACGTCCCGCACCAGCACCGGCTTGGCATGCACCAGGAGGTCGGACAAAATCGAGTCGTCGTCTTTAATTGGCATGGTCAAAAAACGAGCGGCCTCCGCGATATCATCCGAAACGCCCGCGATTTGGGCGACGTAGCTTACGTCACGGTCCTCGTGGCGGAGCATCAGGAGCATCCGCGAAAAACCCAGATTCGACCGCAGCAACTGGAGCACGGTATCCATCAGCGCATGCAGATCCAGCGTGCTCGTGATGGCTGCACTGGTCTGATGGACGGCCGTCAATTGGGTGATCTGTTTACGGATCGTCTCAAGGTTGGCCGTGATGGCCTCACTGCGTTCACGCAATGCCTGTGTCATCGCATTGAAGGTCTGCGTCAACTGGCCGACTTCGTCGCTCGTCGTCGGAGGAATGGGGGCGGGCGACTCCCCTTCGGTGAGCTGGCGGGCCACCGACGCTAATCGCCGCAGCGGTGTGGTAATGCGCAATGTGAGGAAATGTGCTCCCAGGATGCCGGCACTGATCAGCAGGGTGGTTAAAATGAGGACGTTGCGAATCATCTCGAAGAGCGCCTGCTTGACGCCGGCATCGGTGATCCCGATCTGCACAACGCCCTGGACCATATAGGGAGCTGCGCTTTTTTTTGATTGAATCCGTTCCTCCATTTCAAGCGACAGTGGAGAGAGCGACGGATCGCTGGCTGGCTTGCGGAGGACGGGCAACGCAAAGTCGTAGAGGTTCTCGGTGAGCGACGAGAGAATCCACATCGGATTGGCCCTGCCGCTGTCGGGAACCAGAATCTTGTCCGATGAAAGCCTCAGAGGCGTGATGTGCGGTTCCGAGGGAGGCCGGCTGTACAAGGCTTCTGCGATCGCTTCATCGGGGTAGTACCGGCGCTCTTGGGTGAACGTGATGCTGCCGGACGACTCACGGACGATCTTGTTCTGCTGCGCAAGGATAATATGGTCCGCGCCGCGGATCACCACATACACGACATCTTCCACGGCCATCAGACTCTCGACGAACTCACGGAGCGTCCCCCTGTCTTCGGCGATCAGACCTGTGTAACGGAATTGGCCGTTGTTCACCACGCTGGTCAAGAGGATGGTGCCCAATTGATTGAGGTTGTCGGTCATGGAGACCCGTCTCACCTCGATGAAATACCAGCTCAAAGCTGAAGAGGTCAGAATGAGGATCAGGCTGAAGAAGACGACGAACTTCGTGCGAATACTCGCCAGCTTCCCGGCTGCGAGCGGCGAGGGTTCAATGCGGGCCGTTTGAAGTCGCGTCATGGGCATTAGTATGTCTCGTCGATCAGATGATTGACGTCCTTGGGAAACTCGATGCCCAGGAACCGTGCGGTCTTGAGGTTCACGGTAATCTTCAGCCGCTCGATCGGAATCGGTTTGGCCGGCAGCTTGCGGTCCCCGTCAAGGATACGCTTTGCCAACCTCCCTGTCTCGCGTCCCACTTCTCCATAGGACACCGACAGACTGATCAATGCTCCCAACCGGGTGAATTCAGGTGAAAATCCGATGACGGGCACCCGTCTCGCCAGGGCGGTCTCGAGGATGAATCCGATGGAGTCATTGGTCAGGACGGTCGAATCGGGCACCAGCAGCAAGGCATCTGTCGAGCCCAACAGCGAACGCAATTGCTGCGGGACCTCTTTCTCGTTCTCGACGGGGAATTCCTGTAACTGGAATGAATGAGCGGCGGCCTGGGCGACGGTGTCTTTGAGCTTCGTCGAATTGCCGCCGGGATTGGACAACATGCCAAGACGTCGCAATTCCGGCAGGAAGGCCCGCAAGATCTTGAACTGGCGCTCCGCCGGTATTTCCAGCAGCGTCCCGGTCATATTGGGGGCGGTCAGAGTATGCTTCGACGGGTCCAATATCATCATATACACGATGGGAATGTCGACGATCTCGAGCTTGGCTGCCAGAGCCGCTTTCAAGCCCACCGCGACGACGAGGGAGGCTTCAGAGGCCCGAATCCTCCTGGCGAGTTTCCGCCCCTGTTCCAGATCCCCCTGCATATCGTACTCGGGATAACTCACGCCCGATGGCGCCGTGGACTTGAAGCCGGTGATGGCTTGATCATAGGCACTGATGCTGGAGGATTTGAGAATGGCGATTTCTGCTGCCTGAGATGCGTGGGTGCCGGAGAGGCCATAGCCGATCGAGCAGGCGATCGCCAGCATGCACCGCCCGGCGGTGCGATCCAGGCCGGTGATGAGGCGCACGATGACTATAAGGACATTCATATGCAGGAGACACCCTGTGCGTTTCGAGTCCACTCGTGCGAGGGGCGTCCTCTGTCGCCGCACTCGCATTTCAACCGGGTGTTGCGCGAACGGTTCCCAGCACATGCACCGCCCTGCCGGCGTGATCACGAACGATGTACCCGATCCAGATGCACGACAGCACCATGCCGTCGGATCTTTTCACCCGATGCTGGAAGGTGATGTCCGTGCGGGATGGTTCCAAAATCTGTCGAGCGGTGCGTGCCATCCCCTCGCGATCATCCGGATGTACCAGCGCAAGTAATCCCCGATGTGTTTTGTGACCGGAGACGGGCGGCAGGCCGAGAAACGCGTCGACCTGGGGCGACCAGAACATACAATCGTTTTCGATGTCCCAGTTCCAGACCCCGAGTTCGGCGGACGTCAGCGCCAGGCGGAGCTGCTGTTCGTGAGAGCGGAGGACGTTTTCCGCCTGCTTTCGTTCGCTGATGTCAGTGGACACGCCACAGAGCGCGTAGGGGATTCCCGCTTGATCGCGAAGCGGAAACTTGATCGAAATGTAGGTGTGGAGACCATCGAGGTGAGGCGCCGTTTCTTCATACTCCACCGTCGCGTTTCGCTCCAGGACCTCGACGTCATTTCTGCGGAAGGCGTCAGCGACATGACGCGGAAAGATTTGATGATCGGTAAAGCCGATGATGTGGTCGGCCCTCAAACCAAAGATTTCTTCAAAGCGGCGGTTGACCAGCATGTAGCGCCCGCCGGCATCTTTCACGTAGATGACGGCGGTCGTGTTGTCGGCCATGTCCTGAAGGAACCGCTGGCTGCGACGCAGCGCGTCCTCGGCACGCTTCCGCTCCATAATTGATTGCAGCGAGCCCGTCATGCGCGTGACCCGGCCTTCGGCGTTCCAGATCGCCTGGCCGCGGGCGCGCACCCAGTGATACTCTCCGGATTTGGTTAGAAGCCGGTATTCCTCGTCGTAAGGCACCCGCCGTTCGATATGCGCCGTGAGGGCTGCGAAGACCCGTTCCCGGTCGGCCGGATGCAGCCTCGACGTCCAACTCTCCAACACGCCGGGAAATTCCTCGTCCGAATAGCCGAGCATGGTCCTCACGCGCGGCGACCACCAGACCGGCGTGCTCGGCGAGCTCCAAGGTTCGTTCGGCAGCACTCGCCCGTCCCAAAAGCCGTCAGTCGACCCATGGATCACCATTTCCAACCGCTCTTCGCTTGCCTTGAGAGCCGACTCGGCCTGTTTACGAGCGGTAATGTCGCGGAAGACGACGACCGCTCCGACAACTCGCTCGGCTTCCGTAATGGGCGTACTGACATACTCGACGGGAAAGGCGCTGCCATCCTTGCGCCAAAAGACTTCGTCGACCACACGATGCACCATGCCATCCTCGACCGCGGCATAGACGGGGCACGCCTCCAAGGGATACGCGGTGCCATCAGGCCGTGTGTGGTGCAGCACCTCGTGCATCTGTCTGCCCAGCAATTCCTCTACCTGATAGCCCAACATGGCGGCCGCGCTGGGGTTCACGAACGTCGTCTTGCCCTGCTCATCGACGCCGTAAATCCCTTCTCCGGCCTGCGTGAGGATCAGCGTATGCTGATGCTGCAGTGCGTCGAGCTTTTGAGCGGCCTTTTTCCGCTCGGAAATGTCGCGGATAATCCCGCTGTAGTAGCTGCCCCCCGCGGTTTTCCAGGTCGCCAGCGAGAGTTCGATTGGGAACTCTTCCCCGCTTTTCCGAAGGCCGTGCAACTCGACGACCGAGCCGATCAGTCGTCCCTTTCCGGTGGCTTCGATCCGCGCCAATCCACGTTCATGCGCGTCGCGATAGCGTTGCGGCATCATCACGGTCAGCGGTTGCCCGATCATCTCCTCCATGGAGTATCCGAACAGCCTCGACGCCGCACGGTTCCAGGACACAATGATCCCTCGCCCGTTGGCCACCACGATGCCGTCGCTCGCCGACTCCACGAGTGACTGGAAGCGATGCTCGCTTTCCGTCAGCGATTGTTCCGCCCGCTCCACCTTGACCACGAGCTCTTTGACACCAATTGCCCGGCGAAGCGTCTGTCGGAGTTCTTCTGTGTTGAACGGCTTGGTGAGATAGGCGAATGCGCCCTTGCCCAGCGATCCGATCGTACGCTCCTGCGCGATGTGCGCGGTCACGATGATCACCGGCAGCGAGGGCTCGCGACGCTGCACCTCTTTGAGGACCTCCACCCCGTCGCCGTCGGGCAGGCCCAAATCGAGGAGAATCGCGTTGAAGCGCTGTTGCGCGATGAGGGCGATGGCGGCGGCGCAGGTACCGACCGATGTCACCTCGTAGCCGTCGTGCTGCAGTAAGTCCTGTAACCCGATGATGATGTCCGGGTCGTCCTCTACGACGAGTACTGAATAGCGCCCGCCAGCGATGACCATCGTATCCTTACCGGACGTGCCGTCCGCAGTGATGTGTTCTGAGCGCTACCTGTGTTCGTGCATATCGGGATCGTGCATGATGATGGTGGTCCAAGGGTTCTCCATTACGCCCTTTACCTGCATGCGCCAGAATCCAAACGCATGATATTCTCAAGGCTCCATAGGATGCGGTCAATAGCCTGGTAATTTTTTATTGAGAGTTAACACTCCCGTAACATTGCCCCGACCACTCAAAATCGCACCGTCAGCCATCCCATCACCCGGCTGCCGATCGTATCTCCCAATGGGTGTTCTTGATGCCTGTCGTTCAGCGCGTTGAACGCTGAGACGGCCACTTCGGCTTCCCGCATGAAGCCCGCCGAGGCCTTCTGCTTCCAGAACTTGTAGGCTCCACGCAGATTCAACAGGTTGTAACTGCCCACGCGACCGTTCGGTACGGTCACGCCGGTGCCGGGAACCGCTGCAAAGGTTGAGAAGGCCGATGAGATCGGATAGGTCGCTGCACCATAATAATGATAGGCGGCCTCCCCGCTGAGGCCGTTTTCCCATTCGCCCCGCAATCCGGCGTTCCATTTGGCACGTGGAGCACCCCTGAGGGCATCTCCGGTGAACGACTGTCCGATTTCCTGATAGGAAAAATTCGCAAAACCGCTCAGCCAACGCGTGACAATAAATTCCGTTCCAGCCTCTCCTCCATAGATATCCGCTTGACCCGGAGCGTTTGTTGGAGGATTGGTCAGGGTGATCAAGTTCGAAAGATGATTAAAGAAGACATCCGCACGAAGTCTGAGCCGGTGGTTGAAGAACCACCCTTGATAACCGATTTCATAGGAGACAATTTCTTCGGGACTGAGATTTGACGATCCTCGAAAATTGATCGGGGCCGGAGAGGGAATGGGCGGTGGAAAGCTGATGATTTGAAGACTGTTGGCGTGTACCTCAAACAGCGTGGGTGGCCGGTATCCCACTGCAATGGTGCCATGGAACGTATGATTTTCGAGAGGCGTATAGAGCAGGGTGAATCGTGGACTCACTGTTGGGGAAATGAAGGTGTCCAAATCATAGCGAACGCCTCCAGCGACCTTGAAGCTGTCGGTAAATTTCCATTCGTCTTGAATGTAGAGGCCAAACCGGTTCTCTGTGGTATAGCCGCTGATGAAATTGCTGGAAAGCGTGTTGTACCGATAGTTGAGTCCATAACTGAGAAGATTTCCAGGCCACAATTGAATGCTGTGTTGCCCTTCGATGTTGTAAGTGTTGCCGCGAAAGACCGCCTGGGAGACGCCATTTCTGTCAGCAATCGTCAGGAAGGGCGCCAGCATCGGGTTGGTCAACGTCTGGACAGTGTCGGCATAGTTGTTCCAAAACCCCCGAAGATAGAAATTCGGTCGTTCGTATACGATGTGCGCATAGCCCAGTGCGGGCGTCTCCGCCAAAAATGAGACCGAGCCTACGGTGCCGTCGTATCGGTTGACATCGACCAGCCCGCCCGAGAAGCGAATTTTCGAGTCCGCCGTCGTGGCATATTCGGTTTGGACGTTGAACTTATTGTCGCGGAACGCCAGCGCGTCACTATTACGCCACTGCTGATTCTGGTCATGCCCGACCGACAGCCGGTAGCCGAACTTCCCGACCGTGCCCGCATGAATGGCGGCACTCGAAATTGTCCCATAGGACCCGCCTCCGAATTGAAGTGTGGTGCCCCTCATTTCTTCCGGTGACTTCGTAATAATGTTGATGATCCCATCAAAGGCATTGAACCCATAGGTGACAGATGCCGGTCCTCTCAGCACTTCAATCCGTTTGATTTCCGGCAGCGTGACCGGGATGGCTTTCCAATACACCTGGCCTTGCGTGTCGACATAAATAGAACGGCCATCGACCATGACGAGTAACTTGTTGGCGGTCAGTTGATTGTCTCCACGCACACTCACATTGAAATCCGCTCCCGTCACCTGCATCACCTCGATGCCGGGAATGCGACGAAGGACAGTGGGAAGATCCGTGGCGCCGGACTGCCTGATATCATCATCGGTGATGACATAGACATTTCCCGGAGCCTGAGAGATCGGCTGATCGTAGCGGCTCGCAATGCTCACGCTTTCTTCTTCCTTCATCAACTCAAGCTCCTGAGTCAGTGCGGCTTCGGGCTGCGGCCCTGCGCCTTCCGGGACAGGAGGTTCCGCCTGCGCCATGGAGGCCAGGCCGACCGTCAGCAGGGTGGCCAACATGGGATGGCCAATTCGTGCCAATTCGCCAGCCATGGATACTCCCGCATCGCCTGATGCGTATCTGCTATCGCGGTCACTGCTTCAGGAATGTGAGGCCAAAGCAAAACGCATGCTTAAGCTTGAGCCGGCCTGGACCGCGCGCAGGGCAAATCCACAGCCCTCTCGCAGAGAGGGCTGTGTGCGCGATGAAGAACATGGCGACAGATTATTGGATGCGATCTATGGCGTTTGACGGCAGGGGGAATGGAGCCGGACGGGACTTCGTGCGAGGACGGCCTCGCTTCAGCGGGGCAAGCCGTGGGGGAAAGGCCTGGCCGTTGTCCTTCTCCATCTGTGTAACGGCATTGTCCAGGGCATCGGAAATCAGGCACGCGAGCGGGCCGTGTCCCGTCCAATAGACGGCATTCCGCAGCCGCTCGAGCAACGTGAGGGGCAGCGTGATGGTCACGCGCTGTTTCCGAGGCTTGGAGATGCGCAACGCGGACGGGGCCGAACCGTTCACAGCACCATTCACTGTCTTGGGAAGGGGTAGTTCAAGCGTCGTGAGCATAAGGGCCTCGTTGTGATTGTGGCGCAGCAACCGATTGTTCATGCGGCAACTGACTGGTGCTTGGGGGCACCCTTGTGGCCCTCGTGGCGAGGGCTGGAGCCTTCCGACTCCTGAGATTCGGCCTTCGGCTGCTTGCCTTCCCACACGGCAAGCGTCATCACCCAGACAAGACCGAGGAGACCGGAGAGAAGAACCACGAGCACGAGTTCTTGTGTCATTGGGCACCTCGTCGTGTGCGTGTCAACAGTTTCAGTGTCCCTGGTGGGATGCTCAGCAAACCTTATGCCCAATGGATCGATGGCCGGGTATTCTCATTACGGTGGGTAAAGTCACCCACAACTACGCAGCAGGATGCCGGTTTCCATGAATTTTCGAGGGGAGGCAGTCGTCGGTAGGAGGAGCAGAACTAAAGTGATCCGCTAGAGTGAATCTAAATCGATTCGGCGGTGGATCGTTTTGGATCAGTGGAAAAGATACAAGGGAGCGTCGAACACGGGGTGTGAATCACCGCGTGGAGGTTTGGATCGAGCGAAGGTCCCATTCTGCGACGCCGTTGAGCCCCACATCCTTGAGCAAGCGCGCACGGAGCCGCCGCAGCTTCTCGTTCTTGGGATCGGCATCGATCAAGTTACACAGACAGCCCATCGCGTCGTACCACAAACCGGCATGAGCGTTTTCCATCACGTCGGCATCGTTTGAACACGTGAGGACCGGCTTTAACTCAATCATACAGGCGTTGAACTCGCAGCGTTCGATCACCCCGCCGGCGACCGGATTGTTGGAGTGCTGATTGGGATCCCGGATGACGGACACGAACCATCGGTATTGGATGTTGGGTTCAAGCGAGAAGCCAAGTTCTTTGAAGTTGATCGTATAGATGCCAGGCTGTTTCGGAGAGGGGATGGTCTTCTCCTGGAATGACCGCGGAGAGCGATCATCTCTCAACGTGACGATGACTTGAAACGACGTGGACTTCGACAAGAACCAATTCACTGTAGGTGTTTCTTTAATCGTCAATCCCACATGATCGGGGACGAGCGCCTTCACTTCCGGCTCGGTGCCGTCCGTCCCGCGCACGTCCCCGCCCACCCGCGCCCGGGGCGTTACCTTCTTCGGTGGCGAATAAAGCGGTTGATCCTCGGAGGACTTCGGCTGGTCTGCTGCGGGCATTGTCGATTGCATCAGCCCCACGGCGCACACCGTCAGGAGCCCTACGAGCCACCGCGAGGCGTGAGAGCGTGCAGGGAGCATCGGGCGGAACTGTAGCATAAGAACCCTACGGTTTACAGCCAATTGTTGAGCAACAGGAACGGCGACCAATAGGCCGGGTGGTCGTAGACCCGGTCGCCCAGGAGCTTGATTTGCGCCCGTTGAATCGCCACGGCTTTCGACACGGACTGATCTCTCAGCTGGCGGTAGAATTCGGAAATCAATTCCGCTGAGGCTTCATCGTTGATGAACCATAGCGTCGCCAATGCGCTTCGTGCGCCGGCTTTGATTGCGACGCCGGCCAGCCCCAGCGCAGCCCGGTCGTCTCCAACCGCCGTTTGGCAGGCGCTAAGCGTCAACAACTCGAGCGGATCCTGCCGGTATCGGAACAACCCGATCAATTTCTCCAGGTCGGTCATCGTCAGTTTCCCGTCGAACGTGAGGAGGAATGAGTCGTTCGCATCGGTCGAAAACTTCCCGTGCGTGGCAATGTGTAATATTCCATAGCGGCTCTCACGCAATTCCTGTTCCAGACTGCCCGCGCGGAAGTCCTGGTTGATCATCCGATCGGCGTCAAACAATCCGCGAACCGTTTCCATCTCCTGTTCCACGTAGGGAAGGGAGGGAAAGCCTTGCACGGACTGGGTGAGCCCTGCCGCCAAAAAGCGGATTTTCGACCGATCGAGCGGATGGGGATCGGTGAGGTACCATCCGGGCGTCATCGCGACTGCGTAGTGCTGAATCAAAAATGATTTACCATCATGAAGCGCTGAAAAGGGAATGGTCCGGAGTGCCCCGTCCGGGACCACGACGAGTGTTTCGATCTTATGCCGTATCAATTCCGATTCAAGCGGACGGATCAGCCAGTCATAGAGTTGCTGCGCATGTTCCAGATATTCGAGCGTGGTCCGCTTCTCGACGGTTTTTCGAAAGGCGCGGACCTCTTCCGTCAATGCGCCGGCGCTGAGAGGAACCGAGTACCGCACCAGGCCGCTGCTGAAACTGACCAGCAGCTCGGTCCGGTCGGGAAAGACGATCGGATAGACAATGGCCGTCGTCGGCGACACGATGTCGAGCTTTGTCAGCTTTGCCTGGAGCGCGTCGACACATTGATCGCGGAAGTAATCACGAAGCTCGGCGGCCTTATAGTTTTCGATGGCATCGCGCGCCTGACGCAGGTAGGTCTCGGCTACATTGGCGTCGTCGGTCGACGAAGCCTTTTTGAACAACAGATCGGCTTGCTCGAAGAAGAGGGGACGGATGAGTTCCTCTCCGGTCGCCGCGCCGTTCATGAGCGAGGCGGCCACTTCCATTCTGATGGGACGCAACACCGTTGCGGCCTGATCGTACGACGAAAGCGCGTCGTCAATGTGACCGGTATCCGCGAGCAATCGTCCCAATTGCCAGTGCCAGCGGTACAGCGATTCCGGTGCATTGGCCGCCTGCGCGGAGAAGATCGCCTTTCTGGTCAGGTGCAGGCCTTCGTCGTAACGGCGGTCGGTTTCATACAGATGACCGAGATAGCCGTCGGCATACGACCGCATGCGGGTGTCGCCGACCTTTTCCGCCACGGTGCCGGCTTCCACGAAGACCCCGGCGGCGCGCAACACGAGCGGCGCGTCGGCCGAGGGCATGGCGGCGCGAAGCTGTTGGTAGCCTAATCCCACCTGAATGAGGCCCACCGCTTTGTCATGCGAATCGTCCATATCTTTGAGACTGTCGAGCGCTTGATCGAGCCAGTTGCGCGCGGCCTCCGGCTGGTTGAGGGCCAACGTCGCTCGTGCGGCATTGACTCGTGCGCTGACGGTCAGCGGCCGGTCGCCTGCGAGCGATGCCTTTTCCGCGGCAATGGTGAATGATGCCAGCGCGTCCTTCATGCGCTGCTGCGCGACCTGAGCCAAGCCCAGATTGTTGTGAATCGCGGCGAGGGTCCGTGGAGAGTCCTGGGCGGTGGTCATCTCCAACGCCTGCGTCAAATACTGTGTGGCGGCATCGGGTTGTCTGGCCGCCAGGTAGCCGCGGCCAAGGCTGTCGAGGACGTTGATCGTCCAGGCCCTGTCTTGTAGTTTCTGCGCGATGCCGTACGCCACCTCCAGTTGCTGAAGCGCCTGGTTCACCTGTCCGATGGCTTGAGACGCATGGGCCGCCTGGACGAGCGCCCGGCTTTGGTCCATGAGCTTGCCGTCTTTTTCGTAGAGCTGCGCGGCCTGCTTCCAGGCGCCCAGGGACTGCTCGAATGCGCCGCGCTGATAGGCCTGAAGTCCCTGCCGCATCAGATCGTCAGCGGATGGATCCTTGGCGGCAATCGTCCCCGCCGTGCTGCTCAGCAGCAGCCCGATTGCGACGACGACCAGTGTCAAAGTAGTAAAATGCGGCCTCATATCATGAATTGTGTGCATGTCCCCTTTCATTCTCCTCTACGTCGCCAAAGGACGGGCTGGATTAGTCCCAACGTGCGCGCGTGAAGGAGCACCGCCTATCTAAAAGTACGATCGATCTGGTGTGCCGCCTTCCGCGAGCACAGGGACTGACCCGTCCGGCCGCCATTGCTTCCGAGCTTGCTCGATTCTCTCTCCCCTCGAATTGAGTGGATGGTGGCCTTCTGCGACATGCGATAGGGCCATGCGGTTTTACCTCTCGTCGGAGCAGGGGAGACCATCCAATCATCCTCACTTCTCAAAATAGATTCACCACCAGCCCCAAATGCACCCCATGATCTTGAATCGTATTCCCAACCTTCGGTACATGATTTAGCTGTTGTCCCCAATAGACTTCGAAGCTCGCACGGTCTTTCGGCAGAATGCTCCATCGGAGTCCGGCACCCACGCTGGCCAGCGTATCAGGAAAGGAGGAAATCGGCGTAACCGGGGAGGGCCGGTTGTCGCCGAGGTTCCACCCGTGCGCCACGTCGACGAACGTCGCGAGTTGAAACATCGGTTCGCCGCTGGCCCAACGGTACAAGGGGAACCGGGGCTCCACCGAAAAAAGGAACATGTTGTCACGAAGGATGGTCACCTCACGATACCCGCGGACGGTGTACCGGCCGCCCCCTGCGACCTGCTCGAGCGGGAAGAGGGGCGAATTCGTGAGCTGCAGGTCCATGCGCTGCAACAGCTGCATACCGAGCAAGCGGGCACCGAATTGCTTGATGAACTGCTGTTGGCCCAACCATGAAAAGAATTGCCCATCCGGCGTATCCGGATTGGCATTGATCGTCGCGCCCAAGACATTGAGGCCGACACTAAACCGCGAGCGCACCGCCAGCACCGTATCGATCGTGCGGTGCGTCCAGTCCTGGGCAAAGCGAAGGGCCGACACCGTCGCGGCACCGTTTTGAAAGCCGGGAAAAATGTTGAAGGTCATTTGATCCGGTGTGCCATTGAACAGAAACGATTGTGTAAACAAATGCTCACCAATGACCGACAGTGCGACCTCGTCCGTGACCGTCCGATAGACGGGATGCCGAAGGCTCATGCCGATGATTTCAGTATTCGTCTTAATATTGAGCGGGGTGAACGGTTGCTCGATCAACTTGAAGTCATAGCGCCGATAGTAGGGCGAAAAAGTCGTCCCGTAGCGATTCAACGGCAGCTCGTACGAGCCGTACACGATCGGAAACGCGCCGCTCGACTGTCCGTAGCTGAGGCTGAGAGGGTCGCCGTTGCCGGTGAGATTGTCGTGCGTCAACGTCCCGATCCCGCGAAACTCGCCGACCAGCGGCGTCTGATAGTTGTTGACTTCAATGGAGGCGTGAAACGGTTGTTTGTCCTGCACCCGCACGTCGAGCACGCTTTCCCCGCGTGCATCCCCAGGCAGGAGTTGGGCATTGATGCGTTCAATGCGGCGGTCTTGTTGGAGAAGTTGCAGCTGATCTTGCAACGGCTCCATCCTCACCGGCGTCTGGCTCCCGAGTTCAATGCGATCGTGGATGTAGGAGGATCTGAACCAGCGGTTACCGTGCACGCGAATATCAACGAGCCTGCCTTCGATCATGTGCACGGCCACGACGCCGGCTTGTACATCCTGGTCAGGAATAATCGCCCCGGACGTCGGGTAACCTTTATTGATGTAGAGCAACGTCAGTGCAAGCCGGAGTCGTTCAAGGTCCTCCGTTTTCAGCGTCCGGTTCTTATACGGATCAGTCACCTGGTTGATTTCTTCGTCCGTGAACACCGTGTTGCCGGTGACCATGATGTCGCGGACGAATACTTGTAGCGCGCCGGGCTTCGTCGGCGCCTCGCCTTCCGGCGGAAGGGGCACGATCGGCAGCACAGGACTCGGTGGAGGGTGCGGACGTTGGAACTCTTCTTTGAGCGGACCAGGCGGTTCTCCTGACTTTCCCGTTGGATCAACTTGGCCGAGCGGTGATCCAGGGAATTGTGCGAGGGCCGGTGATGTTGCCAGTCCGAGCATGCTAAATCCCGCAAAGACCCACGAGACAAAACACGGAGCGCGGCCCGCCGGCGCTGGTGCCCCAACGCAATGGATCATGATGCACAGCCTGCTGGCTGGAACAACATTGACCTCTTGCTAGGTAATGAGCCTGTTGCTACACTATGTGCATCACGGTGATGCATGAGCTGATGCACGAAGGAGAGACTATGAAAGCCATTACGCTGCGGAATCTTCCACCCAATCTTGACAAGGCCATCCGGAAGCGAGCGCGCGCCCAACGCATGAGCGTGAATAAGGCCGTCATCGGTTTGCTCGAAGAACACCTGACGCAGGACAAGACGAAACGGGCAGAGTTGCATCATGATCTTGACGACCTCTCTGGTTCATGGTCTGCAGATATCGCCGGGGCGTTCGATGAGGCGTTGGCGAAACAACGGACGATTGATCCAGATATGTGGAAATAGTGCGAATACTTCTCGACACGTCCGCGTATTCCGCATTCATGCGTGGGCGGCAGGAAATCAAAGAAGCACTTCAACTGGCTGACTCGATTGCCGTGAATCCGATCGTCCTGGGTGAGTTGCAGGCCGGATTTCGGCATGGCCGCCATTCCGAGAAGAACAGGAACACACTCAGACAATTTCTGAGCTCCCCCCGAGTTCATGTCGTGTCTATGGATGAGGACACCGCTGAGCGGTATGCCGTCATTCTGAACGGCCTCTGGATGATTGGACGACCAATTCCCACCAACGACGTCTGGATTGCAGCCAGTGCGATGCAGTATGGTCTGACCATCCTGACGACGGATGCTCACTTTACGCATGTCGCCCAAGTTCTTGTGCACCACGTAGACCTCACTTAGCTCTCGCCCTGGCCTCTCATGATGTACAGTCTGTTGATCCATTTGGTGCGAAGCTCTGCGTCAAAAAACCAGGCGGCGCGATCTTCCGCAACGACAGCAGAGGCATGTCGTCCGATGTCCCGCTCACACTTATGTGCGGACTCGCTTCCGCCGCTGCGCTGTTCCCAAATTCAGACGCACTCGAGGCCAGTGGAGCGGAGAGCCACGCGCCCGGTTCGGCAGGCAGGCTGTCCCGTCCCGCAAGGGTGAAACTGCTGACGTCGCCACCCGCGAGCGCTGCGCACCGCTGGCTTAAGAGTGTGGTGGCGACGAGCGGCTTCTGCGAAAGCGGTACGATCTTGCCGCTGGCTGGAGAAATAGGTGATTGAACCGTGATCGTGCCTTGCTGGCCAAACTGTGAAGAAGCTGAAATCACGCTGGCCGAATCCGGCAGCAGGAGATTAGTAGTGATGTTGATGTTCCCGCCAGGTCCGAAAACGGCATTCGCCAAAATTTGACTGTTTATCAAAACCACAGACTGCGGATCGATGTTCACACTGCCGCCGCCGCCATTGCCATCGAGCACCGAAGCGCTGATGGTGCTGTTGGTCAGCTGCACCGTGCCATTGGGGTTCGTGGTGATCTTGATAATCCCGCCGCCGGACTGCGTAGCCTCAGTTGTCACAGAACTATTAGCCATCGTGAACTGATTGCCGGCGTTGGTGTTGATGTTTCCCGTGTTGCCGGGACCC
>Ga0070686_100001146_pt1 | contig 15210 bp, 14 predicted proteins | sample KBSS23LmetaG_FD_65654 | JGI IMG/M metagenome (GOLD analysis project Ga0070686, IMG submission 65654) | Switchgrass rhizosphere microbial communities from Kellogg Biological Station, Michigan, USA - KBS S2-3L metaG | ecosystem: Host-associated > Plants > Roots > Rhizosphere ... | reverse complement strand
CATCACCCAGATGCTCGCGCCGCGGAGCACGGCAAAAGGCAATTAAGAATTAGGAATTAAGAATTAAGAATTAAGAATTAAGAATGCGTGCAATACGTCGACACCGGGATGTTCCAAGGGCGTGTACGAATTCTTAATTCTTAATTCCGAATTCTTAATTCGCGCGAGTACGATGACCATGTGCGCGAATCGTGGGATCGGCGCATCTCGCGCGCCGACCATCTCGCCGGCGAGCGCGGCCCGGCCGAGTCGCTCCTGACCTTTTACGCGCGGCTGCTGCGGCGCCAGCGCGATATCTACGACGCGGTGAAGACGCACGCGTTGCACTCGCTCGATCGAGACGTCGCGTATATCGCTCCCGCGGCATCGGCGCTGCTGCGCGAGGTCGCAGAACACGGTCCGGATCCGCTCGCCGCCGACGCGCGCACGCTGCTGACGAACGGTGATTCGGCCATCGGCGACGTCGTGGCGGCGTACTGGCGCGAGCCGGGCGACCGGCAGTTCTTCGCCAAGGCGATCCTTCAGCCTTACGCGCAGTGCCTCGCCGAACAGGACGTCGCGGCCGGCGGACGCGCGCTGTCGCACGCCGACAACCGCTGCCCGCGGTGCGGCGGCGCGCCGCAGCTGTCGCTGCTCGAGAACGCGGTCGCCGGACAGGGAGACGGCGGCAGCCGTCAGCTGCTGTGCGCGACCTGTCTCACCGCCTGGCCGTTCCGGCGCGTCCTGTGCCCGCACTGCGGCGAGGGCGATGAGCGGAGGCTCGGCTACTTCCACTCGCAGACGTTCGATCACGTGCGGGTCGACGCCTGCGAGAGCTGCCGCCATTATCTGAAGAGCATCGACCTGGGACGACTGGGCCTGGCGGTTCCGATCGTCGACGAAGTTGCCGGCGCCGCGCTCGATCTCTGGGCGCGCGACCATGGCTACGAGAAGATCGAGCTGAATCTCGTCGGCCTCTGACGTGTTTCTTCCCGACCTGGTGGTTCGCAGCGGCCGCGTGCTCACCCTGCAGGGCACCCGTCCCGCTGCGATTCACATCCGCAACGGCCGCATTATCGGCGTCCTCCCGTTCGACGACGTGCCGGCAGGCTGTCCGACAGACGAGGCCGCCGACGCCGTCGTCATGCCGGGAGTGGTCGACACGAACGTTCACGTCGGCGCGACCGCGCGCGACGGCGGCGACCGGTTCGAGGTCGCGACGCGTGCGGCCGCTGCCGGCGGCGTCACGACTCTCGTCGACACGCCCGGCGGCGGCAGTCCTCCCGCGACGACGGTCGCCGCGCTCGAGGCGACGCGCGCGGCCGCGGAAGGACACTGTTTCGTCGACGTCGCCTTCTGGGGAGCCGTCGCCCCCGGGCACGAACGGGATATCGCGCCGCTCGCCGACGCGGGCGTGCTGGGCTTTGCCTGCACGCTGATCGCGCTGCCGTTCGCCGAGTTCCCGCCGGTCTCGGACGCCGACCTGCAGATCGTGATGCCGGGGCTGACGAGGATCGGCGCCCGACTTCTCGTTCACGCCGAGCTGCCCGGCCCGATCGAGCAGGCGGCACTGACGCAGCCGACGCGACGGCAATGGTCCGAGCGGATCCCGGGGCTCTCGCGCGCATCGCGCCGCTACACGACGTATCTCGACAGGCGGCCCAAAGCGGCAGAGAACGACGCGGTCTCGCTGCTGATCCAGTTGTGCCGCGCACACCAGACGCGCACGCACGTCCTTCGCCTGTCGTCGTCGGACACGCTGGCGCCGCTGTTTCACGCCCGCGCCGGCGGCTTGCCGATCACGGCGGAAACATGTCCTCACTACCTGTCGTTCGTCGCCGAGGAGGTGCCGGACGGCGCGACCAGCTTCAAGACTGCGCCGCCGATTCGCGAGCGGGAGAATCGCGAGTTTCTGTGGGCGGCGCTTGCCGGCGGGCTGATTCAGATGGTCGTCTCGGACCATTCCGCGTCGCCGGCAGCGATAGCGGATCGTGGTGCTCGCGATTTCCTCAGCGCCTGGAGCGGCGTCGCCTCTCTCCAGCTCAGCCTCCCGGCGACATGGACCGGCGCGCATGGCCGCGGATACACGCTCGATCAGGTTGCCAGCTGGATGTGCCGTGCGCCCGCGCTGCTCGCGGGCCTGTCGCATAAGGGAAGTATTGAGGCGGGGAACGATGCCGATCTGATCGTGTTCGATCCGGACGCGCAGTTCACGGTCGACGCCAGGTCGGTGCCGCCGCAGCATTTGCCGACGCCATACCTGGGGCGAACGCTTCGCGGCGTGATCCACCGCACCTACCTGCGGGGCCTCCCGATCTTCTGCCGCGAAAAAAATGTCGCGCCACAACCGCGCGGACGCCTTCTCGCCGGCCGCTGACGATCTATGATGGCGCTTCCCCCGGTGCGCTCGCCGCGAGTGCAACGCTCTCGTCGCGGTGTTCAACAAGGTGGCGAATGCCGAGCGGCGCCCTGCAAATCAAAGCGATCTCCGGCCGCCGCCGCAACGTCGCCGGCCGCGGCGCCCAGCGCGAAGACGAGATCTGCAAGTACATCGATGTCACGACCTGCATCGGCTGCAAGGCCTGCGAGGTCGCCTGCGTCGAATGGAACGACATGCCGTTCGAGCGCACCACCTTCCAGAACACCTATCAGACGATGCCGGCGACGGCGTGGAACTACTGGAACCTGATCACCTTCAACGAGCATCAGCGAGAGGACGGCACGCTGATGTGGCTGATGCGCAAGGACCAGTGCATGCACTGCGAGGATCCCGGGTGCCTGCGCGCGTGTCCGGCCGACGGCGCGATCGTCCAGTACACGAACGGCATCGTCGATTTCCAGCACGAGAACTGCATCGGCTGCCAGTACTGCATCTCCGGCTGCCCGTTCGACATCCCGAAGTTCAACACCGCAACGAAGAAGGTGTTCAAGTGCACGCTGTGCTCCGACCGGGTCGGACAGGGACTGGAACCGGCGTGTATCAAGGCGTGCCCGACCGGATGCCTGAAGTTCGGACGGAAAACCGATCTGCTCGCGCTCGCCGAAACGCGCGCGCGTCAGCTGCGGGAAGACTCCGGCTTTCCGCATGCCGGCGTCTACGATCCGCAATCGGTCGGCGGCACGCACGTGATCTACGTGCTTCACGACATCACGCGGCCCGAGCTGTATGGAGGACTCCCCGCGAACCCGCGGATTCCCGTGAGCTTCACGACGTGGAAGTACGTCGCGAAGCCGATCGCGCTGCTGCTCAGCCTGATGGCGGTCCCGGCGGCATTCTTCCACTACATCGTCGAAGGACCGAAGGACACATGACCGGCCAGTTGCCGCGGTACCGGCTTCGCACGCGCGTGCTGCACTGGTCGGCCGCTGCATTTTTCATCGGCGGCCTCCTCTCAGGCTTCGGCATCTACTCGCCGTGGCTGTTTCACTGGATCGCGCCGCTCTTTGCCGGCGGCGCGGCGATGCGGGTGCTGCATCCCTGGCTTGGCCTCGGGTTCGTGCTCGTGTTCGCCGGTCAGGTCCTCAACTGGCGGCGGCTGATGGCGTGGACGCCGTACGATACGCGCTGGCTGCGCCGCCTTGGCCGTTACGTCACCAACGCCGACCGGCAGGAACCCGAGTATGTCGGCTTCTTCAACGCCGGCCAGAAGCTGTACTTCTGGACGATCGTCGCCAGTTCGTGCGTGTTCCTCGCCTCCGGCATCCCGCTGTGGTTCCCGCGACCGTTCGGCCGCGCGGCGGTCGCGATCGGCTACATCACGCACGACATCGCCGGCCTGGTGATGCTGGTCGGCTTCGTCGTCCATGTCTACGAGGCGACGGCCGCTGTCCCCGGGACCTTTCAGGCGATGATTCGCGGAACCGTCAACGAACGATGGGCGTTGACGCAGCATCCGGCGTGGTTCAGGCGGGTGACACGCCAGTATTCGCGCGCTGACTACCAGCGCGCGCGTGCGCATCGCAGGTGACGCGGTGCTTGACGGCCTTGCGCGCGAAGCATAGGCTCGCCGGTCGGAACGTACCGTAGCGCAGCCCTTCAGGGCGGCGCCGCGGCCGTTGGCAGGCCTGAAGGCCTGCGCTACGCCGGCCGCGCAGAATTCTTGACGGATGTGAGTAGCGTTCCAGCGCATGAGGCCGCCCATGCAGATTTCGAGAAGAGCCTTCATCCAGACGACCGTCATCGGCGGCGCGGGATTGTCCGCGTTCGGCTTCGACGTCGCGCCGGCGTACGCCCAGGCCAAGACGCTCAAGATCGAGCGGACCACCGAAACGCGCAGCACCTGCCCGTACTGCTCGGTCAGCTGCGGGGTGATCATTCACACCCTCGGCGACCGGGCCAAGAACGCGGTCCCTCAGGTGATCCACGTCGAAGGCGATCCCGATCATCCGATCAACCGCGGGACGCTCTGTCCGAAAGGCGGCTCGCTCGAGCAGGACATCGTCAACGAACGCCGGCTGCTCAAGCCGGAAGTCCGCCGGCCGGGTTCGGACCACTGGGAAGACATCAGCTGGGACCAGGCGATCGACGAAATCGCGCGGGCCGTGAAGAAGACGCGCGACGCCAGCTTCGTCGAGAAGGATGAGAAGGGGCGAACCGTCAACCGCTGCGAAGGCATCGCCTTCACCGGCGGCTGCACCGATACCAACGAATTCAATTATCTCGTCGTCAAGACGATGCGCAGCCTGGGGGTCTGCTACCTGGAAAACCAGGCCCGCGTTTGACACGGGCCAACGGTCTCCAGTTTGGGGCCCACATTCGGACGCGGCGCAATGACCAACGGCTGGATCGACATCAAGAACACCGACATGATGTTGATCATGGGTGGCAATCCGGCCGAGAACCACCCGTGCGGCTTCAAGTGGCCGATTGAAGCGAAGCTGCAGCGCAACGCCAAGATGATCGTCGTCGATCCGCGCTTCACGCGGACGGCGGCCAGCGCCGATCTGTTCCTGCAGATCCGCGCCGGCAGCGACATCGCGTTTCTCGGCGGGCTGATCAACTACGCGATCGCGCAGAACCGGCTCGCCGACGACTACGTCGTCAACTTCACCAACGCCGCCTTCATCGTGAAGGATGGCTTCAAGCTTCCCGACGACGGCCTGTATTCCGGGTTCGATCCGTCGACGCAGCTCTACGACAAGTCGACCTGGAACTACCAGGAAGGCGGCAACATGACCGGTCAGGGCCAGGCTGCCGCGGCCGCGGCCGAACGCGGCGCTGCCGACGGGCAGACGTCGTCCGGTGGACAGGCGCAGGCGAGCTCGCCGCCGCCGTCGGCCCGTAAAGGATCGGACGCGCTTACCGGTCTCGGCTATGCAGCGCAGGGACCGGCTGGCGCAAAGGGCGGCGGCACCGCAACTGCTAAGGCCGGCCCGCCGGCGACGCTGCCGTCAAACGTCGCCTACGACTTGTCGCTCCAGCATCCGCGCAGCGTGTTCCAGCTCCTCAAGAAGCAGTACGCGCGCTACACGCCGGAGATGGTCGAGCGGATCACCGGCATCCCGCGCGATCAGTTCCTGAAGGCGGCCGATCTCTTCACGTCGATCCGGAAAGACGGCGACACGAAGAAGGTGGGTACGATCATCTACGCCGTCGGGTGGACGCAGCACAGCTTCGGCACGCAGATCATCCGGACCGCGGCAATGCTGCAGCTGCTGCTCGGCAACGTCGGCCGCGCCGGCGGCGGCGTGAACGCGCTGCGTGGCCACTCGAATATTCAAGGCGCGACCGACATGGCCGGCGTGTTCGACATCCTTCCCGGCTACCTGAAGATGCCGAACCCGGACGACGCCGACATCGCGACCTACTTGAAGCGCACCACCCCGACGACGTCGAAACCGGGTGAGTGGGATTCGTACAACTACTGGTCGAACACGCCGCGCTTCACCGTGTCGTTCCTGAAAGCGATGTACGGCGACGCCGCGAAGAAAGAGAACGACTGGGCGTTCCACTATCTGCCGAAGATCGACCGCAACTACGCGTGGGCGCAGATCTGGGACGACATGTACGCCGGCCACATCAAAGGTCTGTTCGCGATCGGCATGAACGGCGTGCAGATCGGTCCGAACGCCCGCAAGAACATCGAAGCGCTGAAGAAGGCCGACTGGCTGGTGGTCGGCGAAATCTATCCCGACGAGACGAGCGAGTTCTGGAAGGCGCCGGGCACCACGCCCGACGAGATGAAGAAGATCCAGACGACTGTCTACCGCTTGCCGTGCGCCGGGTTTGCCGAGAAGGACGGCACCTTCGTCAACTCGGCGCGGTGGCTGCAGTGGAAGAACGTGGCGGTCCCGCCGCCTGGCCAGGCGCGGCTCGATCAGGACATCCTCGCGCAGATCTTTCTGAAAATCCGCGAGCTGTATCAGAAGGACGGCGGCACGTTCCCCGATCCGATCCTGAACGCGCGCTGGCCGTACACGCAGCCGAACCATCCGTCGCTCAGCGAGGTCGCGCGTGAGATCAACGGGCAGGCGCTCGCCGACGTCACCGACCCGGCGACGAACACGGTGATCAAGGCCGGACAACAGCTGCCCGGCTTCGCGTTCCTCCGCGACGACGGCTCGACGTTGTGTGGCAACTGGCTGTACAGCGGATCGTGGACCGAAGCCGGCAACATGACCGCACGTCGCGGCACCGACGATCCGTCGGGCCTCGGCATCTATCCCAACTGGGCGTGGTCGTGGCCGGCCAACCGGCGCGTCATGTACAACCGCGCGTCCTGCGATGCGTCAGGGAAACCGTGGGATCCCGAGCGGCGCCAGATCTGGTGGAACGAGGCCGCCAGCCGATGGGTCGGCAACGACGTGCCCGACTTCAAGGCCGACTCGAAGCCGTCCGATCACATGGGACCGTTCATCATGAACCCCGAAGGCATCGGCCGGTTGTTCGCGCCGTTGTCTGCGTTTGCGGAAGGACCGTTCCCCGAGCACTACGAGCCGATCGAAAGCCCGCTCGTCAACCCGCTGCACCCGAAGCAATCGAACAACCCGGTCGTCCGCGCGATGCAGTCGGATCTCGACAAGTTCGGTACGACCGAGCAGGGCTTCACCATCATCTGCACGACGTACCGGCTCACCGAGCACTATCACTACTGGACCAAGAACAACCCGATGAACGTCCAGCTCGTGCCCGAGCCGTTCGTCGAGATCCCGCACGACCTAGCCAGCGATCTCGGCATCAAGGGCGGCGACCGGGTGAAAGTGTCGAGCGCGCGCGGCTCGTACGTCGCCAAGGCGATGGTGACGCAGCGCATCAAGCCGATGCTGATCGACGGCAGGAAGACATATCAGATCGGCATCCCGATTCACTGGGGCTACCGCGGTATCGCCGAGGACGAAGGGATCACCGCGCGCACCGGCGTCAACCTGCTGTCGCCGGCGGTCGTCGACCCCAACGCGTACACGCCGGAGTTCAAGGGCTTCCTGGTGAAGCTCGAAAAGGCGTAGGCAGGTAAGCAGCGTTGAAGATGATCGCGGCTTCACGTAGCGCAGGCCTTTAGGCCTGCTTCACGGCCGCGGGCAGCCCTGAAGGGCTGCGCTACCGTAGTTTGCGGAGGCGTATTCATGCCGGCTGGCATGCTGCAAATCAGAGCCGTCTCGGCGCACACCGGCCCGATTCCCGGGCGCGGCGTCCAGCGCGAAGAGGAGGTCTGCAAGTACATCGACGTCACGACCTGCATCGGCTGCAAGGCGTGCGAGGTCGCCTGCGTCGAGTGGAACGACATGCCGTTCCAGTCGACGGCGTTCGACAACACCTACCAGACGATGCCGGCGACGGCGTGGAACTACTGGAACCTGATCAAGTTCAACGAGCATCAGCAGGACGACGGGCGGCAGATGTGGCTGATGCGCAAGGACCAGTGCATGCACTGCGAGGATCCCGGGTGCCTGCGCGCGTGTCCGGCCGACGGCGCGATCGTCCAGTACACGAACGGCATCGTCGACTTCCAGCAGGAGAACTGCATCGGCTGTCAGTACTGCGTCTCCGGGTGCCCGTTCGACATCCCGAAATTCAACAGCACGACGAAGAAAGTCTACAAGTGCACGTTGTGCTCCGACCGGGTCGGTCAGGGGCTCGAGCCGGCGTGCATCAAGGCGTGTCCGACCGGATGTTTGCGTTTCGGCACGAAGACCGACATGCGCGCGCTCGCGGAGGCGCGGGCGAAGCAGCTCCGCGAGCACTCAGGCTTCCCCAACGCGGGTGTGTACGATCCGTCATCGATCGGCGGCACGCATGTGATCTACGTGCTGCACGACATCACCAGGCCGGAGCTGTACGGCGGGCTGCCGGCGAATCCGCAGATTCCGCCGACCTTCACGGTGTGGAAACGGTTCGCGAAGCCGATCGCGCTGGTGCTCAGCCTGTTTGCCGTTCCGGCAGCGTTCTTCCATTACGTGACGCAGGGACCGAAAGAACCGCAGCCGCCGGAGGCGTTGCGATGAGCACCGCGGTCGAACGATTCGACAACGCGGCGCGGCGCCGGGTCGGCGCGTACGGCCGGACGGTGGTGCACGAAGGCGAGATCGTCCGCCATCCGGTCTACACCCGCGTGCTGCACTGGTCGGTGGCGGTGTTCTTCATCCTGGCGCTACTCTCGGGCTTCGCGATCTACTCACCCTGGCTGTACCGCTGGCTGACGCCGCTCTTCGGCGGCGGGCCGGCGACGCGCCTGCTGCACCCGTGGTTCAGCCTCGGCTTCGTGTTGTTTTTTGCGCTGCAGTTCCTGAACTGGCTCGAGCCGATGACGTGGACCCCGGCCGATCGTCGCTGGATGACGCGCATCCGCGACTACGTGACGAACAGCGGCGGCGTCGAGCCGGAGGACGTCGGCTTCTTCAACGGCGGGCAGAAAGTGTACTTCTGGACGATCGTCGCCAGCGCCGTCGTGTTCGTGTTGAGCGGGTTTCCGATGTGGTTTCCGAAGACGTTCGGGCGGATCACCGTCGACATCGGCTACGTGCTGCACGACCTCGCCGCGCTGGTGATGCTCGTCGGCTTCATCGTCCACCTCTACGAAGGCACCGCCGCGCAGCCGGGCACGTTCCGGTCGATGACGCGGGGAACAGTACGGCTACGGTGGGCGTGGACGCACCATCCCGGATGGTATCGCCATGCGACCGGTCGCGATCCACGCGCCGATTACGAGCGCGCGCGCGCCGAGCAGGCCGAGCGGCGCGCCGACGGCAACGCAGCCACGGAGTAACTGTCATGCCCCGCACGCCCGCTGGCCGTTTCGCCATCGGCGCGATCGCCGCCCTCGCCGCGCTGGTCGCGACGCCGCGCCCCGGCCTCGCACAGGCGACCGGGTCGTATCAGGTCGATCCAAAACAAAGCGTCGTCACGATCGCCGTCGGGAAGAGCGGCGCGTTCAGTTTCCTCGCCGGCCACACCCACGAAGTCACTGGCCCGATCGCCAGCGGTACGGTGGAGGTCGACGCCGGCAACCTGCCGCACTCACACGTCCACATCGCGATCGCGTCGGCGTCGCTCAAGGTGACCGGGAAGGGCGAGCCGCCGGACGACGTGCCCAAAGTCCAGGAGGCGATGGAGAGCGACAAGGTCCTGTGGATCGCCCGCTACCCGCAGCTGATCTTCGACAGCGCGTTCATCACGCCGACGAAGAACGAACCGCCGGCGATGGATCTCACCATCAACGGATCGCTGACGATTCGCGATGTGAAACGTCCCACAACGGTGCCGGTCCACGTCGAGTTCGCCGGCAACACGATCACCGTCACCGGTCGGTTTTCGGTCAAGCAGACCGACTACGGCATCAAGCCGATTACCGTTGCCGGCGTCGTGGCGGTCAAGGACGCGCTCGACATCCGGTTTTCGATCGTCGCGCGGCGGTGATTCGTCGCGGTGTCCGGCCGCTGAGAGCGGGTTTCAAAATTACCGTAGCGCAGCCCTTCAGGGCTGCCCGCGGCCGTTGCAGGCCTGAAGGCCGGCGCTACAAAAGGCCGGGCGCATTTTGAAACACACTCTTAGAACGCTCCACCGATGTACGGCAGCATGCGGCCGAAGTACAGGACGCCGAGCCAGGAGGCGAGCGAGACCGCGCCGACGATCTTCGCGGCCGGCGGCGTGTCCTCCCCTGCGCCGACGGTGATCGCCCGCGCGCCGACTGTGGTCTCGAAAAACATCGCGTTGGCGCCGGCGAGCACGAGACAGAACACCTTGGCCCACCAGGCGAGGTTGTCGATGTACTGATCCGGCTTGCCGACGAAGAATGTGGCGCCGGTCGCGAAGTTCATCAGGAAGCCGGCGATCGCGAACGGCATCAGGTCGCGCGCGGCTGCGACCGGCACGCGCTTCATGAACCCCATCAGCCGCACATCGAAGAACCCGGCGATCCCGACGACGAGGGTCAGGCCGATGAAGTGGACGATCTCGCACACCGGCCAGATCCAGCGGGAGCCGACAATGATCCGCGACGGCGCGGTGGACGCCAGCCAGGCGGCGAACCCGTGCATGATCGCTCCCTACAGATAGGCCATCAGCCGGCCGGCGGCGATCGCGCCCGTCCACAGCGCCAGCGACACGATAGCGAGGCGTCGCGCCGACAGCACCGCCGGCCGCGCCGGTTGCTGCGAACTCGACCGGTCGCTCGCGACAGCCCTGCGAATCGCGCCGGTGATGACCAGGGCGCCCGCGATCAGCGCCAGCTTGACGTAGAAGACCGGCTGCGTTGATTTCGTCGTCGCGTTGGCGGCGAACAGCAGCGCACCGGTGATCGCGTTGATCGCGAAGCCGACCCACATGAAGCGGTAAAGAGGAGCGAGCGACGGCAGCGGAAGGCGCGGCGCGAACCCGAGCAGACGCAAGTCGATGATCGCGTTGGCGCCGACGAGCACGCCGAGCCCGATCGTGTGCAGCGTGAGGACAGTCGGGTAGGCCCAGATGGACGGCGATTCACGCGTCCAGATGCCGATTGCCGTGTTCTCGAGCCAGACCGACAACGCCGCTTACGGCTGCGGCGTCTCGCCGCGGCCGGCGCGCGGGCCGATCGGCGTGCCGTCCGCCTTCGCGAAAGTGGCGCCGGTGATGCCGTGCGTGCCCGGCGCGCGCGACGGATGTCCCGCCACCTTGACCACCGCGCCAACCGGCAGGCCGTCTTTCGCCCACGCCATCGACGGCGCGCCGCCCATCTCGATCTGCCACTCGATCTTCTGGCCCTTGTCGTCGGTCGACTCGAGGAACACCCACGAGTGCGGGTTGCGCACCAGGACCTTGGTCACCGCGCCCTGCGCCTCGACCTTCTTCGTCTCGTCGTAGGCCGCGGCGGCCGAATGGTGGGCGACGAGCGGCGTTGAGGTCAGGACCAGCGCGGCGATCAGTGCGCCGCCGGCCGCCAGCCGTAATGCGACTGTCATGCGGAAATCCTCCTGCGCGATCACTTGTATCTCGGCGGGATGAACTGCACCGAGAGGCGCGCCGCCTCGGGATCGCAGTCGAATGGCTTCAGCTTGTATCCCTTCGGCGCCGGCAGCCAGCGCATCGTGTACGACGCCGGCTTGCGCAGGAACATCGGATCCTCGACGGTGACGGTCGCTTTCAGCTGATCGCCGTCGCGCCAGTAGCGCTCCTTCACCTTTTTCTGCTGCGACGAGGGGATGCCGTTGTAGTCGTCGAAGCCGGTCACGTCGAAGACGTACATGCTGGTTTCCACCAGCAGCGCGCTGCCGTCGTAGCGGCCGGTCGAGAATCCCTGGATGCCGTAGTCGTGCGCGCTCGGCTGCCGTCCGTCCAGCCACACCGTGCGCAGCTGATCGTCCTTCTCGTAGCGGAACAGCACCCGATCCGGCCACTGCACCACTTCCATGAAGAACGGATCGAACTCGAGCGCCGGCGGCGTCGACGGCTGGCAGTCGTACTTCGGCGACAGCGGCTCGTCGAAAATTTTCTGGAAGGCGAGCGCGCGCTCGTTCAACTCGGGAAAGTTCGAGACGTAGTTCTTCCCGGCGAGCGTCCCGTCCGGCAGCATCGTTCCCTCGGGCACGCTGCGCGCCCACGGGATGGTCGGGCCGTTGATGGGGTGCGCGCGCCGCGTCCCGTCCCAGGTGCCCTCCAGGTCGGGCGTTGCGGCAGGGCGTCCCGCTGGCTGGGCGTGGAGAGCGGGGCGCGCGTGTCCGAGCGCTGCGGCGATCAGGGCCGCGCCGGCCACTGCCGCAGCGGATCGGGTGAGGCGGAACCGGCCGATCGTGTCGCTCATGACGGGCTCCTCGTGGGGGCCGGTGGAAACGAGCGAACTCTAGCACAGCCGCGGGCCTACGCGGCGAATCGTCCGTTGCCGCTTTCGGCGGCGTGCCGCTCGATGATCCGCGTGTAGAAGTCCAGCGTCTGCCGCGCGATGCTCGCCCAGCTGAATTGCTGTTCGACGCGGGCACGCGCGTTCCGGGCCATCGACATCCGCAGTTCCGGGTTGTCGAGAAGGCGATTGACCGCGCCGGCAAGATCCTTCGAGAACTGTTCGGGATCGCGCGGTTCGGCGTCAGTTGGTCCGGCCATGTCGAGCGGGACGAGCAGGCCGGTCGTCCCGTCGTCCACGACCTCGGGAATCCCGCCGACGGCCGATGCCACCACCGGCGTCTCGCAGGCCATCGCCTCGAGGTTGATGATGCCGAACGGCTCGTACACCGACGGGCACACGAAAATCGCCGCGTGCGTGTAGAGCGCGATGATTTTTTCTTTCGGCAGCATTTCGCGAATCCAGATGATCTGATGCGGGCTGTCGGCGCGGGCGCGCTCCACTGCCGCCGTCATCTCGGCGTCGATCTCGGGCGTGTCGGGCGCGCCGGCGCAGAGCACCACCTGGACGCCGGCGTGAAAGTGCTTGATCGCATTTACCAGGTGCACGATCCCTTTCTGCCGGGTGATGCGGCCGACGAACAGGACGAACGGCACGTCGGGGTCGATGTGCAAGGCACGCAACACCGCGGGATCGCGCGTCGGCCGGTACTGCTGCAGGTCGATGCCGTTGTGAATGACCCGAATGCGATCGGGCGCCACCCCATATTCCTCGTGGACATCGCGCTTCATCGCTTCCGACACCGCGACGACGCCATCGGCGGCCTGGTAGGCGACGCGCTCGATCCAGCTCGACGCCGCGTACGCGGTGCCGAGCTGCTCTGCCTTCCACGGACGGTGCGGTTCGAGCGAATGCGTGGTGAGCACGAGCGGGATGCGCTGCAGCTGCTTGCCAAGGCAGCCGCCGAGATGGGTGTACCACGTATGACAGTGGACGATGTCGACGCCGGCGAGCGTGCCGGCCATCACGAGATCCTGCAGCAGCGTCGCAAACAGCTTGGAATGACGCGGATCCTGCGCCGGCAGCTCGATCGCCGGGCGGATCCCCTGCACCTGGAGATTGCCGTCCTGCTCGCGCTGATCGCCGAAACACAGCACGCGCACCGTGTGCCGGTGGCCGTCGAGCGCGGCCAGTTCGCGGGTCAGGTACTCCACGTGAACGCCCGCGCCGCCGTAGACGTATGGCGGATATTCATTGGTGAGCACAGCGATATTCATCGTCGTCCTTGTTGCCGCGTCCGTCGGCGGTCGCGCCAAACACGGTAGCGCAAATCGTGCGTTGATGTGGGCCGTTGCGGCGGCGAAGCCCGGCACTACAGTATTCCGGTAGCGCAGCCCTTCGGGCCTGCCAACGCCCGCGCGGGCAGCCCTGAAGGGCTGCGCTACGTGAGGAGCCGTTGGCAGCCCTGAAGGGCTGCGCTACGTGAGGAGCCGTTGGCAGCCCTGAAGGGCTGCGCTACGTGAGGGGCCGTTGCAGCCGTGAAGGCCTGCGCTACGTGAGGAGCCGTGGGCAGGCCTGAAGGCGTGCGCTACGTGAGGCCGCTCTAAAGGAAAATGCGCTATGCCCGAAACGCCGAGGCGCCCGATCTACCGGACCCTGTACGGACAGGTGCTCATCGCGACGATCGCCGGCGTCGTCATGGGTCACTTCTGGCCGGCGGCGGGGGTTGCGGCGAAGCCGCTCGGCGACGCCTTCATCAAGCTCGTACGGATGATCGTCGCGCCGATCATCTTCTGCACCGTCGTCGGCGGCATTGCCGGCGCCAGCGACTCGAAGATCGTCGGCAAGGCCGGCATCGTCGCGCTGGTCTATTTCGAGGTGGTGACCACGCTGGCCTTGGTGATCGGGCTGCTGATCGCGAACCTGGTGCGGCCCGGCGCCGGGATGAACGTCGATCCGGCGCGGCTCGACGCGAGCGCGGTGGCGCAATACCAGATCGCCGGCAAGGCGCAGACAGCGTCCGGCTTTCTGCTCGATCTGATTCCGTCGAGCGTCGTCGACGCGTTTGCCAGGGGCGACGTGCTTCAGGTGCTGGTCGTCTCGCTGTTGTTCGGCTTCGCGCTGCGCGCCATCGGCAAGCCGGCGCGGCCGCTGGTCGACCTGCTCGACCGGCTCGCGACAACGCTGTTCGCGGTGGTCGCCATCATCATGACGACCGCGCCGCTCGGCGCCTTCGGGGCGATGGCGTTCACGATCGGCAGCTTCGGCATGGGCACGATCACCCAGCTGATGACGGTGATGGCCTGCTTCTACGCGACCTGCCTGCTGTTCATCGCAATCGTGATGGGCGCGGTGGCGGCGGCGCACGGGTTCAGCATCTGGCGCTTCGTGGCCTGCGTCAGGGAGGAGATTTTCATCGTCTACGGCACGTCGTCGTCCGAATCGGCGCTGCCGCTGCTGATGGAGAAGCTCGAGGACCTCGGCGTCGGGCGATCGGTCGTCGGCCTGGTCGTCCCGGCGGGATACTCGTTCAATCTCGACGGCACGGCGATCTACCTGTCGATTGCGACCGTGTTCATCGCGCAGGCGACGAATACGCCGCTGACGCTCGGCCAGCAGCTCGGGCTGCTCGCGCTCTTGCTGATCACCTCGAAAGGCGCGGCCGGCGTCGCCGGCGCAGCGCTGATCGTGTTGACGGCGACGCTGTCGGCGACCGGCACGATTCCGGTCGCCGGCGTGGCGCTGATCCTCGGCATCCACCGCTTCATGGGCGAGGCGATGGCGGTCACGAACCTGATCGGCAACGGCGTCGCCGCGATCGTCGTCGGCAAGTGGTGCGGCGAGCTCGACACCAGGCGCCTTGCGCAGCGGCTCGCCGCGCCGAGCGCAGCAGCGGCGCCGGCGCGCGTGTGAATCGGGTTCGGGGTTCGGGGTTCGGGGTTCGGGGTTCGGGGTTCTCCGGTTCTTGGTTCTTCGGTTCTTC